>Ga0196971_1000093_pt1 | contig 85441 bp, 75 predicted proteins | sample S1v_1013CmetaG_FD_148660 | JGI IMG/M metagenome (GOLD analysis project Ga0196971, IMG submission 148660) | Soil microbial communities from Anza Borrego desert, Southern California, United States - S1+v_10-13C | ecosystem: Environmental > Terrestrial > Soil > Desert | place: USA: California...
AGCGCGGCGAAGGTCGGCGCAATGGTCGAGAAGTACGGCGCCAGATTCGTCACCGCCTTGCTGAACGCTTCATTGCCCATCTGCTGGTACATCCCCAGAACCTGGTTCATTGCTTTCTCCTTGATGTGGTCGTCATCCGGTTGTTGTTTGCCGCTGCCTTTCCGATCGGATAAGGTAACGGCTGTGCCCGCCGGCGGCTCCGGCAGGACTAGAACTTTATTCTAGAATATAATTCTAGTATAACCAGTCTAATCGCGATGACGACCACCACCAGGAAAAGCAGAAAGCAGGAAATCCTCGATGCTGCCCTCGCCTGCTTCAACGAGCACGGCATCGAGGCGACCACGATCGAGATGATCCGCGAGCGCTCCGGCGCCAGCGTGGGCAGCATGTATCACCACTTTGGCGGCAAGGAAATCATTGCCGCGACGCTGTATGTCGACGCGATCGCCGGCTACCAGGATTACCAGCAGGCGCTGCTGGCGCAGGCGCGTACCGCGCAGGAAGGCGTCAAGGCAGTGACGTACGCCTATATCGACTGGGTGTCCGCCAACCCGGACCGGGCACGCTTCGTTCTTTACAACCGGGGCGTGCTGGCCAAGGGCGGCATGGCGGGCGAGCTGCAGGAGCGCAGCCGCAGGAAGATGAGCGAAGTGTTCGGATGGTTCAAGCCCTTCATCGAAAAAGGCGAGCTGAAGAAGCTGCCGCTGGAATGCTACGGCTCTATCCTCACCGGGCCGTCGCACGACTATGCCCGCCTGTGGCTGTCCGGCCGCGTGCACACGGATATCAAGGCTTACCGCGAGATCTTCGCGGAAGCGGCATGGAATGCGGTCAGGCCATGACCGGCGTTTGCAGGACGCGAGACCGCCCTGCGATGAAAAAATCCGTCAGTAGGCGATGTGCAGGCGCCGGTACAGGACGCCGAGCACGAACAGCGGCCCGATCAGCAGGAAGCGCAGGTCGTCGAAGAACGACGGCTTCTTGCCCTCGATCTTGTGGCCGATGAACTGCCCGATCCAGGCAAGGACGAAGATCGTCAGCGAAATTTCCAGGATCCGCGTCTGCGGCAACAGCGACAGGATCCACAGCATCGCGCCGGACATCAGCAGCATGCCGAACGCGAACCGCGCCGACAGCCGGAAATAGTAGGCCAGGGCCGCCAGGCTGACCGCCAGCGCCGCCAGCGGATGCGCCGCCCATACCAGGCCGAGGAAGGAAAACATGATGGCCGGAATGCAGATGCAATGGATCGCTTCGTTCACGGGATGAAGATGGCTCTCGCCATACTTCGCGAGCAGGTCGTCAACTTGCCGATGAGGAATATGTACCATGATCGTCTCCTGGTTATCGTCCGGCGGCTGTGCATTGTCCGCTCTACGACTCCATCCTAGGAGATGATTTTTCCTTCTGCTTGAACATTTCTCATGTTTCTCGCCATGAAAGAAAGTACGTCAAGAGATACGCATCTGCGGGGCCCGCACTGGAGCCGATCCCGCTGCCCGGCCTACAATACGGCATGACCGCCGCCACTCCCCCGCTCACCGGTTTCCCTCCCGTACTCGCCCCGGACACGCGCATCGTGATCCTCGGCAGCTTTCCCGGCGAAGCCTCGCTGGCGGCGCAGCAGTACTACGCCCATCCGCGCAACCAGCTCTGGCGCCTGCTGTCGGCCGTGCTCGGCGATACGCTGACCGGCTTGCCGTACGAGCAACGGCTGCAAAAGCTGTTGTCGCGCCGGATCGGTCTGTGGGACGTGCTAGCCGCCTGCGAGCGCGAAGGCAGCCTCGACACCGCGATCCGCAATGCGCAGTCGAACGACTTCGCGTTGCTGAAACGGCAGTGCCCGGACCTGGACAAGGTGTGCTTCAATGGCAAGACATCCGGGCGTTTCGAGCCGCAATTCGCGCAGGCGGGCTTCCGCACGCTGGTGCTGCCCTCGTCCTCCCCGGCCAACGCGCAACTCTCCTTCGAGCAAAAACTGGCGGTATGGAAGAATATCCTTCTGTAGAATTGCAGAAACCCATACCGGCGCCGCGCCCTGCGCGGCCCTTACAAAAACAGCATGCTCATCAAACGCAACTCCATGGAAGCGCAGGCCAACAGCAAGGCGGGGCCGGGCAAGGCCCGCGCGCGGCGCAAGCCGAAATTCGCCCCCATCACCCTGTCCGAAGAAAACGGCGTCGTCTTCCTCCATTTCGGCAATGAATGGATACAGGGCGCGATGCGCGTGCGCAAGCCATTCTGGATCGAACTCGAATATGCGCAGCAGATGATGGCGTGGATGCTCTTCAACCGCGAGCCCCAGCACGTCGCCCAGCTCGGCCTCGGCACCGGCGCGCTGACCAAGTTCTGCTACAAGCAGTTTCCGCAGATGCAGGTGACCGCGGTGGAGCTGAACCCGGCGGTAATCTCGGTTTGCGCAACCCTGTTCCGGATGCCGCCGCCTGACGAGCGCCTGGCCGTCCATGAAATGGATGCGATGGACTATGTCACCGACAGCGCCAACCACGGCATCCTCGACGCGCTGCAGGCCGACCTCTACGATGCCACGGTGCAGGGCCCGGTGCTGGACAGCTTCGAGTTCTACCAGGCCTGTTCCGCCTGTCTCAAGCCGGACGGCATCATGACGGTCAACCTGTTCGGCGACCATCCCAGCTACGGGAAGAATTACAAGGCGATGCGCCATGCGTTCGCCGACGTCATCTGCCTGCCGCCGGTGCATGAAGGCAACGTGGTCGCGCTCGGCTTCAATACCCGCCCCGAACTCGACTTCCCCGCGCTGTACGAGCGGGCCGCGGAAATCACCGCCGCCACCCGGCTTCCCGCAAAAGCCTGGGTCAACGGCCTGAAGGCATGGCAAACGGCGCAAGCCAACAACCGCAGGAGTCCGACAACGTGAACGCCCGAGCCGATCATCCCGCCGCCGCCCCGCAGCACAAACCCGTGCCCAAGGCGCTCGACCTGCATCAGATCTTCAGCTGGATGCTGGCCGACGGCCTGATCGACAAGGCAGACGTCAAGGCGCGCTACAACGAAGCGCAGGGCCTGTTGCGCAACGCATCGGCCAGCATGCATCCGCTGACCGCGGTCGCGCAGATCAAGCTGCATTCGGCGGTCGCGCCGCACAAGCAGCTCACCCTCGACTGGCTGACCGAATGGATGGCGGGCAAGGCGAAGCTGCCCTTCTTCCGCATCGACCCGCTCAAGATCGACTTCACCCGCGTGGCCGACGTGATGTCGGCCACCTATGCGGCGCGCTTCAACATCCTGCCGGTGGAAATGACGCCGGCCGAGGTGGTGGTCGCCACCGCCGACCCGTTCGTGCTGGAATGGGAAGCCGAGATCGCCAAGATCACGCGGCGCAACGTAAAGCTGGTGGTGGCCAATCCGCTCGACATCGCCCAGTACACCGCGCAGTTCTTCACGCTGGCTAAGTCGATCAAGGGCGCGAACAAGAGCGGCCAGCACGACCTTGCGCTGCGCAACAACTTCGAACAGCTGGTCGAACTCGGCAAGGCCAACAAGACGCTCGACGCCAACGACCAGCACATCGTCAACATCGTCGACTGGCTGTGGCAGTACGCGTTCGAACAGCGCGCCTCCGACATTCACCTCGAACCCAAGCGCGAGCTCGGCGTGATCCGCTTCCGCATCGACGGCGTGCTGCACCAGGTCTACCAGGTGCCGGCGGCGGTCCTGATCGCGATGACCGCGCGCATCAAGCTGCTCGGGCGCATGGACGTAATCGAAAAGCGCCGCCCGCAGGATGGCCGCATCAAGACGCGCACCTCAGGCGGACAGGAAATCGAGCTGCGCCTGTCGACGCTGCCCACCGCCTTCGGCGAAAAGCTGGTGATGCGTATCTTCGACCCGGACGTCGTGGTCAAGACACTGCCCGAACTCGGTTTTCCAGCGGACGACGCGAAGCGCTGGGACATGCTCACCTCGCGCCCGCACGGCATCATCCTGGTTACCGGCCCGACCGGCTCGGGCAAGACCACCACGCTGTACACCACGCTCAAGGCGCTGGCGACCTCGGAAGTCAACGTCTGCACGGTGGAAGACCCGATCGAAATGGTCGAAGGGTCATTCAACCAGATGCAGGTGCAGCACGGCATCGACCTGTCGTTCGCCGACGGCGTGCGCGCGCTGATGCGGCAGGACCCGGACATCATCATGGTCGGCGAGATACGCGACCTCGAAACCGCGGAAATGGCGATCCAGGCGGCGCTGACCGGACACCTGGTGCTGTCGACGCTGCATACCAACGATGCGCCGTCGGCGGTGATGCGCCTGCTGGAACTCGGCGTGCCCTATTACCTGCTGGAAGCCACGCTGATTGGCATCATGGCGCAGCGCCTGGTGCGCACGCTGTGCTCCGACTGCAAGAAGGCGGAAGGCGAGATATCGGACGAAGTCTGGGATGGGCTGACGGAAGGCTGGAAGATGCCGAAACCCGCCACCCTCTACCGCCCGGTCGGCTGCCCGGAATGCCGGCAGACCGGCTACCGCGGCCGCACCGGGCTGTATGAATTGCTGACGGTCACCCAGCCGTTCTCGCAGCTGATCAGGGAAGAAACCAATATCCATGCGCTCAAGCAGCAAAGCGTCAAGGATGGCATGAAGCCGCTGCGGGTGGCCGGCGCGCTGAAAGTGATCGAAGGCGTGACCACGGTGGATGAAGTGCTGAAGGTGACGTCGGCGCTGACCTGACAGAGGGCCGCGCGGCAAAAAAGTTTCCCGGCGGGCTTTGACTCTGCGCGGAAGTTATTGCTATAATCTTCGTCTTCGTTGGGTCGTTAGCTCAGTTGGTAGAGCAGCGGACTCTTAATCCGTAGGTCGAGTGTTCGAGCCACTCACGACCCACCAGCGAATTCAAGCCCGGTCAAGCGACCGGGCTTTTCATTTACTGAAGTGGAAGTTATCGGTTTGCCCATGTAGCTCAGTGGCAGAGCACTCCCTTGGTAAGGGAGAGGTCGGCAGTTCAATCCTGCCCATGGGCACCAGTCGCTACAAGAACAGAAAGCGGCGGCTCCTCGATGGAGCCGCCGCTTTTTTTTCCCCTCCGCTCCATCATCGCGCAGCGTGAGCGCCCGTCGTCTCCGCCGCCGCATGCAGCCAGCAAGGGCAGCATGACGCCAGCGGGAAAGCCGCTTCAGCTGGCCGGCGTTGCTGCCGGCGTCGTTGCTGCCGGTGCTGTTGCCGGTACCGCCTCGGGGTTACGCCCGGATTCCCAGATACCGCTGCGGCCCTCGCTGTCGCTCCAGGTGCCGGAACCGCCTCCGTCCGCATTCAGGCCGCCCCGCAGAGTCACGTCACTGCCCCCGATCGTAAGCCTGGTGATCGTGCCGTCATTCGCCACTTGGCCACTGAGGGGCGCGCTGGTCAGTGTTGCCACATCAATCCAGTCTCCCGTCAGGTTTCCCGCCTGGTCGACCGTAATGAGGGCCGTTCCCTCGACGCCTTCAAGCGCATCCAAGTTGGTGGTCGGCACAACATTAGTTACATCCGTCACGCCAGGACTCCCCGCAACCACGCCCCATGCCCCCGCAAAGTCCGCCGTCGTCGTCGCGCGCGGCACCACGGTGCTGGTCGTCCCCTGGCCGAACTGGTTCGCCACCGCCGCCATCCCGTTGCGCAGTGCGCCGGGCAGGCTGCCGGGCTCGTAGAACGCCTGCGCCGCAGGCGCTGCCGGCGTGCGGTCGAGCGCGGCGCCGTCCAGCTTGCCGTCGGTGAAGTCGCGCGCGAGCTGCTCGGTGATGCCAAGCGCGGGCGTCCTCGATGCAGGCTGGCGCGTCGCTGCCGCCTTCACCAGGCCGCCGATGACGGTTTCGGCGATGCCGTAACGGTTCGCCGGCAACGCATTGCTGGGGCTGGTGTTGTCGATCGGCGTGGGCAGCGTCTTTGCAGACACCAGTTTCACGCTCTCTGGTAGCGTGGCGTTGACGGCGTCCAGCACCGCCTTGTTCGCCGCCTGCACCTGCGCTGCCGTCAGCCCCCTGAGGTCGCCTTCGGTCCGCAGTTGCGCGCCGCCGGATGCAACCGCCTGCGCATTGCCTGCGAAATTGTTGAGGGCGTAGCGATACGCGGCTTCGGTGAGCGGCGTGACGCCGACGTTCTCGTCGAAGCGGTCAACCAGCGCATGCAGCACCTGCCCCGGGCCAAAGTCGGTCATCTGCGCCGTGCCTTCGTCATAGTATTTCGCGCCGGCCTGGCCGGTCAGCGTCAGCAGGACCGGGCCGTCGGAGGCAACCGGGCGGATCGTGACCAGGCCGTTCACGCTGTCGGTCAGCGCCGAGCCAAGCACGACGCCGTCCGACAGCCGGGTCACGGTCATGAGCGCGCCGACCACCTTGCCTTCGCCGCCGCCCGCGCCGGCCGCGCCCCCGCCGCCGCCGCTACCGCCGCCACCTCCTCCGCTGCCGCCGCCACCATCGCCGCCGCCGGCGCCGCCGCCCCTGCTCGCGCAAGCCAGTCCGGTCGTCGGCACGGCACCCAGACCGTCCGGGTAAACCGCATTGAGATCGCCGGTGAAGCCGGTGCTGATGTACGCGCAGGGCCGCAACTGCTCCACCACGCCGGGTGTGCCGTTGCTGTTGCCGTCGCCGCCAGGCGTGATGATCGGCGGGATGGCGGCCGGCGGCACGGCACCGGTGCCAGTACCAGGACTGGTACCAGGAGTGGTACTAGTGCTGGTACTGGCACCGGGATTGGCAGCTGGATTGGCAGCGGGACTGGTTCCGGCGCTGGCCGAAGGCGGCAGCGTCTCCAGCCCGGCTGGCGCAGCCGCGGCCGGCGCTTCGCCGCCGCCCCCTCCGCCGCAAGCGGAGAGCGCCGCCGCGAGCACGGCGGCGCCGGCCGCTTTCCAGTTCATCATCGGTAACAAGTCCATGCGCGGGAAGTTCATGAGCATTCCTTTCCTGTCCTGTCTGGTTGGCCTGAAAAATCCTGTTGCTGTGCTGCTTCGTATGCCCGTTCCCGGTCATCGCACGCTGTTGTGGCTGACCTTGTTGCCCTGGCTTCCCTTCGCCACCGGGAAGTCGGCGACTCCCGTGGGCACCATCGTGACCGGGGTCTGCATGCCGTTGGTGAGCGACGCCACTTCATAGCCGAGGTAATAATCGAGTCCGCGGTGCGTGATCACGCCCTGCCGCCGGTAGTCCGCCGCGCCGTCGATGCCGGCCACCAGCGCCTTGGTGAACGCGCCGTTGCCCCAGTCGATGCTTTCCAGCGACTGCTGCCTGCCGTGGCTCGCGGAAAACACGATCACCCCGTGCTCGGGGCTGGAAAACTTGTTGGCGATGCGCGTCAGGTCGGTCTGGCTGAGGATGCCCAGCGATTTTCCCGAATAGCAGGTATCGACGAAGAACAGGGTCTTGCCGCGCATGTTGGACAGGACATCGCGGAACTGCGCCTCCGGGATCGCGGTGGCCGCGAGCTTGCCGACGTCCGAGTCGTGGGTCAGGAAGTAGTAGGTATCGTCGACGTCGTTGACACCGTGCCCGGCGATGAACAAGATGCCGACGTCATCCGGTCCGGGCGCCGTCTTGAGCCAGGTCAATCCCTGCAGCACCGCTTCGCGGGTGGCGTTGCGGTCGACCAGCACGCGCGCTTCCACATGCTTGTAGAACAGGCCGCTTTGCCGGCGCAGCGAGCGCGTGAAGTCGTCGGCGTCCTTGCCCGGCAGGTTGAGCTTGAACTTGGGATTGGCATAATCGCCCACGCCGACTGCAAGCAGGTATAGCGTGGGCCGCTTGTCGGCCGGCCGGGGCGGCGGCGCGGCTTCGGCCGGACGCGGCTTGTAGGTGTAGCGCATGGTGGCCGGCGCCGAGGTGCCGTTCGCATTGCTGGCGAACACCTGCACCACCGCATTGCGTTGCGGCAGCGTCAGCGTCAGCTTGCCCGCGGTTTCGCCGACCGGCAGCAGCGACGGCTGCGTGTCGCCCAGTTCATAGGGCCTGCCGTCCACCCGTACATACACCGTCGCCGGCGGGCTGTCCTCGGGCGCGAACAGCCGGTACTCGAGCGTGACCTTGCTGTCGCTGCTTTCCACCGACCCGGGTGTCAGCAGCGTGACCACCGGCGGCAGGATCTCCTTCACCTGCGCCGGCCGCACCAGTTCCCGCACCCGTTCCTGCGCATGCGCATCCGACTGCTGCGCCAGCTGCTGGCGCTGCGCGTTGGCAGAGGCGAGCGCCTTGCCCGGATCGCGTTCCACCAGCATCCGGTCGAGCACATCGGGACGGAAGTAGTGTTCGCGGAAGCGCGAGATCGGGTAGTAGTCGGCCTGCTCGCCGGTCTTGCGGTTGACGGTCCAGCCGATCAGGCTTTCCGAGCCCATGCCGGCATCGAAATAGCCATCCTCCGTCCATAGCACCCACTTTCCGTCGGGTGTCGCGAACAGCGACATCAGCATCGCGCCATCCTCCACGCGCCGCCAGCGTATCGTGCCGTCGGCCATCGCCACCGCGAACACGCGTCCGTCGGCGCTGACATTGACGGCGCGCGCTTCGGTGGCCAGCGGCATCATCCACATCTGGCTGCCCGACGCATCGAAGCGGCGCAGTGCGCGGCTGGTGGCGAGCACGACGCCGGCCTCGTCCGGAAGCACGGCGGACGCGCGCGCGATTTCGGTCGGCTGCATCGGCACCGGCTTGCCGGCCACGCTGGCCTTGAAGGAATTTTCCCAGCCGCTGACTTCGATGCGCGATCCGCTCGGCGTCGCGGCCCGCGTCGCCTCCCCCGGCCCTTCGCGCAGCCGCCTTCCGTCCACGGAAAAATTGAAGATCTTTCCGCCCGGCGCAAAGCGCCAGGCGACGACGCCGGCATCGTCGCTGATGCTCAGCACCCGGCTGTCATAGAACTGCGCGCTTTTTGCCTTGACCACCACGTCGGCGCGCTTGTCCTTCAGCACGCCCCAGCTCGACTCCACGGTCGCGAAGAGCAGGCGCCCGTCCTTCAGCGGCAGCAGGTCGGTGACGGAATTGGTGGCCGCCGGAATGTCGCTCGCCGCGCCATCCGGCCACGCGATGCGTTTCACCACGAAGCTGTTGGCGCCGCGGTAACCGGAGCCGCCGGCATACAGCGCCGCGCCGTCGCTCTGCCACGCGACGTTGCGCAGGTTGCCCTGTTCGATGTCGTCGAATACGAAAGACCTGGCCAGCGCAGCGGACGCGAGGTCGAACACGTCGACCTGCACTTCCCGGCCGTTCTTGCGGGACAGGTAGCCGACCGCCAGCAGGTTGCCCTGCGGCGAAAAATGCACGCCGCGCGGGTCCGGCAGGCTGGCGCGCAGCGTCGCGCCGCGCCGCACGCCGTTACCGTCGGCCTGGTACAGGCGTATCGTCTGGTCCGACACCGGCAGCGCGATCATGCCGCTGGCCGAAAACGTCAGCGACCAAGCGTCGGCGGGCAGGGTTTCCTCATGCACCAGCCTGCCGCCGTCGTCGAACACGCGGAACGCGGGCTCGCCTGCATACGCAGCGGCAAGCAGCTTGCCGTCGGGCGACCATTGCAGCCGCTTGATATCACCGCCGCGCGCATCGTAGGAAGTCACGAACGCCATGCTGCGCAGGTTGTACAGGTAGATCCTGTGCGCGCCGCCGGCAGCTGCGGTAGTGCCGGCAAGCGCCAGCATGCCGCCCGGCGACACCGCCGCCGCATACAGCCGCCCGAGGTGGTCCCCGCCGACCGGCGGGTGCAGCGTTCCGACCGGTTCGCCGCTGCGGATGTCCCACACCCGCGCGCTCTTGTCGTCGCCCGCGGTCACCACCAGGTTCTCGGACGCGTCCACCGCGATCTGGCGGATTGCCGCAGTATGGCTGCCGTTGTCGAGCGTGAGCACCGGCACCTGCGGGTCCGCTGCCAGCACCGGTATCGCAAGCGTGATGAGCAGCAGCGCGAGGAACGCCGCCGCAAGACGCAAGGCATGTTGGCGGGATGGAAGGCGTTTCATCGCGGAATCCTCTTCAGGTCGATGCTTTGGACTTCCGCGTCCCTGCCGCTGTCGCCGCAGCCGCCGCGTGCGTCGGGCCGGAAGCAGAAGTCTCCTGTCAGGCTGCTGCTCTCCCAGGGGACCTGCGCATGCCGGGTTTCCTGCATGACTGCCTGGCGCACACGCTTGAACAGCAGTTCCACCGGCAGTCCCTCGACGCGCATTTGCGCCGCGAGCTGCCGGGTGTAGACGCTGTTGCCGGCGCGGCCGCCGTCGATGGCGACAGCACCGGGGGAGGTGGAATAGGCGATCAGGGTGCCGCGCGGCGCATTCGCCGCAGCCAGTCCCTGCTGCGCATTGTTGTTGACGCCGCGCCCCTTGATGTTCCCCGCCAGCAGCGGAAACGGGGAACTGCGGCAGGCGTCGAGAATCACGATGTTCACGCCATCATCGAAGCGCGACAAGCGGTCGACGATGTCCATCGCATTGATCGCCTTGAACGGCACTTCATCCTCGGCGCGGATATCGGCATCGACCGGGATGAGAAAATTCTTGCCGCCGCTTTGCACGCCATGGCCGGCGAAATAAAAGATACGGCTATGGGAACCGGCGGATGCGCTGATCCAGCTGCGCGCGGCATCCAGCGTACGCTGCATCGGCGCGTTCACGATGCTGACCACGCGATAGCCGAGTTCGTCCAGCGTGTCGCCGATCAGGCGCGCGTCATTGACCGGGTTGCGCAGCGGCGAGACGCCATAGTCGCCGTTCCCGATCACCAGCGCGCTCGATCCCGTCCCTTGCGCGCGCGCGAGTCCGGCGCCTGCGTAACAGCATGCCGCGGCGGCGGCGGCCTTGAGCAGCTGCCGGCGGGTATGGCGGCAGGCCGTAAATGTGGTTCCAGGCTGATTGTTCACCTGCCGCTCCTTGTAACCCTAGCGCTGGCTTCCCGAATTGCGTTCCACCGACACCGACTCGATGATGGGCGAGGTAACCAGTGACTTGGCCAGCGCCTGCACATCGCCGCGTTTCGCCGTCAGCCGGTATTCGCCCAGCTGCGACGGGCCGGCGACGATCTCTGCCCCTTCGCGCAGCAGCAGCGCGCGCAAATCCTTTTCCGGCGTGGATTCCCGCACCTGCACCACGATGGTGGGAAGGGCCGGCGCTCCCAGCGCGCGGTATTGATCTTCGCTCTCGGTCGCGGGCTGCATCAGCAGCAGCGCGATCACGCCGGCCTGCAGCGTGCATGCCATCGCCCATCCGGCCTGGCCGCCGGTAATACGGGAAGCGGCATCGCGCATGCGTTGCCACAGGCTGGCCCATCGCCCGGGCCGGCCGGGCACGGCACGAGCGGTCTTGCTGTCCGTGCGCACCAGTTCCTGCAGCCGGCGCAGGCCGGCATCCGCGGGCTGCGCGTCGATCTGCCGCGCCACCTCGTTGGCGACCGAGCGTTCCAGTTCGAGGTCGAAGCGCGCATCCGGCTCGCGCACGAGATAGGCGTCGACCCAGTTGCGGTCAGCCTCCCCGAGGGTGCGGTTCACGTACCACGGCAGCAGGTCGAGGAAACGCTCGTAATCGCTGTCTTTGGAGAGGGTGCCGGTCGTATCCATGTCGCTTCCAGTTCAAATCCGCTGCAGGCAGGTCTTCAGGTTTTTCCTCGCATGGAACAGGCGGGTTTTCACGGTGTTTTCCGGGACCGACTGCACCTGCGCCACTTCCGCCAGGCTCAAGCCTTCATAAAAAACCAGCTGCATGCATTCGCGGTGCGGCGCAGTCAGCTTTTCCATGCATCCGATGACCGCATCCCGCTGCTGGCGCAACTCCATGTGCATCATCGGTGTATGCTCCGGCGACTCGAATACCTCCGCATAGTCGTCGATGCACTCATGCGCCGCGCCCCGCGCGCGCACCGTGTTCAGGATCTTGAAGTGCGCGATGCCCAGCACCCAGGTCGATACCTTCGACTCGCCCCGGAACCGTCCAGGGTTTTTCCAGACTTCGAACAGCGTGTCGGCCACCACCGTTTCCGCATCATGCGCGTCGCTCAGGCGATGCAGCGCAAATGCGAAGATGCGGCGGGAAAACAACTGGTGCAGCTCGGTCAACGCATTCTCGTCGCGCCGCTCGATCCGCTGCAGCAGCGTTTTCAGCTGCACGTCATCCGGTTCTTTCAGCCTGGCCATCGCTGCCCTGTCATCCCAGCACCCGGAACTGCACCCGGCGGTTGACGCCCTCCGTCGGCGCCTTTCCCTGCATCGGCTCGGTCGATCCCTTTCCCACCGGCTGCAGACGCCCGGGGTCGATGCCGTAACGCTGCACCAGGGTCTTGAACACCGTGAACGCGCGCTCCCAGGACAGCATCATGTTGCGCTGCGGGTCGCCGGAGGCGTCGGTATGGCCTTCCACCAGCAACTGCAGGTTCGGCTCGCGCAGCAGGAGGCCGGCAATCGCGTCGATGTACTGCATCGACGCCTTGTTGATCTGCGCGCTGCCGAGGTCGAAGTTCACCGGCACCGCGATCGCCGGCGCGCCGTCCTGCGCCGGCCCTCCGGACGCGCCGTTCGAGGCGACGCCGGAGGCGCCGCTGCTGGCCGTTCCCGGCCGGCCGAATTCCCGTGTCTGGCCGTTCATCTCCTGCTCCTGCCGCTTTTGCGCCGGCGGAGAAGCCGGAGCGTCGGCCGAGTCCTGCCACTCGATGCCGCGGCCCTGGATCCGCGCCGGCCGGTTCGCCGGCGCCGAATCCGGTGTCGCCGGCTTGCGCAGCGCTTCCTGCAACTGCTCCACCGACGGCGGCGTATCGAAGTACGTCACCTGCGCGACCGCCGCGGCCGCGGGCAAGGCCAGCGCGGCGGCCGCGGCACATTGCAGTGCAAAGAATTTCAAAAGCTCCATCGCATCACTCCCTTTCTGTAGGCGCCGCTCAATTCCCGATGCGAACGCTGTCGTGCCCGTACATGCCGGCCTGCCCCTGCACCACGCCGCCGACCGACACATTGTTCGAGCCGCCGCCGTCCGCGTTGCCGACACTCATCGACTGGTTGTTCATCGCGCCCGCCTGCCCCTGCACGACGCTGCCGACCCGTACGTTGCTCTGGCCGGCGCCGGAGGCATTGCCGATCCGCAGCCGCTGGTTGTTCAGCGCGCCCGCCTGCCCCTGCATCACGTTGCCTACGGTGACATTCGACTTGCCGTTGCCGCTCGCATTGCCGATCTCGGCCTGCTGGTTGTTGAGCGCGCCCGCTTGTCCCTGGTTGAGCGAACCCACCGTCACCCTGGCGCTGCCGTTGCCGCTGGCATTGCCTACCGATGCGCTCTGGCGGTTCAGCGCGCCTGCCTGGACCTGGTTCATGCTGCGCACAGTCGTGTCCGTCTTGCCATTGCCGGAGGCGCTGCCGATCCTCGCGTTCTGCTCGTTGAGCGCGCCGAACTGGGACTGCGAGCCGGAACCCAGTTCCGCCCTGGCGCGTGCGTTGCCGCTGGCGTTGCCGACTTCCAGCGACTGGTTGTTCAGCGCGCCGGCCTGGGTCTGCCGGGTATTGCGCACACTGGTCTGCGAGCTCGCGTTGCCGCTGGCGTTACCCGCCGACAGGCCCTGCCGGTTCAGCGCACCCATCTGGTTCTGGCGCACATTGCTTGCGTTGGTGTTGCTCTTGCCTTCACGCGCCATGTTGCCGAGATTGATGGTCTGCTCCTGCATCGGCCCGGTCTGCTGCTGGGTCACGCCGTTGAGGGTGGTTGACTGCGCCGATGCGCCGGCCGATGCGGAGGCAGCGAGCGCGAGCATCGCGATGCGGATGAGGTGTTTTTGATTTGCCATGATCGGCTCCTGGAAGATGGGGTTAGAACTGCTCTATCGAACCTGCTCCTGCAATGTCCTGCTTCACTTGCGGCTTGCCGCGGTAACGCAGCATCCCGGAGCCGTCGACCTTGGCCTGCAGCGACTTCGTTGCCCAGACGGTCACATTGCCGGCGCCGGACAGATCGACCACGCTGCGCTCGGTTTCAGTCTGCTCGCCCTGGTAGGCGCCGGAACCGCCGACGCGCACTTCCTGCTGGGTCGCGCGCCCCGAGCTCGTGATCGTTCCGCTTGCCTGTGAGTCGATCAAAAGTGATTTCAGGTTCAAATTACTGAGCTTCACGTCGCCCGATCCGGCGGCGACGACGGCGAGCTGGTCGCCGCGCACGCCGTCCACCGTCACGTTGCCGGCCGCATTCATCTCCAGCCGCTTGAGCGCGCGCGTGTCGATCTCCACCACCAGCGGCTGCTGCGTGGAGAACGACCCGCGCGCCGCCACCTTCAGCACCGAGCCGTTGACGCTGACATCGATCTTTTCCAGCAGCGCCGGCTCGGCGGTCACATTCACATGCGACTTCCCGGACTGGCGGATACGCACCTCGGCCGGGATTTCCACCGTCACTTGCGTAAATGCCGGAAGGTCCTTGTCGCGCGACTGCGTGTCCGCCGCCTGCACCGGCAATGCGAGCGCCGCCGCGGACAGCACTGCAGCCGCATGCCACCTATTTCCTGCCCGTTTCAACAATGCAAAGTCCATGATTCATGTCCATGAGTTGTACCGAACCGCCGGCGCCGCTGCGCATTTCGACGACACCTGCCGACTTTTCCGCCGGCGCGGCGACGCGGCTTTCATAAATGAGCTTTCCGTACTGCCAGCAGCGCACCCTGTCTTCCTGCCGCCGTCCCTTCGCGGCATCGGCGGCGCGGCGCGAGTTGACCGAGCGCAGGTCGACGTTGGAGCTGCCGTCGTCCGGACCGTTGGCGGGCGCGGCGTCCGCCGAAAGGCTGGCGGCGGCCAGCGCGAACGCGATCAGCTTATTGCGGCTTGACATTGAACACTCCGACGCCGACGTCCGTGCCGGCAACCTTTCTGAAGCCGTCGGTCAGGCTGTTGAGGTTTGCCACACCGCCGGCATTAGCGAGCGGCCTGGCGCCGAGATCCTGGGGCGCGGCATAGCAGGCCACCGTTTCGGTCATGCTCTTGCCATTGGCGACGAAGCGGAACGGCTGGTTGCCGGGGAAGCGCATCTTCACGCCGCCCTTGGTCGCGGCGCTCGGGCTGGCAGGATTCGGAAAGAACTGGCTGATGCGGCCGTTCTCGTCGATCAGGTAGCAGTACATGAAGCTGTCCTGGCTCAGCAGCACCTCGACGCTGTACATCTCGCCGCGCCGGAGCGGCCGCCCGTCGCCCTGCGGATTGACGATCGTGACCGTGGTCTGCGCTGCGGCCTGCGGCGGCGGCGGCGTGAAGGTATCGGCCACCGGCACTTCCTTCAGCATGGTCTTGGCCTTGACCTGCATCTTCGCGTGATCGGCGGCCAGATAGCGGCGGAAGAACTCGAAGTTCACGTTCGCGTCGCCGTTCAGGCCGAGCGCCTGCTGGTAGGCGCGCACCGCCTCGATGAAGGCGGGATTGGCGCGGCCGTCCACTTCGCCGCGGTACAGTCCGCGCGCGCGCATCTGGTTCTGGAAGTACACGACCAGCGATTGCGGATCCTGCACGAAGGTTTCCCACCAGTCGCGCATTTCGGCGTCGACGGCCGGATCCTTGTCGGTCAGGCCCAGGCAAGTCCAGTACGGCGTCTTGGTCAGCTTGCCGAACAGCTCGATCGCCGCCAGCTCGGTCAGCATGCGCAAGGCCTGCGCCTGTCCTTCGCTGCGCGACATGGTGTAGTTGAAATTGGCGCCGAATTTCTTGAACGACAGTTCGCCGTCCACGCCGGTGCCCTCGCGCAGGATCTGCACCGAATTGCGCGCGGTGACGCCGGGCACCAGCGACAGGTCGTCGGTGCGGATCACGTTCAGGTCCAGCCCCATGATGGAAGCGCTGGCCTGCTTGGCCACGCTGCTGCTGAGCGGGCCGAGGCTCACGCCCGCGTCGCCCTGCTTCTTGACCATCGATTCGTCGAATTGCGAAATCGAGCCGCGCGTCGAGAATTCCGGCACGGTCTCGAAGGCCTTGATCGACTGGTTCTGTATATAGGCGCCGAGCGTGGTATCGGTCACCACGCCGAACGCGACCAGGCGGACCGCCTTGCTCCTGCGCGTCATCTGCGACACTGCGGAAATGAACATATCCTTGGTGCCGGCCTTGACCTTCGATGTCTGGTCGCTGAGGTCCTCGATCAGCATCGAGATGTCATGCACGCCATAGTTGATGAACAGGATGTCCATGCAGCGCAGGCCCTGGGCAAAGGTCGTTTCGGTGAGGTGCGGCTTGGTTTCCGGGCCCTTGCGCATTTCCTCGGCGGTCTGCGCCACGTCTTCCTTGAACTGCAGGGTGCGGCTGGCGCAGCCGAACTGGCCGGCGAGAAGCGCCACCGACACCAGAATTGCCGCAGAGCGTCTGGTCCTTGCGTGCATGGCGCTCACCGGCAGTTCGTGGCGTTGATGACGTTGCCGGTCACCACGACCGTGGTTTCGCGCTGGGCGATCGCGGCGGCGCCGCGCTTGGGCGCGTCGTTGTTGCCGATATCGATCTTGCCGCAGCTTTCCTTGTCGCGCACCTTGTTACCCGCGTTCATTTCATTCTGCTGCCGCTTCTGCTTGAGCTTTTCGCGGTTGACCTTGGCGGCCAGATCCGGCTCCATATCGATGATGTCTGCGCTGGCGGCAAGCGCCGGGGACGCTGCCGCCCACCATCCGGCAAGGGCAAGCAAGGCGGCGGTACGGGTGTAAGACATCATTGCGAAGCTCCTCGATGAAGTGGGCGGCAAGGTAGGTATTCACACTGTCGCTGGCGCCGGCGCCTTCCCGGCGCCGGCGTTCGCGGCCTGGATTACTTCTCGACGTTACCGGCGCGCAGGGACTGGTTGTTGCCCATGCCGCCGGACTGGCTCTGCGCGACGTCATTGGCGCGCACGTCGGTCTTGCCGCCGCCCTTGGCGCTGCCCATTTCCATCAGCTGCTTGTTGCCCATGCCGCCGCTTTGCGACTGCGACAGGTTGTTGGTGCGGACGTTGGATTTGCCGCCGTTGGACACTTCGCCCAGCTTCAGCTGTTGGGAATTGCCCATGCCGCCGCTCTGCGACTGCCGGGTCTTGTTCGCGGTGACGTTGGACTCGCCGCCGTTGGTGACCTTGCCGAATTCTGCGCTCTGGGTGTTCCCCATGCCGCCCTGCTGCGATCCGCTGTAGTCGGTGATCCGGGTCTGCGACTTGCCGCTGCCCTTGACGTTGCCCGCTTCGAATTTCTGGTTGTTGCCCATGCCGCCCTGCTGGTTCTGCTTGATGTTGTCCAGGTTGACGCTGGACTCCTGGCTGAACGCGCTGCCTGCGGCGAACAGGGTGGCGACGAGTGCGATGGCGGATGCTGAGGTTTTCATGAAAGATCTCCTGGATTGGTAAAGGGTTCGTTGACCGGTTGGGAAAATCGAGCCGTGCAGCGGCGAGCTATCCTGTGATGTCGTTGCTGATCGGTTCTTGCACCTGAGTCGCAGTGGCGGGCGATACGGTTCAAATCTTTTTGTGCTGGCTCGCTGGACTCTTATTGCGCCCGGGAACAGTGACGAACACTGCAATATTTCCCGGGGCAAGGATTCGCGGCACACCAACGATTGAAATGTCACACCACGTCCTCCGATCTTTCGCGTACACGCTCCGGTCGGAACGCGATGCATTGATTCTGTATTTAGTGGATGTGAAGAACCATGGTACAAATGGGCTAGACAGGTGCTTTACCGGGCAGATGTATGACGTGGCGCAGAAGGAGAGACGACTGCCGGCAGGCATGGCAGCAGCAATGCAAGCGGGCAAGAAGCGCGACGGTCACGCGGCGGCCGTGACACAAAGTGAATAAATTTGATCTAGATCGGCTTCAGCGCACATGGTCACGATTTATAGTGCGTGGACGCGCAAGGAGGCAGAGACCGACCCGAACGAAAGCCAGGGAGCCGACCGAATTCAAGGAGTAGCGATGAAGGCTTTCGCTAGCACCCTGGCCGATCTGCACTATGCGTCGCAGCACGCGTCGCCTCATGAATTCTCTGCGGAAGCTGTCCGCTTGCTGCGCAAGTGGATAGAGTTCGACGGCGGGGTGCTGGGCACCGGATATGCCGAGGGAAAGATGGAGGACGCCCTCGGCATCGCGGACGCCCATATTTACAACCGCTCTCCCGATATCCTGACCGATTATCCGGACGTGTCAGCCAGCGATCCCCTGACCCAATCGTTCATGTCGGGGCTGTGCGAGCCCTTGCTCTGTTCCTGTCCGTCTTACTATGCGGCGCGCAACCTGGCCGCGCTTGAGAAGTACGCGCGGCGCCACGACATCAATGAACTGATGTTGTTCGGCGCTCCTCCCCAGGAAAGGCTTGGGGCGCGCTGGTTCGTCGCATACCGGGGCGACAACCGCCCTTTCAGCGGCCAGGACGCGAATTACCTCCATGCATTCTGGTTAAACCTGAGCATCGCGATGGACGCCAACCGCAGCCGCCTGCTCGAAGAGATTTTTCCCGAGCAAGGTGATCGCGCCGTAGCGCTGATCAATTGGCGCGGCATCCTTATCGCGGCCGATCCTCTGTTCCAGAGGCTGCTGCAGCTGGAATGGCCGGGGCACCGCCAGCCGCGGCTGCCCGCCCCACTATGGGAGTGCGCCGTAACGAATGCCGGCTACCAGGGAAAGCGGATCGAGGTTCGTTTTTCGCGGCAACGCGGCCAGCTGATGTGCCACGCGCGCGAGGCGCTGATCCTGCCCAAGCTGACGCCTTCAGAAAGCCGCGTCGCTGCATTGTTTTCCGCGGGAATGAGCCATAAGGAAGTTGCGCAGCATCTGGGCGTGTCGCAGTTTACAGTGCGCAATCATCTCAAGAGCTCGTACAGCAAGCTCGGTCTGCACGACAAGGCCGAGCTCGCCCGCTACATGGTCGCGCAGGCACCGGCGGGACTGCAGGCGCCGTACAGGGAAACTGAACGCGCAGGAGGGTGAAACCCGGCGTGAGCCATGCGCGGCCCGCCTTCCGCAGCCGCGATAAAATGCTTGACCTTCCCATCGTGGGCACCTCTAGCATCCAGGTTCACCCCAACAACACCCGCCAGGAGTCGAAACATGTATGAATTGAAAGTCGAAGGAATGAGCTGCGGCCATTGCGTCAATGCCGTCACGAAGTCGGTGCAGGCAGTGGATGCCGGTGCCAGCGTGGATGTCGACCTGCCGCAGCAGAAAGTCACGGTGAACTCCGGCGCGCCGCTGGAGGCAATCACCGCAGCGGTCGCAGATGCAGGCTATCCCGTGCTGGCCAGCTCGGTGCGCTGACTCGGTGCCGCGGCGCGCGGCGCGGTTCAGTGGCAGGAAGCGCCCTCGCCCGGCGCTTCCAGGCTGTGCAGGATGGGACAATCCGGGCGGTGGTCACCCGAGCACGCATGTTCCAGGTGGCGCAGCGTGTCGCGCATTTCGGTCAGCTCGCGGATGCGCTTGTCGAGCTCTGCCAGGTGCGTGCGGGTGATCGCCTTCACGTCGGCGCTCGCGCGCTCCGGGTCCTGCCACAGCGACAGCAGGTCCTGGATCTGCTCCAGCGAAAAACCGAGGGTGCGTGCCCGCTTGATGAAACGCAGCGTGTGCACGTCGTTGTCGCCATAAATCCGGTAACCCGACTCGGTGCGCCGCCCCGCCCTGATCAACCCGATGCTTTCGTAATAGCGGATCATCTTGGCGGTGACGCCCGATGCCTTGGAAGCTTCCCCGATATTCATTTTCTTCCTCCTAGCGCGGACCAGCGGCGCAGCAGCAAGGCATTCGTGATCACGCTGACGGAACTGAACGCCATCGCGGCGCCGGCGATGACCGGACTCAATAATCCGAACGCGGCCAGCGGAATGCCCACCAGGTTGTAGACGAAGGCCCAGAACAGGTTCTGTCGGATCTTGCGGTAGGTGCGCCGCGATATATCGATCGCATCCGGCACCAGCGCCGGGTCGCCGCGCATCAGGGTGACGCCGGCCGCATGCATCGCGACGTCGGTGCCGGTCGCCATCGCGATGCCGACGTCGGCTGCGGCCAGCGCCGGCGCATCGTTGATGCCGTCGCCGACCATCGCCACCACCTGCCCTTCGCCTTTCAGGCTGGCGATCTTGTTCGCCTTGTCGGCCGGCAGCACTTCCGCAATGACCTGGTCGATGCCAAGCGCCTTGCCCACCGTCGCCGCGCTACCCTTGTTATCGCCGGTCAGCAGCACGGTCTTGACGCCGAGCGCATGCAGGCCGGCCACTGCCTGCTGCGCCGATGCCTTCACCCGGTCGCCGAAGGCCAGCAGCCCGAGCAGGCGCTGCGCGCCGTCGTCCGCCATCAGCCAGGAGATGGTATTGCCCTGCTGCTCCAGCGCTGCGGCGGCCTCGGCCAGCCGCCCGGGAGCGATCCCGGACTCCTGCAGCAGCCGGCTGCTGCCCAGCTTGAGCGCGCGGCCGCCGACGACGGCAGCGACTCCGCGCCCCGGCAGCGCCGCGACCTGCGCGGCCGCCGGAACGGCGATGCCCTTTGCCTTTGCCGCCTCCACCACCGCCCGTGCCAGCGGGTGCTCGCTGCCTTGCTGTATCGCCGCCGCCAGCCGGATCAGCTCCGCTTCATCCAGGCCCTCCGGAAGCGCGGCCGTCAGTGCCGGCTTGCCTTCGGTGAGCGTGCCGGTCTTGTCGAACACGACGGTGGTCACCGCATGCGCCAGTTCCAGCGCTTCCGCATCCTTGATCAGGATGCCATGGCGCGCGCCGACGCCGGTGCCGGCCATGATTGCCGCCGGCGTTGCCAGACCGAGCGCGCACGGGCAGGCGATCACCAGCACCGCCACCGCATTGATGATGGAAGATTCGATGTCGCCCCCCGCGATCCACCAGCCGGCGAAGGTCAGGAGCGCGATCGCGAGCACCACCGGCACGAAGACCGCGCTGACCTTGTCGACCAGGTGCTGGATCGGCGCCTTCGCCGACTGCGCGCTTTCGACCAGCCGGATGATGCGCGCAAGCGTCGTCTCGCTGCCCACGGCGGTCGTCTTCACCAGCAGCAGGCCTTCCGCATTGCGGTCGTCTTCACCAGCAGCAGGCCTTCCGCATTGATCGATCCGCCAGTCACCTTGTCGCCCCCCTGTTTGGCGACCGGCAGGCTTTCGCCGGTGATCAGCGACTCGTCGATATGGCTGCGCCCTTCCTGCACCACGCCGTCCACCGCCACCCGCTCGCCGGGCCGCACCACGACGATATCGCCGAGCCGCACCTGGGCGATCGGCACCTCGGTTTCCGCATCGCCGCGCCGCACCCGCGCCACGTCCGGCCGCAATACCTGCAGCGCGCGGATCGCGTCGGCAGTCTGGCGCTTGGCGCGCGTTTCCAGCCACTTCCCGAGCAGTACCAGCGTGATCACCACCGCCGCCGCTTCGAAATACAAATGCGGCATGCCATCCGACCGGTGGATGAACAGCAGGTAGACGCTCAGGCCGTATGCGGCACTGGTGCCGAGCGCCACCAGCAGGTCCATGTTGCCGGCGCCCGCCTTGAGCGCCTTCCAGCCGGCGCGGTAAAAGCGCGCACCCAGCCAGAACTGCACCGGCGTGGCGAGTGCGAGCTGCGCCCATCCGGACAGCATCCAGTGCACGCCGGCCAGCTCCAGCAACATCGGGATGATCAGCGGCAGCGACAGCAGCGCCGCGATGATGACTTTCAGCAATCCATCATCGCGCCTGGCCTCGATTGCCGGTGCCGCCGTGCCGTCGTCGCGCAGCCGCGCGTGATAGCCGGCCGCCTCGACTGCGGCGACCAGCGTATCGGCGCCGCCCCCGGACGCCATCCGCACATGCGCGCTCTCGCCGGCCAGGTTGACGCTGGCATCGAGTACGCCCGGCGCCTTGCGCAGGGCTTTTTCCACCCGGCCCACGCAGGACGCGCAGCTCATTCCCTCGATCTGCAAGTCCCATTCCTGCTGTGCAAGCTGGTAGCCGGCCTTTTCGATCGCCTGCTGCACCTTGCCGGCATCCACGCCGCGCTCGGCGACCACGCGCGCGCGCTCGGTGCCGAGATTCACATCGGCGGAAGCGACGCCGGGAATCGCGCGCAAGGCCTTTTCAACACGGTTGACGCAGGATGCGCAAGTCATGCCCTCGATGGCAACATCGATTTCATGCATGCCCGCGGCGGAAGAAACAGTGGATAACGGAAGCGCGTTGCCCATGGTACAGCTCCTGGTTGATTCAGCATGCCTGCATTATCGACCTTACCATGATGGGAAGGTCAAGCAGGGAATCAAGCCGGGGAAAAAATCTCGTCCAGCGCGTGTTCCACGCGCGGGTAGCGCAGGCGCACGCCGAGTTCGGCACGCAGCCGCAGATTGGAGAGCCGCCGTGATTCCGACATGAAAGACAACAACACCGGCGACACCGCGTGCCGCAATTCCTCGCGCGGCAGTCGCGGCGGCCGCGCGAGGCCGGCGCGGTCGGCCACCGCGTCGAAGTAGTCCGCCATCTTCATGTCCGAATCGTCCACCGCGTGATAAACACGGCAGCACTGCGCCCGGAACAGGGCCTGCGCGATGATGCGCGCAAGGTCGTCGGCATGGATGTGGTTCGTATACACGTCATCCTCCGGCCGCAGCGCCGGCGTGCCCTTCTGCAAGCGCTCCAGCGGCAGGCGGCCGGCGGCGTAAATGCCGGGCACGCGCAGGATGGAAAGGCGCGAACCGGAACGTCGGGCCCACCCGCGCAGCACCCGTTCGGCATCGACCCGGCGCTTCGCGCGCGGGTTTTGCGGATTGACGGTGCGGGTCTCGTCCACCAGCATGCCGCCGCAGTCGCCGTACACACCGGTCGTGCTCACATAAACCAGGTTCCCGCCGTCGGGTAAAATGGCGGTCAAATTCCGGGTGCGGCGGTCGATCAGGCCCTCGGCCGGTGGCGGCGCCAGGTGCACGACCCAGCGGGCCAGGCGCGCGAGCCGCGCCAGCGTCGCAGGCTGGTCGAGATCTGCGATGACCGGCACCGCGCCGGCGGCACGCAGTTCTTCACTGCGAACGGCCTGGCTGGTGACGGCAAACACGCGGAAGCGATCGCGCACGAGGGGCAAGAGGCGCATGCCGACATCGCCGCAGCCGACGATCAGGAGGCGCGGCCGGCCGAAGCCCGGCGCAGTCAGGTTGATTTTTTTATTCATCGTCGAGATTGTATGACTTTCCAAGTAACCGTTCAGCCCAGCGGCAGGCAGTTCAGCTGCGATGAAGGCGAAACCGTATTGACCGCCGCGATCCGTGCCGGCGTCGGCCTGCCCTACGGCTGCAAGAATGGCGCCTGCGGCACCTGCAAGGGCAAGCTGCTGGAAGGCAGCGTCAGCCACCGCGCGCACCAGGAAAAGGCGCTGCCCGTCGCCGAAGAGGAAAAGGGCCTGTCGCTGTTCTGCTGCGCCACGCCGCATTCCGACATCGTGATCGAGGCGCGCGAAGTGCTCGGCGCCGGCGAGTTCCCGATCAAGAAGCTGCCGACCCGCGTGGCGAAGCTGGACAAGGTGGCCGACGACGTGATGGTGGTGTCGCTGCAGCTGCCTGCCAACGAAAGGCTGCAGTACAAGGCCGGCCAGTACATCGAGTTCCTGCTCAAGGACGGCAAGCGCCGCAGCTACAGCATGGCCAACGCGCCGCACCTGGACGAGCACCTGACGCTGCACATCCGCCACATGAGCGGCGGCGCGTTCACCGACCATGTGTTCAACAACATGAAGGAGCGCGACATCCTGCGCTTCGAAGGACCGCTGGGCACCTTCTTCCTGCGCGAGGATTCGGACAAGCCGATGGTGCTGCTCGCCTCCGGCACCGGCTTTGCGCCGATCAAGGCGATCGTCGAGCATGCGATCCACCAGAAGACGCAACGGCCGATGGTGCTGTACTGGGGCGGCCGCCGTCCGAAGGACCTGTACATGCATGCGCTGTGCGAGGAATGGGCGCGCACCGTGCCGAACTTCAGGTATGTGCCGGTGGTGTCCGACGCCAAGTCCGAGGACAACTGGCAAGGCCGCGCCGGCTTCGTGCACCGCGCGGTGATGGACGACCTGCCGGACCTGTCCGGCTGGCAGGTCTATGCCTGCGGCGCACCGGTGATGGTCGATTCCGCCAAGCGCGATTTCGTCGCCTGCTGCAAGCTGCCGGAGCAGGAGTTCTATGCGGACGCGTTCACTTCCGAGGCCGATCTTGCTGTTGATATGGCAACGAAATAGTTTTTGACGCAGTGCAGAAAACATCATAATATTGACCGCATGAACATGACAGCCAAACTCCTGCGACGCCGTGCCCTGCTGCCTCAGCCCGGGAAGCCGTGCGTGTAAGCGTTTGCTGCTCACAAAGCCACAGGCCTGCCCTGTGGCTTTTTTTTTGATCCTTGCCCCTTTCCATCTTTACCCCTTTTCGATCTTTGCCCGTTTCAGTCCAGGAGCCCGCCATGGAATTCAACCAGTACGACGTCAACGCCCTCATGCAGATCACCAACCGGCCTTCGCTGGTGTTCACCGAGGGCCGCGGCATGTGGCTGACCGACCACAAGGGCAAGCGCTACCTCGACTACCTGCAGGGCTGGGCGGTGAACTGCCTCGGCCATTCGCCGCAATGCATCGCCGACGCGGTGAACGCTCAGGTCGGCAAGCTGATCAATCCGTCGCCCGCGTTCTACAACGAGCCGTCGATCATCCTCGCTTCGATGCTCACCGCGAATTCCTGCTTCGACCGCGTGTTCTTCGCCAACAGCGGCGCGGAAGCGAATGAGGGCGCGATCAAGCTGGCGCGCAAATGGGGCAAGCTGAACAGGAATGCGGCCGGCGAGAACCGCCATGAAATCATCACCTTCAACCACGGCTTCCACGGCCGCACGCTGGCCACCATGTCGGCCAGCGGCAAGGCGGGCTGGGACACGATGTTCGCGCCGCAGGTGCCGGGTTTCGCAAAGGCGGAGCTGAACGACATCGCGAGCGTCGAAAGTCTCATCACCGACAAGACCGTCGCGGTCATGCTGGAGCCGGTACAGGGCGAAAGCGGCGTCATCCCCGCGACCCGCGAATTCATGCAGGCGCTGCGCGCGCTGACGAAGCAGCGCAATCTGCTCCTGATCGTCGATGAAGTGCAGGCCGGCATGGGCCGCACCGGCGAACTGTTCGCCTACCAGCTGTCGGGCATCGAACCGGACATGATGACCCTCGGCAAGGGTATCGGCGGCGGCGTGCCGTTGTCGGCGCTGCTGGCGCGCGAAGAAGTCGCCTGCTTCGAACCGGGCGAACAGGGCGGCACCTACAACGGCAACCCGCTGATGACCGCCGCCGGCATCGCGGTGCTGAGCGAATTGCTCAAGCCCGGCTTCCTGCAATCGGTGAAGGACACTGGCGGCTATCTGCGTGCCGAACTGCTCAAGCTGTGCGACAAGCACGGCCTCGAGGGCGAGCGCGGCGAAGGGCTGCTGCGCGCGCTCAAGCTCGGCAAGGAAATCGGTCCCAAGATCGTCGAGACCGCGCGCGACATGGAACCGGTCGGCCTGCTGCTGAACTCGCCGCGTCCTGACCTGCTGCGCTTCATGCCGGCATTGAATGTCACGACGGAAGAAATCGACCAGATGATTTCCATGCTGTCCGATGTGCTGACCAGGCTGGGCCACTGATTTTCGCCGCCGTCCGGTGTTGGGCCGGAGTGAAAGCGCAGCGGCGTTTCCCCCTGCGATTCGCTGACAAAGAATGCCCTGCGCCGCCGCGCATGCTCACCATGGGTCCCCGCCTTCGCGGGGACGACGAAGGGTGGTGGACGCTAGTGTGAGCTGAAATGCGCTGCTCGATCGCAGCCGCATGCGGCAAACAAAAAGGCCATCCCGGCAACTACCGGGATGGCCCTGCGCACAACCGGCTGCGTGCCTTACTTCTTGCGCGCCGGCGGCAAGTCGGTGCAGACGCCTTCGAACGCTTCGGCCGCCATGCCGATCGTCTCGCCCAGCGTCGGATGCGGATGGATGGTCTTGCCGATATCCACCGCATCGGCGCCCATCTCGATGGCCAGCGCGATCTCGCCGATCATGTCGCCCGCATGGGTGCCGACGATGCCGCCGCCGACGATACGATGGGTTTCGGCGTCGAACAGCAGCTTGGTGAAGCCCTCGTCGCGCCCGTTCGCGGTCGCGCGGCCGCTCGCCATCCATGGGAACAGGCCCTTTTCCAGCTTGATGCCCTTGGCCTTGGCTTCATCCTCGGTGATGCCGACCCATGCCACTTCCGGATCGGTGTAGGCCACCGACGGAATCACGCGCGCGTCGAAGAAGGACTTCTGCCCCGCAGCGACTTCCGCGGCAACGTGCGCCTCATGCACCGCCTTGTGCGCCAGCATCGGCTGGCCGATGATGTCGCCGATGGCGAAGATGTGCGGCACGTTGGTGCGCATCTGCGCATCGACGTTGATGAAGCCGCGATCGGTGACGGCCACGCCGGCCTTGTCGGCGGCGATCTTCTTGCCGTTCGGGCTGCGGCCCACCGCCACCAGCACCATGTCGTACAACTGCGGCTCGGGCGCGGTGGCCGACGGATCGGCCGCCTCGAACGTGACCTTGATGCCTTCCTTCAGCGCCTCGACCGCGACCGTCTTGGTCTTGGTCATCACCTTGTCGAAACGCTTCTCGTTGAACTTCTGCCAGACCTTGACCATGTCGCGGTCCGCGCCCTGCATCAGGCCCTCCATCATCTCGACCACGTCGATGCGCGTGCCAAGGGTGGAGTACACCGTCGCCATTTCCAGGCCGATGATGCCGCCGCCGATCACCAGCATGCGCTTGGGCACCTGGCGCAGCTCGAGCGCGCCGGTGGAATCGACGATGCGCGGATCTTCCGGCACGAAGGGCAGCTTCACCACGGCGGAGCCGGCGGCGATAATCGCCTGCTTGAACTGCACCGTCTTCTTGCTGCCGTCGGCAGCCGTCACTTCCAGGTGGTTGGGGCTCAGGAACTGGCCCACGCCCTGCACCACGTTCACCTTGCGCGCCTTGGCCATGCCGGCCAGGCCGCCGGTCATCTTCTTGATGACCTTGTCCTTGTAGTCGCGCAGCTTGTCGATATCGATCTCGGGCTTGCCGAAGGAAATACCGTGCGCGGCCATCGCCGCCGCCTCGTCGATCACCGCGGCCACATGCAGCAGCGCCTTGGACGGAATGCAGCCGACATTCAGGCAGACGCCGCCGAGCGCCGCATATTTTTCCACCAGCACCGTGTTCATGCCGAGGTCGGCGGAGCGGAACGCGGCGGAATAGCCGCCGGGGCCCGCGCCCAGCACCAGCATGTCGCACTGAATGTCGGCGGCGCCGCCGTAGCTTGCCGCCTGCGGCACGACCGCGGCGGGTGCCGGCGCCGGCGCGGCCGCCGCAGCGGCGGAGGTGGCGGTTCCATAACCGGCCGATGCCTGCGCGGAGGCGGCGGCGGTCGCGCCGGATGCTTCCAGCGTCAGCAGCAGCGAGCCTTCCGATACCTTGTCGCCGAGCTTGACCTTGAGCTCCTTGATCACGCCCGCATGGCTGGACGGAATTTCCATGCTCGCCTTGTCGGATTCGACGGTGACCAGCGACTGGTCAGCCTTGATCGTATCGCCAGCCTTGACCAGCACTTCGATGACTTCGACTTCCTTGAAGTCGCCGATGTCGGGGACCTTTACCTCAACCACGCTCATAGCCTTGCTCCATATTGTTGACCTCTTCTACAAAGAGGCGCTTTGATCTCTCATCGGAAAACTGAAAATCCGGAATGGTCCCGATGTGCTCTTGTCGAATTCCTCGCCCGCACGCACGCCGATCTCGGCGATCTGGCGCGCCGTCAGGTCGCTGTCATACACCGCGTACATCGCACCGAGCGCGAAATTGCGCCCGCTGCCGATGCCCCAGAATCGCTCGAAGCTGAATACCTCGCGGTAGGAGTACACGCCGAAGATCCCGCTCGGATTCGCGATCAGCGCGGTGATCTGCGAAGACTCGTAGGGATCGTCCTCGTCTTCCTTGGTGTTCAGGAAGTACTTGTCCTTCAGTATCTCGTGCACCCGCTGGAAGGTCTCGAACACGTCGTCGCGGCTGCACAGCCTGCACTCCTCGCCCATGCCGGTCAACAGCTTGCGCATGACCGGGAAGTGGGCGGCCGTGCCGGCCAGCGTCACGTAGGAATCACCGACAGGGAATACCTTTTCGTTGAGTTCATACGCATGCGACAGCCGGGTATCGCCGAAAGTGACGAGCGAATCCGAGGCGATGGCGATTTCGTTGTTCTTCTTGACGACGACGCAGGTAGTCATTGTTGATCTCCGTAAATGGGAAGCCAGCGCGGGGCGCTGCGGGAAAAGTCAGCGATTTTCGCATTTTCCCGGCAGCGCGGCGCCCGCTTCCCGGGCTGGAATCAGAGCAATGTCTTGCGCATGTCGCCCAGCACTTCCGCCAGGTAAGCCGCAAAGCGCGCCCCCATCGCACCATCGACCACGCGGTGGTCGTAGGACAGCGACAGCGGCAGCATCAGGCGCGGCGCGAACTGCTTGCCGTCCCATACCGGCTTGATGCTCGACTTGGACAGGCCGAGGATCGCGACTTCCGGAGCATTGACGATAGGCGTAAACGCGGTGCCGCCGATGCCGCCGAGCGAGGAAATGGTGAAGGTTGCGCCCTGCATGTCGGCCGGCTTGAGCTTGCCGTCGCGCGCGGCGGCGGACAGGTCGCCCATTTCCTTGGCGATCTCGGAAATGCTCTTCCTGTCGGCGTTCTTCACGACCGGCACCACCAGGCCTTGCGGCGTATCGGCGGCAAAGCCGATGTTGTAGTACTTCTTGAGGATCAGGTTCTCGCCCTTCTCGTCGAGCGAAGAGTTGAAGGCCGGGAACTTCTTCAATGCCGAGACGCTGGCCTTGATCACGAACGCCAGCATGGTCAGCTTGACGCCGGATTTGGCCATCGCGTTGTTGGACTCCTTGCGGAATTCTTCCAGGTCGGTCACGTCCGCTTCGTCGAACTGCGTCACGTGCGGGATCATCACCCAGTTGCGGTGCAGGTTCGGGCCGCTGATCTTCTTGATGCGCGACAGCGGCTGCAGCTCGGTCTCGCCGAACTTGGAGAAGTCGAGCGACGGCCACGGCAGCAGGTCCAGACCCGCGCCGCTGCCACCCTTGACAGGCGCGGCCGCGGGCGCGGCGGTGCTGCCCGCCATTACGGACTTCACGAAACCCTGGATGTCGGTATGCAGGATACGGCCCTTGGGACCGGAGCCGGTCACGCGGCCGAGGTCGACGCCGAGTTCGCGCGCGAACTTGCGTACCGACGGCGATGCATGCGCCTTGGTGTTCGCCGGGACCGCCGGCTCCAGCGCCGCGGTCGGCGCAGCCTTTGCGGGCGCCGGCGCAGCGGCGGCGGCTGCGGAGGCGGCCGGGGCGGCTGCGGCTGCGGCCGGCGCGGGGGCTGCCGCGGCGGCATCGCCCTGGGTTTCCAGCTTCAGCACCAGCGATCCCTTGGACACCTTGTCGCCGACGTTGACCAGCAGTTCCTTGACCACGCCTGCGTGGCTGGACGGAATTTCCATGCTGGCCTTGTCGGATTCAACGGTGATCAGCGACTGCTCGGCCTTGACGGTGTCGCCCGGCTTGACCATCAGCTCGATGACTTCCACATCCTTGAAGTCGCCGATGTCGGGAACCTCGATATTGATCAGCGACGGGCCGGCCGCTGCGGCTGCAGCCGGCGCCGGTGCCGCGGCGGGCGCCGGCGCAGCTGCCTGGGGCGCCGCTGCCGGTGCGGGTGCCGGTGCGGCCGCGCCTGCGCTCTCCTCCAGCAACAGGACCAGCGTGCCTTCCGACACCTTCTCGCCGACCTTGACCTTCACTTCCTTGACGACGCCGGCATGGCTGGAGGGAATCTCCATGCTGGCCTTGTCCGATTCCACCGTGATCAGCGACTGGTCGACCGCGATCGTGTCGCCCGGCTTGACCATCAGTTCGATGACTTCCACTTCCTTGAAATCGCCGATGTCCGGGACTTTGACTTCCACCATACTCATAGCTTTCGCTCCGTTCTTTCGTTCTTGTTCTCCCACTACGTGCCCCCCTCCCCCCTGCCGGGGGAAGGGAACACCACTGAGGAAGCGCAAAGGTGTTTTTACTCTGGAATTACAACGTCACCGGATTCGGCTTGTCCGCATCGATGCCGTACTTCGCGATCGCCTGCGCCACCACCGATGCCTCGATCGTGCCGTCTTCCGCCAGCGCCTTGAGCGCCGCGACCGTCACGTAGTAACGGTTGACTTCAAAGAACTCACGCAGTTTCGCGCGGCTGTCCGAGCGGCCGAAGCCGTCGGTGCCCAGCACCTTGTAGTTGCGGCCCTTCGGGATGAAGGCGCGGATCTGTTCGGCGAAGGTACGCATGTAGTCGGAAGTCGCGACCACCGGGCCGGTCGTGCCCTGCAGCAGCTTCGTCACATGGGCGGCACGCGGCGTCTCGGTCGGGTGCAGCAGGTTCCAGCGCTCCGCATCCTGGCCATCGCGCGCCAGCAGCGTGAAGGACGGCGCGGACCAGATGTCGGCGGCAATGCCCCAGTCGTTCTTCAGCAGCTCGGCGGCCGCGATCGCTTCGCGCAGGATGGTGCCGGAGCCCATCAGCTGCACGCGCTTCTTGGACTTCTTGTCGCTTTCGTGCGCCGCGCCCTCCTGCAGCAGGTACATGCCCTTCAGCAGGTCCTGTTCGGTGCCCGGCTTCAGGCCGGGGTGCGCGTAGTTCTCGTTCATCAGGGTGATGTAGTAGAACACGTCCTCCTGATTTCCGACCATGCGCCTCAGGCCATCGTGAATGATGACCGCTACCTCGTGCGCAAAAGTCGGATCGTACGGAATGCAGTTCGGAATCGTCGACGCCAGGATGTGGCTGTGGCCGTCCTCGTGCTGCAAGCCTTCGCCGTTCAGGGTCGTACGGCCGGCGGTGCCGCCGAGCAGGAAGCCGCGCGCGCGCATGTCGCCCGCCGCCCACGCGAGATCGCCCACGCGCTGCAGGCCGAACATCGAGTAGTAGATGTAGAACGGAATCATCACGCGGTTGTTGGTCGAGTACGACGTCGCCGCGGCGATCCAGGAACTCATGCCGCCCGCTTCATTGATGCCTTCCTGCAGGATCTGGCCGGCCTTGTCTTCGCGGTAGTACATCACCTGGTCCTTGTCGACCGGTTCGTACAGCTGGCCCTGCTGGTTGAAGATGCCAATCTGGCGGAACAGGCCTTCCATGCCGAAAGTGCGCGCCTCGTCGACCAGGATCGGCACCACGCGCTTGCCCAGGTGCGGGTCGCGCAGCAGCGTGGTGATGATGCGCACATACGCCTGGGTGGTGGAGATCTCGCGGCCTTCCGCGGTCGGATCGAGCACTGCCTGGAATGCGGACAGTTCCGGCACCGGAAGGATTTCTTCGGCTTTCGCGCGGCGCTGCGGCAGGTAACCGCCGAGTGCCTTGCGACGCTCATGCAGGTACTTCATTTCCGGCGTGTCGTCGGACGGCTTGAAGAACGGGATTTCCGGCAGCTTGTCGTCCGGAATCGGAATGTTGAAGCGGTCGCGCATCTCGCGGATCGCCTCGTCGTCCAGCTTCTTGGTCTGGTGGGCGGTATTGCGCGCCTCGCCCGACTTGCCCATGCCGAAGCCCTTGATGGTCTTGACCAGCAGCACGGTCGGCTGGCCCTTGTGTTCCTGCGCGTTCTTGAACGCGGCGTAGATCTTGTGCGGATCGTGGCCCCCGCGGTTCAGGCGCCAGATATCGTCGTCGGACATCTTGGAAACCATTTCCAGCAGCTTCGGATGCTTGCCGAAGAAGTGCTTGCGCACGTAGGCGCCGTCCTTGGCCTTGTAGTTCTGGTATTCGCCGTCGCAGGTTTCCATCATCACGCGCTGCAGGATGCCTTCCTTGTCGCGCGCCAGCAGCTCATCCCAGTAGCCGCCCCAGATCACCTTGACCACGTTCCAGCCGGCGCCGCGGAAGTCGGCTTCCAGTTCCTGGATGATCTTGCCGTTGCCGCGCACCGGACCGTCGAGGCGCTGCAGGTTGCAGTTGACCACGATCACCAGGTTGTCGAGCTGTTCGCGGCCGGCCATGCCGATTGCGCCCATCGATTCCGGCTCGTCCATCTCGCCGTCGCCGCAGAAGGCCCAGACCTTGCGGTTGTCGGTCTTGGCGATGCCGCGCGCATGCAGGTACTTCAGGAAGCGCGCCTGGTAGATCGCCATCAGCGGGCCCAGGCCCATCGACACGGTCGGGAATTGCCAGAAATCCGGCATCAGCTTCGGATGCGGGTAGGAGGACAGGCCCTTGCCGTCGACTTCGCGGCGGAAATTGAGCAACTGCTCTTCGCTGATGCGGCCTTCCAGGAAGGCGCGGGCGTAAATGCCCGGCGCCGAGTGGCCCTGGATGTACAGCAGGTCGCCGCCGTGCTCTTCGGTCGGCGCATGCCAGAAGTGGTTGAAGCCGATGCCCAGCATGTTGGCCAGCGACGCGAAGGAGGAAATGTGGCCGCCGAGGTCGCCGTCGGCGCGGTTGGCCTTGACCACCATCGCCATCGCGTTCCAGCGCATCCAGGAGCGCAGGCGCTCTTCATATTCCAGGTTGCCGGGGCAGTGTTCGCCGAGGTGGGCGGGGATGGTGTTGACGTAAGCGGTATTGGCGGAGAACGGGATGTAGGCGCCGCGGCGGCGGGCCAGGTCGACCATGCGCTCCATCAGGTAATGGGCGCGCTCCGGGCCTTCGGTTTCGATCACGGCTTCGAGCGCATCGAGCCATTCCTGCGTTTCCATGACATCGGGATCATTGGCTGCTTGCGCCAACACTTGGTCGAGCTGGGCGGACATTGGTGTGTCTCCTAGGTTAAAGGCTGGTTCCGGCCGGGGTCGCGGGCGGAAGTTTTTTGACAAGAATTCGTCGGGATGGTGCGCGGTGAAAAGATTCTATCAGCACTTTTTCAACTTTTCAAATTACGGGATTTCGTTTCATAATGCGGTATTTCGTGCGGCAGTGCAGCATCGGAATGGCGCCGGCCTGCGGCCCTGCGGGCATGGCGACTTATAATCTCGTTTTAATCCCTACCAACCCATCCAACAACCATGTCCGCACAACTCATCGATGGCAACCTCCTCTCCAAGCAACTGCGTGCCGAAGTGGCCCAGCGCGCCGCCGCGCTGACCGCGAAAGGCAGGCAGCCCGGCCTGGCCGTGATTCTGGTCGGCGACAATCCGGCTTCCCAGGTCTATGTCCGCAACAAGGTCAAGGCCTGCGAAGACAACGGCATCCATTCGGTGATGGACAAGTACGACGCGAACCTGTCCGAGGAAGCGCTGCTGGCGCGCATCGATGCGCTGAACCGCGACCCGAAAATTCACGGCATCCTGGTGCAACTTCCCTTGCCCGCGCACATCAATGCTCATAAGGTGATCGAGGCGATCGCGCCGGAAAAGGATGTCGACGGCTTCCACATCAGCAATGCCGGCCTGCTGATGACCGGCCAGCCGCTGTTCCGTCCGTGCACGCCTTACGGCGTGATGAAGATGCTCGAATCGATCGATTACCCGGTGCGCGGCGCGCACGCAGTGGTGGTCGGCGCCTCCAACATCGTCGGCAAGCCGCAGGCAATGCTGCTCTTGCAGGCGGGCGCCACCGTCACCATCTGCAATTCCAAGACCCGGGACCTCGGCCACCATGCGCGGCAGGCCGATATCCTCGTGGTCGCCACCGGCAAACGTAATATCGTCACCGCCGACATGGTCAAGCCCGGCGCGGTCGTGATCGACGTGGGCATGAACCGCGACGACAACGGCAAGCTGTGCGGCGACGTCGATTTCGCCAATGCGAAGGAGGTCGCCGGCCACATCACCCCGGTACCGGGCGGTGTCGGCCCGATGACGATTACGATGCTGCTCGTCAACACTATTGAGGCCGCAGAAAGAACCTGATTGATGACATCCTCCCTGAATCCCCTGCTCGACTTTTCCGACCTGCCCCGTTTTGCCGACATCAAGCCGGAGCATGTGACGCCGGCGGTGACAGCGCTGCTTGAAGAAAACCGCGCCGTGGTGGCGCGGCTGGAAGCGCCGCTGGCCGCGGGCGCCGAAGTTAGCTGGGCCAGCTTCGTCGAACCGCTGGAAAACGCCACCGAAAAGCTGGGCCGCGCCTGGGGCGTGGTCGGCCACCTGAATTCGGTGGTCGACACGCCGGAGCTGCGCGCCGCCTACAATGAAAACCTGCCCAAGGTCACGGAATTCTGGACCGAACTCGGCCAGAACCTGGCGCTGTTCGAGAAGTACAAGGCATTGAAGGCGAGCGCCGAATACGAGAGCCTGCCGCCGGCGCGCAAGAAGATCATCGAGAACGCGCTGCGCGACTTCCGCCTCGGCGGCGCCGAGCTTGCCGAAGACAAGAAGGCACGCTTCGCCGAGATCCAGGAACAGCAGGCGGCGCTGTCGACGAAATTCTCCGAGAACGTGCTCGACGCGACCAACGAGTACGGCCTGTTCATCGAGGATGAAACCGACCTCGCCGGCCTGCCGGATGACGTGAAGCAGGCCGCGCGCGCCGCCGCGGAAAAGGACGGCAAACCGGGCTTCAAGTTCACGCTGCATTTCCCGTCCTACTTCCCGATCCTGCAATACGCGGACAAGCGCGAACTGCGCGAGATGATCTACCGCGCGAACGTGACGCGCGCGTCGGAACTCGGCGCGAAGGCCGAGTGGGACAACACGCAGAACATCGTCGAGATCCTGAAGCTGCGCGACGAGGAAGCCAAGCTGCTCGGCTTCCCGCATTTCGCCGACGTGTCGCTGGTGCCCAAGATGGCCGAGACGCCGGACCAGGTGATCGCCTTCCTCGAAGACCTGGCAGAACGCGCCCGGCCGTTCGCCGAAAAGGACCTGGTCGAACTGCGCGACTTCGCGAAGCAGGAACTCGGCCTGGACACGCTGCAGGCCTGGGACGTCGCGTACGCATCGGAAAAACTGCGCGAGCAGCGCTATGCGTTTTCCGAGCAGGAAGTGAAGCAGTACTTCCCCGAGCCGAAGGTGATGGAGGGCCTGTTCCGGGTGGTGCAGACGCTGTTCTCGGTCGAGATCAAGCCGGACGCCGCGCCGACCTGGCACAAGGATGTGAAATTCTTCCGCATCGAGAAGGACGGCCGCCTGATCGGCCAGTTCTACGTCGACCTGTACGCGCGCCGCGGCAAGCGCGGCGGCGCGTGGATGGACGATGCGCGCGGCCGGCGCCGCGTCGGCGGCGGCGTGCAGACCCCGGTCGCCTACCTCGTCTGCAATTTCTCCGAACCCGCCGTCGTGGACGGAAAGGCGCGGCCGGCGCTGTTTACCCATGACGAAGTGATCACCCTGTTCCATGAGTTCGGCCACGGCCTGCACCACATGCTGACCCAGGTGGACGAACTGGGCGTGTCGGGCATCTCCGGCGTCGAATGGGATGCGGTGGAACTGCCGTCGCAGTTCATGGAAAACTTCTGCTGGGAATGGGATGTGCTGCAGCACATGACCGCGCATGCGGACAGCGGCGAACCGCTGCCGCGCGCACTGTTCGACAAGATGATCGCCGCCAAGAATTTCCAGTCCGGGCTGCAGACGCTGCGCCAGGTGGAATTCGCGTTGTTCGACATGCATCTGCACCACGACTACGATCCGGCTGCCGCGAAAACGGTGCAGGAGGTGCTGGACGATGTGCGCCGCAAGGTCGCGGTCCTGATCCCGCCGCCGTTCAACCGCTTCCAGAATTCCTTCAGCCACATCTTCGCAGGCGGATATGCGGCAGGTTACTATAGCTATAAATGGGCGGAAGTCCTGTCGGCCGACGCGTACAGCGCCTTCGAGGAAGCTGCGGCGTCCGGCGGCAACGTGCTTTCGCCGGACATTGGGCAGAAATTCCTGATCGAGATCCTCTCGATGGGCGGGGCGCGGCCGGCGCTGGAGTCGTTCAAGGCCTTCCGCGGACGCGAGCCGAGCATCGACGCGTTGTTGCGGCACAACGGGATGACTGCCTGACATCAGGGAGAAAAACAAATGAAACGTGTATTGCAGTCCTGTTCGCTGCTCGTATTGCTGTGCGCGGCGACCGCGCATGCGCAGCTGTACAAGTGGGTCGGGCCGGACGGCAAGGTCACCTACAGCGACGTGCCGCCGACAAAGTCGGCGGCACGGGTCGAAACGAAGTCGCTCACGACGGACGGCGTCAGCACGTCCGACTTGCCGTTCGAAGTCGCGGAAGCGATGCGCAACCAGCCGGTCACCCTGTACACCGGCAAGAACTGTCCGCCGTGCGAAGAAGGGCGCAAGCTACTTTCCGAGCGCGGCATTCCGTTTGCGGAGAAGACGGTCAGCTCGAACGAGGATATCGCCCAGTTCCGCCAGGCCGGCGGCGACAACCAGTTGCCGCTTCTGGTCGTCGGCCGCAACAAGGAGCGCGGCTACGAGTTCGGCGCGTGGAACCGGCTGCTCTCCAGCGCCGGCTATCCGGAGACCAGCCGCCTGCCGAAGAGTTACCGCAATCCTCCCGCACAGGCCGCCGCGCCGCAGGCGGCGGCACCGGAAAAGCAGGAAAGCACTGCGCCGGCAGACCGGGCGGCAGCCTTGCCGCGCGCAACCGATCTGCCGCCGCCGACAGGCAATGCGCCCCCGGGTTTCCGCTTCTGACGCCATGACCCGCATCGATTTCCACAGCAAGGTGGCGGACCGGATCGCCTATGCGTGCCGTCTGACGCGCAAGGCGCGGGCGGCGAACTGCCAGGTCGTGCTGCTCACGCGGGACCGCCGGGACCTGATGGCGCTGGACCAGGCGCTGTGGACCTTCGCGGAGCAGGAGTTCCTGCCGCATGTGCTGGCCGGCGACCCGCTGGCGGCGTCGACGCCGATCATCCTGACCGACAGCGCCGAGGCGGCGCTGCCGCACCACCAGGTGCTGGTCAACCTGTCGGCGGGCACGCCCGCGCATTTCGCGCGCTTCGAGCGCATGATCGAAATCGTTTCCGCCGACGAAGCCGACATTGCCGCGGGGCGCGCGCGCTACCGCTTCTACCAGCAGCGCGGCTACCCCCTTACCCATTTCGAAGCAGACAAGGCATGACACACCATCCATCGGACGCCGGCATCCCCCTTCTGACGGAAGTCATTCCCGGCCCGGCCCCGGTCGACATCGCCAGGACCGCGCCGGCACAGCCGGCGATCGTGCCCCTGGAGGACAGCCTGGCGCTGGGAGACCCGCGCTCGGCAGGCGTCTGGGATGAAGCGGAATGGGACCGGCTGGAACGCGAAATCCGCGAGCGCGTGCTGCTGCAGCTGCTCGAGCGCATCGACGTCGTGCTGGTGCAACGGGTCAGGGACAGCCTGGCCGATGCGCTGCAGACCGCGGTCGAAGGCCTGGCGACCGACATCCGTGCCGGGCTGTACAACTCCGTGCGCGACGCCGTCAGCGGCGCGGTGTCGCAGGAAATCGCCAAGCTGAAATCCACAAAAAAATAAAAATACTTCAGTATTCTTTTCTGATTGCGCAGATTTTTGACTGCGCTGATGATCCGCGAAAATTTCGCGGACCGGATTGAATACCTGGAAAAACGATAACTTCCTACAATCCTGTTATCGTTTCGCTCAGGAGTCGTCATGAAAGTCATCGTGCTTGGTGCGGGCATCGTCGGCACCGCCTCGGCGTGGTTCCTGAACAAGTCGGGCCACGAGGTCACCGTCGTCGAACGACAGCCCGGCGCGTCGCTCGAAACCAGTTTCGCCAACGGCTGCCAGATCTCGGTGTCGCACGCCGAACCCTGGGCGAATCCGTCGGCGCCGCTCAAGGTGCTGAAGTGGCTGGGCAAGGAAGACGCACCGCTGCTCTACCGCTTCCGTCCCGAATGGCTGCAATGGAAATGGGGGCTGCGCTTCCTGCGCGAGTGCACCCCGGGCCGCACCGCGGCCAACATCCGGCAGATCGTCGCGATTGCGGAATACAGCCGGCAGACGCTGCAGGCGGTGCGCGCCGAAACCGGCATCGAGTACGACCAGCTGACGCGCGGCATCCTGCATTTCTATACCGACCGGCGCGAATTTGCGCATGCGCTCGATGCAGCGCGGCTGATGCGCGAACTCGGCTGTCCGCGGCAGTCGATCGATGCCGACGAAGTCGTGCGCATCGAGCCGGCGCTCGCGGCGATCCGCGACAAGATCGTCGGCGGCGACTATACGGCGACCGACGAATCCGGCGACGTCTACAAGTTCGCCGCGGGACTGGCGCGCAAGGCGGCCGATGCCGGCGTCGACTTCCGCTTCAACACCAGCGTCACCCGCTTGCTGACCGAAGGCGCGGGCGAGGCTGCCAGGATCACCGGCGCGGAAGTCATCGACGGACAGGGCCGGCACCAGCTGCTGCGGGCCGACGCCTTTGTTGTGGCGATGGGAAGCTTCAGCGTTCCCCTGCTCAAGCCGCTTGGCATCGACCTGCTGATCTACCCGGGCAAGGGTTACTCGGCGACCTATCCGATCACGCGGCCGGATGCGGCGCCGCGGGTATCGCTGACGGACGACGGCCACAAGCTGGTGATTTCCCGCCTGGGCGACCGGCTGCGGGTCGCCGGCACCTGCGAACTGAACGGCTACGGCCGGGAACTGAACAGCACCCGCTGCGAGGCGATCACGCGGCGTACCCGGGAACTGTTCCCGGAAGCCTGCGACTACGGCGACCCGGTGTACTGGACCGGCTTGCGTCCCCTGACGCCATCGAACGTGCCCTACATCGGCAGGACCAGGTACCCGAACCTGTACCTCAATACCGGCCACGGCACGCTCGGCTGGACCATGGGCTGCGGCTCGGGACGGGCGATCGCGGACATCGTGTCGGGGCGACGGCCGGAAGTGGATTTTGCGTTTACCGGGATGAGTGCACACGGGCAGGATCGTGTGGTCGCACGGCAAGCAGCGCGCGCCTGAAGGTGAACATCGCAGGCAGTTTCCGCACGCCGGTTTAGGGGGCATATGCGAAGGCGGGAATCGATTGCATGTCGCCGTCGAATCGTCGAAGCGGGCCGGGTACGGAAGACGCCGAATGCGATAGCGGCTATCTGAAAGCGTCAACTGCAGGCCCGGCTGCAAGCGCAAAAAAATCGATGCACGATCCCTGCGTGCTGTCATCCCCTTCCTGCGCCACGCGTTATAGCCTGTATAGCAGCGCTGCCTACTTCCCCACCTTCACCTGCACCTCGGCAAGTTTTTCATCAAAGGCGATGCGGGTGGCGAACTTGGCGCGCTTCATTGGAAAGCGCGACTGAAAATGGCGCACGTTGCCGGAGCCGGAGATGACCCGCCGCACGAACTGGTAGTACGCATCCATATCGATCACATGGACCACGAGGAAGTAGTCGTATTCGCCGGAAACGAAGTAGCACTGCATGACCTCCGCCTCCTTCGCCATGCGCGCCTCGAAGTCCTGCATGTGTTCGTCGGACTGGTTGTTCAGCGACACTTCGAGGAAGGCCAGCATGCCGTAGCCGAGCGCGAACGGATCGACCAGCGCGACGTCGGCGCTGATCACCCCGGATTCGCGCAATTCGCGGATGCGGCGCAAACATGTCGGCTGGGAAATGTGAACCTTCTCGGCAAGGGTGCGCGTGGGCATCTGGTTGTCTTTTTGCAGCAGGTTCAAAAGCTTGCGGTCGACCTTGTCCAGCACGTGAAATTTAGACATATAAAAATTGAAAAAACTTACAAAAAACCGCAGAAAAACTCTTTGCGAACCCTTTTATCTGTTGTACCGTCTGCGTGTTAAGAGAAATGAATCATTACAGTTTGTCATGCTCCGGCTCCGATGCAGTCAAAACGCCGGTTCTGACCGATGGGCTACCGCTCCCTGCCTTGCGCGGGGCAAGTAGAAAACAAGTGAGTCTTGCAGCAACCTTGTGTATTTACAATCCTTAGGAGGATATTTTATGCAGTTCAAGACAAAAATGATTCCGCTGGCTGGCGCGATTGCATTTGCCTTTGCAGGAGCGGCATCGGCGCAGGAACTGGTCGTCCGGATCGGCCATGTGGGCCCGATCTCCGGCGCCATCGCTCACTTGGGCAAGGACAATGAAAACGGCGCGCGCATGGCGATCGACGAGCTCAACGCGAAGGGCGTGACGATCGGCGGCAAGAAAGCCAGGTTCGAACTGCTGGCCGAAGACGACGCAGCCGATCCGAAGCAAGGCACCGCTGCGGCGCAGAAGCTGGTCGATGCCAAGGTCCACGGCGTGATCGGCCACCTGAACTCGGGCACCACGATCCCGGCTTCCAAGATCTACTACGAGGCCGGCATTCCGCAGATCTCCCCGTCCGCGACCAACCCGAAGTACACCCAGCAGGGATTCAAGACCGCGTTCCGTGTGGTGGCCAACGACGGCCAGCTGGGCGGTGCACTGGGCCGCTATGCAGCCGAGAAGCTCGGCGCCAAGCAAGTGGCCGTCATCGACGACCGCACCGCGTACGGCCAGGGCGTGGCTGAAGAGTTTGTGAAGGGTGCCCAGGCCAAGGGCGTGAAGGTCGTTTCGAAGCAATACACGAACGACAAGGCGACCGACTTCAACGCGATTCTGACGACGATCAAGGGCACCAAGCCGGACGTGGTGTTCTTCGGCGGCATGGACGCGGTGGCCGGCCCGATGCTGCGCCAGATGAAGGCGCTGGGCATCAATGCCAAGTTCATGGGCGGCGACGGCATCTGCTCCGAAGCGCTGACGAAGCTGGCCGGCGACGCAATGGGCGACGGCCAGGTGGTGTGCGCCGAGGCAGGCGGTGTGCAAGAGAACCAGAAGAAGGGCATGGAAGACTTCCGTGCCGCATTCAAGAAGAAGTTCAACACCGACGTGCAGATCTATGCACCGTACGTCTATGACTCGGTGATGGTGATGGTCGAGGCAATGAAGAAGGCGGGTTCTGCCGAACCGGCGAAGTACGCGCCGGAACTGGCCAAGATCAAGTACCAGGGCGTGACCGGCAACGTCGAGTTCGATGCCAAGGGCGACATCAAGGACGGTACGCTGACCCTGTACACCTACAAGGGCGGCAAGCGTGAAGTGATCGGTGTGACCAAGTAATTCTGTTCCTGCCGCATCAGGAGCCCCGTCCTTTGGACGGGGCTTTTTTTCGTCCGTGGCGCCGGCCGCACATGATTTTGAACAACGGCGAGTTACTGTGAACCTCGGCCATGCTCTTCCTGAGAAAACGTGCTGGCGGCGCTGCCTGGCCGAAAATGAAGGCCGAAAATGAAGGCCGAAAATGAAGGCCGAAAAAAAAAGCGCTCCCGAGGGAGCGCTTTTGTCCGGAAACCGGAATTACTTCTGGCTCATGACCCACTTCACCAGGGTCTGGGCTTCCGCTTCGTTGACTTGCGGGTTGGCCGGCATCGGGACTGCGCCCCAGACGCCGCTGCCGCCCTTCAGGACCTTCTGCACCAGCTTGCCTTCGGCATCCTTCTGGCCGGCATACTTCGCTGCCACATCCTTGAAGGACGGGCCGACCAGCTTGTTTGCCACTGCGTGGCACGCCATGCAGTTCTTGGCCTTGGCCAGGTCAGCATTCGCGAACGCAGCATTGGAAGCCAGGGCGCCCAGGGCAAAACAAACCAACAAAGAACGTTTCATTACTCTCTCCATACGAAAAACCCGAAACGGGAAAATACAACCGGGATTACCACTGTGAAACGCGGTTCACTCCACGCCGGTTGACCGCGTGAATTGACCGTTACAATTTTTCGCAATATTCTGGCGGAAAGGGAGCCGTCATGCCACTAATTCTTGCAATCGTCCTGTTATCGATCCTGAAATACCTCGAAGTCGCGCCGGTGGCGGAACTGTCCTGGTGGTGGATCGTCGGCTTGTTCTGCGTCTCCTTCCTCTGGTTCGAGTTCGGCGAACGCCTCTTTGGCCTCGACAGGCGCAATGACGCGCAGGAACAACTTGAAAAAGCCCGCAAGGAGCGGGTGACGAAAACCTTCAAGAAGTAATCGCCTCCCGCTGCCGGTTTTCCGTTACCGTTTCAACTGCGACAAGTCGCGCACCGCGCCGCGGTCCGCCGAGGTTGCCAGCGCCGCATACGCCTGCAGCGCCTGCGACACCACGCGTTCGCGGTTCTCCGGCTTCCATGCCCTGTCGCCCTTCGCTTCCATCGCCGCGCGGCGCTGCGCGAGCTCGGCGTCACTGATTTTCAGCTGGATGCGGCGCTCCGGAATATCGATCTCGATCACGTCGCCGTCGTTGACCAGCCCGATCGTCCCGCCCTCTGCCGCCTCCGGCGATGCATGACCGATCACCAGTCCGGACGAGCCGCCCGAGAAACGGCCGTCGGTAAACAGCGCGCACACCTTGCCCAGCCCCTTGGACTTGATGTACGAGGTCGGGTACAGCATTTCCTGCATGCCAGGGCCGCCCTTCGGCCCTTCGTAACGGATGATTACCACGTCTCCCGCCTGCACCACGTCGCCGAGGATGGCGTCGACCGCCGCATCCTGGCTTTCGAACACCCGCGCGCGGCCGGTGAACTTGAGGATGCTCTCGTCCACGCCGGCCGTCTTCACGATGCAACCCTTCTCGGCGAGATTGCCGTACAAGACCGCCAGTCCGCCATCCTTCGAATACGCGTGCGCCTTGTCACGAATGCAACCATGCTCGCGATCGGTATCGAGCTTGTCGAAACGCTTGTCCTGGGAAAAAGCCACTTGCGTCGGCACCCCGCCCGGCGCGGCAAGGAAGCGCTGGCGCAAGCCCTGGTCCTGGTTCGTCATCACGTCGTTGGCGGCGATCGCCTCGGCCAGCGTCTTGCTGTGCACCGTGGAGACATTGGTGTCGAGCAGGCCGGCACGGTCCAGCTCGGCGAGGATGCCGAAGATGCCGCCGGCGCGATGCACGTCTTCGATGTGGTAATCCTGGGTCGCCGGCGCCACCTTGCACAGGCAGGGCACCTTGCGCGAGATGCGGTCGATGTCGGCCATCGTGAAATCCACACCGGCTTCCTGCGCCGCCGCCAGCAGGTGCAGCACGGTATTGGTCGAGCCGCCCATGGATACATCCAGCGCCATCGCGTTCTCGAAAGCGGCCTTGGTCGCGATGTTGCGAGGCAGGACAGACGCATCGTCCTGTTCGTAGTAGCGCTTGGCGGCCTCCACTACCAGGCGGCCGGCGCGCAGGAACAGCTGCTTGCGGTCGGCATGGGTGGCGACGATGGTGCCGTTGCCCGGCAGGGACAGGCCGAGCGCCTCGGTCAGGCAGTTCATCGAGTTCGCGGTGAACATGCCGGAGCAGGAACCGCAGGTCGGACAGGCGGAACGCTCGATGTTGGCGACCTGCTCGTCCGACACCGTCGGATCGCCGGCCTGGATCATCGCGTCGATCAGGTCGACCTTGATGATCTTCTGGCTGCCTTCCTGCTTGCCGTGCAGCGCCTCGATCACCTTGCCGGCTTCCATCGGGCCGCCGGAGACGAAGACCGCCGGGATGTTCAGGCGCATCGCCGCCATCAGCATGCCGGGCGTGATCTTGTCGCAATTCGAGATGCAGACCATGGCGTCGGCGCAGTGCGCATTCACCATGTACTCGACCGAGTCGGCGATCAGCTCGCGCGAGGGCAGCGAATACAGCATGCCGCCGTGCCCCATCGCGATGCCGTCGTCGACCGCGATGGTATTGAATTCCTTGGCGACGCCGCCGGCCGCTTCGATCTCGCGCGCCACCATCTGCCCCAGGTCCTTCAGGTGCACATGGCCGGGCACGAACTGGGTGAAGGAATTGACCACGGCGATGATCGGCTTGCCGAAGTCGCCGTCCTTCATGCCGGTGGCGCGCCAGAGGGCGCGCGCGCCGGCCATGTTGCGGCCGTGAGTGGTGGTGCGGGAGCGGTAATGCGGCATCTTCTATCTCCGGAAATTCTGTTCGTATACGCCCGTTCGGAACGGAACGGGGCAAGGGACCATTAGAGTGCCTTGCCTATAGATGCGTGTCAAATATATGATTCATTCCCAACTGATACGTATTTCATATGAACATTGAACTGCGACAACTGCGCTATTTCGTTGCCGTGGCCGAGGAAAACCACTTCGGCCGCGCGGCGGCCCGCCTGCACATGACGCAGCCGCCGCTGTCGCAGACGATCCAGGCGCTGGAGACGGCACTCGGCACGCCGCTGTTCCTGCGCACCAGGCGCAGCGTCGCGCTGACGCCGGCCGGCGCCGCCCTGCTGCCGGAAGCGCGCCGCATCCTGCACCAGGCCGAGGCGCTACCGGCACTGGCGCGCCGCGCGGCAACGGGCGAATCGGGCCTGCTGTCGCTGTCGTTCGTATCGACCGCCGACTACAGCGTGCTGCCGCCGCTGCTGCGCGAATTCCGGGAACGCTATCCGCAGGTGCAGATCGACCTGCGGGAAGCGACCACCGACGTGCAGCTGGATGACCTGATGCAGGGCCGTATCGATGCCGGCCTGCTGATTCCGCCATTGCACGACAAGGCGAAGGCGGAACTTGATTACCTGACCGTGCTGTCGGAGCCGCTGGTGCTGGCCGCGCCGCGCGGACTGAAGGCAGTGCGCGGCAAGGCGGCCGTCAGCCTGGAAGCGGTGGCCGACATGCCGCTCATCATCTTCCCCCGCCGCATCGCCCCCGCCTTTCACGATGCGATACTTGGCTGCTTCCGCGACGCCGGCTTGACGCCGCGCATCGGACAGGAAGCCATCCAGATGCAGACTATCGTCGGCCTGGTGTCGGCCGGCATGGGCATTGCACTTGTGCCACAATCCGTGTCGAATCTGAAGCGCCCGGGCGTCGACTACAAGCCTTTGTCGCAGCGCACCGCGGCTTTCGAAACCGGCCTGGCCTGGCGGCGCGACAACGTGTCGCCGGTGCTGCGCGCCTTCCTGGAACTCTTGCGAAAGAAACGATAGATGCTGACCCACCCTCTTCCCGATCCGATCGCTTTCACCCTCGGCCCGCTGTCGGTGCACTGGTACGGGCTCATGTACCTGGTCGCCTTCGCGCAGTTCCTGCTGCTGGGGCGGCTGCGCGTGCGCCAGCCGCACGTCGCGGCGGCCGGCTGGAAGGTCGAGGACCTGGACGACATGCTGTTCTACGGCGTGCTCGGCGTGGTGGTGGGCGGCAGGCTGGGGGAAGTGCTGTTCTATCATCCGGCCTACTACTTCTCGCATCCGCTGGAGATCTTCGCCGTCTGGAAGGGCGGGATGTCGTTCCATGGCGGCTTTCTCGGGGTGATGATCGCGATGGCGCTGTGGGGGCGCAAGAAGGGACGCCATATGTTCGAAGTGCTGGACTTCATCGCGCCGCTGGTGCCGCTCGGTTACGCGGCGGGGCGCATCGGCAATTTCATCAATGCCGAGCTGCCCGGCCGGACTGCCGATCCTTCGCTGCCCTGGGCAATGATCTGGCCGAACGTCGACAACCTGCCGCGCCATCCGTCTCCGTTCTACCAGGCGCTGGTGGATGGCGTGCTGCTGTTCATCGTGCTCTGGCTGTTTGCGCGGCATGCGCGTCCGATGATGGCGGTCAGCGGCGTGTTCGCGGTCGGCTATGGTTGCGCGCGCTTCTTTACCGAATATTTCCGCACGCCGGATTATGAAGTGGCGTTCGGCGCGGTGAGCATTTCGGCCGGGCAGATGCTGTCCTTGCCGATGGTGGCGCTCGGCATCGTGCTGCTGCTGCTGGCGTACAGAAGAAAAACCGCGCAGGCCTGACGCCGGCCATGCAGGCACGTCCTGCGCCGGCATTGAATATACAAGGGGAAACATGTCCGAAATCCGCGTTGCCATCGACGGCGCCGTCGCCGCGGTGACGCTCTCCAATCCGGGCAAGCTCAACGCCATCGACCTGTCGATGTGGCGTACGCTGGCCGACGTCTTCGCCGCGCTCGATGCGGACGACGCATTGCGCTGCGTGATCGTGACCGGCGCCGACGGCAACTTCGCGGCGGGTGCCGACATCGACGAATTCGCAAGCGTACGCAGCAACTTCGCACAGGGTTACGCCTACCACACGAAGGACATCGCCAGCGCGCTGGCAGCCATCGCCGCCTGCCGTCATCCGCTGGTGGCCGCGATCGACGGCGTCTGCGTGGGCGGCGGGCTGGAGATTGCCTGCGCCTGCGACCTGCGCATCGCCGGTCCGGGATCGCGCTTCGGCATTCCGATCAACCGCCTCGGCTTTCCGCTGGCGCCGGGAGAGTTGCAGGGCCTGCTGCAACTTGTCGGCAAGGCGGTGGCGCTCGAAATCCTGCTCGAAGGAAGGGTTTTCGGCGCCGCCGAAGCGAAGGAAAAAGGCTTGCTGCACCGGATCGCCGACGATCCGCTGGCCGAGGCCGGGCATGCGGCGCAGCGCATCGCCTGCGGGGCGCCGCTCGCCGCCCGCATGAACAAGCAGCTGGTGCGCCGCCTGAGCGTGCAGCCGCCGGCGCTGACCGAGGAAGAATTGCGCGCTGCCTTTGCCTTCCTCGACTCCGACGATTACCGCGAAGGCGTACGCGCCTTCATCGAAAAACGACAGCCCGATTTCAAAGGCCGTTAACACGATTCCCATGAATGCCAATCTCTACGCCCTGTTCGCCTCCCGCTTTCCGCAAGACCGCAGCGCCTGCTGCATCGAAACGCACGACGGCCTGTACTACACCTGGAACGACCTGGACCGCGCGACCGCAAAGATCGCCAACCTGCTGGCGGGCCTGAAGCTGCCGAGGGACGCGCGCATTGCAGTGCAGGTCGAGAAGTCTCCCGAAGCGCTGATGCTCTACCTCGCGACCATCCGTGCCGGCTACGTCTATCTGCCACTCAACACTGCCTATCGCGCAGCGGAGATCGAGTACTTCGTCACCAACGCGGAACCGGCGGTGGTGGTCTGTTCGCCGCAGAATTTCGGCTGGGTGTCGCAGATCGCCTTCAAGTCCGGCACAAAGCACGTCTTCACGCTGGGAGAAGACCGGCAGGGATCGCTGCTCCAGCGCGCCGCGCTGCAATCGAACAGCTTCGACACCGCGCACAGGGAGCCGGGCGAGCTTGCCGCCATCCTGTACACCTCCGGCACCACCGGCCGCAGCAAGGGCGCGATGCTCACCCACGACAACCTGGCTTCCAACGCGCTGGTGCTGCAGGAGTACTGGCGCTGGCAGCCGGGCGATGTGCTGCTGCATGCGCTGCCGCTGTTCCATGTGCACGGCCTGTTCGTCGCGTCGCACGGCGCCTTGTTGAACGGCAGCAAAATGATCTTCCTGCCGAAGTTCGACGCCGCCGAGGTCCTGCGCCGGCTGCCGCGCGCCACCGTCTTCATGGGTGTGCCGACCTACTATGTGCGGCTGCTGGCCGAACCCGGCTTCGGCAGGGAGGTGTGCGCCAATATGCGCCTGTTCGTCTCCGGCTCGGCGCCGCTGCTGATGGATACGTTCAATGAATTCCGGCGCCGCACCGGCCACACCATCCTCGAGCGCTACGGCATGAGCGAGACCACGATGCTGGTGTCGAATCCCTGCGACGGCGAACGCGTCGGCGGCACCGTCGGCCTGCCGCTGCCCGGCGTATCGGTGCGCGTGGTGAAAGGCGACGGCTCGCCCTGCCCGGCGGGCGAGGTCGGCGACATCCAGGTCAAGGGACCGAACGTGTTCCAGGGCTACTGGCACATGCCGGAGAAAACCGCAGAGGAATTCACCGCGGACGGGTACTTCAAGACCGGCGACGTCGGCCGCTTCGACGAACGGGGTTACCTGTCCATCGTCGGCCGCAGCAAGGACCTGATCATTTCCGGCGGCTACAACGTGTATCCGAAGGAAATCGAATCCTTCATCGACGAACTCGACGGCGTGGTCGAGTCGGCGGTGGTCGGCGTGCCGCATCCCGACTTCGGGGAAGCGGTGACCGCGGTGGTGGTGCTGAAGCCGGACGCACGGATTTCCGAGCCAGAAATCGTCGCCGCGCTCAAGTCCAGGATCGCCAATTTCAAGGTACCGAAGCGCGTGCTTTTCGTGCCGGAATTGCCTCGGAACACGATGGGCAAGGTACAGAAAAACCTGCTGCGCGAGCGCCTCGTCAATACGTGATTTCCCTAGCGACTACTGGTAAAAAATACTGCAACCGCAGTATCCATTTCCGCACGAATGAGTAGCAAGATGGTCTTGTACCGGAGCGCGGCTGCGCCCTCTCCCGCCTTGGCGGAAGGCGCTGCCGCCACTGGTGCACCTTGTGTTCCACGCCCTGGGTGCCGCCATGAACATGCTCTTCGCTCATCAGTCGTTCCCGGGGCAATACCTGCACCTCGCCCCGGCGTTGGCGCGGCGCGGCCATACCGTCATCGCACTCACCGTCGCGTCGACCGGGAGCAGCGTCCCGGGCGTGAAGATCGTGCGCTACCGCACGGGCGGCGCAAGCGCTCCGGCAGCCGGCCGGCAAACGCCTGAATTCGACACTGAAGTCCTGCTCGGGGAGCGGGCCGCGCATACCGCGTTACGCCTTCGCAGCCGCGGTTTTTCGCCCGACGTTATTTGCGTCCATCCAGGCTGGAGCGAGGCGTTGTTCCTCAAGGATGTGTGGCCAAGGGCGCGCCTGCTCAGCTACTGCGAGTTTTACCAGAGGCAGCATGGCGCGGAGCTGCATTTCGATCGCGAGTTCGGCACGGCCGGCGTGGAGCAGCAGACAAGGCAGCGCACCAGGAACGCGTGCAACCTGCTTTCGCTCGAAGCCGCGGACTGGGGCGTCAGCCCGACGCACTGGCAGCGCAGCCTTTTCCCGCAGTCGTCGCGCGCCCGCATCTCCGTCATCCATGACGGTATCGATACCGAACTGGCGCATCCCGATCCTCATGCACGGTTCCGCGTGGAGCAAGGCAATCTCGAACTCGCCTGCGGCGATGAAGTCGTTACCTTTGCCAGCCGCGACCTGAAACCCGAACGCGGCTTTCATGTATTCATGCGCGCCCTGCCGGAGCTGCTGGAGCTCAGGCCCGCGGCCCGGGTGCTGGTCGCCGGCCGCGACAACGGTTGCGCGACCTCGCGCGCGAGCTGGAAAAAGATCCTGCTGGACGAGCTTGACGGCAAGCTGGACATGTCGCGGGTGCACTTCGTCGGCGAATTGTCCCATTCAGACTTGCTGCGCCTGCTGCAGGTATCGGCCGCGCACGTCTATCTCACCTATCCCCTTGCGCTCTCCTGGTCGTTGCTGGAGGCGATGAGCAGCGGCTGCCTGGTCGTCGCATCCCGCACGCCGCCCGTGGAGGAGGTCGTCGAACGTGGACAAAACGGACTGCTCGTCGACTTCTTCAACTCCTCCGCCCTTGCCCGCACCGTCGCTTCCGTGCTCGCCGATCCGCGGGCGTACGCAGCACTGCGAAAGAATGCGCGCAGCCACATCATCGCAAACTACGACTTGCGCACGGTCTGCCTGCCCCGGCATATCGAGATGGTCGAATCTCTCGCGAGCAAGGACATGATCATTTCCAGCGGCTACAACGTCTATCCCGAAGAAATCGAGTGCATCATCGACGAGATCGACGGCGTCGTCGAGTCGGCGGTGGTTGGCGTACCTCATCCGGATGGCGGCGAAGCGGTGACGGCGGTGATTGTGCCCAAGCCCGGGGTTCACTTGTCCGAACAGGAAGTCGTGACGGCACTCAAACCGAAGGTGGCGAACTTCATGGTGCCGCGTCATATTTTCTTCGTGCCCGAGCTGCCGCGCGATACCGCCGGCGCGGTGCAAAAAAACCTGCTGCGCGCACGCTACACCGGCGCCTGAGAGGCCTTCCGGGTTGCGATTTCAAAATACTGCATAAGCAGTATTTTTTTTGTTCACAGCGGGGAGCAATATGAAACTGCGCTGGTAAAGGGGAGCTTGTCGCGTCGCAGAGCCGGCAGACGGCGCCCCGCCAACGCACCATTGCTTTCTTGCCGCAGGCGCCGGATCATGACCATCCTATTCTTTCACCAGGCGTTCCCGGGACAATACCTGCATCTGGCCGCCGCTGCGGCAGCACGCGGGCACCAGTTAGTGGCGTTGAGCACGCCGCCTGCGGGCCATGACGTATCCGGCATCGAAGTGAACTGGTACCGGCCTGGACAGGTCGCCCTGCAGGAAAGCCGGGCAGCCGACGCCGATCCTGATACAGGCAAAGTGCAGACAGAACACGCCTCGCACGCCGCGTTTGGACTGCGCGCCGGCGGTTTCACGCCCGACCTTATTTGTACCCATGCCGGCACCGAAGAAGGCACTTTTCTCAAGAACGTGTGGCCCGACGCCCGGCTTCTCAATTACGCCGAGTTCTACTACCACGCCCTTCACGCGGTGCGCCCATGAACGTACTCTTCGTTCACCGGGCCTTCCCAGGTCCCTATCACAACCTGGCACCGGCGCTGGCCGCCCGCGGCCACTGCGTACTGGCGCTGACGATGGCGCCGGTCGAATCCGGCAGGTATGGCGTAAAGATCATCCGCTACGGGATGCGGTGCAGCGGCGCAGCCGGTGTCCACCCGTGGGCGGCGGGGTTCGAAACCGAGGTCCTGCATGGCGAGCGGGTGGCATTCGTCGCCCTGAAGCTGCGCGCCGACGGCTTCATGCCTGACGTGATCTGCGTTCATCCGGAATGGGGAGAAGCATTGTTCCTCAAGGATGTCTGGCGCGACGCAAAACAGGTTAACTACTGCGAGGTTTATCACCGCGCGCACGGCGCCGAAGCCGGCTTTGATCCCGAGTTTTCCACGTTGGACGTCGCCACCAGCGCGCGCCTGCGAGCCAGGAATGCATGCAACCTGCTGTCACTGGAAGCTTCGGACCTCGGAATCAGCCCGACGTACTGGCAGCGTGCATTGTTTCCCGATTGGGCGCAGGCCCGCATCGCCGTAATTCATCACGGAATCGATACCGACCTGGTGCGCCCCGACCCACAGGGAAGTTTCAGACCGGCGCGATTCGACCGCACTTTCTTCCCCGGTGACGAAATTGTCACCTTCGTCAACCGGGACCTCTGCCCGCAACGCGGCTATCATGTCTTCATGCGCGCCTTGCCGGCGTTGCTGCGCTTGCGGCCGGCGGCACGGGTGGTGATCGTGGGCGGCAACGGCAACCGGAGCGACGCGGCGCCGCCCCGGGGCCGCACCTGGAAGGATATCTTTTTCGAGGAAGTCAGAAGCAGCATCGACCGTACCCGCGTTCATTTTCTCGGTCGCGTTCCGCACCTCTTCCTGCTGCAGCTACTGCAAGTCTCCGCCGCGCATGTCCATCTCGCGTATCCCCGCCCGGTCTCCGCTTCCTTGCTGGAGGCGATGAGCGCCGGTTGCCTGGTGATCGGCGCGCGTACCCCCCCGGTCGAGGAAGTCATCGACCATGAAAGAAACGGGCTGCTGGTGGATTTCTTCGATACCGCGGAGCTGGCGCGCACAATCGCCGCGGTGCTGGACGACCAGGACGCATTTCTGCCGCTGCGCATGACCGCGCGCGCCGACGTCGTTGCGAAGTACGACCTGCACCGGGTCTGCCTTCCGCAGCAAGTCGCATTCATCGAGTCGCTGCAGCCGCAGGCATTGCCACCGCCGCCGCATTTTTCGCGCCTGGATGTTGCGACGGCACAGGGGCCGACACCGGTTGCACAACATTTCTGCCATCCTGAAATCGCGGGCGATGTCCTTGCCCCGGGAGCGCGGGGCGGCGGGTAGCAGATCCGCTGCAGAGACGCGCATCCTTGTGGCCGGGCCGGCCTGCATGCGGACAAATACTGCAAACGCGGTATTCATTTTTCCCGGCAGCGCATCGACGATTTCTTGCGGACAGACGGGATGATCGAGCCGAAGGCCGGACGTCCTGCGCCACATCCTTTCCTGTCGCCGCATGTCGCGGCGTCGCAATAGCAGTATCACGCTAACCTGAAGGAGGCCTGCCATGAATCACCGGACTGCCGGCGACTGGACCGACGTCGCTTATCCCTATAGTTATACGGTCGAGATGAATCCGGTGCGGCTGCGCCTCGCTTTCCTGAAAGCCGGGCTGACGCCGCCTCCTTGTGCCACTGCGTGCGAACTCGGATTCGGCCAGGGTGTCAGCGTCAATATCCATGCGGCAGCCACCTCGGGCCAGTGGTACGGCACCGACTTCAATCCCGCGCATGCAGCCGTTGCCGGTGAACTGGCGGCCGCATCGGGCGCAGGTGCGCGCCTGTTCGATGAAAGCTTCGCCGATTTTTGCCGTCGTCCCGATCTGCCGGAATTCGATTACATCGCCCTGCATGGCGTGTGGAGCTGGATTTCGGATCGAGACCGCGCAGGCATCGTCGATTTCGTCCGGCGCAAACTGAGGCCGGGCGGCGTTTTATACGTCAGCTATAACACGCTTCCGGGATGTGCTTCCATGCTTCCGGTCCGGGAAATGCTGTTCGAGCATGTCGAACAGATGAACGTCGCGGGGCAGAGCCTGGTTTCGAAGATCGACGCGGCGATCGACTTTGCGGATAAGCTGCTGGCCGCCGATCCCGCCTACCTGCGCGCGCACCCGCAGGCGGCCGAGCGGATCAAGTCCCTCAAGGAATCGAACCGCAGCTATCTCGCCCACGAGTACTTCACCCGCCACTGGCAGCCGACCACCTTTGCCCGCACCTCGCGCTGGCTGGCGGGCGCACGGATGAACTTCGCCTGTTCCGCCTCCTATTTCGATCACGTGCCGGGCCTCGGTCTTACGTCCGAGCAGAGAAAGGTTTTGCGCGACATCCCCGATCCGCTGTTCATGCAGACAGTCTGGGATCTGATGGTGAATCGCCAGTTCCGCGCCGACTACTGGACAAAGGGCGCGAGGCGGCTCGGCCAGGCGCAACAGCTGGAGGAATTGCGGAAGCAGCGCGTGGTTCTCACCTTCCCGGCTGCCGACATCCCTGCGATCACGCTTTCCACGCCACTGGGAACCGTACAAGTACCGGATGAGGTCGTGCGTCCGGTGTTCGATGTGCTGGCCGATCATGAGCCGAGAACGCTGGAGCAGATCGAGCAGGCGGTTGCCGGCAAGGACATCAGTTTCCAGAAACTGGTCGACACCGTCATGCTGCTGATCAGCACCAATTTGCTCTCGCCCGCGCAGGAAGAAAGCGCAGTGGAACAGGCGAGGCGGCATACCGACAAGCTGAACGCGGCGCTGTGCGGCGACGGCGGCGCGCAGCGCGACATCGACTTCCTGGCCAGCCCGCTCATCGGCGGCGGATTTCCGGTACACCGCTTTTCCAAGTTGTTCCTGCATGCAGCCGGCGAGGGCTTGTCGCAGCCGGAGGAACTGGCGTCGTTCGTGTGGAAGATTCTCGATGCGCAGGGAGAGCGGCTGATCAAGGATGGCGCCGCGATCGACGATGAAGCAGGCGCCGTCGCGGAGCTTGCGCGTCTTGCAGCCCATTTCACGGACAAGCAGCTGCCACTGTTGCGTGCGCTGCGCTGTTGCGTGCGCTGCGCGTCGCCTAGCGATGCGGCTTTTCGGGGCGCCTCATGAATATCCTGTTCGTCCACCAATCCTTTCCCGGGCAGTACCGTCATCTCGCCCCGGCCCTGGCAGCGCGCGGCCACCAGGTCGCGGCGCTGACGATGGGCGCGAAGCCGGCGGCGCAGCCTGGCGTGAACGTGGTCCGCTACACCGTCCGCCGCGGCAATGCGCCGGGCATGCATCCCTGGGCGGCGGAATTCGAAACCAAGGTCCTGCGCGGCGAGAGCGCGGCATTCGCTTCCCTCAAGCTGGGAACCGAGGGCTTCAAGCCGGATGTCATATGCGCCCATCCGGGCTGGGGCGAGGCCTTGTTTCTCAAGGACGTGTGGCCCGACGCGCGCTTGCTGACCTACTGCGAGTTCTATTACCGGGCATACGGGGCCGACATGAACTTCGACCCGGAATTCGCCACGCCCGGCACCGGCGCGGATGCACGGATCCGGGCCAAGAATGCGGGCAACCTGCTGTCGCTCGAAGCGACCGACTGGGGTATCAGTCCCACGCATTGGCAGCGCAGTCTTTTCCCTGAATGGGCACAGTCCCGCATCTCCGTCATTCACGACGGCATCGATACCAGTCTCGCGCGCCCGGATCCGCGCGCGCGCCTGCAACTGGAGGAATTCGGCCTGGACCTGCGCCACGGCGATGAAGTCGTCACCTTCGTCAACCGCAACCTGGAGCCGCAGCGCGGCTGTCACGTGTTCATGCGTGCGCTGCCCGAACTGCTGCGCCGGCGCCCGAAGGCGCAGGTGTTGATTGTCGGCGGCGACAAGCAGGGGTACGGCGCGCCGCCCCCCGCCGGGCGTACCTGGAAAGAAGTTTTCCTGGACGAAGTTCGTGCCGATATCGATCTCGCGCGCGTGCACTTCCTGGGAACGGTTCCCTATCCGGTATTTCTGCGCCTGCTGCAGGTCTCTGCCGCGCATGTCTATCTCACCTACCCCTTCGTGCTTTCCTGGTCGGCGCTGGAGGCGATGAGCAGCGGCTGCCTGGTCATCGGTTCGCGTACCGGACCAGTCGAAGAGGTCATCGACGATGGACGGAACGGCTTGCTGGTCGACTTCTTCGACCCGCAAGCGCTGGCATGCACCATCGCTGACGCACTTGCCGACCCGGGCGCCTGCCTGCCGCTGCGCGAACGGGCGCGCGCCGACGCGCTCGCGAAATATGATCTGCACGGCGTCTGCCTGCCCCGGCAGGTCGCTCTGGTGGAGGCGCTGGCGGAGCAGGTGCCGCCTGCGCTACCCGTCGCCGCGCCATTCCAGACACCCGGCGTCACCACCTGCTGACCGGCTGCCGGGCGTACCCGCTCCCCCGCCGGAATCGCCACCGCCCGTGCACATCCGGTATCGCGTGCGAGAACCAAGCGGACGTGCAGAAAAATACTGTACCGGCAGTATTAATTTCATCATTGAAAAGCGGCAATATGGGGCCATTTTTAAGGCAGTAATGCAGAAAAGCTGGCTCCATTCGCTTCTTTCCCGGATACCTGCCATGCACTGCAGTGGTCGTCCCATTGTGCCCGACATGATAGCCAGGACAAGCAGAGACGAAAAAGGACCTTTCATGCCGATTCAGCATTGAGCAAGCCCAATGCCGGCATGACGGTGAACCACTGAACGTAGTTCAGGAGCGGGAACCATGAAGTGAGCGGGAGAGCGGCTGTGAGTGCCTGGTATTCGATTTGATGGCGCGATATCGACCAGTTGCGCCGCTTCCTTTCCGGCAGCATGCTCGCGCCCCTGATCGACGCATTCACTGCGCCGTTGTACGCCGCAGCCGTATTCACGTTCTCCTGCTCGCGGCCTGCCGCAGGCCGAACCGCAGCGAATCGCGCTGGCGCGTGCGCTCTACGGCAACCGGAGCATGATCGTGCTTGACGAACCCGATGCACACCAGGACGAGGCCGGAGAAGACGCACCGGCCCTCGTACTGCTCGACCTGCGCGCATTCGGCAAGACGGTGGTCGTAATTGCGCGCCGGCTCAGCTGCCTCGACGCGGCTGGAAAGGTTTTGCTGCTGTCGTAGAATGCATACTCGATGAGCGCGGGCGACCGGATTCTGCAGGCACCGGGCAGTGTCCGCCTGCCGCCGGAAGGCGGCACGCCCACGGTCAGCGCTTTATACTTCGGTAAGAAAGAAATGGCATTGCGAGCCGGCAGAATGCCTCTGCCGGTCCCTGTGAAAAACAATCGCAAATTTTTGCCGAATAGCAATGCTAAACCTATAGCAACGTATATACTGTTTTCTTAAGAGGCCGGTTTCACCAACCATAAATTACATACGGCCCAAGCACCGGCGGCGGCACAGCCCTCCGTTCCGACGGCGCAATGCTCCAATGTGCGGACAACATGCAACCTATAACGACCAGGCTTCTGATCGCGGAAGACCACGCGCTCGTGCGCGAAGGCCTGAAGCTGTTATTGTCGACCGTCCCGGGAATTGAGGTGGTCGGCGAAACCGGCGAGGGCCGCGCCGTGGAACAGCTGATCGCCGCGACCAAGCCGGATATTCTCCTGCTTGACCTGACGCTGCCCGGACTGAGCGGCATCGAAATCGCGGCCAGGATCCGGGCGAACCAGATTGCGCTCAAGATCATCGTCCTGACCGGTAACATTTCACGCGAAACGGTGCAGAAGGCGCTTTCGGTAGGCGCCAACGGCTACGTGGTCAAGCATGAGGACAGCGCCGAGCTGCTCAACGCGATTGAGGCCGTGATGGCCGGGAAGCGCTATGTCAGCAGTTGTATTGCGGGTGCGTTCGAGCCGGCCGTCGCCGGCGGAACCACGTACCGCATCTCGCCGCGGGAAAGCCAGATCCTGCGCTTGATTGCACACGGGCTGGGGAATCATGAAATTGCCGAAACCCTGCATATCAGCGTGCTGACGGTGCGGACCCACCGCCAGAACCTGATGGAAAAGCTGGGCCTGCATAATGCTGCCGAGATTACCGCTTTTGCGATCAAGTACGGCGTCTATGACGGCTGAGATCGCCTGAATCGGGGGCCACGACAACCGCCGCCGCCACTGTGCCCGGCAAGATGCGCTACGCGTCCGGGGAATGCACCGCGAGCCGCAGCTCGTCGGGCTCGATCGGCTTTTGAAGCAGGCGTAGTCCGCTGGCCGCAATTTCCCGCATGCTCTCGACCGCAATATCGCCGCTGACGATGACAGCCGGGATAGAGCGCCCGGTTTGCTTGCGTACAGCATGGATGGCTTGTACGCCCGTGACGTCATTGGCCAGACGGAAATCGGAAAGTATCCGGTCGAACGTCTCCGTGCGCGCTGCCTTCAGCGCCGACGCGAGGTCGCCGACCGCAACCACGTCATGCCCCCATTCCGCAAGCAGCGACGCCGTCGCGTGCAGCACCACCGGGTCGTCATCGATCACGAGAATCCGCAGGCATTCTGGCGCGATCAGGAGTTCGCTCACCGGTTGCACCGCCGGCGCGGCGCAGCGCGGCAGCGTCACGGCAAACATCGAGCCGCGTCCGGGCAGCGAGCGCACCCTGACTGGCGCGCCGAGCAACTGCGCCGACCGCCGTACAATGGCAAGACCGAGACCCATGCCCTGGTCATGCTCCGGTTCGCGGCCCTGGTGCGCGACCCGGTAAAAATCCTCAAAGATCCGGCCCTGGTGATCCTCAGCAATGCCGACGCCGGTATCCCAGACCTGGATTTCGACTGACTCGCCACGTCGACGGCACGCAACCAGCACACCGCCCCGGGTCGTATAACGGAGGGCATTGGAGATCAGATTCCACAAGATACGCCTGAGAAAGATCGGGTCGGTCAGCACGTATTCCGACGTGCGGCGCACGACAAAGCGCGACCCCTTGCGCGCCGCAACTTCCATGAACTTGTCGTTCAAGCCCTCGAACTCATCCATCACCGCCACCGGACCGATCTTCGGCTTGAGCACGCCCGCATCGAGATGAGAGGTATCGAGAATCGCGTGAAGCAGTTGCCCGAGATGCTTGACCGACGCTTGCAGGCGCTCGGAAATGTCGGCCACGTCGGACGGGGAGATCTGCGGGCGGCGGGCGATGTTGCGCAGCGCCGCGCCGAACAGGCCGAGCGCATGGATAGGTTGTCGCAGGTCGTGACTGGCGGCCGCGAGGAAGCGTGACTTGTCCCTGGTGGCGGCCTCGGCGCGTTCCTTTTCTTCGGTCAGCTGGCGCACCAGTTCCGTGTTCTCGAAACCCAGAATGATCGACTTGCGCAGGGTCCGATGGGCGTTGAGGCAGTTGCCGAAGCTAACCGCGAAGAAAAGCAGCCCGAGTATGCCGATCGCAGAATAAACGCCACCGTGCACAAACAACTCGTATTCGATCGCCACGGCGACCGGCAGCGCGAACGCCAGATATGCGCGAAGGTGGGGTGCCAGCGTACCGACGGCGTTGCTGGTCAATGCCGCGGGCACGATGGACAGCAACACCGTCAGGAACAGGTCGGACGGATTGAAGAACAGTACAGCGAGCAGGCTCCATACGAACCCGGCCACGCCGGCAAGAACGGTATAGGCGAGGCCCCATGGCCCGACCTCCTCGTGCTTCGGTTTTCGCAGCATGAACACCAGGACCAGACCTATCCGCACCAGTGTGACGAGAAGGCTCAACGAGACCCAGAGCCACAAGCGGTTATCCGGGACGCGGCCATGCAAGACTGCTGCCAGGAGAATGCAAGCCACGATCGAGCTGAACAGCATGGGTGGCGCCACCCGATACAACAGGTTGATCAGTTCCGCCTTCACGAGCGGATGGTCTGGGTGCGGGGAAGGTGAAAAACCGGGGAGCATACGCAGCTTCGTTCTAACAGTTCCTGTCTACCGCCGCATGGACACATGCAAGCATGTGATCATTACGCTCGCAAATTTGCAATATGTCAATACAACGGAACGAATGATCCGCGCTGCGTGGAAGGATCGCGACAGCGGCCGCGGTTAACCGAACGCCTTGTAGAACATGTATGCTGCCAGTGAATACAACATCACCGCGAAAACCTTCTTCAGCGACTTCACCGGCAGGCTGTGCGCGGTCTTCGCTCCGAGCGGGGCAGTGCTTACGCTGGCGAGCGAAATCACGAGCAGCGCCGGCACGTAGATGAAGCCGAGCGATCCGGGCGGCAGCCCCGGTGTCTGCATCCCATAATAGATGTTCGACAGCGTGCCGGCCAGTGCAATCGGAAAGCCGAGCGCGGCGCTGGTGGCGACCGCGGTATGGATGGGTACGTTACACCATGCCATGAACGGCACCGAGATGAAGCCGCCGCCGGCGCCGACCAGCCCGGACAGCACCCCTATCCCGCTACCGGCGCCGAACATGCCGGCCGCCTTAGGCAGGTTGCGATGCGGGGCGGGCTTCTTATCGAGCAGCATCTGCGTGGCGGAGAACGCGACGAACACGCCGAAGAAGGCGGCGAGCGTGGTGGAGTCCATCTGCTTGCCGATCCACGGACCGATCCACGATCCGAGCAGGATGCCCGGCACCAGCAGCTTCACGATATGCCAGCCGACCGCGCCGCGCTTGTGGTGCGCGCGTACCGACGACATCGAGGTAAACATGATGGTGGCAAGCGAGGTAGCGATCGCCATATGGACGGTGTAGTCGCTCGGGAAGTTCTTGGCGGTAAGGATCATCGTCATGAACGGCACCAGCAGCATGCCGCCGCCGATGCCAAGCAGGCCTGCTGCGAATCCGACCGCGGCGCCCAGCGCCAGCAGTCCCGCGACCAGGGAGAGATCCATCCGGTGTTTCCTATGGTTTTTTCTTGATGTGAAGCATGATACACCGCCACTCGGCGGGCGTGACCGGCGTGATGGACAAGCGATTGCCACGGCGCAGAAGCTGCATGTCAGCCAGCTCCGTGATGGCGCGCATTTCGGGCAGCGTCATCAGGCGCGTCTTTTCGACGGCGCGCACGTCGACCAGCATCCAGCGCGGATGCTCGCGCGTGGACTTAGGATCGTAGTATTGGCTTTCAGGGTCGAACTGGGTGTCGTCGGGATACGGGGTACTGGCCACTTCGGCGATACCGGCGATGCCGGGGTCGTCGCAACTGGAGTGATAAAACAGCACGCCGTCGCCCCTGGCCACTTCGGCGATACCGGCGATGCCGGGGTCGTCGCAACTGGAGTGATAGAACAGCACGCCGTCGCCCACACGCATTGCATCTCGCATGAAGTTGCGCGCCTGGTAGTTGCGCACGCCAAACCACGGCACGGTCTGGCGGGGAGCGGCCAGCGCATCGTCAATGCTTACTTCGTCCGGTTCGGACTTCATCAACCAGTACTGCATGCATCCCTGTCGATCTGAGAGTGAGCGCCTGCGCCGCACGCGAATGCGGCGCGCATAAAAAAGCGGCTGCACGAATGCAGCCGCTTTGGTATTCAGTCCCGCCTGTGCCGTCTTTGCCGGCATCCCGAACCTTACGGTTCAAGGTGGTCACAGTTAGTTCAATTTCGGGTTCATCGGACTAGCGACGAAGCACGCCCATCGAACAAAATTCCGCAACCTATGCTCATAAATGGTTCAAGGAATATATGGCAATCGCGAACACGGCAGGAGACTTTAGAGTATCCGCAATCTCTCCTTGTGTCAAAGACTTTGCGGAAATTTCCGGCTTCTTTTCTTGCTTCAGAAAAGGTTTTCCTGAGGTGCAAGAGCAGCGTCGAGCACCGTGTGCATCGTCGCGATCTTTTGCTTGACTTCAGAGAGCGTCATGCCGGAGAACGGGCCTTCCTCGGTCTTCATCGACAGCAATTCCGCGGCGATCCCGAGTGCCGCCATCACGGCGATGCGGTCATTGCCCTTGACCTTGCCCGCGTCACGGATGTTGCACATGCGGTCGTCAAGGTATTGCACCGCCTGCTTCAGCGTCTCTTCTTCGCCTTCCCTGCAGGCAAGACGATAAGCCTGCCCCATGATGGTGACGTCGAGCTGAATCATGCGACCTCCTCGTTCTGCCCGCCGGGAATCTTGTCGAGCAGCGCGGACACGCGGGTATAGGCTTCCTCGATCCGTCTCGCCAGGTCCGCGTTTTCCGCCGACAGCGACGCCAGCGACAGGCGCAGGTCGGCGTTTTCCCGGCGCAGCGACTGCGCCAGCTCGGCGAGCTTGACGATTTTTTCGGAAAGTTGATGAAAATCGGAAATCATGCCGTCACTATAGTAGCCCAAAGGAATTTCCGTCAATAGATTCAATTACTTGGGGATGTTTTTTGAAGACAGCTCTCATGCATCCTCGCTTCGGCCCCACACCCGGAAATCACGACGCTTGATGTTGGCCACTTGCATCTGCGCAGCCGAGTCAATACAATCGCGCGTAATGGGGCGGTAGCTCAGCTGGGAGAGCGTCGCGTTCGCAATGCGAAGGTCGGGAGTTCGATCCTCCTCCGCTCCACCAATCTTCAATACCGGCCTGATCCCACCTCGTCACAAGCGCCGCCGTCACCTGGCCGGGACAGCTTTTACAGGACTTCCCTCCGCATGTTCGCCATCCTGTTGCTTGCCGCAGGCCATGGCCGCCGGTTCCGTGCAGCTGGCGGCGATGGCTGCAAGCTGCTTGCCGAAACCGGCGATTCCTCTACTGTACTGCTTCGTGCCTATGATGTATTGGCCGTAACGAACTGGCCAATCCACGTCGTCACCGGAGCATTTGACAAGGAAATCCGGCAGGCATTGCTCGGCCGTGACGCAAATTTCATCTGCAATCCAGACGGCGGATCAGGACTGGGCAGCACCATCGCATGCGGCGTGAAGGCCACGCCGGAAGCCGACGGCTGGCTGGTCGCCCTCGGCGACATGCCGTTCATCCGCGCCGACACCATCCTGCGCGTTGCCCGCAGGCTGGAGGACGGCGCCGCGCTTGTTTTCCCTGCATACAAGGGGAAACGAGGTCATCCCGTCGGTTTTTCCCGCCGTTTTTATCGCGACCTGCTGGCCCTCGACGGCGATGCCGGTGCGCGGCGCATACTCGACGCGCATCCGGACGCCTGCATTGCCACTGACGTCGATGACGCCGGCGTGCTGCGCGACGTCGATCTTCCATCCGACTTGCATGAGGGCACTGGTGGCGTGCCACAGCAAATTTGACCCATCTCGAGCCGACCGTTATTCTTCTCACGGGCAATAGCACAATCCTGCGCACGCCTGCACTGCAAGAAAACTGCCTGCTGGCGATAATAGCCGGACTGGCCGCCCTGCACGCGCTGATCCCCGCTCGCGCGGAAGACCCGGAGAACACATGTTTAAAAACCTGAGCATCCCGAAGAAGTTGTACGCCGGATTCGGCACGATTGTCATCATCCTGCTGGCTCTTCTTTTTACGAGTTACAACAACTTCACCAATCTGCTGGATGCGAACAGGCTGGACCGGCACACCCTCGGGGTATTGCTGACGAGCCATGCGATCGAAACCGAGCTGCTCGACATACAGGCGGAATACCGGGGCTTCCTGCTGACTGGAAACGAAGGTTTCATGGGACGCCTGGTCAGCAACGAAGAGAGCATGAAGAAACGCTTTCAGCAATTGAAAGAGTTGACGGCGGATAACGCCGCCCAGCAGGACCGCATAAAGCGCGTTGAACTCCTGGTCAATGCATGGCTCAGTGAAACCGTCCGTCCGCTGATGGAGAAACGGCGCGCACTGGCAAAGGCGCCGGACGCGGCGTCGCAGATCGCGCGGGAGGTGGCGCTGGTCGAAGGCATGAAGCGGGTGAGCGCGGCGCATGATCTGCTGGAGGAATTCAAGAGCGAGGAAGACCGGCTGCTGGTCGCGCGCGAAAAAAATGCGGTGTCGATGAGCAAGAACATGCTGATGGTCCTGTCGGTCGGCGGCATCGTATCGGTGGCCGCGGCGATTGGCATCGCGCTGCTGCTGTCGCGCGCGGTACTGCGACCGCTGACGAACCTGACCGGCACTATCAGCCAGCTTGCAGCCGGAAACCAGTCCGCCCGCGCGGAAGTCCTGAGCAAGGATGAACTCGGCAAGGTCACCGAAGAGGTCAATCGCATGGCAGAGGCACTTCAGGAAAGCCAGAGGCGGGAACAGGCGCAGGTGGACGATCTCAGGAGCAAGGTCGACTCCCTGCTGATGGTCGTGTCGCGCGCCGCGGCCGGCGACCTCACCGGCAGGGTCGCGGTCAGCGGCAGCGATGCGATCGGACGGCTCGGCGAAGGCCTGGCAGCGATGTTCGACAATCTGCGCACCCTGGTCAATCGCGTGCAGAAGGCCGGCATCCAGGTTGCCACGTCCACCACCGAGATCGCGGCGTCGGCAAAGCAGCAGGAAGCGACCGGCGTGGAGCAGGCGCAGACCAGCGTGGAAGTGTTGAGCACGACCAAGGAAATTTCGGCCAACACCGCGCAGCTGCTGAAGGCGATGGAAGAAGTGACGCATGTCGCCGAGTACACCACCTCGGCCACCACCGATGCCCAGTCCAATCTGCGACGGATGGACGCGACGATGCAGCGCATGGTGACGGCGACCGACACGATCAACGCCAAGCTCGCCGCACTATCGGAAAAGGCAAGCAACATCAACAATGTGCTGACCACGATCACCAAGGTGGCGGACCAGACCAACATCCTGTCGTTGAACGCGGCGATCGAGGCGGAAAAGGCCGGTGAAGCCGGCCGCGGGTTCTCCGTCGTCGCGACCGAGATCCGGCGGCTGGCCGACCAGACCTCGGTGGCGACCTGGGACATCGAGCAGATGCTCAAGGAAATGCAGTCGGCAGTGTCCGCCAGCGTGATGGGCATGGACAAGTTTTCCGACGAGATCCGCCGCAGCGTCGGCGAAGTGAGCCAGGTCGGCGAGCAGCTTTCCAGCGTGATCGAGCAGGTGCGCAACCTGACGCCGCGCTTCGACATGGTGCTTGAAGGCATGCAGTCGCAGGCGATCGGCGCCTCGCAGATCACCGAGACGATGACGCAGCTGAACGAGGCGACGCAGCAGGCGGTCGACGCGCTCAAGGCCACCAGCGAGGCGGTGCAGCAGCTGCAGTATGCCGCCCAGGACCTGCAGGCAGGGGTGTCCAGCTTCGCGGTCAACATGTAACCATGCAGTTCCTGGTCTTCCATCTCGGCGACGATCGCTACGGGCTGCACACCCGGACGGTGGTCCGCGTGCTGCCGCTGATGGAGCTCAAGCACATCCCGCAGGCGCCGCAATACGTAGCCGGCCTGATGAACCTGCACGGGGAACCGGTGCCGGTGATCGACCTGTGCATGCTGGCCTGCGGCACTGCCTGCACCCGGCAATACGATACGCGCATCGTGCTGGTCGACTACCGTGCGGCCAGCGGCCGGCAGCGCAAGCTCGGCCTGGCGGTGGAAAGGGTGACGGGCATCGAGCGCCACGAGGCCGCGGAATTTTCCGAAAGCGGCATCCTGAACGCCGACGCCCCCTACCTTGGCCAGGTCGGCGCCGCCGGCCGGGCGCTCCTGCAACTGGTCAACGTCGACTACCTGCTGACCGACCAGGTGCGCTCCCTTCTCTTTCCCGATCCGGCGGCGGCGAACCCATGAAGAACCCGCATATCCACCTGTTGCTGCAGCGGGCGACCGGCCTGACCCTGTCGCCCGGGAACGTGGACAACGCGGTGAAGCGCCGCATGAAACAACTCGGCACCGATGACCACCGCCGTTACCTGGCGATCGCGGCCGCGAGCAAGGAAGAACTGGATGCGCTGATCGACCTCGTTGTCGTGCCCGAGACCTGGTTCTTCCGTGATGCCGACGCCTTTGCCGCCGCAAGCGAGTTTATCGTCAAGCGCCTCGCCGCCGGCCAGCAGCAGGTGCGCGTCCTGAGCGTGCCATGCGCAAGCGGCGAGGAACCTTACTCTGTCGCAATTGCGCTGCTGGAAGCGGGAATCGCGCCGGAGCGCGTTGCCATCACGGGCATCGATGTGAGCCCGCAGGCGATCAGGAAGGCAGTGGGTGCCGTTTACCAGCGCAACGCGTTCCGCGGCAGGGACAGCGGTTTTCGCGAGCGGTATTTCAGGAAGACGGACGAAGGCTATGCGCTGCGCGAGGATATCCGGCGGCAGGTGCGCTTCCAGTGCGCCAACCTGCTGGCGCTGGACGAGCCCGCGGGAGGACAGGCTTTCGATATCGTGTTCTGCCGCAACCTGCTGATCTACTTTGATGAACAGGCGCAGGCAACCGCGATCCGCAAGCTGGGCCTGCTGCTCAAGGATGACGGGATGCTGTTTTCGGGCTATGCGGAAACCGCTGCGTATTGCCGGCATGGCTACACGCTGGCGCCGTACGCGAAGGCTTTCGCGCTCCGGAAAAAACTGGCGCCGCCGCCGGCGCCTCCGTTGGCGCTCCCGTCCCGGCGCCCGAAACCTTCAACCCGTCGGCAACCGGAGCGCGTCCCCGGCCGCGCTATGCCGCCTGTACCGGCGAGAACGGAAGCGTCTTTTCCGTCCGGGGCCGATGATAATACGGGCGCGCTGCTGGAACAGGCCCGCAGAATGGCCGACCGTGGTACGGCAGCCGAGGCGCGTGCCGCCTATCAGGCCTTGCTGCGGCAGGCGCCGGATTCTGCGGAAGCCTACTTCATGCTGGGCCTCTTGAGCGAGCAGCATGACGAGCGCGAAGCGGAAGAATGCCTGCGCCGGGCTGTCTACCTCGACCCGGACCATTACGAAGCCTTGTGCCACCTTGCGCTGCTTGCCGAGCGCCGGGGCAACGCCGCGGCGGCGCGCAGCTTCCGGCAGCGCGCCGGCCGGGTATATGAGCGCCAGTCCGGAGAACGGATCCAATAAATGATGAACTCCACCCCGTCATCGCCTGCCATCGTCGACTGCTGGAACCACACCGGCGTGCGGGGCGACCGCAGCTGCGAAAAGCTGGCTGAACACATGCATTGCCGTAATTGCGATGCCTACGCCGCGGCCGCGGGCGCGATCGTGCAGCGCGCGCTCCCTCCTGAATACCAGCGCGAGTGGGCGGACTACTTCGCCCGGCAGGAATCGGAACAGATCGAGCGCAACCGCGCCGCTCTGGTGTTCCGTGTCGGCAGCGAGTGGCTGGCGCTTCCCGCCCGCCTGGCGGCAACCGTCGCGGAAGTCGCGCGGCCGCATACGCTGCCGCGCCGCCGCGGGGGCGCGCTGGCCGGCATCGTCAATGTCAGGGGCCGGCTCTATCCCTGCCTGTCCCTGGCCAGCCTGCTGGGAATCGACGCTGCCGCAACCGTCACGCCCGTCGGCCGCCGGATCTATCCGCGCCTGCTGGTGATGCAGTTCGGACAGCAGCAGCTCGCGCTGCCGGTGGACGATTTATACGGCATCCATCATTACGCGGAGCGCGATGTGGAAGATGTCCCGTCCACGGTCGGCATGGCAATGCACCGCTACCTGACCGGGGTACTGCGAATCGACGACATGCGGGTAGGCTGCCTTGACGAAGAGCTGCTGGGCTACCAGCTGGCGGGAGCGCTGAAGTGAGCGGCGGCAACGGAAACAAGGATTACAGCGGCCTGTCGTTGCTGGAACTGTTTCGCAACGAGGCGGAAACGCAGGTGCAGGTGCTGAACACCGGTTTGCTCGCGCTCGACCGAAACGCTCGCGACCTTGCGGCCATCGAACCTCTGATGCGCGCGGCGCATTCGCTCAAGGGGGCGGCGCGCATCGTCAATCTCGACGACGTGGAGCGGCTCGCGCACGCGATGGAGGATTGCTTCGTGGCCGCGCAGAAGGGCAAGCTGCACCTTGGCAAGGCACGCATAGACCGCCTGCTCGCAGGCGTGGACTTGATCGGCAGGATTTCGGCGCTCGACGAGCAGGCGGCTCCGGCATGGCTGGATGCGAACCGCCTGCACATCGGCGAAGTGCTGATCGGCGTGTACGATGCTGCCGACCCGGACAAGCTCGCCGATGACGCATTGGCAGAGGAAACACCTGCCGCCGTTCCGCCGCCGCCGAGGGTCGAGGAAGCGGCAGAGGCGCCGGCGCCGGCGTCACGCGACGAGCAGGTGCTGAAGGTCAATGTGCGCAATTTTGACCGTTTGCTGTCGCTCGCGAGCGAAGCGCGCGTGGCGGCGCATGCGCTCGAGCCTTACCTGCAATCGCTGCAGCGCTTCAAGAAGATGCAGCATGAAATGCTTGCGGCGCTGGAGCAGCTGCACCAGGAGCTGAGTGCGGCGCCGTTGGACGAAGCGCTGCGCGAACGGCTCCTTTTCGTTCATGGCAAAAGCGCGCCGCTGAAACAAGTCCTGGGCGACCGCATCGATGAACTCGAAACCTTCGAACGCCGGCTGCTGGCGGGCTCGCAGGAAATGCTCGATGAAGTGCTGACCCTGAGGATGCGCCCGTTCCGCGACGGTGTGCACGCATTGCCGCGCATGGTGCGCGACCTGGCGCGCAGTCTCGGCAAGGAAGTGCGGCTGGTGGTCGCAGGCGAGGATACGCTGGTTGACCGCGACATCCTGGCGCGCATCGAAAGCCCGCTAAACCATATCCTGCGCAACGCCGTCGATCACGGCATGGAGTCGCCGGAAGAGCGCAGCCGGGCGGGCAAGCCGGCCGAGGGCACGATCATGCTGGAAGCACGGCACAGCGCCGGCATGCTGGCCATTCGCGTGAGCGACGACGGCCGCGGGGTCGACATCGACAGGATCCGCAGCAAGATCGTCGAAAGAAAAATGGCCAGTACCCAGATGGCAGGTTCGATGAGCATGGCCGAACTGCTCGACTTCCTGTTCCTGCCTGCCTTCAGCCTGAAGGATAGCGCGAGCGAAGTGTCCGGGCGCGGCGTCGGGCTCGACGTGGTCCAGGCGACGGTGCGCGAACTCAACGGCTCCGTGCGGCTGGAGTCCGATCCCGGCAAGGGCTTCCGGACCTTCATCACGCTGCCGGTATCGCAATCCGTCGTGCGCGCCGTGGTGACCGAGATCGCCGGGGAAGCGTATGCGGTGCCGATCACCAAGATCGAGCGCGTGATGCATCTGGAGCCGGGCGAGATCCGCACGCTGGAGGACCGGCAGTTCTTTTCGCTCGGCAGCGAGCACATCGGCCTGGTTTCCGCTGCCCAGCTGCTGGAGCTTGGTGATACTGCCGCGTCCGACCGGCTCGCCGTGCTGTTGATCGGCGGCGCCCAGCGCCGCTATGCGCTGGTGGTGGACCGGATCATCGGAGAGCAGAACCTGGCGGTGCAGCCGCTTGAGCCGATATTCGGCAAGATGCGCGACATTTCGTCAGCCGCGTTGCTAGACGACGGCACGCCGGTGCTGATCCTCGATATCGCTGACATGCTCGTGAGCATCGAAAAGATGCTCAGCGAGGGCGGCCTGAAGCGATTGCAAAAGGTCATCGGGGAAGCGGCCACAAAAACCAAGCGCATCCTCGTCGTCGACGATTCGCTCACGGTGCGGGAAATGGAGCGCAAGCTGCTGTCGGCGAGCGGGTTCGACGTCGATGTCGCGGTCGACGGCATGGACGGCTGGAATGCGGTGCGCAGCTCGGACTACGATCTGGTCGTGACCGACGTCGACATGCCGCGCATGGATGGCATCGAACTGGTGACGCTGATCAAGAAGGATAGCCGCCTGCACAACCTTCCGGTGATGATCGTATCTTACAAGGACAGGCCGGAAGACCGGGCACGCGGCATCACTGCAGGCGCGGACTACTACCTCACCAAGGGCAGCTTCCATGACGAGACCCTGCTGGAAGCGGTGTTTGACCTGATCGGGACGGCGACGGATGAAGATAGCAATCGTCAATGATGTGGCGGTGATTGCCGAGGCCCTGCGTCGGGTGATCGTCAATACGGCGGAGCATCAGGTGGCCTGGGTGGCGCGCAACGGTTCGGAGGCGCTGAAATTGTGCGCCGAGAACCGGCCGGACCTGATCCTGATGGACTTGATCATGCCGGACCTGGACGGCGTCGAAACCACGAGACTGATCATGGAGCGGTCTCCGTGCGCGATCCTGATCGTTACCGCGTCGCCGGAAGACAATACGAACCTGGTGTTCCGCGCGCTTGGCGCCGGTGCGCTCGATGTGACGGCAACACCTGTCCTGGCGGGCAACGCCGCATCGGACTCAGCGCTGCTGACGAAGATCCGGACCATCGGCAAGCTGATTGCCGCCGACAGTGCCGCCGCCGTTAACGGCACGACAGCGCCGGTACAGCACGGCACGGCATCGGCCGAGGTGGACACCTTGGTGGCGATCGGCGCTTCGACAGGCGGGCCCAACGCTCTGGCCAAGGTTCTGGGGGAATGGAAGCCGGCCGCGAATTGCACGGTCGTCATCGTGCAGCACATCGACCGCGCGTTTACCGACAGCTTCGGGAAATGGCTGTCCAGCCAGATCGATTTTCCTGTCGATATGATCGACGAAGGCAGCCGATTGCTGCCGGGCCGCATCATGGTCGCGAAGTCGAATGACCATCTGGTGCTCGGCAACAAGCACCGGATGCACTACACCGAGAAGCCGCTCAACTATCCTTATCGCCCATCGGTTGACGTCTTCTTCCATTGCATCGCACAGCACTGGCAGAAAACCGCTGTCGGCGTCCTGCTGACAGGCATGGGTCGCGACGGCGCACACGGCTTGCTGGCGATGCGCCGGGCCGGCAAGCTCACCATTGCGCAGGACCAGGCGACAAGTGCGGTCTACGGCATGCCACGCGCGGCCGCCGCGCTGGATGCCGCCGAAATGATTTTGCCTGTGGAAACAATTGGTGCGATACTGAAAAAGCGTACCGGCCAAGCTTCCTGAACGGGGGCAAGTCCACGCATCATCACAGACTACTAGCGTAACCCGCGTTGCAGGAAGGAAGAAACATGGTCGAGTCCGACCAGAACATGCCGGAGGTCCCGCCGGCGGTTGCCGCATTGCCGTTTGTACGGGTGCTTCTGGTCGACGACCAGGCGATTATTGGCGAAGCGGTCCGTCGCATGGTGAGCACCGAGGCTGATATCCAGTTCCTGGCCGTACTCGACGCACGGCAAGCCCTTCCGACCGCGCTTGAATGGAAGCCGACGGTGATCCTGCAGGACCTGGTGATGCACGACACCGACGGCTTCGAGGTGGTGCAGCAGTTCCGCGCCAACCCGGCTACCCGCGATATCCCGATCATCATGTTGTCGAGCAAGGAAGATGCGCACACCAAGGCGCAGGGCTTTTCCGCCGGCGCCAACGATTACCTGGTAAAGCTCCCCGCCCCCCTCGAACTGCTTGCGCGGCTGCGCTACCATTCCAGCGCCTACCGCAGCCGGCTTGAGCGTGACGCCGCCTTTCATGCGCTGCGCGAGAGCGAGCGCATGCTGGCCGAACTCAATGTCCGGCTGCAAAGGCTGGCCGAACTCGACGGCTTGACCGGTATTGCGAACCGCAGGCGTTTCGACGAGGTGCTGGCCAGCGAATGGCAACGCGCGCAACGCACCCGGCGCCCGTTGTCGTTGCTTCTGTGCGACATCGATTATTTTAAGCTGTACAACGACACGCACGGCCATCTCGCCGGCGATCAGTGTCTGAAGAAGGTGGCGGAAATCCTGGCCGGCAACCTGCGCCGGCCGGCAGACCTGGCAGCGCGCTATGGTGGCGAGGAATTTGCGCTCATCCTTCCGGAAACCGATGCCGACGGCGCGGTGGCGGTCGGCGAAGCCTGCCGCCGGCAGCTGGAAGCGCTGTCGCTGCCCAATCAGCCGGCTCCCCCCGGGCGGATCGTGACCCTGTCGGTCGGCGCGGCAAGCGTCGTCCCCGTCGCCGGTTCCAATCCTGCCACCCTGGTCGACATCGCCGACCGCGCGCTGTATGACGCGAAAGACCGCGGACGAAACCAGACGGCCAGGCGCGGCTGATCCCAGGTTGCGCAGCCGTCAAGTGCGGGATTGAACTTTGCTCCCGCCGCCTCTCTCTTAATAAATAATTAATATGTTCGCAGTGCGGCGGCGTGCAATGATTGCTCGCCGCCATTACCCATGCCCGCACGCGGGTCCGACGTCACCATCCGCCTCATGCATTTATCGCGCAGACACCGGGACCGCTACCGCGCATTTGCCCGTTTCTCCAGCTACGCAGTGATGATGGCCGGCCTGCTCGTCCTGGCCGGATGGATCACCGATACCCGTGTTCTGACCTCTTTCCTGCCTGGATTTGCACGCATCAAGTTCAGTTCCGGGCTTGCGCTCGTACTTGCCGGCGCCTCGCTGCGGCTGCTGGCGATGCCCCGGGGCAGCGGCGTCCTGCGCGCCGCCAGTCAGGTCTGCGCGCTCGCCGCCGTCGCGATCGGGGCGGCGGTGCTGGCGGAATATGCCGGCAATACCGACTTCGGCATCAACCAGTGGCCGTTTGCGGAAAACGATGCGCCGGCAGGGCAAATTCCCGGCCGGATGCCACTCATATCGGCGGTAATTTTCGTGCTGGCCGGCAGCGCGCTCTTCCTGCTGGCAAGAAATGCGCGCGCCCTGTGGGTGGAAGGCGCGGTACTGCTTGCAGCAGGAAATGCGCTGGTCCCCGTGATCGGTTACCTCTACGGCAAGACTGCGCTGTATCAGGTCCCCTACTACGGCACCGTCGCCTTCCCGATCACGCTGGTATTCCTGCTGCTGTGCGCCGGCATTCTCGCGCTGCGTCCGGAACGCGGCATGATGGCCTTGATCAGCAATGACAGTGCCGGCGGTTTCACCGCGCGCCGGCTGCTGCCGGCCGCACTGCTGCTGCCGGTCGCAATCGAGCGCCTGCAGTTCTGGGGGCATGAAGCCGGCCTCTATGACCTCACCGTCGGCATGATCCTGATCACGCTCGCGAGCATGGGCATGTTCACGCTCCTGATCCTGTGGAATGCCTATCTGCTGCTGCGCCTGGACAAGCAGCGCAGCGAGGCGGAAGACACGGTGCGGCAGGCGCTGGACGTGCTGGAAAGCAATCTGAACGCCTTGTCCGCATCGAATACCCGGCTTCTGGCCGCGTCGGGGGAACGCCGCGCGATGGAGGAAACCCTGTTTCACGAGCATGAACGCGCGCAGGTCACGCTCAACTCGATCGCCGACGGTGTCGTCACCACCGATGTCGACGGAAAAATCAGCTACATGAACCCGGCGGCGGAGACCCTGAGCGGGTGGCCGAACGCCGAGGCTGCCGGCAAGACCGTGCACGAGGTATTCAAGGTGGTCGACACGGTCACCCGGCAGCCGCTCGCCTATTCGCTGTCCCCGGTGCTGGATGGCAGCACGACTGCGACATTGCCGCCGCAAATCATCCTGGTGCACCGCGACGGGCGGGAATCGACGGTGAACAATTCCTGCGCCCCCATCCACCGCCGCGACGGAAAGGTGATGGGGGCGGTCCTGGTGCTGCATGACGTCAGCGCCCTCCATGCGATGACGCTCAAGATGTCCTATGTCACCCAGCATGATGCATTGACCGGATTGCCGAACCGCTTCCTGCTGAACGACCGCCTGTCGCAGGCGCTTGCGCTGGCACTGCCGCACAACACCCGCACGGCGCTCCTGTTCCTCGACCTCGACCGCTTCAAGCACGTCAACGACACGCTCGGCCACGCGGTGGGCGACCGGCTGCTGCAGGAAATCGCAGACCGCCTGAAACGCTGCAAGCGCGACACCGATACCGTCGGGCGCTACGGCGGCGACGAATTCGCGATCCTGCTGCCGGAAATCGGGGACACGCTCGCCGCCGCGCGCGCGGCCGGCCAATGCCTGACCGCGATGACGGAGCCGTTTTCCATCGATGGCCACGAAATCCACATCAGCGCCAGCATCGGGATCAGCATCTGTCCGGAGGACGGCCAGGACAGCGAGACGATCATCCGCCATGCGGAAGCGGCGATGTACCAGGCCAAGGCGCAGGGGCGAAACAATTACCAGTTCTTCATGCCCCGGATTAACGAGCGCGCGATCCGTCGCTTCGCGCTGGAAGGCAGCCTGCGCCGCGCCATTGCCCGCGAAGAGTCGGCGCTCTATTACCAGCCCAAGCTCAGCATCGCCGACCGCAGGGTGATCGGTGCCGAAGCCCTGATCCGCTGGCACGACCAGCGCAGCGGCCCGGTATCGCCCTCGCAGTTCATCCCGATTGCCGAGGAAAGCGGACTCATCATTCCGATCGGCGAATGGGTGTTGCGCAAGGCCTGCCGGCAGAACCGCGCATGGCAGGACGCCGGCTACGAGGCGCTGCCCATCGCGGTCAACGTATCGGCGGTGCAATTCAGGGAAAAACACTTCCTGGAAATGGTGGCGCGGGTGCTCGAAGAAACCCGGCTCGAGCCGCGCTACCTCGAGCTGGAATTGACCGAAAGCGTGACCATGCAGGACATCGATCTCACGATCCAGCTGCTGGAAGCCTTGAAGCGCATGGGCGTGAGCCTGTCCATCGACGACTTCGGCACCGGCTACTCCAGCCTCAGCTACCTGAAGCGCTTCCCGATCGACGCGCTGAAGATCGACAAATCCTTCGTGCAGGATATCGTGACGGATGCCGACGACGCGGCGATCACCTGCGCCATCATCAGCATGGCCAAAAGCCTGAAGCATCGAGTGATCGCGGAAGGCGTCGAAACGGCCGAGCAATTCGAATTCCTGCGCCGCCATGGGTGCGACGCGATTCAGGGCTACTATTTCAGCGGCCCCCTCAGCGCGCAGGAATTCGAACACAGGATCCTGCAGCGCGCGGCGACCGTGCAATAGCGGAAGCTCTTGGCCGCCCGAAGGCAGCCGCAGCGCGTCAATCCATCTCCCACAAGCGCCCGTCTGCCGTGATGAGCGCGGTGCGCAGCGTTTTTCCCGGGAACACCTGCTGCGCGGCGGCCTGGTAACGCAGCAGCTGCGCGCGATACTCCGCCCGCTCGCTGTCGAGCAGGTCGCGCTTGTAGTCGAGAATCCAGACTTCCCCGGCGCACACGACGGCGCGGTCGAAGCGATACAACTCGCCGCCGCACAGCACCTCCAGTTCATTGTGCGCAACCTCGAAGTGCGCCGGATTGAAGAAACGCTCCAGCTCCTGCTGCCCGAGGATGCGCAGCGCATGCTCGCGAATGACCGCCGCGACCGCGTGCGCGCAGCGCAGCCAGCGCGCAAGCTGCGGCACCTCCGGCACGGCCACCGGCCACTGCGCCGTCTGCGTCAAGCGCTCGAGCAGCGCATGCAAGGCGATACCTTCGTCGATCGCGATGCTGCGCGCCGGCGCCGCGTCCGCCGCCGGCTGCCCCAGCGCCGGCGGATCGAACAACGGAATGGCGAACTCGCCCTCCCCTGCGGCAGACGCGCCGGTGAAATCCGCCGCGTCCGCGTCGAACAGCATTTCCGGCACCGCCAGCAAACGGTGGTACCAGCTTCCCTCCACCGTACCGTCCTCGAGCGCGCCGCGCGCGCCGGCAACGCCGCTGACGATCAGCATCTCCTTGGCGCGCGTGGCCGCAACGTACAGCAGGTTCCAGTCCTCCTGCTGCTTGAACGCCTCTTCGGCGGCGAACAGGGCATCGCGCGCAGCGCCGCGCTCGCCCTTGCGGCCGAAACAGGAAAAATGCGACGGTGCGTCCGCATCCTGCGGCCAGTCGCACAGGATGCCGCTGTCGTCGCGCGCCGGCTCGCTGTGATTGGCATCGACCAGCACCACGACCGGCGCCTCCAGGCCCTTGGCGCTGTGGATGGTCAGGATGCGCACCGCATCGACGGCGGCATCCACCGCGGCCTCGTCCGGCGCATCGTTTTCCGCGCCCTTCCTCAATACCTGCAAGGCATCGATGAATTTCGGCAGGCTGGGATAGCGGCCGGCATCGAGGTTGAGCGCCAGTTCGGTGAAGGCCTCGATATTGCCGACCACCTGCGCGCGCGCCGCCGCCGGCGCCGCCTGCGCATAACGCGCCACCAGCTGCCCCTGATGCAGGATGAGGTCGAGCAGGTCATGCACCGGCAGCCGCGGCGCGGCATCGAGCCAGGCCTGCAGAAGCTGCCGCGCGCGCCAGAGCGCGGCCGAAGCGCTGCCGGCCGCGGCCGCCTGCATGCGCTCCCACCATGTGCTGCCCTCCTGACGGACGATGGCGATCAGGTCATTGTCGCCGGCGTGAAAGATCGGCGACTTCAACACATGCGCCAGCGCCCGGTCGTCCCCCGGCGTGATCAGGAAACTCAACAGGGCGATCAGATCGGCAACCTCCAGCGATTCCAGCAGGCCGCCGCGCTTGTCCGAAACGAAGGGAATGCCTGCTTCGCGCAATGCGCTTTCATAGGCGCCGAGATAGGTACGCTTCTTCACCAGCAGCATCACATCCGACCAGGCCGGCTGCCGGCCCTGCTCCGCCAGCCCGCCCAGCGCCGCCCTGATCGCGCGCGCCACCGCGCGGCCCTCGTCGAGGCGGCGCGCGTCTTCCTCTTCCTCGCGTGCCGCGGCAGCCCGGCCAGCGCCGCCCTGATCGCGCGCGCCACCGCGCGGCCCTCGTCGAGGCGGCGCGCGTCTTCCTCTTCCTCGCGTGCCGCGGCGAGCGGATCGCGCAGGGCGAAAACCGCGCTCTCATCCTGCTTCTTTTCTTCGGCACGAACCAAGGGCAGGCGCCACACCGTGCCCGCCTGCGGCGCCAGCGTGGTCTGCGGCGCGAAGATCGGGTTGGTGCGGAAGCTGGCGTTGAGCACGTCGACCACGGTACGCGCATTGCGGCGCGTCTGGTTGGTGCGCAGCACGTCGGCGCCGATCGCCGCAAGCATGTCGCGCGCCGCCGCGAACACGCGCGGCTCGGCGCGGCGGAAGCGGTAAATCGACTGTTTCGGGTCGCCCACGACGAACACGCTCGGCTTCTGCGCGTCGTCGCCGTACGCGTCCAGCCAGGCGCGCACGATGGTCCATTGCAGCGGATTGGTGTCCTGGAATTCATCGAGCAGGATGTGCCGGTAGCGCGCATCCAGCCGGCTCTGCAGGTAGGCGGCATGCTCGGGATTGGTCAGCAGCCGGTATGCATGCCATTCGAGGTCGCCGAAATCGAACACCCGCTGTTCCGCCTTCACCGCCTGATACTGTTCCAGGTAGGCGCGGCCGGCGGTGAACAAGGCTTCGTTCAGCGCCAGCACCTGGCGTTCGCAGCTGCGCTTGCGCAACTGCTTCAGATGCTCGCCGATCGCCTCGAACTCCTCGTCGAAGACGCGCACGCCGTCGGCACCGAGGTCCTGCTCGATCGCCCTGGACAGGTCCTTGGTCTTCTGGTTCTTGCGCGCCTCGCCGGCATCGCTGAAGAACTCGTTGCACAACGCGTCGAAGCTGTCGATGCCCGCGCCGGCGCTGAGCGCGGTCTCGATGGCGACCGCGCGCTTCTGGTTCACCGCGGATCCGCGGCCGAGCAGGCGGGCAATGCCGGTGATGCGCGCAAGCAGCCGGTCGTCGTCCCAGAGCGCAAGCCGCGCGTCGGTCTCGCCGTCTGCGCCGCACAGCCGCCGCAGCCATTCCAGCGGCGTATCGTCGTCCTGCTGCGTGACCGCCCACCATTCGGCGCGCTTGTCGAGGAAGGCATCGAGCAGCCGGCGCGCGCCGGTGTCGCCGGCCATCGCGTACAGCGTCATCAGCGCCTGCTTCACCGGCTCCTGCCCTTCCTCGCTGAGCGACTGCATGAAGCGGCTGTAGGCGTCCAGCACGAGCTCGCCGGTCGCCTCGGTCAGCGCATAGCCGTGCGGCACGCCGGACGACAGCGGCGCGATCTGCACCAGCCGCGCGAACCAGCTGTGGAAGGTGTCGATCGACAATGCCTGCGGGCTGGCCAGCACGCGCTCGTACAGCTTGCGCGCGACCGGCATCGTGCGCGCGAGCTCGGCTTCCTCGATGCCGCGCTCGAGCAGCAGCCCGCGCACCGCCGCTTCGGGCAGCAGCGCCATGTCGTGCAGCAGGTGCAGCAGGCGTTCGCGCATTTCCTGCGCCGCCTTGCGGGTGAAGGTAATCGCCAGCAATTCGGACGGTTCGGCGCCGGCCAGCAGCAGGCGCAGCATGCGCGCCACCAGCAGCCAGGTCTTGCCGCTGCCCGCGCAGGCTTCGACCACGACCGAGCGCGCCGGGTCGCAGGCGACGCGGGTGAACTGCATCCCGTCGGCGGCGGCGCCGTTCACTTCATAGGCGCGCGGCGAGGAGTGCGGCATCGTCACCATGCCCCCTTGCGGCACAGGCCGCGCACTTCGCACCAGACGCAGATCTTTTCGATGCCGGTCGCCGGCAGCGGCGCGCCGCTGCCAATCGCCTGCACGCTGGAGACGATCCGGGCTTCCAGCAAGTTCTGCCATTCGGCATAGTTCTTCGCTTCGACGTCGCCGGTCTTGTCCTTTGTGACTTCCAGCGCCACGTAATGCGCGGCCGCCACCGGAAGGTCGGACAGCAGGCCGTAGAAGGCCAGCTGGTGATCTTCCGCATCCTTGAGCTTGTCGCGCAGCGATTGCAGCGGCCGGGTCTTGTAGTCGAGCACCGCGCGCTCGCCGTTTTCATTCTCGTCGATCCGGTCGACGTAGCCGTGCAGCGTGATCTGCCCGCCATCCCAGGAGATCGTCTTGTCGAAGCGCTGCTCGCCGAGCACGAACTTCCAGCCCTGCTGCTCGCGCGCATTCGCCCAGTCGAGATAGGCAGGAATGACCTTTTGCCAGCGCGCGTAGTAGCCGAGCGCCGCCGCGCTTTGCGCAAGCGCCTCGCCGAACACCTTTTCCGAAATCGCGCGCAGCAGGTTTTCACGGTCCGCCGGCGCGACCCGGCGCTCGCGCAGCGTCTCGTGGTAGGTGCGCAGGATCTGGTGCAGCCAGTCGCCGTAGTCGCGCTTCTCCGGCATGTCCGACAGTTCGTCGAGCGCGGACAGGCCGAGCATGCGGGTGGCGAAGAACTGGTAGGGACAGGCGACCAGACTGTTGTAACCGCTTGCCGACAGCCGTCGCGGCAGCAGGTCCGGCGCCGAGGGTGCGGGCATGGCCGTCGGTTGCGGCGCAAGCCGCCGCGCTTCGATCTCGATGCGGCGCAGCGGCAGCAAGGGCGCGCCTGCGCGCTCCAATGCCAGCTGCAGGCGCTCGATCCAGTTGCTTACCTGGTTCGGCTCGCCATTGCGATAGGACTGCCAGGAAAGAACCACTTCGGGATTGACGCAGAGCACCTCCGCGAAGTCGCGCAGCTGCTGGCGCTGCCGCATTTCGCGCGTGGCCAGGCCGAGTTCGCGCCGCACCGCGTTGGCGAAGAACAGCGTCTCGGTATCCTGCGACGGCAGGTGGTCGGCGTCGGCGCCGACCATCAGCACCGCGTCGAAGCGGCGCAACTGCGCGCCGTTCAACTGCAGCATCACCACGCGCCGGTCGACCTCGCCCGGAATGAAGGGCGTCGATTCCAGTTGCAGGCTGAGGAAGGCGCGCCATTCGGCAAACGAAAACGCGTGCGACATGCCGTCGCAATCCTGCAGCAGCAGGTCGAGCAGCGCGATCACCTGCACGCCCGCAGCGTCGCCGGCGAGCGCCTCGCGCATGCCGAGCGCCTCCAGCGCCTGGGTCGTCACCGCGCCCCACTCCCTGAGGCTCTTTCGCCCGCTGAACATGACGGCTTGCCCGGTGATGAAGCGGAGCAGTTCCAGTGCCGCCGGCGCTTCGCGCAGCGCGGCCTGCACCGCCTCCCATCCGCCGAGGATGTTGGAGCGCCGCAGCGCATGTTCGATCGCCATCACCCGCTGCGCCTTGTCAGGCAGGTCGGCGCACAGGAAAGGCGATTTCAGCAGGTCGAGCAAGGCGACGGTTTCACCGCGCGTGCTCACCACGTCCAGCAGTGCCGCCAGCGCGGCGGCGCTGCGCGTGGTGGAAAGCTTCCAGCCGGTTTCGTCGGCGACGAAGACCTGCGCGCGCTCGAGCAGCGCGCGGATGCGCCGGGCCACCACCCGATCCTGCGCGATGATCGCCACGCGCTCCTTGCCTTCGCGCAGCCAGTCGAGCACGAGCTGCGCGCCGCGTTGCGCTTCCTGCTCCAGGCTGCCGCAAGGGCATAGCGAGACGCCGCCGGGCGCATCGATTTCCACGGGATTGGCGGCAAGCCAGGAGTCGCGGCCGTCCTCCTCCAGCATGTCGGTCCATGCGTAGGCGAACGCGCCCGCAACCGCATGCGCATGCCAGTCGAGTCCGATGTGCCACACCGGCTGGCGCTGCGCGTAGGCGTCGAGAAAAGCCGCATGCAAGCCGGCCGGCGGTTGCGGATTGAGCCAGATCAATGGCGTTTGCGCCTGCGACGCCAGTCTCTGCATCTGCGCATGGCAAGCGGCAACCGGGTCGCTACTGTCGAGCTGCGTCTTCCAGAGCGTCCAGACCAGTTGCGCTTCATCGGAAAGGATATTGCGTGCAGGTAGCGGCAGTTGTTCCAGTGCTGACTGCCAACGTTCCTCGGCAGCATCGGGTGACAGTTGCATCGAGGGCAGCAGCGCCTCGCTGAGTTCGTCAAACAGCGTGAGCAGCATCTGCGCCAGCGGCAGCAGGTCGGTATTGCGGCGGGCCGAAAACAGTTTCTTCAGCCAGCCGTGCTGGCGAAGTTCCGCATACAGCGCCAGCCGTGCTGGCGCAGTTCCGCATACAGCGCCATCAGGCGCTCACTGTGCGGCACGCTGCCGCGCGCGCTCTCGTCGGGCGGCATCATGGCGATCCAGGACGACAGCGTGGTGATGCGCGGCGGAATGAAGGGATGCCGCAGGCAGTCGGCAAGCGCCGTCTTCAGGTGCTGCGCATGACAAAAGGCCGGCACCAGCACGCGCACGCCGGAGAAGTCACGCAGCCCCGGATCGGCCTGCCGCAGCAGGCCGTCTTCGAGCATCGCGCGGGCGGCCTCGGACCAGAACGCGGCGGACGGCGGGATCAGCAGGGAACGGTGTGGCATGACTGTTTGACAGGAGGAGCCCTAGAATAGCGCGAGCGCGGCGTTGCCGGATATTTTATGTGAACCGGGGCAAAAATTCGGGGAGTGCACTACACTTTTCACGAAAATCGGTTATGATTTACCAACTTCCCGCCGCACTACGTCTTGCAGCAGCCGTCAACGGACTTGAATTCGCGCACGACGTCTCCACTTGCCCATTGCAATCCCGGACAAAGCGTCCGTTTGGCTGGCAAGGCAGCAGGCGCCAGAATACAGACATCCTTGAACCTCTCACGAGGAAACCATGAGCGAAAACATTAAATACATCACTGACGCCTCTTTCGAATCGGACGTGCTGAAGTCCGACAAGCCGGTCCTGGTCGACTTCTGGGCAGAGTGGTGCGGTCCCTGCAAGATGATCGCCCCGATCCTCGAAGAAGTGGCGAAGGAATACGATGGCAAGCTGCAGATCGCCAAGATGGACGTCGATGCCAACCAGGCGGTTCCCGCCAAGTTCGGCATCCGCGGCATCCCGACGCTGATCCTGTTCAAGAACGGCGTGCCCGCCGCACAAAAGGTCGGCGCGATGGCAAAGGGCCAGCTGACATCGTTCATCGACAGCAATATCTGATGCAAGCGCGGCGGTGCATTCGTACCGCCGCTTTGGTTTTCGAATTAACCGTCCTCGCAGCACCCTCCCCCACCTGACATTTCCCATCCCGGGACACTCACTATGCATTTATCTGAACTCAAGCAGCTCCACGTCTCGGCCTTGCTGGACATGGCAATCGGCCTCGAAATCGACAATGCCGCCCGCCTGCGCAAGCAGGAGCTGATGTTCGCGATCCTGAAGAAGCGCGCAAAAGGCGGCGAACAGATCTTTGGCGACGGCGCCCTTGAAGTCCTGCCCGACGGCTTCGGCTTCCTGCGTTCGCCCGACGCGAGCTACATGGCGTCGACCGACGACATCTATATCTCGCCCTCGCAGATCCGCCGCTTCAACCTGCACACCGGCGACTCGATCGAAGGCGAGGTGCGCACGCCGAAGGACGGCGAACGCTACTTTGCATTGGTGAAGGTGGACAAGGTCAACGGCGAACCGCCGGAAGCGTCCAAGCACCGCATCCTGTTCGAGAACCTGACGCCGCTGCATCCCAACAAACTGCTGCACCTCGAGCGCGAGATGCGCGGCGAGGAAAATATCACCGGCCGCATCATCGACATGATTGCACCGATCGGCAAGGGCCAGCGCGGCCTGCTGGTCGCCTCGCCGAAGTCCGGCAAGACCGTGATGCTGCAGCACATCGCGCACTCGATCACCACCAACCATCCGGACACGACGCTGATCGTGCTGCTGATCGACGAACGCCCCGAGGAAGTGACCGAAATGCAGCGCTCGGTGCGCGGCGAAGTGGTCGCCTCGACCTTCGACGAACCGGCCACCCGCCACGTGCAGGTCGCGGAAATGGTGCTGGAAAAAGCCAAGCGCCTGGTCGAGATGAAGCGCGACGTGGTGATCCTGCTCGACTCCATCACCCGCCTCGCGCGCGCCTACAACACGGTGATCCCGGCTTCCGGCAAGGTGCTGACCGGCGGCGTGGACGCCAACGCGCTGCAGCGCCCGAAGCGCTTCTTCGGCGCGGCGCGCAACGTCGAGGAAGGCGGCTCCCTGACCATCATCGCCACCGCGCTGATCGAGACCGGCAGCCGCATGGACGACGTGATCTATGAAGAATTCAAGGGCACCGGCAACATGGAAGTGCACCTGGAGCGCCGCCTGGCCGAGAAGCGCGTCTACCCGTCGATCAACCTCAACAAGTCGGGCACCCGGCGCGAGGAATTGCTGATCAAGCCTGACCAGCTGCAGAAGATCTGGATCCTGCGCAAGCTGCTCTACGGCATGGACGAGATCGAGGCGATGGAGTTCATCCTCGACAAGATGAAGGCGACCAAGAACAACGCCGAGTTCTTCGAAATGATGCGCCGCGGCGGCAGTTGATCCGGCAGGCCGGCATGCAGGAAGGGCGCAGCGATGCGCCCTTTTTTGTTTCCCGGACACCCCTGCCTCTATCGCAAGCCGCTGATTCTATTGTATAATCCCGGGTTTTCACCCCGGCAAGTGGCTGGCAATCGGGTCGAGAAGCATCAGGGACCGACGAAGTGCCGGTTGGCTACCAAACCAAGCAGAGGAAAACATGAAAGAAGGCATTCACCCGAACTACCGCGAAGTCGTGTTCCAGGACATGTCCAACGACTTCAAATTCATCACCCGCTCGACCATCGAGACCCGGGAAACCATCAACTTCGAAGGCAAGGACTATCCGCTGATCAAGCTGGAAGTGACCGCGGAATCCCACCCGTTCTACACCGGCAAGCACAAGATCGTGGACACCGCCGGCCGCGTGGAAAAGTTCCGCCAGAAGTTCGGCAACCGCGGTTCCAAGACTGCGGCAGCAGGCTGATTACCTGGATTGCATCGAAAAGGCAGCTTCGGCTGCCTTTTTTGTTTTCCGGTTGTCGATCGGCTATCGATTCCGCTGCGCGCAGGAGGATCCGGCGCTCGCCCGGCGCCACTTTCCCCCGTTGCGCGGCGGACGCCATGTCAGCCTCTTTCCGCCCTGCAATTCCCACTTTTGCGGCACAATATCGCCCACGCCAATAAGAACAAGCCAGCCACCCGATGAAGCCAGTCCGTCTTCCCGCAGCCGCCACGAATGCGCTTCCTCGCCGGGTCCTGTTTGCGCTTTGCCTGCTGTATATCCTGCCCGGCCTGTTCGGCCGCGATCCCTGGAAAACCGAAGACGCCGCCGCCTTCGGCGTGATGTGGACCATGGCGCACGGCGGGCTGGAAGACTGGCTGTGGCCGCACATCGTCGGCTTGCCGGCCGCGGACAAGGGGCCGCTGGCCTTCTGGCTGGGCGCATTGTGCATCAAGCTGTTCGGCTGGGTGATCGGCGATACGCTGGCGGCGCGCATCACGACCGCCGGTTTCTTCCTGCTCGGCTCGCTTGCCGTCTGGTACACCACCTATCTGCTCGGCCGGCGCCCGGAGGCCCAGCCGCTGCGGCTCGCGTTCGGCGGCCAGCCGGAGCCCAGCGACTACGGCCGCACCCTGGCCGACGGCGCGCTGCTGATCTATCTCGGTTGCCTCGGCCTGCTGTTGCACAGCCACAGCACCAGTACCGAAGCGCTGCAAGTGTCGATGGTGGCGCTGTCGCTCTACGGCGCCACGCGCCTGTTCGAGAACCGCACGGTCGCGGCGGCCGCCCTGCTCGGCATCGCGTTCGGGCTGTCCATCCTCGCGCGCGGCTGGGTCGTCCCGCTCGCGCTGTGGCTGGGCCTGATGGTGCTCGCATCCCTGCGCGACCGCGCGCTGGTCTGGCGGCTGACCCTCGTCACGCTGCCTGTCGCGGTATTCATCGCGGGCCTCTGGCCGCTCGCGTGCAAGCTGGTGATGCCTTTCAACAGCTCGCCGTATGACGCGTGGATGTTGTGGAACTATCGCCAGGTAGGCTTGCCCTCGTGGAACTCCTTGCGCTTTACCTTCAAGAACGGCATCTGGGCGGCCTGGCCCGCCTGGCCTTTCGCCGGCTGGGCATTGTATGCATGGCGCCGGCAGTACCAGGCGCCGCACATCACCCTGCCGTTGACCTTCTTCATCGCGACCGCCGCCCTGGCGCTGCTCAGCGCCCGTCCCGACGAAGGCGTCCTGCTGCCGATGCTGCCGCCGCTGGCCATCCTTGCGGCATTCGGCTTGCCGACGATGAAGCGCGGCGCGATCAATGCGGTGGACTGGTTCTCGGTGATGACGCTGACCACCTGCGCCGCCTTCATCTGGCTCGGCTGGATCGCCAAGCAAACCGGCTGGCCGGCGCAGCTGGCCAAGAATGCGTTCAAGCTGGCCCCCGGTTTCAAGCCGGAATTCAACCTGGTCGCCTTCCTCGCCGCCCTCGCCGGCACGATAGGCTGGTTCGTGCTGGTGCACTGGCGCGTGTCGCGCCGCCCTTCCGTATTGTGGCGGGCGGTCGTGCTGTCGTCAGGCGGCGTGATCCTGTGCTGGCTGCTGCTCATGACCCTGTGGCTGCCATGGATCAACTATGGCAAGAGTTACGCCGGCGTCGGACGCCAGATAGCGGAAAAGCTGCCTGCCGGCAGCTATTGCGTCGAGGCCAATGTCGGCCCCGCGCAGCGCGCTTCCTTTGCCTACTTCGGCGGCGTGCCGTTCGCGCAGTTCGAAGGCGGCCGCTGCAATTATTTCCTGCTTCAGGACAACAGGCGAAACAAGGACGAGGTGAAACTGCTCCAACGGCCGGGCGAGCAATGGCGCTTGCTCTGGGAAGGCCGCCGGCCTTCCGACCGTGATGAACGTTTCCGCCTGTATCAGCGTGTAAATTGACGCAACGATCCGACTCCCTCACCCTGCGCATTGCCACTCTTGCCTGGCCGATCCTGATCGGCCAGCTTGCCGTGATCGCCAACGGCGTCATCGATACTGCGATGACTTCGCGTTTCTCGGCCACCGACCTTGCCGCGCTGGCAATCGGAACCTCCATCTATATCAGCGTCTTCGTCGGCCTGAACGGGGTGCTGGCGGCGATCGCGCCGATCATCGGCCAGTTGTACGGCGGCGGGCGTTTCAGTGACATCGGCGCGGAGGTCAAGCAGGGCGCCTGGCTTGCGTTGTTCCTCACGCTCGCGGGTTGCGCATTCCTGCTGTTCCCGCAGCCGCTGCTGTCGCTGGCGCAGGCCTCGCCCGCGCTCAACGAAAAGGCCACGCTGTACCTGCGTACGCTCGCGCTGGCGTTGCCCGCGACCATGGGATTTCGCCTGTACGCATCGCTCAATACCGCCATCGCCCGGCCGAAGATGGTGATGTCGCTGCAGCTCGCCGCGCTGGTGCTGAAGGTGCCGCTCAATGCGCTGTTCATCTTTGGCGGGTTCGGCTTGCCGGCGCTGGGCGGGCCGGGCTGCGCGGTCGCGACCTGCATCACCGTGTGGCTCACCTTCGCGGTCGGCTACCTGATCCTGCGCCTCGATCCGTCCTACAGAGAGTTCCGCATCTTCGGCAGCGGCTTCGCTCCGCCGCAATGGCGCGCGCAACGCGAGCTGCTCACGCTCGGCATCCCGATGGGCCTGAGCTACCTGATCGAAGTCACCGCGTTCACCTTCATGGCGCTGTTCATCGCCCGGCTCGGCGACACGGCCGTTGCCGGGCACCAGATCACCGCGAACTTCGCCACCGTGCTCTACATGCTGCCGCTGGCGATCGCCAGCGCGACCGGCACCCTGGTAGCGCAATCGATCGGCGCGCGCGAACTCGACACCGCGCGCCGGGTCGGCTTCGCCGGCATCCGGCTGGCGGCCATCCTGTCGGTCAGCATCGGCTGCATCGTATGGGCCGCGCGCGGCCTGATCGTGCGCGCCTACACGCCGAACGAAGCGATCATGACGACCGCATTGCCGCTGTTTGCCTTCATCGCGTTTTACCAGCTGTTCGACTCGGTCCAGGTCACCACCGCATTTGTGCTGCGTGCGTACAAGGTGGCTGTTATTCCCACCGTGATGTACGCCGTCGCGTTATGGGGTGTGGGTCTGGGCGGCGGTTATGTGCTGGGACTGAATCCCTTCCAGATCAGCCCGCCGGCGCTGCAGGGGGCCGCCGGCTTCTGGATGGGCAACAGCGCCAGCCTGGCGCTGGTGGCGGCTGGCCTGCTCTGGTACCTGCGCCTCGTGCAGCGCAATGCCGCCGCCTGACGCGCCGCATCTGCACTACCTCCCATATCCATGGCATGGCAAAGCGCCGCGCCTTGCTATTTAATGTTCGTTGACCCTCCCTTTCTCCCGTCAACGACATGTCCTACGCCGATTACAAGATGCGAAAGGCGATGCGCGTCCTTTCGGAATCAAACGGACAACGCCGGAAGTGGCTTGCGAGCGCGGAGTTCTATCTGTTCAGCAGGCTCGGCGCGGACGAGGTCCCGGCCGTGGTGAGGCCGCGGTTTTCCGCGTTCCGCGAGCTCGTCGGGAGGCTGGAAGCCAGGTGCGACACCAGGCCGTTGTACGCCGCGCTGGATCACCTGTCCGATGGCGAAGCAGAACAGCTGGTCACCGCTTTCGAAGCACTCCACGCGGCATGGCCTGCAGCCGACCTTCCCTGAGCGCTCAGAGCGGCTGCGCTTACCCACAACAACTGTGGTCAAGTCTGTGGATAAGCCGGGAGAAGCTTTCCTATCTCCATGATATGCAAGGAAA
>Ga0196971_1000094_pt1 | contig 84311 bp, 69 predicted proteins | sample S1v_1013CmetaG_FD_148660 | JGI IMG/M metagenome (GOLD analysis project Ga0196971, IMG submission 148660) | Soil microbial communities from Anza Borrego desert, Southern California, United States - S1+v_10-13C | ecosystem: Environmental > Terrestrial > Soil > Desert | place: USA: California...
AGAATACTATCGAGATTACGACAGATATCCATATTATATTATTGCCCAAAAACTCGTCGAATTTGGAAGGCTTTTTATTCTTTTCCTCCTCTTCCTCCTCCATGAACTCGGCGGAGTACATAAGCGCTTTTACACCCAGCACCATTGAATCTATAAATGCATACATGCCCCTTAACACAGGTATTTTGGATATTACCTTCCTGTTGCCCTTAAGCTTTTCCTTGCTGACAATTATCTCACCGTCAGGCTTCCGCACAGCAATGGCAACATCCTCGGCACCCTTCATCATTACTCCTTCAATAACGGCTTGACCGCCTACGGCTTTTGGTTTTATTCTATTCTCAGAACTTAGTGTTTTCATATATTTCTACCTTTCAAACGATTTGCTTTTTTTCAAAATCCTCTTATAGTAGTATATCGTTACTCAACGTAATTTACAAGAGCAGGACGACCGACCTTTCGCGTTGCGAGGTTGAATATTTATACATATAAACTATAATTTATATTTATTACCATTTGCTTTTATGTTAAAATATATCTTGTAAATACTTTGCTAATTAATTATCAGTCTATTTGAAAATACCTTGGTAAAAAATTTTCTGGGGGGAACTGTTTTGGCAAGAGTACTTGTTGTAGATGACTCATCAATAATGAGAAGAAACCTGTCCGCTATACTTGAAAATGCAGGTCATACAATTGTAGCTGAAGCCGCTAACGGCGAGCTGGCTTTTAAAGAATTTGAAAAGCATAAGCCCGATCTTGTGACAATGGATATTACCATGCCGGTTCTTGATGGAATAGGTGCAGTAAAAAAAATAATTGGTTTTTACCCTGAAGCTCAGATAATCATGATAAGCGCCCTGGATCAGAAATTCATGGTATTGAGTGCCATTCAGAACGGAGCCAGGCACTACATAATAAAACCCTTCAGTGTGGAAAAAGTGATAGAGATAGTAAACGAGGTGCTCAGCTCATCCCAGGGCAAACCTTCCAAAAAAATAGGCAAACCTTTGCAGCAGCCAAACAAGAAGCCTGATTCCCCTAATTTGATCAATACTACTATCACTGATATTAATCAGTCAATCAACAATATCAATGCTGCAATTCAAACACTGGATGCAGAACCCGATGAAGAAAAGTAACTAAAAATATAGAGCTTAAAGCTGCTAAAATACAGCCTTAAGCTCTTTTTAACCGTTATTTTCTTCCCGGGACCTCGTGGCACTTTCTGCATCTGGCCTCATAGCTTTCCTTAGCCCCTACCAGTATTATCGGATCATCATAGCAAGCAGGCCTCCCATTTATCAACCTCTGTGTCCTGGTGGCAGGATTGCCGCACTGTATACATATAGCCTGTATCTTGTCCACAAATTCTGCAGCAGACATCAGTTCCGGTGTGGGACCAAACGGCTCTCCTCTGAAATCCTGATCGAGACCTGCCACAATTACACGTCTTCCCTCATCAGCCAGCTTGATACACACATTCACTACGCCTTTATCGAAAAACTGCACTTCATCTATTGCTACTACAATCGTATCATCTTCTATGTACTTCATTATGTCTTCAGAGTCAGAAACCTTTAAAGCTTCGATTTTTATGCCGTTATGGGATACGACGTGGTCAATTGCATAACGGTCATCTATGCAGTGCTTGAATACCTGCACCTTCTGCCTTGCGATTTTTGCCCTGTTGATCCTTCTGATTAATTCTTCACTCTTGCCGCTGAACATTGGCCCTGCTATTACTTCAATCCAACCATGATCCTTTGGTCCGTACATATTATAACCCCCATATGAAGAATTTTCCCTTACTACATTATTATAAATGCTGTACTATTTTTAGGCAATAGATAGATACGAGACGCTAGATACGAGACTCGAGACTTAAGCGGAGCTTCGAAGCCGTATGAACAATGTTCGTCCCTACAACCTCGTATCTCGCATCTCGTATCTGATAAAATAAATAGAGGTTAAAGTAAGCTTTAACCTCTGTGAATTATTCTTCTTTGTTTTCTACTTTATCCAAGTTAAATCTCTTCTTGAATCTGTCAACACGTCCGCCTGTATCAACAAGCTTCTGCTTTCCTGTAAAGAAAGGATGACACTTGGAACAAATTTCTACTTTTATTTCTTTTTTAACTGAACCTGTCTCAAATGTTTCTCCACAAGCACATTTAACAACTGCCTCTCCATACTTTGGATGGATTCCTTCTTTCATTCTATTCACCTCTTTCTTTATGGAATGTATATACGTGCGACGCAATCACACATTATCAGATATTTGATCAAGCGCTTACCATCAATTTGTACGGGCGATTCATGAATCGTCCCTACTTCTCGCGCCTGCAAGTATATATTTTAGCATAGAATTTCATACTTGGCAAATATTTTTTGAAGCAGCTTCAATAATCCGTCTGTGTCACTTTTAATATTCTTATGTTCCCCTGAATGTAAGAATTAAATCTCTAATCTCTGAAGTTGGCAAATTTTATTGCTTCAATAAATTCCTCATTGCTCTTTGTCTGCACCAGCTTATTTATCAGGAATTCTGTTACTTCTGAGCTGGAACCGCTGCTGAAGGCTTTTCTTATCGCCATGATAGTATCATATTCCCTTGGACTGAGAAGCATTTCTTCCCTTCTTGTACCTGAACGGTTCATGTCTATTGCAGGGAATATCCTCTTTTCCGAGAGCTTTCTGTCCAGATGCACTTCCATATTTCCTGTACCCTTGAACTCTTCGTATATTACATCGTCCATCCTGCTGCCCGTATCTACAAGAGCAGTGGCAAGAATAGTCAGACTCCCGCCTTCTTCAATGTTTCTGGCTGCACCAAAAAACTTTTTAGGTTTATAGAGCGCACCCGGATCCAATCCGCCCGAAAGTGTCCTTCCTGTAGGTGCGATAGTCAGGTTATAAGCCCTTGCAAGTCTTGTAATGCTGTCCAGAAGAATTACAACATCCTTCTTCTGCTCAACAAGACGTTTGGCTCTTTCCAGAACCATCTCGGCAACCTTGCAGTGGTTTTCAGGCATCTCATCAAAGGTGGAATATATGACATCACCGTTGATAGATCTTTTCATGTCAGTTACTTCTTCAGGTCTCTCATCTATCAGCAGTACGATCAATTCTGTCTGAGGATAATTTTTTGTAATGCTGTTTGCGATTTTTTTCAAAAGAATTGTTTTCCCCGCTTTTGGAGGTGATACGATCATGCCTCTCTGCCCCATGCCAGTTGGCGCCAGAAGATCAATAAGTCTTGTGGATAAGTCTTTAGGATTACTTTCCAGAACAATTTTCCTGTTGGGGTATATAGGAGTGAGATCTTCAAAATACGGTCTTCGGATTACGCTTTCAGGATTATCACCATTTACTCCCTGCACATACAGAAGTGCCGGAAATTTTTCCCCTTCCTTTGGGGCCCTTGTTATCCCTGTTATCCTATCACCGGTCCTTAAATTGAATCGTCTTATCTGAGATGGAGATATATATGTGTCCCTGTCTCCGGACTGATAATTATCCGATCTTAGGAAACCAAAACCATCGGGAAGTATCTCAAGTATTCCATCGGCTCTGCCGCCTCTTTCGACGTCCTTACTCTCCAGGAATTTTTTCTCTTCCTCACTTAAAGGCTTCTCAGGAGCTTCTTTCTTTACTGTTGCTTCTTCCAGACCGATTTCTACAGCGGTTTCCTCCTGCCGTTTCTCTTCCACCGGAGCGGGTTTTATAATTCCCTGAGCTATTTTGGCCTCTTCTATTTTTTTCATTATTTCATTAACCAGCTCGTCCTTCTTAAACTTGTAATAGCTCTTTATATCCATTGATTTGGCAAGCTCTCTAAGCTCGGTCATGCTCTTTTCCATTAATTCATTCAACCTGGTATCACCTCTTTCAAGAATTATTACCAATTTTTATAATATAATACACCATTCACTATTTAAAATATTAGACACGGGTATATATTTCTGCACCATACCCGTGCCATTTTAAATCCTACACCTCAAGCACTTTTATAAGCTCCTGCAAGTCCTTCTGATACTTCGTGGCCACTTCTCTTACAAGCTTCCTGTTGCCTACAAAGGCAATATCCAGACTGCTGTTCGGGCAGCTAAGGATCTTGACTTTTTCACTCAAAACCTGCCTGGAATTGAACATGTAAAGATGCTCTTTATCACAGGCAATACAGTTGATATATAAACAGAAGGTCTTTGAATCACTGCTTTTAATTCTGAATAGCTTATTGTGGCAATCGCAGCTTTCCTCATGCAAGCTGTTCTTTGAAAGGTTGAAAAGAGATATGTCCTTTATTGCTAGCTTGCCGCAGCGCCTGCACCTTACTGCCGCACTTATATTCGTATCAAAAAGCATGATATCACCCCCCCAGGTATCATTATAATATATATATACTTCTACGCAATTTCGCAAAATCCTTTATTTAGATTCGAGATTCGAGAGTTCAGTTTAGGCTTCGAAGCCTTTGCTTATGTTCCCCGTATCTCGTATCTCGCATCTAGCGACTAATATTAAGTATCTTCCTTGCTTCTGCAGGCGTCGCCACTTCTCTGCCGCATTCCTTTGCTATCCTTGCGATCCTCTCTACCAATTGAGCATTGGATTCTGCGACCACACCCTTTGAATAGAATATGTTATCTTCAAAGCCTACCCTGACATGTCCACCCATTACAATTGCCATCACTCCAAGGGGAAGCTCCGCTCTTCCTATACCTGCCACAGTCCAGGTACAACCGGCAGGAATACTGTTCACGAGATACATAAGATCCCTTGGATCCCCCGGCATAGCTCCTGGAACACCCAAGACAAAATCAAAATGGATCGGCAGCGTAAGCAGTCCTTTCTTAACCAGCCTCAAGGCATTATCTATCATACCTTTTTCAAACACTTCAATTTCCGGTTTTACTCCATTTTCCTGCATAACCTTTGCGAAGGTTTCCATATATTCTTCCGTGTTCATGAACACATCGGGTCCGAAATTGCATGTGCCTGTGCTGAGGGAAGCCATTTCGGGCTTCAGGTATACGGGCTGTATCCTCTCTTCCTTGGAATGCCATACAGCTCCGCCGGTGGAAGGTTGAAATATTATATCGCATTTCTTTGCTATTTTCTCTTTGATCTCTCTATACACTTCCATATCCTGAGTCGGAGTACCATCAGCCTTCCTGGCATGGACATGGGCAATTGAAGCACCGGCTTTCCATGCCTGGTATGCCGCTTCAGCTATTTCATCAGGGGTGACAGGCAGATTGGGCTGCTGCTCCCTTGTAACTTCCGCCCCCGTAAGGCACGTTGTTATGATTAATTTATCCACGAAAAAAATCCTCCCTTTGGTCGTATTTTAGATGCGAGATTCGAGATTCGAGATGCGAGGTTTTAGTTAAGCCTTCGAAGCCTGATTCGGACGCCCGATGGGCGCCCCTACTCCTCGTATCTCGCATCTCGTATCTCGCATCTGAGCGGTGGCTACAGCCGCTGCTTGTCTTTCGGCACTACGCAGGTACCGCTTGCTCTGCATACTACGACAGGTGTCTCCAGCACTTCGGCGGCGGAATCATTGATATCGGTTCTTGCCTGTATCACCTTTCTGGCTTCAAACTGCATTTTTCTCGATGTGTTACCCACCTTTGTAATCTCACCTACAGCTTCGATATAATCCCCGGCGAATACCGGCGCAAGAAACTCGACGCTATCATAAGCACAGAACAGTCCTTCATCTCCGTCGTTTCTAATAAGAAGCTCCGTTGCTACATCTCCGAAAAGTCCCAGCATCCTTGCCCCGTCCACCAGGTTTCCTCCATAATGCGCGTCATGCGCGCTCATTCTTAATCTTATTGTCACTTTATCCACTTTTCTTCCTCCCTGTTTCAGTAAAATTCTGCTTTATAGTATAACTAAAGTACTTGACATACTGTTCATTGACCACACTGACAATCTTCTCCACATCAAAAGGCTTTTCCAGACAGTACACTGCGCCGCTCTTAATCGCCTTATTGAGCTTGTCGGGTTCACTATGGGCAGTCACAACTATGGGTACCAGCTCAGGAATGTGCTGCTTAAGCTCCTTAACTATATCCCCTCCGTCATAGCCTGCGTTATTCCCCAGCCTCATGTCCACCAGGGCAATATCCGGCATGAACTTCTTTGCGACCTCTATTGCTTCTTCATAATTACTTGCTTCGGCAACATTAAAGCCTTCTTCCTGGAATATTTCGCTGATAAGAAATCTAACACCCTGCTGATCATCAACTACAAGCAGCTTTTTACCCGTCATTACCCCTGCCTCCCTCGAAACTGCCTTAAGATATGCAGTACTATATATTCAATATCTATTCGATATTTCCTTCTTTTTCAGTACATTAAACTTCGATATATGACTTGGCAGCAGTCCTGAGTCCTGCCATTCTTACTTCAGCATCGTCACTGTCTTCTCCTATAACGGAGAAATATATCTTCAGCTTGGGCTCAGTTCCTGAAGGTCTTATGCAAAACCAGGAGCTGTCCTCCAGTATGAACTGAAGCACATTTTCCTTCGGCAGTGCTATCTGCCCGTTATATTCCATGTAATCTCTTATCTCGGTGATTTTATTTCCATTGATTTCACCAGGCGGGTTGCTTCTTAACCTGTCAATAAGTCTGACCATCTCCTCCATACCTTCCTTGCCTTTGAAGGTAATGGACATAAGGCTCTCCTTGTAGTATCCATATTTGCTGAAGAGGTCCATAAGCCCTTCATAGAGATTCATTCCCTTTTTCTTATAGCAGGCAGCCATCTCGCATATAAGCATGGAGGTCATGACTGCATCCTTATCCCTGACAAAGGTACCTGCAAGATATCCATAGCTTTCTTCATAACCGAATATGAATTCTCTCCCGCTGCTTTCAAATTCCTTTATCTTCTCTGCAATGTACTTGAAGCCCGTAAGCACCGATATTGTCCCCACATTATAGCTTTCAGCTATTCTTTCCCCAAGCTTGCCTGTGACTATAGTATTTATGATGGTGCTTCTCTCATTCAGCCTGCCCTGCTTCTGCATAGAACCCAGTATATAGTCCACAAGCAGTGCACCTGTCTGATTGCCTGTAAGCACCACATATTCTCCCCTGTTATCCTTCACTACTACACCCACCCTGTCACAATCGGGATCAGTTCCGATAATTATATCGGCGCCCTGCTTCCTGGCAAGCTCAATAGCAAGAGTAAATGCCTCATGCTCTTCGGGATTGGGGAATTTAACAGTGGGAAAATCCTGATCCGGCAGCTCCTGCTCCGGCACCACCGATACATTAACAAAACCCGCTTCCTTTAAAGCTCTCCTGACAGGAATATTACCCGTTCCATGCAAAGGTGTGTAAACGATTCTGAAGTCAGCTCCCACTTCCTTCACAACCCCGGAATTAAGCGCCAGACCTCTGACCCTTCCGATATACCTGTCATCCATCTCTTTACCTAAAAAGCGCAGCAAACCTTTGTCCTTGATATCACATTCATCCATACACTTTATTTCGGAAAAATCCTGTATGGAATTTGCTTCTGCAATAAGCTCCTCAGCAATGGGCGAAACCACCTGTCCTCCGTCGCTCCAATATACCTTATAGCCATTATACTGCGGTGGATTATGGCTTGCCGTTATAACAATGCCCGCTGTTGCCTTAAGCTCCCTGACTGCAAACGAAAGCTCCGGAGTGGGCCTGAGCTCGCTGAATACATAAGCAATAATCCCATTGGAATTCAGTACCCTTGAAGCCTCTATGGCGAATTCATAGGAAAAGCGTCTGGAATCGTAAGCTATGACAACACTGGGATTTTCTATCCCCTTTTTTATAATATAATTGGCCAGGCCCTGTGTAGCTCTGCCGACCGTATATCTGTTCATCCTGTTGGTACCGGCTCCTATAACGCCTCTAAGCCCACCTGTTCCGAATTCCAGGTCCTTATAAAACCTGTCTTCTATATCCTTTTCATCATTCCTGATGGCCAGTAGCTCGTTCCTTGTTTCTTCATCAAAGGTGGTGTCGGTTAACCATTTGTTATATCTTTCATTATAGCTCATAAATATACCTCCGAATTAATTATGGGTATTCCTCTGTGGTCCGGGCAATGGGCGCCCCTGCAAAGAAACGATGAGGGCAACCTGCCTTGTACCCTGTACGGGCGATTCATGAATCGCCCCTACTCCCCGCAGCCTCGCAACCTCGTAACCCCGAAACCTATATTTCCAGTTGTTTCAGATATTTTCTGAACTCCTCCTTTAAATCTTCCCGCTGGAGGGAGAATTCCACTGTTGCCTGCAGGAAGCCAAGCTTTGAGCCTATATCATATCTTTTTCCCTCAAAGTTATATGCATACATATCCTGCACCCTTGCCAGCGCCTTCAGTGCGTCTGTCAGCTGTATTTCTCCCCCTGAGCCCGGCTCTGTGGACTCCAATATTCCGAATATCTCCGGTGTAATTATATATCTTCCCAGTATGGCTACATTGGAGGGAGCCTTTTCCCTGGGCGGCTTCTCTACAAGATCCTTTACCCTGTAAAGCCTGTCGCCCATCCTATCACAGACAACTATTCCATATTTATTCACGTCCTCCCGGCTTACCTCCTGGACACCGAGCACGGTTCCGGAATAGCTGTCAAATACATCGATCAGCTGTTTTAGACATGGAATTTCCGAATCCACCACGTCATCCCCAAGCATTACGGCAAAGGGCTCGTTTCCTACGAAAGCCCTGGCACAGTATATTGCGTGACCGAGTCCTCTTGCTTCCTTCTGCCTCACATAATGTATATCCACCAGATTGGAAATACCCTGCACCTGCTTCAGAAGCTCATCATTGCCCTTATTCTTTAACTCCAGCTCCAGCTCCACCGATCTGTCAAAATGATCCTCTATAGCCCTTTTATTTCTGCCTGTCACAATGAGTATTTCCTCAATTCCTGAGTTGATTGCTTCTTCAACGATATATTGTATCGTAGGTTTATCAACAATAGGCAGCATTTCCTTCGGCTGTGCCTTGGTGGCGGGCAAAAATCTTGTTCCCAGCCCTGCCGCTGGTATTATCGCTTTTCTGACTTTCAATTTTATTCCTCCGTATTCCTTTTGGGTGAGATACGAGATTCGAGACTCGAGATTCGAGTATTCAAGTCAGACTTCGAAGTACGGGCGAACACTGTTCGCCCCTACATGCGGACGCCCAATGGGCGCCCCTACTCGCATCTCGTATCTCGTATCTCGCATCTAATGTCCCCTTTTAATATCTCTTATTTTCATGTAATATATAAATGTGTAAATACACAATATTTAGGAGGTTCGACATATGCTGGAGGACATGTTATTTGTAATTAAATGGTGGTTATATATTCTACTTATAGGTATATTATTCCTGCCGGTTACCCAAAAAGTCTTCCGCGGCTTTTTCGACAGAGGCTATGGTTTTTCAAAGGTTATCGGCATTTTAGTCTTAGCTTACGGCTCATGGCTGTTGTCCACTTATTCCATCATCCTGCCCCTGGCATTTATACCTGTCGTGCTTCTTGCCTGCAAAGGCTCCGATACACTGGTAGTTATTAAGGAAAACAGATACATTATACTCTTCGAAGAGCTGCTTTTTTTGGCTATGCTGCTTTTATGGTGCTATGTGAGGGGGCTCCAGCCTGATATATACGGACTTGAGAAATACATGGACTTCGGCTTTGTAAATGCAATTCTCAGGGCTGACAGCATGCCTCCCATTGATATATGGTTTGCCGGAAAGGGCATCAATTATTACTATTTCGGCCATTATATATGTGCTTATCTTACAAGGCTCACCGGCATCGAACCTGCCGTCGCTTACAACCTTATGATTGCGGCCCTTTTTTCCTTATCCTTCCTGCTTACTTTTTCAATAACCGCAAATCTTCTGCACCTTCTTAAAAGGTTCAGCATGAAAAAAATGGTCATAGCAGGATTGATAGCGGCCTCCCTTCTTGCTTTCGGAGGCAATCTGCACAGCTTCATTTACGGATATGGAGTAGGGGTGGAGAGCGAATACTTTTATCCGGATTCCACCAGATATATAGGCTATAATCCCTCCACCGACGACAAGACTATTCATGAGTTTCCCTCATATTCCTTCATAGTATCCGACCTTCACGGCCATATATCCGATATCCCCACAGTCCTGACCTTCATGGCTCTGATCATCAGCTGCTTTGCCGCCGGTGAAGGAACCGGACGGCTCGGTTACGGCAAGCTTGTGCTGCTGGGTCTGCTCCTCTCATGTATATATATGACGAATACCTGGGATTATCCGATATATATAACAGTCCTTTCAATTATCATGCTGTACAGGCATATTCACAGTTATATAATGGTTGGAACAAAGTCTGAGAACCCTGTAGTGAAAACCCTGGTCATTGTGCTTTCCATAACAGGCCTCTCACAGTTGTTTGCCCTGCCTTACTCCCTGAGGTTTGAAGGCATAGCTGCCGGTGTGGGTCTTGTACATTACCGCACCCCTTTATATCAGCTGGCAATATTGTGGGGCTATCAGCTCTTCTATGTATTATGCTTCTTTGTCTTTCTAATAATCACAACAGTCAGCAGAATGAAGCTCCGAAGCAAGGAAGACATAAAAATTAAGCAAAGGGCAGGCTGGTTGGGCAGACTTGTTAAAAATACCACTGTCTCTGATATACTGTGCTTCATCCTGTGCTGCTGCGGATTAGGCCTGCTCCTGATACCGGAGGTACTTTTTGTAAGTGATATCTACTATAACGGCTATCACAGGGCAAACACCATGTTCAAGCTTACATACCAGGCTTTCATCCTGTTCTGCATAGCAGCAGGCTATATAATTGTCAGAATACCTTCGGCAATGCACCGTAAAAGTGCCGGAACACTTGCTGCAGCAATGCTGCTTATTGTATATCTGCTGCCCATGTCCTATTTCCCACTGGCTGTAAAAGGCTACTACAACACTCTGAAGCCTTCTCAATACAAAGGACTCGACGGTTTGCAGTTCATAAAGGCAAAATATCCCGAAGACTACAGCGTCATAGAATGGCTTAATATAAATGTCCAGGGACAGCCAACGATACTCGAGGCTAATGGAGACAGCTACAGCAACTACTGCAGGATTTCCATGGCCACAGGGCTCCCCACAGTACAAGGCTGGTATGTGCACGAATGGCTCTGGAGGAATGACAAGATTGAACCGGGAAACAGAGGCAGAGAGGTGCAGACCGTCTACGAATCGCAGGATAAGGACGCTACACGGGATATAATCAGGAAGTATGATATAAGGTATATTATCATAGGTGATCTGGAACGGGATAAATTTAAACCGTTACAGGAAGAGAAGCTGTTATCCCTGGGCGAAGTGGTATTTGAGACGGGGGATACGAAGGTGATTGGGGTAAAGTAGGGGCGATTCGTGAATCGCCCCTACAGATTATCCCATAACACATGCAGCTACAGCTTTCCCGTCCCTTACGGCATAGTTCATGCCGCGGTCTTCGGGGTAGATATTGCACATGCCTGCTGTGTAGAGCCCCGGCATGGTTGTCTCAAACCCGGGCTTCAGTTTGGAATATCCACATTTGATTACCGGCTGTGCATATTCATCTTTGAAGGTGTAGGAGCTTTCGATCCAGCTCTCATCGAACTCCGGATTTATCTGCTTCAGATAGGGAATATACTCTTTCAATAATTCTCCGCTGCTCATGCCGTAGTATTTGCTGCTTTTATACAGGTAATTGGATATGTATAATATGTTTTTATTGTTGTATAAGCTCTTATCCATAAGGTTGGTATGCTCTATAAGCCCTCCGAAGGGTATGCTTTCATCACCTATATTCAACCAGTAGAACCGGCCGAAGGGCTTTTTCAGCATAAGCACCATGCATACAACGGATGTATGCTCTATAGTGTTTATCTTTTCAATATAGTCCGGCTGCAGTATACTTTCCGCCAGCTGCCCAAATACAGGCAGGGGCACGGCAGCTATTATCCTGTCGAAGCTCTTGTTTCCTTTATAGGGCGAACACTGTTCGCCCCTGCATTGCTGCAGCTCAAGGGTAAAGCCGTCACTATCCTTTTTTATTGCTTCAACTCTGCAGCTCAGGTTTATTTTTACATCATTATGCTTTAATCTCTCTGTCAATCTTTCAAAAAGCAGACTGCTGCTTCCGTCAATATAGCCCAGCAGTTCACGGCCGTTTTCCTTTGAGGTGCCCCTCAGTCTGATTTTTCCCCACAGCCATGCCATAGAGATCCTGTCATACTGCTCACCGAATTTTGTCACAAGCAGAGGTTTCCATACTGTTTCAAAGGCTTTTGCTCCTGCATTGGCAAGCAGCCAATCTTTTGCAGTCACATTCTCCATAGGCTGCCAGGCTTTAATACCCATAAGCTTCAGCACCGACACTCCAAACCTGAATTTATCCGTGACAGGCAGCGGCTTGAACTGTAAAAGGGATTGAGGCGTGCCGAATTCATATGCCCTGCCGCCGGTATAATATCCCATCCTGCTTTCCCGCCAGAGCAGCCTGCCTCCCAGCCCCAATTCCTCCAGCAGTGCTATTATATGCTCATCTGATTTGAAAAAATGATGATAATACTTCTCCAGGTAAAACCCATCCAGCTGCACAGCCTCAGCAATGCCCCCCACAGCCTCCGCCGCTTCAAAAAGCTCCACCTGCTGCCCGTTTTTCGAAAGCTCGTATGCCGCTGTAAGACCGGTTATTCCACATCCTATTATCCCTGTTTTCACTTTTTACCTACCCTTTCCAGCTGTATTGCCGATATGCTGATGTTTTCCCGGAGCAGTGCATATACACCGAGTAAAATAGTGTAAAGATTCATAATGAAATGATTTACAGTGGATACAACCGCTCCGGTACCGGTATCCATTCCAAAGATGGACAGCATAAGCACCATCGTACCCTCAAACACTCCAATACCCCCGGGAGTGACCGGAATAACCTTTGTAAGGATTGCTATCATTGTTGCGAATATAATAATGAAAGGATTCATATATTGTCCCATTGAAATGAATATAAAATATGAAAATACGCCTTCACACAGCCAAATAACCACTGAACAGGCAAGCAGTATGGCAAAATTGCCCTTATCCCTGAAGGAACCGGAGAAGGCCTCGAGCAATGAATATATCAGGCTTCTCATCTTACCATTGCCTATACGCTCCAGCATACCCTTCTTTTTGAACAGCAGCTCCATAGCAGCAACTGTTATAACCAGAGCCGCAATCCCTGCTGCAAAGGTGTAATACAGCCATGCTTCCAGCCTGGTCCGCGCCATTATGTATATACCGCAAAAAAGCAAAACCACATATACTCCCAGCACATCAAAAACCCTGTCCAGAAATGTAGCCGGCAGTGTCCGTGAATACCCTATGGCATGCTTCTTTTTTAAATAGTAGGATCTTGCTATATCCCCCATTTTTGCAGGAACTATAATATTGAGGCTGTTCCCCAGGTTATATGCCAGAAACGAATCCGTAATACTTATATGGATGCCATTGCCCTTCAATACAAACTTCCATCTGAATGCTCTGAGTACCATATCAAAGGTATATAAGAAAATAGCCAGGAGCACCCACCCATAATCAAGCTGTGCCAGGCTTTCTGCAATAACTGAAAAACCTGCCTTTGAAAGCAGATAGTACATAAGCACCGCTGCAAGAGCAACGCTGGCTAAAGTGGTCAGAAGCTTTTTACCGCTCATCATTTATATTGATTTCCTTTTCTATTATATATAAAGGTCTGTCCTTACTTTCTTCATACATCCGGCCTATATATTCCCCAAGTATGCCGATTGCAATAAGCTGTACTCCTCCAAGAAAAGCAACCGTTGTCATGATGGATGCCCAGCCTGATACAAGGTTTGCTCCGACCACCAGCCTATATACAATGGAATATATAAAAACCGCAATTGCACAGATAACTGCAAAGAACCCGAGATACTGCGACAGCTTCAGAGGTTTTGAGGAAAAGGATATAATTCCGTCCAGTGCGAGCTTGATCATCTTTTTCAGGGGATATTTGGTCTCCCCTGCAAACCTTTCCTCTCTTTCATACTCTATAGGAGTCTGCTTAAAGCCTATCCAGCTGACCATGCCCCGCAGGAACCTGTTTTTCTCTCTCATCCTCCGGAGTTCGTCCGCCACTTTTGCATCAATAAGTCTGAAATCCCCTGTATCAAGCGGTATCCGGGTATCCGACAGCTTATCCAGCACCCTGTAGAACAGCCTCGCGGTTACACGCTTGAATACGCTCTCGCCTTTTCTTCTTTTCCTTTTGGCATAGACCACTTCATAGCCCTGCTCCCACAGCTTGAGCATTTCCATAATAAGCTCGGGAGGATCCTGAAGATCGGCGTCAATTATTACAACAGCAGCTCCCCTGGCTTTATCTATCCCTGCCGTTACAGCCACCTGGTGCCCGAAATTTCTTGAAAAGCTGAGCACCCTGACCTTTTTATCCAGGCCGGCCAGCTGTTCCAATATGTCCAGAGTGCCATCCCTGCTGCCGTCATTCACGAAAACCAGCTCATATTCATATCCGCAGCCGTCCATTACTCTTTTCAGGCGTTTGTAGCACTCTTCCGCTACCTTTTCCTCATAATACATGGGGATGACTATGGAAATCAGTTTGTTGTTCATTTTGCTTCTCCTGTATTACAGAACGGTTATGAACCGTTCCCTGCGATAGATAAAGGGCGAACACTGTTCGCCCCTACGACCCAAAACCTGTAGGGGCGATTCATGAATCGCCCCTACCTGACTAATTTAATAGCTGTATCGTTTTTGCAAATATGCCGTCTGTACTGCCTGTACCTACTACGCTTATGTTCTGGCCTGCTTTCAGGCTGTCCAGCGCCAGAGTGTTTATCTCAAGAGTGCTTAGATCGACATACGCGATCTTTGTATCTTCGGTCAGGTATATCTTCTTATCTATATACTTATTTATATTAACATCATATACTTCTGCAACTATGAGGCGGGCTCCCGTATCTATGCTTTTTACAATACCTTTAAGCTCTGCCTGAACAGCAGCGGCTTCATTTACAACTGCGATTTTGCTTATCTCATCATCTATCAGGCTAACCTCCACCTGCATGCCGGGCTTTAAGGAGTAAACATCATTGGCCGCTCCGGATATAGTCATACTTTTATTTGCATAATATGTATTCTGCTTTCCTTCCAGGGTTGTTATCACAAGCTTCGCCGGAGCCATCCTGCTGTGTACGATCGACTCTATGACACCTTTATCGCTGCTTTTTACACCGTCGGCATTCACTTCTATCAATTCATCATACGAGGTAGTCAGTAATAGATCATTGCCGTTTTTAAGCTCCTGCCACAGAGCATTTTTTCCGTCCTTTATAACTATAGTCTTTGCTGTTACCGTGTATTTTCTTGTTTCACCACTTGTGGTCTGTATTGTAAGTACGGTCTTGTCTGCCGCTTGTATACTCACAAGCTTCCCTACCACTTTTCTTACTTTGCTTTCACCAACGATTTTTACAACCTCACCATTATTAATATAAAGCCTGACCATGTCGCTTTTCTCAAGCTTCCAATATCCCATTGCAACGTCATCTATTGTACATGTGGCATTTGGAGACACCTTATATACTCTGCTCTCTGTCCCAACAAACACCTTCAGATTGCCATACTCCGGTATCACCTGATCCACATAGGCAGTCACATCCGCCGGTTCCTCATCTTCTACTACAGCAGGAGGCTCTGATGCATTTGTATCCGGCCATGTAATCTCGGAGCTGTTATCCGAATCCGTCAATGTTGTGTCTGCAGAGCCGGTATCCGGAACAGCAGCGTCCACTCCAAGCACATCCTTATCATATACGGAGCTTGCAATGTCCAGCATCTTCCCAAAAGCAGCCCTGTCAACGTAATCGTTAGGGTTAAACTCATTATTTACATCACCGCTGCCATTTATAATACCCTTGTCAATCAAGAATTTTATATAAGGTTTATATGAATTATGAATGAGTAAAGTGTCCTTGAATGCCAATACAACAGGGGGCGCATTGATTTCCGGCACAAGACCGAGAGCTTTGCCCATGTACTTGCTTATATCCTTTTTAAAGGCTAAAGGATACTTGGAAAAAGTCTCTACTTCAAAATCCAGAATTATACCTTTATCGAGGCAAATAAGTACTGCATCCCTTGCGTAATCAGGAACTCCGAATTTTTCAATGACGTTTGTCTGGTACTTTTCCGCCAATTGTTCCAAATTTATATCCTTTTCCCGATTAACCATCCGTGATATACTTACTAATGCATCGTAGTTCTTAACAAATTCGCCCGGCTTGAACTGGGTTTCAGAAGCACCGCCCATCAAGCCCTTGCTGTAAACATTGATTATATGCTGTTCCGCCCAGTGACCATCTATATCTGTAAACTTTGAAGTATTTTCATCCGCATAAGCAACACCGGTTACTGCGAATAGTAGTGCGAACATGATAACTGCTGCTTTTAATACTTTAAAATTTTTCATCTGTATCCTCCTATTTTCTTCTTTATTACAGAATATATTCTGTGGAAGTTGCACAAATCCTTCTTAAAAAGGAAATTGCAGCAAAATAAATGCAGAATGACAAAGAAAAAAATAGTTGGACGAGCTTTCGGCTAAATAGCCTCTGTCACAAAACTGTAATGAAACATCCTGGCAGCTTCATACGTCAAACAAATGCAGCAATAGAAAAACAATTGCAGCAGGGAAAAATGACGTATTTATTTTGGACTCACTGGTTAACATAATGTAATTACATAATTCTTTATTACAGATTCGTATATTTCTGTTACATGCGTATTACACTTGTTTACATTACTGTTACGCTGGAAGGAATAACGATTACTGTGTAGAATTATGTTGACCATGAGAAGATTTTAATCAATTTTTCCTACAACCTGGAAAGGGGGTGCATAGTATAGGTTCAAGTAGAATAGTTGATCAAAGACAATCCAGTACATGCACAAGTAACCACAACAAAACTAATAACATTTCTAAGGAGGAAAAAACACGAATGAATAATAAGAAGATAATTGCTCTTCTATTAGCGTTTGCGATGATGTTTTCTACTATAACAACAGCATTCGCTGATACAACAGCAACAATCGGCGCAGATGCCGAAGCACTCAAAGCGTTAGGTGTACTTCAGGGTGAAAATACATCAGGTGTGACACCAGAGTACCTCGCAAAAGAAACAACAAGAATGCAGGCAGCTATAATGCTTCTCAGACTTAAGGGTCTTGAAGAAGAAGCAATGGCATACACAGGAACAGACAACTTCGCAGATGCCAACACGATGACCTGGAAAGAAGGTAAGGCAATAATGGCTTACCTGAAAGCCAATCCGCAGGTTGGTTTCGAAGGTGCAGACGGCGGAAAATTCGAGCCGTTCACAACAATCACAGCTCAGCAGTACTACAAGGTAATGCTCGTTGCTCTCGGTTACAAGCAGACATCTGCTAATGTAGCAGGAGATTTCGAATGGAAAGACGTTATAGCATTCGCAGCTTCAAAGGGCCTTGTAAAGGTTGCCGACGCAGCTAAGTTCACAAACAACGATGTAGCAGTAGCTACAATCGAAGCTTTAAAGATAAACGTAAAAGATACAACAACAACTCTTGCAACTTCTATGGTTGATGCAGGAATGATCAACAAGGATGCAGCTATAGCAGCTGGTCTCTATGAAGATGTTGCAACAACAGATGCAGAACTCAAAGCAGTTAAGGCAATAGCAAACAACAAGGTAGAAGTTGAATTCACAGCTGCAGTATCAAAGGCATTCGCTGAAAAAGCTGATAACTACAAAGTAGTAACAAAGGGTTCAACAACAGCACTTGAAGTTAAGGGCGCAGTTCAGGAAAGCGCTACAGTAGTAGTAATTGAAACAGCAGCTCAGACTGCAGGTACAGCTTACACAATGACTGTTGGTGAAGTTTCAATGAACTTCGCAGGTCTTGCAAAAATCAGTGCTGTTCCTGAAGTAGAAAGCGTTGAAGCAGTAGATACAAACACAGTAGAAGTAGAATTTGACAGAGTAATGGATAATGCTTCAGCTACAAACGTAGCAAACTACACAGCAACTAACGGTGCAACAGTTAAATCAGCTGTGCTTTCAGCTGACAGAAAGACTGTAACACTTACAACTGAAGGCGTTGAAGACAATAAAGTATACAAGCTCACAGTTAAAGACGTTACTTCATCCGACATGGTAGCTGTAAAAGCTACAACAAAGCAGTTCAGAGGAAACTCCGACACAACTGCTCCAAAGCTTGATGATATCAAACTTGCTCAGAATAATGCAAGATTCACAATCTTCTTTGATGATGACCACGGCGTAGACAAGGCTTCAGCAGAAACTATCGCCAACTACTCAATCGTTGACAGTGACGGAACTGCACTTGAAATTGAAAACATAGTAGCAAAAGACGTTGATGAAGATGATTTCTATGAAAGAGTAGAAGTAACAACAGCTCCACAGGATAAGGGCGAAAAATATACACTGACAATAAACGATCTCGTTGACGGTTCAGTGTCTGCAAACAAAACAACAAAAGCTCTTACTGATTCCTTCAGAGCAAATGCGGCAGATACAGATGCTCCTGACATCGATGATGCTAACTTCATAAACGACAATAAGCTTGAAATAGTATTCGAAGACGACAACAGACTTGACGTAGCTGCAGCTACAGATGCAAGCAACTACGAACTCGACAACGATGTAAACGTAATCAAGGCTGAGATCCTCGATACAGAAGATCTCGACTCAACAGAAGGACACACAGTTATCCTTACAACATCAGTAGTTGATGAAGACGAAAGATACACTCTTACAGTAGGCGATATCGCCGATGAATTCGGAAACATCATTGACGAATCAGACAGAGTTGAAAAGAGCATCAAGGGTGTGGTAGAAGATATAATTCCGCCATATGTAGCAAGCGTTAAGGCTATAAGCAAAACAGAGGTTGAAATCACATTCCAGAATGATACAAACAACAGCGGCAAGCTCAACAAGGCAACTGCTGAAGACCCAACAAACTACGTAATCAACAACAGCATGGGTGCAGCACTTGAAGCTGAACTGGAAGACAACAAATATGTAGTAACACTTACAACTCCTGAGCAGGTTGCCGGAAAAACTTACGAAATAACTATGAACAACATTGAAGACATCAATGGAAATGCTCTTTCAAATGTTAAAGCAAAATTCGTAGGCTACAGCTCAAACGATACAGAAAGACCTGTAGTAGAATCAATAGATGTAGTAGCTAAGAATGTAGTAATAGTAACATTCGACGAAAAAGTAAATGCAACAACAGCTACAATGAAATTAACCGATAAAGATTCTAACGTAATCAACTTTGCACAGGCAGTAAGAACAATGGATGATGAAACATCAGTAATGTTCATATCTAATCCTAATGAAATGACAGAAGATGTGGACTACACAGTAACAGAAATCAAAAATGTAACAGATAAGCAGGGCAACAGATATGTAGTGCCTGCAGATGACGACGATAAGGATACAATTGAAGGAATCGACGAAATAAATGAAGGTCCGGCTGTTGAATCAATTGAACAGATCGACGTTGAAACATTCAGAGTAATATTCAGTGAGCCTGTAACAATAAGAGCCGGCAAAGATGCTGAAGATATCGACTCTATAGGAACAAATGACAATGATGATATCCTCAAGGATGTATCAGCAGACGGCAACTTCTCAGTAACATTTGACCCGGATGAAGATAAGGATGATGAAGGCTATTCAACAATCGAACTGACAGTAAACGGATCAGACATGGATGCTGATGAATTATACGCATTCGACTTCACAGATTTCATCACTGACTACGCAGGTGCACCTGCAATTGACGAAGAAGACGAATTTGATACAGACCTGGTAACAGCATTAACTCACAACGGTTACCTCGCAGGTTTTGATCCTAACTCAGTAACAATAGCTGAAACATACATTGAAGATGAAGACGGACCTGAAGTTGAAGATGTAGTAGCAATTAACGAAAACCAGATCGAAGTAACCTTCAATGAAAAGCTCAGCAACGCAGGTGATTACAGACTCGTAGATGAAGATGACAAGAGAATAACAATATCCGGTACAGAATTGGATGATGAAGTTGTAACATTGACAACATCAACTAAAATGAATGCCGACACAGTTTACACATTGACTCTTACAAGAGGAGCAAAAGACATCGCCGGCAATTCATCAGAAACAAGCGAAGAATTTGACTTCGTAGGTTCAAGCGTTAAGGTTCTTGACTATATCGCAGGTGTACAGATCATCAACGCCAGACAGATAAAAGTAACAGCAAGCAAGGAAATCGACGACTTCAACAACGATATAGTTGTTAAGCATGGTACTGTTGAAATTGGAAGAGTAGAAAAGGGAGACCTTACTGCAAACAAAACTTATCAGACAGTTAACCTCAACAAGGCTCTTCTTGAAGATGAGACATACACTGTATCAATCGGCGGTATGAGCTACTCCTTCAAAGGACTGCTTGAAAACGGCAACCTGGAAGTAAACAACGATATAGTATCATTCAGCGGTTATGACGTAAAAGACTATGTAGTAAAAGTAGTTTATGACGACAATAATGATGGCGTTATAGCTGATACAGAAACTTACTTTGTACTTCCTACAGATACAAACGAAGATGGTGTAATTGATAGTTTCGATGTAACCAGCGTATATGATGCTGATGGAAACTTAATAACTCTTGATGCTGATACAAACTACGCATTGGAAGTATACAGAACAGATAATGCTATAAGCTTGGTAGAAGCTGACGAAACAGATGTTGATACAATCATTAACACTATCGCAGAGTACCTTGCAAATGTCAATACAGCAGGCGGAATGGAATCAACTCCAATCTATGCCTTCGGTTTTACAAAATAAATAAAATCAGAAGCGGTTCAGTTGAACCGCTTCTTTTTTTTATCTATTTCACTACACTAATAATAAATCCATCAATCTTAATCTCTTCATCCGGCCTCATACTAAGACTGAGTGTCAAGCCCGTCGCATCTTCAGGAATATATATATTATGATTTATCTGCTGCCATTTAACCTTCAACGGATAAACTCCGCCTTTGTTATAAACCCTGTCTGTCTTGATCCTGATTTTTACATCAAGTCTGGCTCTTTCAGATATTTTCCTGGCAAAAAACTTTACGCTGATAGTTTTGCCTTTAAGATCCTTGCCATCAATCAATGAACTCAGATCAGCCCAAATCCCGGCATTTTCTTTTGAAGTATTGGCAATTTCCAGTGAGCTTCCGGCATCCATAAAATCATCCGTCATGATTCCTGTCCCTACACTGTCCTTGCCCCATACCACACTGAACCTGTCTGTAAAGCCTTTGGCGCTTAAAAGAAAGTCCTCTTCAAACAGCTGCTCATAGGCTGCATAGGAATAGAATTTGCATACCTCATCAATTTGCTTATAGGGTATCGGATTGCCCTGGGCCAGTTTATCCTTTATCTGCCACTTTGAAATAATCTTGTTGCTGCTCTTGATTTTATTCCCGTTATACATTATGTCCAGTGCAACCTCATAGTCATCCTGTCCCTGTACCTTCATAGTAAATTCATCCTTGCTGCTTGTGTATACCACCTTGTTGTCCTTTTTCACCGACCATTTTATCGTATCTATAAGATGATAAGGGTCCATTTTTTCCCTGTTATACCTGCAGTTAAGCCTTCCTGTTCCCTCCACACTATAAAGTCTGCTTTCAAAATCAGTTTTTAAATCCATTTCCGAATCGTTTATTATAAACACGTCTCTTGCATCACTGAGCTTAAGTGCAATAAACAGCTCCTTTGATAATTTCTCCCTTACTTCCTTTTCCGGAAACAGCTTGATAACCTTCAGGTTGACTCTTACAGGATCAATGCTGTCCTCTCTTGTGATATTGTTTTCTCCTTTTAATGCAGCTATATAATATTTTGCAGCATCCTCATATTTTTTATCAGTCTCATATATTCTTCCCAGATTATAATGAAACTCTACGGCAGGTAATATCGCAATTGCGCTTTTCTGATAATTTTCAGCCATAACAGTATTATTTGCCATGAATGCACATACTGCAGCATTATTGTATGCAACCGCATCCCTGGTGTTGTAATTTGTAGACTGAATGAAGCTTTCACTGGCCATATCATACAGCTTCATAGCATAATTGCACAATCCGAGTCTGAAAAAAAGCGTAGCTTTCTGCTGCTTGCTTATTGTAGCGAGACTTGTCAGTGCCAGGTACTCTTTCTGAGCACTTTCATAGTCTCCCTGATCATACAGTTCATCTGCCTTGAGCAGCATTACAGGGAAAGAAAGCTTAACAATATCAGGAGGTTCAATGGTGTTTAGCTTATTACCCGAATCAGCCAGTCCAAAAAACTGGGTATATATATTTGCCGTCGATACCAGCACTATAAGCAAAAGCACAAATATTGCCGTTTTTTCAAAATTAAGCTTAAACAGTATTAACACCCCCAATACGGGCGATTCATGAATCGCCTCTACAATCATTGTATTACAAAAATATAAAACTGGCAATTACTTTACATAATGTGCCTTTTACTCTGAAGATGAAAAATAATATAATTGTTATATAAGGCATTGATACATAAACTTTTATACAAATTTGAAAACTTTTTTGATTTCCATACGTATAGAATATGTGTGAGATAAAAAGTCATTTTTTAAGGGGGAAAATATGAAAAACAGGAAGAAATTGATTATCATAGCAGCTATAGTGCTCCTGGCAATAGCTATAGGTGCTGTAAGGATAATAACCTCAAACCAGGCCAAGGTCAAGGAAATAGACATAGGTAAAGTGGAAGCAAAAAACCTCTCCCAGACCATCTCTGTGACTGGAAACATCGATGCTGCCAATAAGGAAGAAATAGAGCTTTCAACACAGCAGAAGGTTATTGAAATCTTTGCACAGGAGGGTCAGGAGGTCAAAGATGGTACCAGCCTGCTGAGAACCGATTCAACGGACTATGAATACCAGCTCAAAAAGCATGAACTGGCACTGGAGCTTGCCAATATAGACCTTCAGAGACTTCTGAGCACCGGCAGCGAAAATGACAAAAAGGCTCTGGAAAATGCAGTCAGGACTGCTGAAATAAATCTGCGCAGCGCAGAAACAGAATATAATGAAGCAAAAAGGAAATATGACCAATCCAGTGTCCTCTACGAAAACGGGGCAGTCTCAAAGGAGGATTATGAAGCCTCCCTCAAGGCTATGAACGATGCAAAAAACAGGATGGAGCTGTCTACAATGGAGCTCGACAATGCAAAGGATTCTCTTAATGACTTCGGTGTAAACAACAGCGATCAGATCAAGGGAAAAAGAAACCAGGTGGAAAGCGCAAAAGCAGATATAGCCAATGTAAAGGACAAAATTAAAAAAAGCATGATCAAATCAAGCATAAATGGTAAAATTGTTCAGCTTGACGTGAAGCCGAACCAGTATCCTACAATAGAAAACAATATTGCTGCAATATATGACCTTTCTCAATACAAGGTTAAAGTGCTTGTCAGCCAGTATGATGCGGTAAGCATAAGCAAAGGCCAGAAGTCATCAATAAAGGTAAAGGGAATAGACACCGGGTACAAGGGCACCGTCACAGCCATAGGAGATGCAGCAGTCATTACAGTGGAAGGGACAAACAAGGAACCAAAGGTAGAGATAGAAGTAACTCTTGATAATCCCAATGACAAAATAAAAGTGGGCTATGAGGCGGATATAGATATCACACTCCAGGAAAGCACAAATTCCACAGCAGTCGGTTTTGAATCGGTGCTGGAGGATGAGGACGGCAAAAAATATGTTTTCGTAGTTGAACACAACAAAGCAGTAAAAAGGTTTGTACAGACAGGAATGGAGACAGATTTTGAAATACAGATACTTGAGGGCTTAAAAGCAGGTGATTCATATGTGAAGAACCCGCCTGCAACGCTTAAGGACGGAGACCCGGTGAAGCAGTCAGGGGGTAAAGCTAGTGATAATAAGAGTTGAGAACCTTAAGAAAATATATGATACAGGCAAGATACAGGTTGAAGCCTTAAGGGATATCAACCTGGCAATAGAAAAAAATGAATACGTTGCAATAATGGGAGCCTCCGGCTCCGGTAAATCGACACTTATGAATATTCTGGGCTGTCTTGACAGGCTTACGGACGGAAAGTATATCCTGGATGATGTGGATGTATCCACTCTCGACGGCAATCAGCTTGCGGCCATAAGAAACAAAAAGATAGGCTTTGTATTTCAGGCCTTCAATCTGCTTCCAAGATTAAGCGCCCTCGGCAATGTAGAGCTTCCTATGGTTTATGCGGGCATGCCCTCGGGCGAAAGGCAAAAGAAGGCAAAGGCCGCTCTTGACAGGGTAGGTCTGACCGACAGAATGCATCACAAGCCAAACGAGCTTTCCGGAGGCCAGAAGCAGAGAGTTGCAATAGCAAGGGCTCTTGTGAATGATCCAGCAATAATATTGGCGGACGAGCCAACCGGCAACCTGGATACAAAATCCAGCGAGGAAATAATGGGTATTTTCGAAGGCCTGAACAATGAGGGCGTCACAATAGTAATGGTCACCCATGAACAGGATATCGCACAGCATACCAAGCGGGCGGTAGTGTTCAGAGATGGTGGGATCATATCGGATAAGCAGGTCGAAAACAGAATAATACGGGGAGGGATGAAAGCATGAACCTGATGGAAAGCTTCATATCAGCCCTCCAGAGCGTCAGATCGAATAAAATGCGCTCTTTCCTGACTATGCTTGGTATAATAATCGGTATCTCCTCAGTCATAGCGATAGTATCAATAGGACAGGGCGGTAAGGCAGCCATAGTTGGTGAGTTTGACAGTCTGGGAACCAATGTGATAAATGTCAATGTAAAGTCAACCGACAATGATATTGAGGACAGAGATTACCTTACAATGAAGGATGCAGAGCTTATAAAGGAGAAAATCCCGGAGGTCACGTTTGTAGTACCTGCGACAGGCAATATGGGACACATAAAGACGGAAAAGGATAAGAAATTCTCTGAAATCGACGGCGTGACCCAGGACTTTACCAGGCTTATGAAAATGGATCTGCTGGCCGGCAGGTTCCTTAATGAGCGCGATGTCGAGTCGGCAAAAAACGTTATAGTAATCGACGAGATAACAGCGAGAAAACTCTTTAAGGATCCGGAAAAAGCCATAGGTGAAAAGATTAAGGTCACAATCGAAGATAATAATACCAACCTGACAGTAATAGGTGTTACTGAAAGCTCCAGCGGCGGAATGGCGGCAATGTTCGGGGACAACTATCCGGGCATCGGCTACACTCCCATCACCATAGCCGAAAGAGTTTTTCCCGATCCTAAGATCACATTTTTCTCAGTTATGCTTGAGAATATGGATAACTCAAAGGAAGTAGCGACCAAAATAGTGCACCTGCTGGAGCAGTCACACAGAAATGAAGGCAAATATGCCGCTGAAGAAGGCTTTAAAGAGCTGGATATGCTGGAGAATGTGCTTAACATATTCACAATGGTAATAGGGGCAATCGCAGGCATTTCCCTTATAGTAGGCGGTATAGGCGTCATGAATATAATGCTGGTATCAGTAACCGAAAGAACCAGGGAAATAGGTATAAGGAAGGCACTGGGAGCCAAGAACAAGGATATAATGCTGCAGTTCCTGACCGAGTCCCTCATACTCTGCCTCATAGGAGGAACAATCGGTATGACTCTTGGAGTATCACTGGGCTACCTGGCCGGAAAGGCCATAAACATACCCCTTGGGGTATCACCGTCAGTAATACTGATAGCCTTCGGCTTCTCCTCAGCGGTAGGTATTTTCTTCGGGCTGTACCCTGCCAACAAAGCTGCAAAGCTTGACCCGATAGAAGCCTTGAGATACGAATAAAATAATGCCTGCCACTTAAGTGGCAGGCATTGTCATTCTGAGTGTAACGAAGAATCTTTCTATTTAACCTCTATGGAGATTGCCTTGAATACCTTACCCCTCTGGTATGTTGTAAAGACATCCTGCGCATAGCCTATTGCCTCCAGTTCCTTTCCTATCATATTGCTCAGCTTCCTGGAGAGGTATCTGTTCTCCGCATCATACCGCAGGACATATATGCCTTCTTCTGTCTCCAGTTCATAATGCTGCCCCTCTACATCGCTTAGAACAAGCTTTCCTGAGATCCTGGAAGGCATCTGCAGCAGCCCTTGCTTTTCCATTACCCGTTTTATTATCACAGTTGCCTGCGCTCTTGTAGCATTAGTTCCTACACCAAAGTCCTTACCGTTTATACTCTGCACATAGCCTCTCTCATAAGCAGCCAATACACTCTTTGCAGCCCAGGCAGGAATTTTGTCCTTATCTGCATATGGCAGCTCAGATATATCAGAATCAGTTTCTATACCCAGGGTCCGTATTATCATTGTGGCAAGCTGTTCTCTTGTTATTGTATCGTCAGGCCTGAACATACCATCTGCACCTGCTTTTGTGATGCCATGCTTTACTGCTGTTTCTACATAAGCATAGTATGGATCTCCCGCTTTTACATCCTTAAACGTAGCAGCCGATTGAGTTATCAGGCTTATGTTCTTCTCAGGATCAAAACGCAGCATATTTATGAGCAGCTTAACGACTTCAGCCCTTGTTATATTTACATCCGGGCCAAATTGCCCGCTTGCCCCGGCTTCTATTACGTGTTTCGCTTCCATTAATTCTATGTCAGCTTTTGCCCAATGCCTGCCAATATCGGTGAAGCTGTTTTCCATCCTCATTACTGCATACTTGCTGAAGTGATTTGTATCAAAGGTTATTGTGCTGTTATCAGGGTCAAATATTCCTCCGACATATTCCCAGACCTTCTTATCCTCATTTAAGTAGTATATCCCCAGCTTCCCGGGATCGATTCCTGCAGTTTCTGCTGCAGAAAGCTTTATACTGACTCTAAATTCTTGAATATATTTATTGGTATCGACGACGCCATTGCTTGTCCTCATCTGTGCTCCCAAGTCAAATATTCTGTCTCCAAGCTTAAAAATGCCCGGTCCTGCATTTGCTGTAAGCTTCTGTGCCTCGCCGCCCTTTATTTCCTTCAGCTCGATAGTCAATTTTGCTGCACTGTCATTAATACGCTTCTTTATTTCTTCTGTCATTAATGCCGCTGCCTGAATTGTGATTTCTCCTCCTGAGCTTGTCAGAATAAGGGACTTGCCGGATTTGCCCAGACTTTCCAGTATCTTTGCACTCATTACAGCAGACTTTTCATCATCATGATTTACCAGCGGTATTTTGATACTGCTTCCACTTGATCCATATTTCAGCGCGTATTCAATATTACCGTCTATAAATGGATTTGGAGCACTCGGAGTACTTGGTCCGGCTGCACCGCCGCCTCCGCCGCCTCCTCCGCCGCCACCGCCTCCGGAGCCCTTAGGCTTGCTTCCGCCTGGATTGTCGTTTCCATTACCGCCTGTAGCTACATTGCCGACAACTACATTTGAATATCCGGATGGGTTTAAGCGGTCATCAACTGCCTTCACCTTGTAACGGTATGTTTTGGCTGTATCGATTCCTGAATCTGTGCAGCTTTTGTTCGTAGTATTTGCTATAACTGAATATGCACTATTATTTATGCTCCGTTCAACAATATAATTAATAGTTTCCCCGGTCTCCCTGCCTGACCAGGTCAGAGTAATATTTGCGCCGTTTTTCACGGCAGCAAGCCCGGTAGGATCAGCAGGGGCAACTGCTTTTAATGCTTCAAAGGCATTTGCCATCTTGCCTGTGACAGTTATATCCTCCAAGCTTTCTAAAGGAGTGCCGCTGGTCATTATGGCGTTCTTAAGCTGTGCAGTAGTAAGACCCGGGTTCTTGTCCAGCAGAAGCGCCGCTATTCCTGTTACATGCGGAGCTGCCATGGATGTGCCGTCTAAAAAGCCGTAAAAAGCACCCGATTCTGCTGAATACTTAAGCAAAGGTTCTGCAATTCCACCAACCGGTATAATATGATCAATATATGCAATTGTTCCTGAGGATATATCATAATCAACATCTTCAAATACCGTCGCAGCTACACCTTCGATCCTTGTGTTCCTTCCATAATCCGGCAAAGGCACTTCGATACCGAAATAATCATTCACCAATTCACTTTCTTCAATCTCATATAAAGCATCGCTGCCAAACAGTATGAGCGTTTTATCCGCCTCCAGAAAAGCTATAAGGTTCTCTTGATCGTTGCTTGTAAGTGTTGTTACCCAATCATTGTGAGAATCATAATCTTCAAATTCTCCAAGTGTTTCACCCGTAAACCAGATAACCACATCTTTTGAATTCAGCTTTACTGAGCCGGGCCCGTCACTTATATCGGATGCTACATGCACCGTCTCAATGTTTGAATACCCAAGGCCGGAGAGGGCAGCATCATATGCCCCGTATACATCTTCATATACACTATTATCATTTCCATCATCATCAACAAGCAGTATTGGTGTGTTCAGGGCAATACCATCCATTGCTCCCGACAAAATATCCTGTGCCTCATCCTGCCCACCCAGGAATTCCAACCCAAATGTGGCGACAAAGGCATTATATCCATTTTCTACACCGACAGCTGCAGTACCTTCTATCACATCCGGAATGGTGCTGTAGATATTAACCCCCGGCGCGCCTACATCAACAGAGACCTCACCGTAGTTTGAATATTTATAAAGCTCCCCTCTGCTGTCCACTGCTGCTACAGTTAAAATATTACTGCTGTCAAAGGATCCGGGGGCACTAAACTCAGCATCGATATCATCTTTTTCATTGCCTGCTGCAGCTATAAACAGCATCCCGGAGTTCTCAATAGCCTCTTTCAAAGCCGTATCGTCGCCTCCGCCGCCCCAGGAGTTATTGGATAGCTTTATACCCATCATGCTTGCATAGTCAACGGCTTCTATTGCATCAGCCGTTGTTCCTCCATCCGGGCCGATGAATTTAACAGACATGATCTTCACATCCGGCGCCACCCCAATTACGCCATCACTGTTCGCCTCTGCTGCAATTGTGCCGGCTACATGAGTTCCATGCTCATCGTCAACTTCGCTGTCAAATACAGTGTTGTTGTCTTCATAAAAATCCCAGCCATAAACATCATCTATATATTCATTCCCATCCTCATCTATACCGTTGTCAGGTATTTCTCCGGGATTTCTCCACATTCTGGCCGCCAGCTCCGGATGGTCAACATCTATACCTGTATCAATAACCGCAACTACAATATCATCAGAACCCTGCGTGATATTCCATGCTTCAGGTGCATCGATATCGATATCGTTTTTTCCAAGTCTATTACGGACTATCTGTCCTGTATTATTCAGCCCCCAAAGGTTATTATAATACTGATCATCCGGGACTGATGCCGGATAATATATGTAATTAGGCTGTGTATATTCTATTTCATCATTCTTTATAAGCTCCCTCAGCGCTTTATTTGTATCCTTTCCCTTCTTCACGTTATAAAGCCCTGCATTCAGAGAATCAAAGGACTTTATATGCTTCAAGCCATTTTCGGAGGCAAAGGAAGCTTTCTTCAGACTGCTTGTCCCAGCTTTGAACTTTATTAATATTTCCCCTTCCCTGTAACCAGGTTTGCTGCCTGTTTCCTTTTGCATCCTGTAGCTTTCCTTTGAATCTGCATAGCATGTTATGCTGCTGATAATCAGTGAAAAAATCAGGGCTAATATGACAAATATGCTGAATAATTTTCTTATCCTACTCCTCAAAACAACACTCCCCCTTACAGAATTTGTTTAATTTTATCATAAATTGTTATATCATGCAACCGAACACAAACAGATAGTAGCTTTTGCCAGTTATACGGCAAAAGCTACTATTATGATGCTTATTGATCTCTTTTAATTTGTCTCTATCTCCAGTTCTTCGGTAGTCAGCTTCTGGTTGTTGTAGTCCTTTATATCTGACCTTCCTCCGGAAGTTATCTTTATTGTAAATGTCTCTCCGTTATCCAGTTCATTCTTAAGAGTAATGGTCACCGACTTTTCGTCGAACTCCACTTTATCGGTGGAGCTTTTGTAATACCCAGCTCCTGAGAACTCAAAGTCACTTATGTCAAGGCTGTCAATGTCAAGCTCCCTGTTGAACATCAGGGTTATCTTGTTATTCTCTTCATTTATATAAGAAGCTGCAATCTCAAGCTCTTCAGGTTCATTATCCGTTCCTTCGAATTCTACTTTCCTGTCTTCCGACTCAAAGGATAAGCCCTGCAAGTCCTTTACCGAGCTGCTTACACTCAGCTCGTACTCATAATCCGAGTCAAGCCCCGTCACCCTGCTGCTGAAGTACAGAGTAACCGTTTTCTCATCGTCGGAAAGCACTGCATTAGCCACACTAATACTGGAAGAGCTGCTTCCGGAGGCCCTCCTTACCGAGAAGGAGCTGTTGGATATATCGTTGATAGGCTCACTTAGTTCAAACTGTATAGTATGGGTATCCAAAACCATTATATCCGATTCAATAAAAGGCGCTTCATTCTCATCAGAGGTCCCGTCAAATTCGAAATAACTGCTTGATGAAGAAGAACCGGTGCTTACAGAATTAAGTCCTGCCGCATCCTTGATGCCGGATCTCACATACAGCTTGTATTCATCATCATCAAGCTCTGTTTTACTGCTTATATATAATGTAACTCTATCGGTGATCTCGTCATTATTCTCTACCGATACACCGCTGATATCTATGTCATCCTTTATATCAAACTGGCTCTTCGTAATACCCTTGACAGGCTCACTGAACACCACCTCGACGGCAGTGCTGTTTATCGCACTTACTTCAATGATCTCAGGCTCTTCATTGGGAGTGCCGGTTCCTGCAAACATCTTTACATTTGCATCATTCTTAATGTTAAGTCTGTCAAGATCCATCACTTCGATCTCATATATGTTCCCTGACTTGAACAGCTCGGGATTCTTGGAGGAGCCTGTATAGAACTGTATTCTTACGTTCTTTTTATTACCTACAAAGTACTTGTAGAAATCCAGGCTGGAAGGTATTGTATGACTGTATCCATCGGGAACATCAAGCTCTGCATCCAGATCCTCCAGCTCCTCATCAGTCAGCTCATCACTGAATATAAGGTCCAGAGTATTGTAATTCACCGTTACAGCAGTTTCCAGGCTGAATACCCCATCTGTGCTTCCACTGCCGCTGCTGCCCATACCTACGAATTTCCTGGCCGCTACCCTTTCATCGGTGCTCAGGGCTTTGCCGGTCATGTCTTTTACGCCTTTGATGGTTATAGTGTACATCTTTCCGCTGCTGTGGTTGGCAGTGAGCAGTGTCAATACCCTTCCCGAATCATCCAGAGTAGCCTTTGCTGCATATCCCAGTTCCTTATCCAGGGTATAATTGAATACATTTTCTGTTGATTCCTTATCAACCCTCTTGTTAAAAGTGACAACTATCTCATTTCCATTACTCTTGACCGAATAACTCAGCTCCCTTGTATCTCCGCTCATACCCCCGAACTTGCCGGAGGTCAGATTTATCATGTTGCCCCACAGATCATACACCTGCATTATAGTAATGGTATAAAGCTCCCTCACCGTCTGACCGGAGGTTATCAGTGTCACTACCTTGCCGCTCTCATCAAGTATCGCATCCTTAACCTCCAGGCCTTTGTCTATCATGTAATTGCCAATGCTCTCGGCGGACTGTTTGTCCATCTTCTTATTGAAGGTTACCATTACCTCGTTATTCGATACTCCCATCACTGCAACGGTAGGCCTTGTATTATCCCCTGTAAAGGCATAATTCTTCCTGTACATGACATTTCCCCACGCATCGGTAATGCCCTGCGTGGTCAGGGTGTATATCGTATTGGTCTGCTGCATGGAGGTCGAAAGGCTTACCACCTTACCGCTTTCATCCAGCCTTGCACTTAATATGGAAAGACCGTTGTCCACTGAATAATTGTTTTGATTTTCCGCTGTATCTTTATTAACTCTCTCATCAAAGGTAACAGTAACAACAGAATTATTCTCAGATTTGACAGATACAATCGATGGTTCCCTCATATCCCTCTGTGCCCCGTCAAAGGGTGCTCTATACGTTTCAATGCTATTACCGGCTAAATCACATACATTTTGCACAGTAAGCCCATAGAAGTCATTTGGCATGTCTTCTGTCTCCAGCAATACTGTTTTTCCGGAAGCCCCTCTCACTGCACTCTTTACAAGTATATTACTTCCAATCCTGTAATTGGAGACATCCTCTGCCGTATCCCTGCTCACTTCCTCGCTGAAGGTAAGCAGTATTTCATTCCTGCCCAGAAGCTCATGCCTTACCGTAGGCTTGGTCACATCCCTCGGCATGGCTACGAATTTGTTGCTGTACCCTTTTACCACCCAGTTGTTGGTCGGGACCAGTGTGTTTATTGTCAGTTCATAGGCATTGAAAGGATTTGCCTCTGTTGTATTTATGGTAGCTTTCTCACCGTCCGAATCGACAGATAGTATAGAAAGCCTTGAATCTCCGCCTACCTGCGTGATTTCCACATCTGCTTTCTGCAGATCGATCTCCTGGTCGAACTCCACTTCTATCCTATTGTTTGTTAATGCGTTGAAGCCTACAACCTTCGCATCCTTTGTATCCAGCTTGAAGCCTGCCGCAACCGCTTTTTCAGATATGATTATTCCCTGCTCCACCATCACGGTAATGAGCTTCTTATCTGAGTCCTGGGGTTTGGTATTCAGCGCCCCATAAATCCCCTTTGCCACATCATTAACTGTAAAGCTCTTAAGCTTCGCTATATCGTCCGCCTTCTTCACAAGGCCTACTTCCTGAGCAAATTTCAAAGTATTCGCATATGTAAAATCTATATCCTGCTTATAGCCTAAGGTTTCCAGCATAACCTTGTAAAAGGCCTGTCCATTGATTTTGTCCGTCGGAGCAAAGGTACCGTCGGGATATCCCCCCCAGCCCAGCTCAGGATGTCTTTTGGCATAAGCCATATAATTCTTCGCCCAGCCTGATACTGAAGCATCGACGAAATTATCCGTTCCCTCATACTCAGTAGCATCACTATACAGCCCCTTTAACCTCAAGACAATGATAAATGCCTGAATTCTCGTCGGTATAGTATCCAGATAATCCGATGTAACCCCCGAGGCATCCGCACCTATAAGGATACCCAGCTCTTTACAGGCAGCCGCTTCCGTACCTATGCTGTCTGCATTCAGACTAACGCCTCCTATCTGGGTCATGATCAGGACTAAAGCAACCAACACGGCTGTAATTCTCTTTTTCATCTTTCTCCGGCGCAGGATACCCCATCCTCTTAGGTTGGTGAGGAATGCGCCTTCTCTCCTTTCTGTTTGCTTAAATATTCTAATTTTAGCTAAATTATGTTATAATACCAAATTATGTTATAATACTATTAGATGGGAGGTGATAAAATGTACCGTACCCAAAAGAACCAACTAAGGAATTTGAGCAAACAAAACTATATTGCCCTAAAGGAATTGTGTAGGCTATCTAAAAACCTGTACAACTCAACCTTGTATGCTATACGGCAATACTACTTTGCGGAGAAAAAATATCTCAGGTATGAATCTGCTTACCATGTCTGCAAAGAGAATGAAAATTATCAACTTCTCAATACCGACATTGCGCAGCAGACTATGAAAGTAGTTGACCGTAACTTCAAATCCTTCTTTTCGCTTATTTCTAAGGCAAAAGAAGGTAGCTATAGGTTTTCAGACATTAGGCTTCCGCATTATCTCCCGAAAGATGGGTACTTTATGCTGATTATTCCTCGTTTCAAGGTCAAAGACAGATTCTTTTCCGTGCCTATGTCCAATGCCTTCAAAAGAGAATTTGGGGAAGTCAAACTTCCGTTCCCTGAAAGACTGAAAGAAAAACAAGTAAAGGAAATCCATATCTTCCCAAAATATGACTGTAAATATTTTGAAATTGAATTTATTTATGTTCAGGAGGAAGAAAACCTTAACCTCGACTCCAACAACGCTATTGCTGTAGACTTAGGGCTTGGTAACCTTGCTGCCTGTGTTACCAATACTGGGGCATCCTTTATTGTGGATGGCAAGAAACTTAAATCAATCAACCAATGGTATAACAAAGAGAATGCAAGGCTTCAATCTATCAAGGATAAGCAGGAGATAAAGGGTATTACCAACCTGCAATATACCAATCTCATCAATCGCAATAACCGGGTCAACTACTATATGAATAAAGCTGCGAGAATTATTGTCAATTACTGTATCGAAAACGACATTGGCAATATTGTTGTTGGATATAACCCTGATTGGAAACGTAAGATTGATATCGGCAAGAACAACAATCAAAAGTTTGCTCATGTACCGCATGGTGATTTGCGTCTCAAGCTCCAGTCCCTTTGCGAACGTTACGGGATTTACTACATGGAACAGGAAGAAAGCTATACTTCAAAGGCTGACTTCTTCGCCAATGATATTCTGCCTGTCTACAATGCAGATAATCCGCAGGAATACAGCTTTAGCGGCAAACGCATATCCAGAGGACAATATAAAACTTGTCAAGATACAATTATCAACGCCGATTGCAATGGTGCATTAAACATACTTCGTAAAAGTAACCTGGTGGACTTAACTGTCCTACAGGCTAGAGGCTGCTTAAACCAGCCTGAAAGAATAAGGGTCTCTTGACCAGACTTCTTTCAAAATCCCACTATCTCTATAGGGATGGTTTAAGGTTTTCCTCCTTAGCATAAACACAATATTTCCCCTTAATAAAGATTTTACAATAGCTTCATTAATCTTGCAAACCTTAATTGCATACTTAACCAAATTGTAAATATAACCAGTAGGGGCGATTCACGAATCGCCCTTATTTCAGGCACAGAATAATACACAAATGTCATTCTGAACGTAGTACTGTCATACTGAGCGAAGCGAAGTATCTTGAATCAAGATTCCTCGCAGGCTCGGAATGACATTAGAGTCATTACACTAGTATATCAAATTGTATTTATTTACCTTGAAACTTTTTCGGGTTTTTTTCGTATAAATATATGACGTAATAAATACAAAAATTGTTTGCATTTTTTAAAAATGTTCTTATGTCAGGGGTGGTGGATAACTCAGAAAAGGTATATAATGTTGTGTATACTTGGTGAAAACAAGCTACATATAGAGAGTATAACATACAACCATTAAACAGGAGGAATAAGAAATGAAAAAATGTTTGGCAATACTGCTGATAATGATAACCTTACTATCGTTTGTCACCGTATCTGCAGATTCAACCCAGATTTTAAGACTGACCCTGGAGGATGCCCAGGCAAGAGCTCTGGCTACTAATGTACAGTACAACAACCAGGACGGCTATATAAGCGACGCCCTCGACGACTATGAAGATACCGAAGAAGCAAATGATGAAGCGAATGAGAGATCCTCAAGAGGATTCCTGGAGTATTTCACAAAGCCGATCACTCTTGATGCAACACTCCAGACTGCTGTGAACAATGTAAAGCTCAGCAGATTTGAGAAGGAAAACATAAAAAGAAACTCTGATTACAATGTAAAAAAGGCATTCATCAATATCGAAAAAGCCAAATACAACCTTGAAGATGCAAAAAACAACGTCTCTGTGAAACAGACGGATTATAATACTGCAAAGCTGAAGCTGGAGCTGGGCTACCTGACAGAGAACAATCTAAAAGAGCTGGAGCTTGCATATAAGAATGCTGTTATTTCAGCGGATGCCGCTTTGAAGAAGCTTCAGGAAGAAGTGCAGACCCTTAACAGATACATAGGAAGAGAAATAACAGACTATAACATTGAACCTGTAATAACCCTGACGACCCTTGATATTTCAACCATTGACCTGGATAAGATAAGGGAAGACCATATAAGTAATAATAAAAGCCTCTACCAATTATCATTAAATGCTGATCTGACCAAGAAAAAATATGATCAGACAAAAGAACGATATGATGAATTTGTAACAAGGAAAAGAGTGGAGAACTCCAGAAAAGAAATGGAAGACGCTTACGACGACGCTACAAGAGACTATGACAATGCAAGAACTACCTTCGAGGATGCTACAAAGGATCTGGATATATCTCTTAATTCCACATACAACTCTCTGAAAACAACAATGGACTCCATAAGCAACCTTTTCAAGGATATTGAAGTGGCAAAAGTAACTGCGGCACACAACAAGCTGATGTTTGATCAGGGGCTTATGGCAAAAAATGATTACGAGAAATCGGAGATTCAGTTGAAGACCTTGCAGAATAAGCTTAACACCAGCATAGCCGATTTGAATCTGATGTATTCAAGTCTTACAATGTACAGCGACCCTGATACTGAAACTGCCAAGAAATAAGGAGAGCATTTTGCTCTCCTTTTTTTATTGCCTTCCATGCTTCTCATAAATTAATTTTCCCACTCTATCGATATGCTCCTTCAATTCTGCATGATCAAGATGAGTATAGTCGATAGTACTCCTGCAAGTGTCGGAACATTACCTTTAACGACGCCTGTCAGCTCTAATATCTCATTATCACTCAGCTTTGCCAAATTTGGCTTATCTTCTTTAGCAAGCTTTAAATACTTATCCAGCAATTGAGAATCAAACTGTGAAACTTCCGCATTATCTGCTAACCGAATATCATCTCTAATACACCGATGATAAGCATCATAGCTGTAAATTTCATAATCACTCATAGGCTCATCGGCTTCACCAACCCGAATAAATGACCCCTTATGCCTACCGGTACCTTTGTAATATACAGGCCTATCTGCAACATCGACTCCCGGTATCTCTGCAGAAACAATCACCTTATCATTTATATCACATACAGTAAAAAGCGGTCTGACCTGGGGCTGCATCTGCTTACACTGTTCAGAAACACGATGCATTAAATCTTGTGGATCATATACTCCAACAATTTCGAATTCTTTGTTTTCATCCACACCAAACACAAGCACTCCGCCGCCATCCTGATTTGAAAAGCTTGACAGTGTATCGTAAAGCTTAATAGGACAACCCATGTTTGCAGCCTTGGCTTCAACTGTTTGCAGCTCACATTGATATTTTTGAATTTGTGAAACTATATTAAGCAGTTCTTCTTTTTGCATTTCATCACCCTATTATTTTGATTTGTCATTATTATACCAACTTTTTTGATATAACAACAAGCATTAAGCAAAATAATGTCTGAATAAGCAAAATATTTTGCTTATAGTTGGTTTATTTTTCGCTTAATAAGAATTTATACTAATTATACTAATTTAAGTGCTCAATGTCACCCGTTCCTTATACCTTATTCAATTTCACCAATAGCAAAAACAGAATAAAGGGGTACCGCTTTAATATTATTTTCAAAGCCAAAATTTCTCGAGCTTATTCTTATCATATATTTGGGCTTATACTTTTCATTATATGACGCCAGACTTTTTGACCTGTTATGATTGGAAGACTTAACTTCTACAGGTATTACTCCTCCATCCTCAATAATCAGGAAATCTACTTCAGCGATACTTTTCGACTCCCAATACATAAGTTCCTTCCCATTTGCAGCTAATGCACAGGCAACATAATTCTCAGCCAGAGCTCCGGTGTATTGGTTCATTTCATCTGCAGCAAAAGATTTAAGCGAAACACCCGTTCTGGAAGACAACAAACCCACATCATTCATATATAGCTTAAAGCCGGACAAATCCTGATAAGCAACCGGCGGCATAAATCCATGCTCACATTTAACACATTTGAGAACTATCCCTGAGGTAATCAGCCAGTCAATTGATTCTCCATATAAAGATGCTCTGGCCCCAGTCTTGATCAGCTTGTACTGGAACTTCCTGTTATCCTTTGCCAGCTGTGCCGGTAAAGAATCAAAAGCACCTTTAATTTTCACACTTTCAGAGCTGCCGGCATACTTTGCCATATCTGAAATATAAGAATTCAAAATCAGATTCTTAACCTCTTCTGTAGAAAAAGAAGTTTCCTTTGATATATGGGTTTTAACCGCCGCCGGCATTCCTCCAGTCACCAGATAATCATAATACTCATTCAAAGCTTCCTTATGAAGTATTTCAGAAATAGCTGCATTTTCCATATAGTGAACCTTAATCTCACTTGCAAGCAAGTCCTTGCCTTTAGCCCACAAGAATTCCTCAAAATCCATAGGATACAAATGTTCAATAAATACCTTCCCAACCGGAAAGGAGAATTTACTCCTGTTTATTGTTACTCCAAGAAGACTTCCGGCAGCTATTACATGAAACTCAGGTGCAATTTCTGCAAAGTATTTTAGCGAGGTAAGAGCTCTCTCGCAGGCTTGTATTTCATCAAAAAAAATCAAGGTTTCCGACTGCATGACTTTTTCATGGTAATATCCTTCCAATACATTAATTATTCTCTCAGGAGAAATATTACCGTCAAAATAAGGAGCGATACCTATATCCGATTCAAAATTCACATATATAACATTCTTATAGAACTCTCTCCCGAATTCCTTGATGGCATAAGTCTTGCCAACCTGCCTTGCTCCATGAACAAGCATAGGCATACGATCTGTAACCTGATTTTTCCATTTTAGTAACCTATCTGTAAATTTTCTTCGCATATAACTCATCTCCATAGCTTGATATTATCATCATGTGCGATTTAAGTCAATAAAAATGTATAACATTACATTATTATGTACATATTATTGTAATGCTATACATCTATTATTCTAAGCCCAATAAAAGGAATGCAGCTTTTAATGCACTCCTTTTAAATAACATTCTTTTCAACACCCTGTATTCTTTTTTCATGTTGATTAATGGTATCATCAATTCCTACAACATAGGTCTTTACCGCCTTAATCTCCTTTTCCATACTGCCCAATCGATTTTCTACCTTGTCCAATCGATCTTCAACTTTGCCCAACCGATTTTCTACTTTGTCCAACTTTTGTACGGTTTCGTCCTTAAAGTCATTTAAATTCTTTTCAATATTCCTCTGTCCTTCGGCAATTGCATTTACTTTATCCAGTATACTCTCCAGCAGAACTCCATATTGGTTTTCGTTCATAGTTCTACCCCCTTCGCCACCATTCATTACCTATTATACCATTTCCTAAGTTTTTTATCAGTAACTATTTTGTATCTATCAATTCACTTGCCTATGTCCCTATGCCCCTTGAATAATTCTTTTCAAACCACCAGGCATCCCGGCACATATCCGCCACATCCCGCTTTGCCGTCCAGCCCAGCTCCTTTTCAGCCTTTGTAACATCGGCATAGCAAACGGCTATGTCTCCGGGCCTCCTGCCCACTATTTCATAAGGTACTTCCACCCCATTGACCTCTTTAAATGTCTTCACCAATTGCAGTACACTGATACCATGACCGGTACCCAGATTGTAGGTATGTATGCCCGCAGTAAGTTTATCCAGTGCTGCCACATGGCCTTCGGCCAGGTCGCATACATGGATGTAGTCCCGGACCCCTGTGCCGTCTATTGTTGGATAGTCGTTCCCGAAAATCAACAGTTTGGGCAATTCTCCTTTCGCCACCTTTGTTATATAAGGCATCAGGTTGTTCGGAATACCGTTGGGTGATTCGCCGATCAGCCCGCTCTCATGAGCTCCTACGGGATTAAAATACCACAGTAGTGCTACCGACCAATCCGGATCTGCTTTGGCAATATCCGTGAGGATCCGCTCGCTCATGGCCTTTGTCTCGCCATAGGGGTTAGTGGTCGGCAATAGCGGCATAGTTTCATCAAAGGGCACTTTGTTCTCACCGTATACCGTAGCCGACGAGCTGAATACAAACCGCCTCACGCCGTATTTCCGGCATACTCTGGCTAAAACCATTGTGCTCAGTATATTGTTATAATAATATTCCAGGGGCTTCGATACCGACTCGCCCACTGCCTTAAGCCCGGCGAAATGTATGACGCCGTCAATGGAATGGTTGTGAAAAACAGTGTCAACTGCCGCTTCATCAGTTACATCTATCTGATAGAATATTATTATCTTTCCGGTTATCTCCATTACCCGGTCCAGAGTCTCAGCCTTGCTGTTGCACAGATTATCCGCAACAATAACAGAGTATCCTGCTTCCAACAAAGCAACACAGGTATGGGAGCCGATGTATCCCGCTCCACCGGTTACTAAAATGTTCATCGAGCGATACCTCCTTTATATATGGATGTGAGTAGATTTCATCGTCCGACCTGTTACCCGTCCCTTAATCCTTCCAAAGGTCAGGTACAACCCTATCCCCACAGCAGACCCGGCACTGTCAATCAATACATCCCTGGCCTGCCCACTCCTGCCCGGGACAAATAACTGATGTACTTCATCGCTCACTGCATAAAGCACGCAAATCCCAATGGCCAAAACACAAACTTTTATCCCTCTAAAGCCGCTCCTTCTTAATGCATTTACCACAAGAATTCCTAACATCAGATAGGCAAAGAAGTGGGCATATTTTCTAATTATATGGTTAAACATGTCCATATCGAAATCATACCCTGGCAGCAGCTTATCTATAAACTCGACAACAATCTTTACTAATCCTCTGCTAAGCTGGTCAGACTGCTCAGCCACCTGGGACGACAGATTAAATATCAACAGCATCCACAACAAAACTGCAGCCCATGAGATCACTGTATTCATTTTCCACTTATTATTCATATGCAGGTTTCCTCTTGGCAATAAATATTCTCCATATCCCTATAACAACAGCAGCAGCCACAACACCGGCAAGGGCGCTCATTGCGTCCAGCTTCATATCCGCCAGGGTAGCTCCTCTTCCCGGAACAAAATTCTGATGCAGCTCATCCAGTACGCCGTACAGGGAAGCAGCCAACCATGCGATGATATAACTGACATAGTGTCCGTATTTTATCGAAACAACTGATAAAGCCATTAAAAAGCCCAAACCGCAGTATAGTATAAAATGAGCAAACTTTCTAATGTAATAATGCAGGTTCCATACTCTCCTGTCGGATATATTCTGAATTTCATTTTCCTCAATCTGATCCATCTGGACCAGTACCTCCCCGGAAGCCTGCCGCGACAGCTCTGCCGGCTGGCTGGAAAAATAAAAGATGATTCCCATCCATATTAACGTAATAATCCAGACGATCCTTTTTAAAACATCCACATTTAATTTTATTCTTCTTATCATTTGCATCTCCCTATTTTAAACCTTTCCCTGTATATACATTTTCCCTTATAATACCGAATATGTGAATTATATCCTTCCTGTAAAAAATGAGAACATCAGCTGCCAAAGCAGCTGTTAAAGACAGCAAAGACAGCGCCAGCCCCATGTCACTTCCTTTAAAAATAAAAAAGCTGATAAATAAAAATAATAAATAGCCGACTTCTTTCATATTGATCCCGATACCTTGAAAATCCCCGGTCGAGTAGAAATACCATACCACAAGGGATACAAAGGTTGCCCATGCAATAGCGGCAGCCGTACTAAAAATCATGTAAGCCACAATATTCAAAACAAAAGAAATACCTAAAACCACAGTTATTTTTATTAAATATACTTTTATACTTTTAGAAGCTTTATATAAATTAATATATAGCACATTAATGATGCTAATAAAAGGCAGCGTCAGCATCAAAATCCAGAGAACCTCCAAAGCCTCGGAGTAATTGCTCAGATAAGCTTTAATTATATACTCCAGAATAAAATATCCTGCGGGAAAAAAAGAAGAAATAACCAGAACAATATTTTTCAAGTTTCTTATGTAATTATCATCCTCTATCCTTTTAGAAATATATGAATAAAATATATTGGTTACTGAAGTAATAAACACCAGGAACAGATTAAGCATGGAAACAGCAAAGGAATAATATGCAAAATCCGCATTAGTGAACAATGCCTTGATAAACCACCTATCCAATGAAAATATAAGAGCCGCCACAACATCAGCCATCAATACGGCAAAACCCGGCTTCATAACGGCATAATAATCGGACCATTTTAATCTTGCTCTCCCTATGCCTTTATATCTCGCCAAAAATAACATGGAAAGCAATGTCGAAACAATCACATGGTTCACAATTTTTATGGAAATGAACAGGTGCGGGCTCTGAGATCTGACATAGAAAACAATGAATAAAGTATTCAGCAATTCAAAAACAACTAATATGCTCTGTAAAAAGGAATACTTGTCAAACTCCCCGAGGGCCCTATAATAAAGTCTGAAAAAATGTATCAGCTGCAAGGGTGTGATGAAAAGGCTGAAGAATATCAACGCCGTGTCGTTCAAAACAAACCAGGACAGCACAAACATTGCGGCACACACAACAGCTTGCAGCTTCATAAGGAAAAAATAATAGGCCTTGGTCCTGGAAGCATCCAGGTCCTTTTCATCCTTCCCGCCGTACATCAGATACAACCCGTCAGATAATCCAAAGCTGAAAACAACCGCATAGGTCGCATATAAGGAAAAGGTCCTGAAAAGGGCATAGCCGTCAATACTGAAAACCATAGGCAGAAAGAATCCGTTCAATATCCCTATTACCAAACCCAAAAAATCAACAAATACCAACCTCATACCTTTTTTGATATCAGCTTTTGCCATCATTGAACAACTCCAAAAATACCTTCATTTGCTTCTCAATGACTCTATCCATACTGAATTCCTTCAATACCCTCTGCCTTGCGTTCTTTCCCGCTACAGCGGCTTTTTCAAGGTTGTCCAGATAGAATTTCATATGCTTTATAAGCCCTTCGATATCCCCTGCTTCATAGATCAAACCGCTGTCTGCGGTTATCGCTTCCCTGCTTCCCCTTATATCCGTGCCTATAACCGCCTTTTCCATAGCCATAGCTTCGAGCAAGGATACCGGCATGCCCTCCCTGTATGAAGGCAATACAAAAATATCCATGATACCCAGAAGCTCGGCAATATCTTCCCTGTGGCCGGTCAACAGCACCTCCTGCTCCAACCTGTACCCGCTTATGATATGCCGTATATCCTGAATAACTATTTCATCAGGCCGTTCATCAAGATCCCAGGGGCCTACAAGCAGAAGCTGACAATCCACAGCCTTCCGTATTTCCACAAAAGCGCGCACCAGATCCAATACCCCTTTTGACTTTACGATGCGGCCTACATAGCCGATAACCGGCGCACCTTTTCTGATATTCAAGCTCTCTCTTAGCTGAGCCTTAGCTGTCTCACTTACCCTGCAAGGATCAAAATGCTCCGTATCAATACCCACACTGTTTATATTGATAGCTTTGTCCGCCGCTATGAATTTATTCCTTACAGCCAGGTCCAGATCCTCCTGATTCACTGTAAACATATAATCCGTCAGAGTTCTAGCCATAAGCTTCTCTACAAAATAAAAAACTCTGGGCTGCAAAACAAACCCATGAACGGTGTACACCTTAATATCCACCTTCGCAAAAAAAGCAGCCAATCGCCCTATAAATGAGGCAATGGGCGTATGAACATGCAGGATATTTATTTCTTCTTCCCTAAGTATCCGAATCAATTGGAAAAAGGATCTTGATAAGGCTATGGGATTCAAGCTCCTGCTCAAAGCTATGTCATAGGCCTTGAAGCCTTCCTCCCGGAGCTTGTCCAGATACCCATACCCCCGAGCCCCGCATATAACGTCGAAGCCATGTCTCCTCAACTCTTTCATAAGCGGCAGCACGAACTTGTATAAAGTCATATCAACAGTGGAAAGCTCAAAAATTTTAGGTTTCATCCGTATCCTTCTTTCCGCCGTTTATCAGGAACTTTTCTTTTTCGCCGTAAAGACCTTCCTGCTTGAAAATCACCAAAAATGTCTTAAGCAGTATCTTAAAATCAAGTCCCAAGGAGTAGCATTCAACGTACCAGACATCGTATTCGATCCTCTCCGGCCAGCTGATGCTGTTTCGCCCGTTGATCTGAGCAAGGCCGGTCACTCCCGGTCTCATGAGCAGCCGTTTCTTCTGAAAAGCATTATACTGCTCAACCTGATATGCCAGAGTTGGCCTGGGACCTATAAAGCTCATTTCGCCTTTTAAAATGTTCAAAAGCTGCGGCAGTTCATCCAGGCTTGTCTTCCTTAGAAAACGTCCTACCCGTGTTATTCTCGGATCGTTTTCCTCCGTATATACACCGCTGCCAATATTTACAGCATCGGGCACCATTGTCCTGAATTTATATATGTCAAATAATCTATGATCTTTACCAACTCTTTGCTGAATAAAAAGAACAGGTCCTTTACTGTCCAGCTTGATCAGAATTGCTATGACTGTAAATAAAGGACTCAGCAAAACCAGGAGTATGAATGAAAATATTCTATCCAGCAAGTGCTTTATGACCATCTGTTTTCCCCCGTTATTTTATCTTCCTGGCCGGAACCCCCGCATATGTGCCGCTGTCATGAATATCCTCAACGACAACAGCCCCGGCGCCCAATACAACATTATCCATTACATGGAGCCCCTGTATCACACATGCTTTGCTGCCCAATTCGCAGCTTTCAAGGATAGACGTATTACCGCCGACATGAACATTCCAATACAAGGTCGTAAAGCTCCCTATCCCGCTTTCATGACCAATGCCGCACTGAGGGTTGATGATAACAAAATCCTGCAGCATCACATCAGTAGAGAGTATGCTGTAGGCATAAATAATGTTTCCCATACCCATTTTTACATTGCTGCCCCTTACAACCATCGGATGGACTAAATTGGGATAACGGAATCCCATAGCACTGGAATACTCATATATTTTCCTTCTAATTGCAGGATTGGCTATGGCTATAACAATATCCTCGACATTTCCATACTGCTCAAGACGGTCAACGGTATCCAATACAGGTACACCGTTTATGACTCTATCCTTTTTCTCGACGTTATCATCAAGAAAGCCTGCTATTTCGTATCCGCCTATATCTCTTATCAAATCAACTGTTTCCTTGCCCAAGCCTCCTGCCCCGATAATCAGTATACTTTTCATACAATCACCCTAAAACCTGCCTACAATATCTTTTAACGCTTCACATACCTGCATAACTTCAGTCTCCTTCATCTTCGTATAGAAAGGAAGCGCTATAGTAGAATTACCAACTCTCTCTGTCACAGGGAAGTCCCCCTCTTTGAAGCCAAACATCCTTCTCATATAAGGCTGCAGATGTATAGGTGTAAAATAAGGCTTGGAATCAATACCTTCATCATTAAGCATATCCATGGCTTTATTTCTGTCAATACGTTCATCAAAGGTAATAGTATAAACAAACCAGCTCATCTTCGTCACCTTTGGATGTATCCATGGAGGAGTTATCCCGTCTATATCCTTCAAATGCTTGTAATAGAAGCCCGCTACCTGTTCTCTTTTTTTCATGATCTCATCCATTCTGCTTAACTGTGATACTCCCAAAGCACTGTGCAACTCGCTCAGCCGGTAATTATACCCCATCCGGTCATGATGCAGCCATCTGCCTGTCACAGCTCTCCCCTGACTTCTCAAACTCCTGCAAGTATCAGCTATATCATCATCATTGGTAACGATCATACCACCTTCAGCTGACGTAATCTGCTTATTCGGATAAAATGCAAAGACCGCACCGTCTGCAAGAGAGCCTGCTTTTGCTCCATCATACTCGCTGCCTATAGCCTCACAGCTATCCTCCAGCACCTTTATACCATGTTTTTTCCCGATATCAATAATGGCTTTCATATTAGTCGGCTGTCCAAAGACATCAACAGGCAATAACAGCTTTGTCTTATCGGTTATCTTATCCTCAACCATCTCAGCACTGATATCAAAGGTCTTTTCATCTATATCAACAAAAACCGGCCTGGCACCTTCAAACAGAAAGCAATTAGTGGAGGCAACAAAGCTGAAGGGTGTAGTAACCACTTCATCACCTCTTTCAATCCCCATTGCACCGATCAGCAGATGAAGGCCGCTGGTCCCACTGTTTACCCCGACAGCATGCTTCATGCCCACAAAGTCAGCTATACTGTTTTCAAATTCTTCTATTTTAGGTCCTATACTCAGGATATCGCTCTGCAGCACTTCCACCACGGCATCTATATCCTTTTGAGTAATATCGGGTCTGCTTAACGGAATTCTCATTGTCTACGCTCCAACTTTCTTAATTTACTTTGCTTACTTTTAGCCAATCCTTCAGCAATACTTTTCTATTGCCAACATCCTTTTCAGATTTGTAATTAATTAACTCCAATATAAAGCTTATACCTTCCTTAGGCTCATCCACATGGTATTTGACTGTGTATTCCTTCATAGTGTCATCTAAGGTAATTTCTGCTATTTCATTGAGGGAACTATCACGAAGCCTAAGCTTAGGGTATTCTTCCAGGAATGTGCCTTTAGATATAAAAGTGATTTCATAATCACCAGGTTCAAGGTCCATCCTACCTGATTCTACCCAAGCGTTCTTAGTCATGTGAATGATATTCTCTTTATCCCTATTATAACAAATATTTATCCATCTGCTCTCGCCAAGTTCAATTATTTCCTGATTTTCTTTCACCAACTCGTATTGAATAGGAAAATAGGACTTCTGGATGTATTTTTTGTTAACATAGTCGTAATAACGTCCATATAAGTCAAAATCATCCGAAGAGAACAACCTTCTACTCTTTACAGAATATATATGCCCTTCTTTCCAGTTGATGGTAAGCGGCGATATAGTAAATCTATGAGTCAAAAGATTCTTTTGGACCTCATCTGGCATCAATTCAGATATGGAAGAGTAATCCGACAACAAATCTAACTGGTAATTTGTGTCTACCATTCTCTTGCTTTTCATATTAAACTGATACATATGGGAAAGGTTGGAGTATCTTATTACCCTTCCATTTAGTATTTCAAAAGCATTTAGTTTATCATCACCAACGTCAAATTGTTTTTTGAATGACGGCTCATCTGCATATGCCAAATACTCTCTATTATTAGCCCAATCCTCTAATACTCTGGGCAACAATATATAATCATACAAAGGAGCCTTTATATTATTCCCAATAATATGAGCATTCTTGACTTTCATCCAACCCTCTTCATTACTCTTAAATATTACCCTGCATTCATTCTCCAAATATACTGGTATGTGAACAGTACCAAAAGCTGATCTAAAACTCATCTTCCTTAATAACTTGGTGTCATCGTATATTTCAACAGAGTGTAAATGATTATCTGTCCGTATATCAAAGGTTAACTCGTAATTTCCCGGATTCCCCAAAAATACTTTTCTTTCATATAAATCGCCCTTATACGTGTAAATATTCGCTGTCAACTTTCGTGATAAATCAATAAAGGAAAACAAAGCCAACAACAACAATATAGTAAGAACAGTATTAAAAGTTCTCTTGTTCATCTGAACAGTAGGCTCAAAGTCAAGACAAATATCCAACTTTTCAGCTACCAACATTAGCCCCAGTATATACCAAAGAAAGCGGACATTCTCTACATTAATGGTCATTGAATGAATGAACAATCCTACAATAAGAGGTATAAAATATAGATTTTGTTTTCTTCGGGATTTTATCATACTGTATAAAATATAACCGGGAAGTGTAAAAAAGATCAATACTCCCACTATTCCCTGCTGCGAATAAAAGCCCAAAAATGTATTATGAGGTATAAACTGTCTCTTATACTGGATATTATCCTTCGATAAATACTTATATGAATTCAAAGGGAAGCTGCCTTTACCAACACCAAAGAGAAAATTATCGTTTCCCATGTAAAATGCAGCTTTGATCAACTGAATTCGGTCAATGTCCTCTACATCTTTAATTAATGAATCCTGTATCCTGCTAACCATATTAATAGTTATTTTCCCCTGTTGAAAATAATAATCCACCCCAATAGATGTAAACGCAATAATAATAATAGAAATGACTACAATTATACTTTCTTTCTTTAGATTCTTTATGTTTAACAAAATAAAAGCCGCAACAGCCCCTGCAAAAGCTAACCATCCACCCCTCGACATGGTTAGGAAGATGGCGGCTAAAGAGAGTACTGAAATCCCTAATATTAATAATCGGAGAGCCTTATTCTCCATAACCCTAAAATTCAATATACTGACAAAAAATATTAGAATAAAATAGAAGGCGCATAAATTCGGATCCGCAAAACTCCCCAAAAATCTCAAGGTCTCTATTTCATAGATTTCAATAAAAAAATCTTTCCCAAGTAAGAAATATGTGTAGGATATAACTCCAACAATCATGACAGGAATACTGCTTAATGATATGGCAGCTAAAGTTACCTTGAAATCTCTTTCATTTCTAACAAATATAAACGCAGTAAAAAAATACATGGCTACAACAATAGTTTTCTCCATTTCCATTATCATGACATTATATCCGACATGAAGAAAATCGCCGTTGAACTGACTTATGTATTGGGATAAAAACAAGCTTAATAATAACCCTATAAAGTAAAGGAGATAAAGCAATCGCTTCTGAACAAAAAACTCTTTTATATTGATAATAAACATTACGCCAGCCAGCGCCAGCAGCATATCTGCCACTGCAAAGTTTACTTTGGTATCAGATAAATTAATATACATCATGAAAGGCATAAAGATAATTATCAATAAATTGATTCCCATTTGTACTTTATTTTTCATACTTGTCCACCTTGGCTTAATTCCACATCATGATCGATTCTACTTAATTATAGATACTATCAACTGTAAAGTAAAGTTTCCAATATCCCAGCTTCTAACATCCATGCTTCCTAATATAGTTTCCGTTTAGTATTAATGTATTGACTTACCGGAAGCAGTATCCCCATCCCTATTCTTTATTTATTATTTTCCCTTGTTGGTTTACCCTTTTCAATACCGGAATACATCTGCTCATAGTACTTCATATAATCACCTGATACAATTCTATCTATCCATTCGGTGTTATCTAAGTACCATTCTATAGTTTCTTTTATACCTTGCTCAAATGTATAAGAGGGACTCCATCCTAGTTGAGTTTTTATTTTTGTATTATCAATCGCATATCGCCTATCATGTCCCGGTCGGTCTTTAACATATTTAATTAAGTTTTTTGACTTACCAAGAGTCTTTATAATTAACTCTACAATCTCAATATTTGCTTTTTCGTTATTACCACCTATATTGTAAACTTCTCCATTTACACCTTTATGAAGAACTATATCAATAGCAGAGCAGTGATCGGACACATGGAGCCAGTCTCTTACCTGTCTCCCATCTCCGTACACAGGCAAATCTTTTTCTCTTATACAGTTGCTTATCATAAGAGGAATAAGTTTTTCAGGGAACTGAAATGGCCCATAATTATTACTACAGCGAGTTATATTCACTGGCATTCCAAATGTCTCATGATATGCTCTAACAATCATATCAGCACTTGCTTTTGACGCAGAATATGGACTATTTGGCATTAATGGCATAGTTTCAACAAACATACCTATTGCACCTAATGCACCATATACTTCATCTGTTGATACCTGTAAAAATTTAACTCCAAGTTTATATTCCTTACAGTATTTATCGTTTGGATTCAATTTCCAACATTTTTTTGCAACATCAAGTAAAATCTGAGTTCCGATAATATTAGTATTAAGAAATGCTTCAGGCTCTTCAATACTTCGATCAACATGGGATTCTGCCGCAAAATTGATAACACCAATAATATCATAAGTTCTGAAAATTTCCTCAATCTTTATTCGATCCCTGATATCTGCTTTTATGAAGTTATAATTTTCATTACTGCCAATATCTTCCAAGTTTTCTAGATTCCCAGCGTAAGTAAGTACATCTACATTTATAATCTTATAATCAGGATATTTCCCCAGCATATGCTTTATGAAGTTGCTCCCAATGAAGCCAGCACCGCCAGTAACTAGAATTGTTTTCATTTTTCATCACCTCAATAATTATGCATTTCATTTCTTTATACTACTAATAGTCATTACGTATTTATTTAAATAAGAATAATTTAATCACTATTTGTTATCTAATGCAAATCTATATCCATACTTGATTTATTTACGAGGAGTTGGCTTTTTGCAGGTACAACGATTGAGTATTCTTTTGTGTTTTTTGATATATATGCTCCAGCACCAATTAATGTAAAATCAGAAATAATAACCTCATTCTTAATAGTACTATTATTACCGACAAAACAATTGTTTTCAATTTTTACATTTCCAGATATTGATGCAGATGGAGCAAAAAAGTTGTAATTTCCAATACTCGTATGATGAGATATATTTACATTACTCCAAAATACATTGCCTGACCCTATTGAGACAAATGGTTGTACAAGAGTGTTCTCTAAAAAAATATTCCCTTCTCCAAGTTTACAATTCTGAGCTATTTTTGCTGTATGGTGTACAAATGATGCTACTTCATATCCCTTTGATTTAATTCTGTTAAAAATATCTTTACGTATGTTATTCATTCTATTATACCCAATTACTGGTAGTATTTTAACCTCCTCTTTAGAATACAATGAATCAATAACTTCAAATGGAACTAATTCAACTCCTTCAATAGCACTCTTTTCTATAAATTCTCTATCAACTGTATAACCAATTATTGTATCGTCCGTTTCCGTTTCTATATAATATCTGATCATCTCAGCAAATTTAGTGTTTCCAAATATAACAATTTTTTTATTTTGCATATTTTTCTCCTTCTTTCTTAAAAGGTCAGCCGAATAATAGATTAACTAGATTTTTGTTCATGTCAACATCTGCATTTTCTATAGCAAGTATAAAATACCCAAACCTCGTTGAACTATCAACTACATCTCTTTTGCCAATATCACTTATCTCACTGATTCGCCATATATACTGAGGGTATTTCTCCTTAATTAACCTTAATTTCTCCATATCTATATCATTTAAGATAAATTTAACAATTGCCGTTTTGGGATTACTGATTTGCTGGAAACTTGGTTCCTTTCCAGTTGCCACATCTATTACCATTCTAATGTAATCATAACCAGTAGAAATTTGAACAAGATCAGTTCCAATACAGTCTCCTCCCATCCTTGCCCCGACTTCTATAATGCCGACTTCTCCATTATCTAATAATCTGAATTCTGTATGTGAAGCGCCGTATTCAATATTTAATGCATCTAGTGCTTGAAATATTATAGGCGTAATCTTATTTTGTAAGTTAGCGGACAAATCCGAAGGCTGTAAGTGCCCAGTTTCAATGTAATGAGGATCTCCCGTTGTATACTTTTTTGTAAAAGACAAAACTGTGTGTTTCCCTGCATATGAGATGCACTCACAACTATATTCTGGGCCTTCCATAAATCCCTCAATTATCGCTTTTTTTTCATAGGACTCCGCTAATGCGCTCCTAATTGCTTCAGATAGCTCATCGGAACTGTTTACGCGACATACCCCTTTACTACTCCATCTATCAGTGGGTTTAACAATAAGCGGATACTTAAACTCATTAACCTTATCAAGACTAAATGATTTATCTACTATCTCAAACCACGGTGTAAACAATTTTTCTTCTTTGAATGCCAAACGCATGTGGTACTTATTTCTTGATACACGATCAGTTTTTTCACTGTTGCATATCAATCCCAATTCACGCGCAACATAATTTACTGTTTTTACTGCAAAATCGGATGTTATGGATGCAATCCCTATAGGACTAATTGTTTTACAGATATCTAATATGTTTTCTTTTTTTTCAATACTAATTGGATAAAAAAAATCAGCACTTCTTTCTCCAATGTCTCCTACTTTCCAAGCAAAAACGTGGGTTTCATATCCTAATGCTTTTGCCTTTAGGATCAATAAATTGACAGATTCGTTTGCACCAATTATCACTATTTTGTTCAAGTTTTCACCCCCATTAGCTTAATTAATATTAAACACACCATCTTAAGAATTTGTCAAATCATGCAACATAATTTTAGCTGTTAAGTAGAAAAAGCACTTCAACTAATTAAAAAAGTTATTAATTTCTCACTTAGTTAATACGAATTTGTAAATTTACTTTTTTTCTGATAAATAATGTATCACTTCATCGATAATTCTTTTTACATCTTCATAAGTTAATCGCATGTGCATTGGCAATGACAACACATGGTCGCTAATATAAGAGGCTTTAGGACAAGTTCCTTTTGCGTATTCATACATTCTGTATTGTGTGTTATCCGTGTAATGGACTCCAGGGTATATCTCAGCCTTGTTCAAAGCTTCCAATAAACCATCTCTATCATCCACAATAATCTGGTACAAATGTCTCGATAGTTCACACCCTTTAGGGATTTCTACCAGCTTGATTTTGTCAGGATACGGTGCAAACCCATGGTTATACCATTCAGCAATTTGCCTTCTATAGGAATTGTCCTTATCCAGATGTCTCAACTGAACAAGTGCAATTGCGGCCATAATTGAATTTCCATGATATTTTTGTCCAACATATTCAACATCATATTTCCATTTATAATTTCCGGCTGAACTGGTGCGTTCATAGGTATCTTTGTTGATACCAAGCCAGGTCTTCTTTCTAACTACCTCATCCAGTTTTTTGTCTTTAAAACAAATCATACCGCTATCCGCTGTTGGAAGGTTCTTTACAGCCTGAAATGAATATACTATAACATCGGCTTCTTTTCCTGGCATTTCTCCGTTAATCCTTGTTCCAGACATATGTGCTGCATCTAAGACCAATCTGAGGTTGTATTTTTTACACAATGCGGCAATTTTATCATATTGTCCAGGATTTCCACCCATACCAACAAATAATACTGCTTTTGTCTTTGATGTTATTCTCCTTTCAACATCTACGGGATTTAAGCATAATGTGTCATCAACATCTGCAAACACAGCCTTTAATCCCGCTAATAGTATTGCATGATTCGAAGAAACAAAAGTCAATGGTGTTGTTATCACTTCATCTCCATCGTTCCAACTGTATCTCTCCTTTAATATATCAAATGCAATGTTTAAGCCAGATGTTGCAGAATTAAGAAAATGCGCATTTTCCAAACCTGTATATTTTTTCCATTCCCCTTCAAACTGTACTGTCTTAAATCCCAAACCAGTCCATCCCTTTTCAAGGCATTCCCTGATCTCCTCTAAACATCCCTCAACATCAAATGTTGGTACAAATAACTGAATTCCCATTTTTTATACCTCTCTTTTTTTTCTAACTTGTAAACAATTAGTTTTTTTATTTAGACAAATATGTAAAATTACAGTCGCTATCAACCAGAGCCGGGGCTATACTGTCTTTTTCTGATAATATTGGACAAGCAGTTCCCCACTCAATCCCTATATCTGGATCATTATATTTAATGCTGCGATCTAATTCTTTGCAGTAATAATTATCTACGCTATATATAAATTCTACATTATCAGCCAATGTGATATAACCATGTGCAAAACCTCTGGGAATATACATTACTCTCCTATTCTCAGCTGATAATTCTACCGCTACCCATTGCAAATAGTAAGGTGAACCTTTTCGTAAATCGACCGCTATATCCATAACAACTCCAGAACTACATCTTACAAGCTTTGCCTGAGACATAGGATTATTTTGAAAATGCAATCCACGTATTGTTCCTTTTTTTCTAGTAAAGCTATGATTATCTTGAACAAATTGAGCTTCAATGCCCATTTTTGAAAACCTATTTAGGTTCCACACCTCCATAAACCAACCTCTATTGTCTCCAAATACTTGTGGCTCAATAACAAGTACTTCAGGATGTCTAGTATTTATTATTTTCACTTTTCTGTACCACCTCTACTAATATATTAATTTCCCATCAGCAATTTTTAATAGATACTCTCCATAAGGTGACTTGCCATATTTCCCAGCTGATTTAATTAAACTGTCTTTAGAAATCCACTTATTTCTATATGCTATTTCTTCCGGTACAGCTATTTTAACTCCTTGACGCTTTTCTACCATCTGAATAAACTCTGTTGCATCAACTAAACTATCCATAGTACCAGCATCTAGCCAGGCAAATCCCCTTCCCATAATCTGAGCAGTAAGGGAACCATCATTTAAATACATATGGTTTAAATCTGTAATTTCTAGCTCACCTCTTTTTGAAGGTCTAACCTCTTTTGCGTAGTTTATCACACGATTGTCATAAAAATATAACCCTGTAATGCAATAATTAGATTTTGGGATTTCTGGTTTTTCTTCAACAGAGATTACTTTGCCATTTCTATCGAATTCCATAATTCCAAATCTTTGTGGATCATTAACATAATAACCAAATATTGTAGCCTTTCCATTTAGCGCATTTCTTACGGCATTATCCAATTTATTGATAAGGCCTCCACCGTAAAAGATATTATCACCCAAAATCATAGCACAACAATCGTTGCCAATATGCTCTTCGCCTATTAAAAAAGCTTGTGCAAGACCGTCAGGTGAGGGTTGTTCCTTATATGACAATCTTATCCCAAATTGATTTCCGTCTCCAAGCAGTTTTATAAAATTTGGTAAATCCAAAGGCGTCGATATAATAAGTATATCTCTTATGCCTGCAAGCATAAGTGTAGATAGGGAATAGTAAATCATTGGCTTATCATAGATTGGCAAGAGTTGTTTGCTTGTTACCATAGTTAATGGATAAAGGCGTGTACCAGACCCACCTGCTAAAATAATTCCTTTCATATCTATACCACCTTTCAACTTACATATATTGGTAATGCATTTCATCAGGTTATTTATATAGCTTATAATATAACTTTTCAAATAACCTTTTTGGTGAAAACATTTCAACAAACTTCTCATCATATGAAACAGTATCGGTACTAGTTATAAAATCAATATTAATATCTTCAATATCATCCATAATCTGAATATACTTATTGCTATAGAATGGTTCTTGAGATATACTCTTGTTATTCGTTATTAATTTTTTATTGTATAGAACTGCTTCAAAAGCTCTAATCGTTGAACCAGAAGCACCTTCCTGAACGATTTCCAAAATGCATCTGCTTTCTTGTATTAGCTCAAGTATCTTCCTATATGATATCCATCTATTATATTTAATGTCAGAATTATATAGTTTGTGTTTATCATCAACTCCAAAAACATAGAAATCACATTTTAAACCTTTTTCTGTAAGATGTTTGTATAGCATGTGTATGGTGTCAAGCCTCGCTTTTGCATTTCCTACGAAAAATATATCTGAACCTTGTTTATTTGTATTGCTATATAACGAATACTTAGAATATAAATATGGATGTAACTCATAATTATATTTGAGGGCATCTTGTCTATCATATGTAATAATCATATCATACTCTTCTTTTAGATTTTTTACATAAGATTTTTTATTAGCTCCGCTTTTATTGACTAAATTAGTATACATAAATACTAATTTAGCATTAGGGTATTCATTTCTTAAAAATGTGTGAAAAGCATTGTCATATGCTAAAGCATTCCAGTCTTGAAATATAAATATTATATTATTAGAATTACTTAGAAATTTATTATTAACAAAAGTTCTATACCATATTCTCCTATTTTTTGTAATTATAGGGATATTATCGAACTTTTCAATGTAGTGCAACTTACATAATTTTGTTAACCACCTTGACTTATTATTTGGAATCCTGCTATTCATAAAATGTACATTATCTTTTTCTAGTACATCCCAATATATAAGTTCACTCCATTCCGCACCGCTTCCATAAATTACATATTTACAATTTATCTGCATATGGTATGCATAATTAGTATCGCTAGACATACTACCCTCCACTTCAGTATCTTTGTTTTCTAAAGCTATATATTTCGATAAATAACTGATTTCAATGCCTAGTACGCAGTTCCTTTATAACTTGTATAATAAAAGTTAACTCCTTCATCTTTAATAACCATGCCATTACTATATATATAACAACTCCAAAAATGACTTGTGCAAACAATTCAACAATTAAAGTCATATTCAACATTGAAACAAAATACACCAAAATTCCCATAGCAACTGATAACAATAACGACGGTAAAATATCATTAAGCATTTCCTTGCAATTGTAGTTTAATAACTTCTTGTTTGGAGTAAAAGTTAATAGTATCCCAAACAAATCAGTAAAGATTGTACTTATAGCTACTGCGTATATGCCGAATTGAGATGAAATAGCCATAGAAGTGACCATAAATACAACTTTTTTTATAATTATACTAAAATAAATATCACTCCTTCCTAATGAATTAATTGCTTGACCATTTGCTGCCATAAGCGATGATAATGCATAGGATACACAAAAGATTTGAATAAATGGAACACTAGGTAACCATTTATTGGTTAATATAAGCGCAACCATAGGGTTTGCAACCACTGCCATACCGACCATCGTTGGAAAAACTAAAAAAACAATACATCTAACAGATATTCTTAGCATGGCTTTAACCTTAAGACTATTCTCCTGCTCAGATGAATATACAGGTAACAAAACCATTTTTAAAGTTTCATTAATATTTCTCACAAAAAGGGTCGGAAATTGCAACCCCCTACTATAGTAACCCAACATCTCTGCTGTAGCGATCTTACCTAATATCACATATTGCACTTCTTTGTATATCGTATCAATTAGGTTCGCGGCAAATATTTTACATCCATAAGAAAACAAACCTCTTAATCGCTTGTAAGAAAACACAATCTGTGGTCTCCACTTAACAATAAGCCACATTACAATACATATCACAGCACTGTTTAGTAGTTGATATACGACCAATGCCCAAACCCCAAAGCCTTTATATGCCATATATATACCTATACTACCTGAGATCAGTACTGCAACTAAATAACTATAGAAGGATTTCTTAAATTCCAAGTTCTTCGAAATTACAGCAATTTGTACTGAATTCAGAGCTCCAAAAAACAAAGAGATTGAAGCTACACGTAATACAGCTACTAACATCGGTTGCTCATAGAAATCAGCAGCAAATGGAGCAATAAAAAAAATCACTACATACATAAATGTTGCCAAAATAATATTTAATATAAATACCGAAGAAAAATCAATTACATCTGAATCTTTCTTCTGAACTAGTGCAGAATTAAAACCTGCTTGAACAAATACAGAAGCGAAAGAGATTAAAATTGTTACCACTGATACTATTCCATAATCACTTGGCATTAATATTCTTGCAAGCACAACTTGAACTATAAACTGAATTAACTGAGTAGAAATTCTCTCTGTGAACTTCCATACAAAAGAAAAAAATACGACTCGTCTCATATATATAATTACCCCTAACCAAGCTTCCTAAAATTTCATTTCTGTTTTCTTACTTATAATATAGTCCTTCATTACACCAATACTAATATGTACTCTATCTAGTAAAACCCAAAATATTGTTTATTTCACTTCCCCATAACTACATGAAATCATTATGATTTGTTTATTGCACTACAATATTTAATTGCAGAATATTTATAAATAATTGCTAGTATCAATTTTAAATAATCAACTAGTTATTTAGTTCCTAATTTCTCTATAACATCTCTCCACTTGGTATTAATAACCTCAGGAGTGAAGTCTTTTGCACGTATCTTTGCTTTTTCCTCATATTCCTCCCTTAAAACCTTGTTATTAAGTATTTCAATTATAGCATCAGCCATCATCTTTTCTTCCTGAGTTAGCGGTGTGCTTGAATCAAACTCCGCATATGTAAATGCTGGTACTAATACTCCATATTGAGCGTACTCAACGCTAGTTATTTTATGGTCGATATCTGGTGCAAGTATCTCCTTTGGTCCTCCTATAGAATCTGCTGATATAATTGCTTTCCCACATGCCAATGCTTCTAGAAGTGAATTACCTAATCCTTCATATATTGATGAGAAAACAAACAATTTTGCATTCTTAATGATATAATGCGGATTGTTAATATAGCCTAAGAACTTAACATTTTCAAAAATATTATATTCCTTTGCTAATTCTTCCAATCTTTCCTGCAATTCGCCTTGTCCCAATATAACTAATTCCAAATCTGGCATTAATTTATGCAAAGCAGAGAAAACTCGGATCAAATGCCATTGTCCCTTAGGCAAAACTAATCGTCCCATAGTCACAATATAGGGCCTTTTGTTCTCATATAAAGACTGGCCCCCGTCATCTTTTTCAGATAAAGCCATTAGCCGCTCTCCATCACAAGAGTTATAAATAACATCTATTTTACTTGATGAAATACTAAAGTTTTTGACAAGATCAAATTTCACAGCCTTTGATAGCGAAATAACTTTATCTGACCTATCTGCAATAAATTTAATTAGGAATTTAGGTTGATATTTTTTATTTATTGATTCAGAAACCACACTTCTATTTGATGTAATAATTATATCATTATGTTTTGATAGAATATTAACAAGATTAGGTCCATCAAGTAGGCTTATCGTACAAACCGGATGATAAATTCTCTTAATTTTTTTAACTTCAACTATACGCCTAAAGAAATTGTAGGCTTTATTTAGCATTCTTGAATCAGCAGGTATTCCCAAGTCAATTAGCTTACCACCATTTAAGTATGCTCTATTCTTACCATCAAATAAGATAAGAACCACATCATAATATTTTGATAACTCCAGAGAGAGGTTGGAGGCTACCCTTTCAGCACCACCACCACTCAGTTTTTGACTAATTATTGCAATTGTATTTTCCATTTATAACCAGCCTTTCAAAAATTCTCTACCAAAAGAAATTGTACGGTACAACTCCGGTTGTATCTGGTCCGGTGAGAATTGTAAAATAAAATCCAAACGTCACCAGACACACAATTGATACAACCATGATCCTTAATCTCACGTCATTTCTTGTAATATAATATATCACATTGGGAATAAATACTATCATCGAAATACTAAAAAAAGTCGTAATTCGTGTAAAAACACTAAAACTAAAAGCTATTGATTGGAATACGATTGAAAGAATCATCATATGAAATAGAACATGCATAGTATCATCATTACGCATTTCTCTAGTTCTAAGAAACAAACCTAGAAGTAAAACTAAACATAGAAGTAAAAACATTCCTTTACCTTGACCGGAAATAATAAGTTCTTTTGCAGCATATTCTACATAAAACCTTTCGATCAAATACTGTGTTATTCTATGTCCTAGCATATATGCACCAATTATCATAAATACGGAAAAAACCAAATACGTATGATTAATTTTAAACCTAGACAAAGGGTATAGTAGAACAATTACAATAGCAGTCTTGTGAAATAAAAAAGCAATAATTACACATAGCAAAAACTTCCACAATTTGCGCTCTTTAACATATTTGATAGAAGTTAAAATGATCGCGATTGAAAGTATCATTCTTAAAGCACTCAAAGAAGTTGAAAAATGTTCAAGACATGCAAATAAATAGAAACTCAACCATGGAATCCTGGAATAATCATAAACAAATTTTCCTAAAGATATACTCACTATTATAGCAACAACAATCAACAGAAGCCTACCATTAGTAGAAATCATGAACAATAATTTATTCATGAAAGCATATCCGAATTCCATTCGCGTCGAATTTAGCTCATTCCATCCCATATTTCCAAACCTATTGTAAGTATTCAAATAACCTATTATGTCCGTTCCCACCGTGTAATCACGTAAAGCTGAAATTAAAAAAATTTGAATAGCAATCAAAACAGTAACAATTTTTCGGTTTTTCTCATTTTCCTTATTAACAACTAATCCATATAACACAATCAGTAATACATTAATTATATATATTAACAAACAATTACACCTCTCCCTATAAAAAACCATCCCTTATTACTGTCATATAATACAGAATGACTATAGTTGAATAAAATTGAATAACGGTCGAATTGTACTAATTCCATAATATATGGTACCTTTTCATATATTATATTTATAAAACTCTTGTAATGAAATTACCAATTCGTCCAAGTCATATCCAATCGTTCTCATATTTGTAATTTTGATATTCCTACTGTTATTACTTCCTTTTATAATAGCCTTTATCCAGTTATCGAATTTATCTGATAGAGAAACAAACTCAACTATTCCCATCCCCATATCCACCTCTTTAGTTATACTATCAGAAATTATACATGATAATGCTGTAGCCTGAGCTTCAATAACTACGTTTGGCATACCTTCAAATTTAGATGGTAGAACCAATACATCAAATGCACTCATAAGTTTATGAACATCATTACGTGAACCAAGAAATAATACATACTCTTCTAGCCCTTTTTTTAATACTTCATTCTTAATATTATTAAATAAGATACCGTCTCCTACTAAACACAAAACGCTGTCTGACTCTAATTTTCTCAACTCTGAAAACAGTTCAACCAAAAAAAGATGATTCTTAACAGGAGAAAAACTACCTACATGACCTACTACTAGAGTACTTGGCGATATTCCTAGGTCTTTTCTAAGAGACTCCCTAGCATCTAAATCAAATTTATATATGTTCAGATCCTTAGCATTTGGAATAATTTTCATTTTAGAATTAGCAATTTCTACTCCAAAAAGCCATTTTCCTGCTGCTTCACTAACAGCCCAGAAGTGAGTAGCTCCACTCTTAATAAATAGCTTCATTACTCCTTTAAATATACTTTCCAATATTTCTTTAACACTAGTACTTTTAATACCTTGCTGTGCAGAATGGCTTTGTGCTATTCTTATGGGTATCTTATATTTTTTTGCTATGTGTAAAAAAAGGCCTGACCAAGTATTCATGTGGGAATGTACAATTTTATATTCACTGTGCTTTTTAAAAAAATTATCAATGCTCTTAACAAACTTAAATAGACCAACTTTCCTTATACTTGGTACATGATATATCTGACCTCCGAGCTTATTAATCTCATCATCAAAAATCCCTTTTTCATCCCTGGTAACAAGAAAGTCAAATTGAAAATTATTTCTATCTAGTTTTCTATAGATATTCATTATCTGTGTTTCAATTCCACCTCTATCCATAACAGAAACAATACGTAGGATCCTTATACAATTATTGTCCATAATAACCACCTATCCTCTTAAAATGTATCTATTATGTTAGCTACCACCAGAAAGGTTATTTTTTACTAGCCTAAATTTACCGCTTTTTTCTCTAGGAATTTCATCCACATGTTCAATAATTATTCTTGAATTTACTCCAAATTTATGAATGAACTCTGTTACTAATAAATCATCATATTCAGCTTTATATAACCTTTTATCTACTTCGAGCAAAATCTTAATTTCATCCAACTTGTCTTGTATTGCCTGAGCTCTTATGAGAGCATTTGGCATATTTTTGAATAGGTTAGCTACATTTCCTGCATTTACTTTTGCACCATCTGCCCTATAAAGAAAATCTAGCCTTCTTCCCTGAATTTCTTTTACAATTTGCGTTGCCATGCCACATTCACATATTTTATCATTCTCATCAAATACCATTGCATCACCAATACGATATCGTATCAATGGTGTTCCATGAGTTGTAAAGCTCGTTACTAATATTTCAGCGTTGTTCACTTCAAAGTGTTCAAAAACACCTGAGGATAATTCAGCATGAAGAACTTGGGATTTGCATTCAGTAATGAACGGAGCACCTTCGCTTGAAGAGTATTGGTCATAAACTTTACATTTAAATACTCGTTCTAATAATTCACGTCCTGATTTCGTTAAAGTTTCAGATGTTGGGAATATTGCAATTGGGTTAAATTTTAACTTAATATTATGCCTATCAATGTATCCCGCAATATCACACATAGACATAAAGAACCCATCAATTGCTTGTGGCTTGAATGAATTTAAGCTATTTACATAATACTCCATATTTTCTTCAGTTATATGAAATGAAGAATATATCATTTGTTTACAAGCTGCATTATATCTCCAATACACTAATTCTTCTTGGTTAGGAGGAATAATATGTTTGCCATTAAATGTTGCTCGTCTCATCTTTCTATGCACAAACCCAACACGTGCTTTAAAATGGTCAAGTATTGCCATCCTTCTCATCATATCATCTGGAGTGAATAATACTACAAGAGATTTTCCAGTTGTTCCACCAGTATGGCCCTCAACTGCATGATTATGAGATATTGTAATGACATCATCTATATTCTCTCTTAACATTTCTTTATCAACAATTGGTAATAGTTTCAAATCATCAATATCTCGAATAGATTCTATATCAACATCCTTGTACAATTTTTTATAGAACGTGCTTTTTTCAACAGCATATTTAATAAACTTTAATAATTCTTTACGTTGATACTCTAGTTTTCGTTCTAGGCTCCACGTATCAAAGTCAGATAAAAACTCTAAATGCTCGTAGTAAATTCTCCCATAGCGTGTCATATTTCGCTGATATCCTGATACACTTGTCATAATATTTTGGAAAAATATTGGTGATTTATCATAAAGATTTTCAAGAAAACCCATTATAAAAACTCCTTATACCAGTTTATTGCTGCCACAATCCCTCTCTCAAAACTCCATTCTGGCTCATATCCCAATAATTCTATCGCTTTACTTATATCAGCATTACTATGCTTAATATCCCCAGCCCTGTCTGGTCCAAATATAGGTTTTAGATCTCTATTTAATACCTTGCACAGCTCATTATAAATATCAATCAAATACTCTCTACCACCGTAAGCAATATTATATACTTGTCCAGCTACCTCATGTGATGCTACACATGCCTTTAGATTTGCTTCAATAACATTTTCTATATAAGTAAAATCCCTGCTCTGTTTACCGTCACCGTTAATAATCGGTCTTTCATTAATTAGTAATTGCTTTATAAATTTTGGAATCACTGCTGCATACGCCCCATTTGGATTCTGCCTTTGGCCAAATACATTAAAATACCTTAGGCCATAGGTATCAAGTCCATATAGTTTAGTATACATCCTACCATATTCCTCAGCTACTCTCTTGGTTAAGGCATAAGGAGAAAGCAGATTGCCTTCTCTCCCTTCTTTTTTTGGCAAATTGGGTTCATCTCCATATACTGAAGAGCTTGAAGCATAAACAAACTTTTTTATGCAATTCTGGCGAGCCGCCTCCATCATATTAAGAGTTCCCCGAATATTAACCTCTTCATATAATAATGGCATTTCTATACTTCTTGGTACACTTCCCCATGCAGCCTGATGCAAAACATAATCTATGCTTTCACATGCTTTCATACAGGTATCCAGACTCCGTATATCTCCTTCAACAAATTCAAAGTTTGAATTGCCTGCAAATATTTCAATATTTTCTCTTTTTCCCGTCGAAAAATCATCCATTCCTCTAACCTGATACCCAAGCTCCAGTATCGCCTCAACCAGATTTGATCCTATGAAGCCTGCTGCTCCGGTTACTAAGAATTTTGATCCCTCAGGAAATTGTATGCTTTTATATCCCATTATTACAACCTCCAGTACAAATAGCCAAGATCTTCCACATCGAGCCGGTTGAACATCCCCTTTACATCAATTAACACATTGCCTTTTTTAATACTATCTACACCAGACTCAGCAGTTGCCGCAACCTCATCCATTTTGGCTGGACCTGCACTTTCCGCTGCTTTATACATAGTTTTTAAGTCCTCCAGCTTTATCGATAAAAATTCTTCGTGAGGTACTGCAAATATTATAGCATCTATATCCATTATCTCTTCCATCTTAGATGGTTTGAGCCTGTATTCACGCCATAAGTCTTCCTTATCCGCTACCGGATCAACTACTTTTAATTCTACTCCATACTCTTCCAGCTCTCTGATAATATCTACTACCTTTGTATTTCTTACATCTGGGCAGTTTTCTTTAAATGTGACTCCAAAGATAACAACTTTTGACCCGTTTATATGCTTGTTTGCCTTTATCATCTTCTTAACTGTGTTCTCAGCCACATATTTTCCCATATTATCATTTATTTTTCTGCCTGAAAGAATGATCTGTGAGTGATAACCTATCTCCTCAGCCTTATATGTGAGATAGTAAGGATCAACACCTATGCAATGCCCTCCAACCAAACCAGGGTAAAATTTCAGGAAGTTCCACTTGGTTCCTGCCGCTTCAAGTACGGCTTTTGTATCTATGCCCATTTTGTTAAAAATTATAGATAGCTCGTTCATGAAAGCAATATTTATATCTCTCTGGGAGTTTTCAATAACTTTAGCAGCTTCAGCTACCTTGATGCTTTCCGCCCTATGCACTCCGGCTTCTACCACCAGTTCATACACTTTAGCGACTGTATCGAGGGTTTCCTCATCCATCCCAGAAACAATTTTTACAATGGTCTCGAGTCTATGAAGCTTGTCACCCGGGTTTATCCGTTCAGGTGAATACCCTACTTTAAAATCAACTCCACATTTTAATCCAGATTCCTTTTCCAGTATAGGTACACAAATGTCCTCCGTAACCCCCGGATAAACTGTAGATTCATATACTACAACGGAACCTTCTGTTAAATTTCTCCCAAGGATCCGGCTGGCGGATTCCACAGGAGTGAGGTCAGGAGTATGGTCTCTATTTACAGGTGTTGGTACTGCAACAATATGAAACTTTGCTTCTCCGAGTCTTTTCTCGTCAGAAGTGAATTCTACCATTGTATTTTTTATAACTTCATCCCCAACTTCCTTTGTTGGGTCTATTCCCTTCTTATAGAGTTCTATCTTTCTTTCGTTAACATCAAAACCAATAACATCAACTTTTTTTGAAAAAGCAACTGCTATTGGCATACCAACATAGCCTAAGCCAATTAATGAAATTTTTGTATGCTTGTTTTTAATTTTTTCGTATAAATTCATTACAATTCTCCTTCACCTATATAAGTCCCATAGTACGCATGATATCACTATTAACAATATTGACGTCATACTTCTCTTTTGCTATTTTCAAACTCACTTCGCCCATTTCTTTAAATATATCAGGATTGGAAATCAAGAACTCCATTTTGTTAACTAATCCTTTAACGTCCTTGATTTTTATCAGGTATCCGTTAATACCATCCACAACAGTCTCCCTACATCCGGGAGCATCACTGGTTATTACGGACCGCCCCATCGCCATGGCCTCAAGCACCGTCTTTGGTGTCCCCTCATGATACGATGGCAATACATACGTACTGCACTGAGAAATAAACGGCCTGACATCAGTCTGTTCACCGTAGTATTCTATAATTCCAGCGTCTATATAAGATTTTAATTCTTCCGGCTTTAATGCCGAAGGATTGCTGTCATAGGGACCGACCAACAAGCAACGAATATCTGGATTTCTCTCTTTAACTGCTTTACATGCTTCAAGGTACTCCATAATCCCCTTATCCTTTATAAGTCTTCCTATAAACAGAAATGCTGCCTTCTCTGGAAGCGGAGTTGGTTGGAATTTTTCCATATTTACTCCTGAACCACTTATTATAGTAGTTTTATCTTCATCCACCAGTCTGTTATTAATAAATTCATTCTTATCGTCATTATTCTGGAAGAATACTTTTTTACTGCATTTGCAGGCTGCCTTGTATTCAATTAGCATTATCGTCTTTATTATTTTATTTTTCAGTCCGGTTCCCCTAAAGATTGATCCAAGCCCGGCTATCAAAGGGTAAACCTCCGATATTCCATTTATCCTGGCAGCTATGCTGCCGTAAACTACAGTTTTGGCTTGATAAGTAAACACTTTATCAGGCTTTACTTTTTTCATAAATTGGTATAATTCCATATACGTTATTAAGTCTTTTATTGGATTTATACCGTTTCGTTCTACATAAAGCTGCCTATATTCAATGCTATGTTCTTTGAATCTGGATTTCCAATCAGTTTCAGATTCTGAACCTAATGCAATTACTCTATGACCATCTTTTATAAACTCTTTCATCATATCCATACGGAACCAGAATAATGATGACGTATGGCTTGAAAGTACGGCTATCTTCATATTTTCTACTCCTAGGATTCATCCAAAGGTCAAAATAATAGAAAGCATAAATCTCTTAGGCAAATGTTAACCTTATAGACCATCTTCAATGAGAACACTAGACAAATGCATTGATTGTGATTGTCTAGAAATTAATAATTTGTTACTTATGAAAAACTGGAATCTTTCGGTCTACTGTCATTCCTTATCAGGTTTCCTGTTCTGCCTTCCACTATTCCATCCTTCTTCAAAACGCTTATAATAGTCCCAAAAAAACATTTCAAATCAAAAAATAAACTTATCTTCCCAACATACTCCCCATCCAGCTTTGCTTTCACTTCTATGGGGAGTTCATCTCTGCCATTTATTTGTGCCCAGCCAGACAGTCCCGGTTTTATATCATTGGCACCATATTTGTCACGTTCTGCTATCAAATCATATTGATTCCACAGTGCCGGTCGCGGACCGATAATACTCATCTCACCTTTCAGGATATTAATTATCTGCGGAAGCTCATCCAGGCTTGTCTTTCTTAGGAACCTGCCTACTTTTGTGATCCATTGCTCCGGATTCTCCAAAAGATGTGTTGGTGTGTCCTTAGGAGTATCGATCCTCATTGTACGGAATTTTAATATATAAAAATGATTCTTGTGAATGCCGACACGTTTTTGCTTGAAAAGCATTGGACCCGGTGAATCAAGCTTAATGGCAATTATGATTGTTAGAAATATAGGTGAAAGTATGATAAGGCCTAGTAGGGATAATACGATATCGAATAGTCGCTTCAATTTTAGGTACATACTTAAAACCTCGCTTTGTTTAGCTGGAATGTTGGTAAGTTGGAAGGTTGGAAAAGGATCTCGGCTTTCCAACTTTCTACTTTCCTACTCAGCTCATATCCTCTCCATCAGATTAACTACTTCATATCCCTTATCTTTGTAGTAACCATACAGTTCGTTATCTACGACTACAATTAGGCATGATGCCGGATCTATATCATCATTATTACTTTTCTGCATAAGATTCGGTCTGTTCAGTTCTTTTATTGCGGTTGCCACCAGATCGCTTATTTCATCATGCTCCAGCACAACTACGATCTTAGCTTTATGGTCCAGATTACTTAGCTGATATTTAAACTTTTCTTTTACCTCGGAGATATATTTATAATGTATCCTTATATAATTATAGGTCTTGTTGAGTTTCTCCATAAAGCCCTTGGGGGTGAGCATATAAAGAATCGTATTGGTATTTACCCTTTCAACTTTAATCAATCCTTCTCTGACCATCTTGTTGATAAGCAAATTGATGCTGCCCAGGGATATGCCCAGCTTCTTGGAAAGCTCCCGCTGTGTTGTCATTGAATTATTGTCAATACTTTCAAGTATAATATATTCCTTGTCCATTGCTTACTCCTGTTCATGTTTTGAACGCGATATCTATTATAATACTAACTTTGTATTACAAATAAGTCAAGAGGTATTTTAGTTGGACAGTTCGAAGAGTTGGTAAGGTGGAAGGGTTGGAAGGGCTTCTGCTTTCCAACTTTCCTCACTTCGACGCTGCAATTTCACAGTTCTCATGCCTGTATGTCGGTACCATGGCCATCAAGGGAATTTTGATATCCGCATTCTTATTTATACACTCTTCCAGGCTGTTTATCCCGGATAGCACTTCATCCATGCTTATATCCAGTGGTTTACCTATAAAGATGCTTTTGTGCCTTGTATTCTCCAAGCCTTCCTCGGATAAAAGCAATTCCTCATAGAGCTTTTCTCCAGGTCTCAGGCCACTGAATTCTATCTTAATATCTGTATCCGGCTCAAAGCCTGACAGCTTTATCAAATCCTTGGCCAGATCCACAATCTTTACTGATTCTCCCATATCAAGCACGAATATCTCTCCGCCTTTTGCCATTGCTCCAGCTTGGATAACAAGCCTTGCTGCCTCAGGTATCGTCATAAAGTATCTTGTTATTTCAGGATGCGTGACAGTAACAGGTCCTCCTGCTTCTATTTGTTTCTTGAAAAGTGGTATGACACTTCCGTTGCTGCCCAGTACATTTCCAAAACGTACTGCAGCAAACTCCGTTTCACTTTGCTTATCCATCGCCTGAATAATCATTTCCGCTATTCTCTTTGTTGCACCCATTATATTTGTCGGATTTACCGCCTTGTCGGTAGAAATAAGCACAAACCTTTTCACTTTGTATTTATCGGCGCACTGCACCGTATTTAACGTCCCAAGAACATTGTTCTTTATTGCCTCAGCCGGATTTGCTTCCATAAGTGGTACATGCTTATGAGCAGCCGCATGGAATATCACTCCCGGCCTGTATCTGTCAAATACCTGCTCCAGTCTGGCTTTGTCCCTGACGGATGCGATAATGACTTCAAGATTCAGCTTATCCTTGAAGGAGCGTCTCAACTCCTGCTGCAAATCATACACATTATTCTCATAGATATCCAGTATTATCAGCTTCTTGGGATGAAACCTGGCAATCTGCCTGCACAGCTCGGAACCGATGGAACCTCCCCCGCCTGTTACAAGCACTACTTCATTCTTAATATAGCTGGATATTTCCTTAATGTTTAAAACAACTTCATCCCGTCCCAGCAAGTCTTCAATATTGACATCTCTTATACTTTTTACGCTTACATTCTCATTTATTATCTCATATACTCCAGGGAGCTTCTTCAGCTTGCATTTTGTCTCCTTACAGATCCTTAAAATATCGGATATTTCTTTCTTTTGTGCTGAAGGTACTGCTATAATAATCTCGTCTATCTCGTATTCCTTCACAAGCTGTACCAGCTTGTCCCTACCGCCTTTCACAGGTACACCGTGAATATTGGAGTTCTGCTTTTTGGGATCATCATCAACTACAACTGCAGGTACAAAGTTAAGATCGGGATGATCCTTTAGTTCTTTTATTACCATAGAACCAGCTTTACCTGCTCCAACTATCATTACCTTTTTTATACCTGTGCCATTACTTCTGCCGAAGTTTTGAACTCTCCGCATCAGTCTTCCGCTTATTCGGATACCACCTGCAAAAAGAAAAGTAAGTATCCATGACATAGCGTATACCGTCCTTGGGAGCCTCAGATTCATTACCGTACCGAAAATAAATGTACCTATTATACCTATGGTAGTACCAAAAAAGACCTGAACCAACTCATCGATACTGGCATAACTCCATAAGCTTCTGTACAATCCAAAAAAGTAATAAGCTATTACTTCAATCAGCGTAATAAATACGAAAGAGCCTATGTAGACTTGCACATAGTGCTCAGGTATATAGCCGTCAAATCTGAATATCAAGGCAATATATACAGCCAGATTAATCAGTACTATATCGGCAATCAGAAGTAATATTTTTATTCTGTATGTTTTCAAGGTTGAAACCTCCAAAGCGGACGACCATTGGTCGCCCCTACGATATTGGTCGGTAAGATACCGAGGTATACAAAGGCGGGCTCGGACAGCCAATGGCAGCCCCCACAATCGGAACGGTTATGAACCGTTCCCTACGGTGTTGGAATTGTGTGAGCTCCGTTTCCTGCTGCTTTCTTTGGGTCGGTAGCTTGCCAATAATCTTTGAAAAAAGCAATAAATACACCCAGCATCATACCTAAGACGGTACCTATAGCTATATTCAGCAGTTTTCTTGGTGCTATGGGCTCTAAAGGCTCAACTGCAGGTGATATTATGATAATACTTGCATCTCCTATAGCAGATGATTTTGCAATTCTTGTTTCTTCATATTTTTCAAGAAATGCATTGTAGGTGTTGTTTGCAAATTTCACTTTCTCCTGTATTATTGTATCCTGATGCTGTTTGTCTGCAAGATCAGCCTGGAGTATTTCCAGCTCCTTCTGGAGCGTATCTATCTCCTTTTGGAGATTGTTTTTCTCTGCTGCTATCTTAGCTAACTCCACATTCAAGCTATTTGTTTGACTTCTAAGGGCTGTATACAGGCTGTTAACTTCTTCCGCCTCTACTGTCACACCAAACAGTTCTTTGCTGTTTTTACCGGTTGTATCCTCCAGAGCCTGGGATATATAGGGTTCATCCAGAAGAGATCTGTTTACAGTAATCTTTTCAGGTGTACTCTTTAACTGCTTCTCTGCCATCGCCAGCGAAGCTCTAATTGTCTGCTCTTCAATATTTGAATTCATAAGATCCGCTTTATACTGTGTAATCAAATCAAGCTTTGATTCAAGTTCCCGCTTAAGCTCATTAAGCCCTCTGGGCTGTGAAAGATATGTCTTATACTCAAGCAATACCTGATCAAGATTTGCCTTTTCAATATCCATCTGCTGCTTTATGTAATTTGAAGACTTTGCAGCTTGCTCCTTAGCTTTTTCGGACACAAAATCCGTAAATTTACGCGCGATAGTATTTGCGATATCTTTAGCTAAAACCTTATCAGCATACTTTACAGTTATAGTTATAAGGTTGGTATCCTTTATTGTACCCAGTTCCATCATTCCCCTGAGTCCAACTCTGGTAATATCCTTTTCACCAAGCTTAAGCTCATCTATTACCTGCTGTAGAATATGTGGATTATTGATCTGTTCCTTATAAGTCTCAATTGACATCTGCGGATACTGGGACATCGTCTCCAGAAAGCCTTCCACGCCTGCCGGCTGCTGCTGAACTACCTGCTGTTTGTTTAAAAGGTTTGAAGCCATCAGTATCGTTTTAGCCTCATATACCGGATCCAGTATGAAGAAACTTGCAACACCTGACACTAGTATGCAAAGTATAGTAATCACAGCAATTATCCGTCTATTTCTTATCAGAGTCTCTATAAGTTCCCTTAAGCTAATCTCTTCCATTATTACACCCCATCCTATTCCTAATATGCTACTTCTTTTCTGCTGTTCCCAGCCAGTCCTTTGCAAGCTTGATTATTTCTTCCATTTTCTCCGGTACTCTCATGGGTTTAGCAGCTTTCTCATTATTTTCATTAAATTGTGTCTCCACTTCTATCATATTTTTAAGATATGGTATTGCCCTATCCTGCTGATTATTGGTGAAAAACTGCTTTGCAATTTCATAGTTCACATTTAGCTTGTACATATACATTTCGGCAATCATTGGGTTCCTGTCCACCATATCGTCAACAACCTCAATTGTCTTATCCAACCTGCCGGTACTAAGGAGAAGATTAACCAAAACAGAGCTTTGTCTGGTATCATTCAACCCCAAATCCAATACCTTATCCATGCTTTTCTGCATTTTTTGCAGACTGACTGCGTCATTGCTGCTCTTATAGCTTCTGTACATCACCTGTATGTAGTCCATATGATAATTGCTGTTAAATGGATCTCTAGCCATAGCCGATTCATACAGGCTTATGGATTTATTTGTATCCTTGTCTATCAATGAAGCAGCTTCCCTGCCCTGCAGCATCGCTGTATATATAGAAGAGCTGAAATATAGTACTAATGCTGCACAGATCAACAGACCTATACTTGTAAAACTATTGTTGATCTGCTTTGCTTCCCCTTCCTTACCTTTTGTCCCTGCTATGCCTATCATCATCCAAAACAGGAATGCAAGCGCAGTAAGTGAAAGATCAAAGTCCATGAAAGCATGTCCCATCATCATTATCAGTGCAAAACATAAAGGTAGTTGTGTATAATCTTTTTCTTTGAAAAGCGATATGAATGCTTTTCTCATAAATAGGTAATAAACAGTCAATAGTACTATAACGCCAATAATACCTGTCTCTATCATATACTGGAGATAGAAATTATGCGCTTCCGTTGAATCATATGCTTGTGACTGATATTGACGATAAAGATTTTTCCATCCGCCGCCGCCGGTACCAATAAGGAAATTATCCTTTATAATCTTTATTCCATCTTTTAAATAATATGCTCTTGTAGATACGCTCTGTGTTTGTAGGCTTATATCTGCAAATCTCTCTGCCAGAGCCTCCGGAATGTATTTGAACTTGTCAAATCTCTTAATTATATTACCTTTTGAGTCTAAAACCCTGACATCGTTGTATACCGTATAGCTATTCTCTTCGTAGTTATACAGTATAACTCTTATATCTTGTGTATCAGGATTTATACTGAACTTATTATCAATCTGCATAAATTCATTCCCGACCGTACCTTTTTTATCTAAGAGGCTGCTTCGTTCTCCATCTGCACTTACGCTTTGTATTACAATACGATATGCACTTTCACTTTTCACATCTGATTTTGCCTGGAATTGAACAGTATACTCCCTATCAGGTGTTATTTCATTTATCTGAAGCACTTTACTCTTCCACGATTCAGCTTCTCCAGCGGTATGCTCAACCTTATATTCCATAGGAGTTTTTATACTAAAAAGGGTAACTACTGCTACTACGGAAACAGCAAATAATGATAGTAAAACCACATTGACAGCTTTTGTGCTGATCTTTTCGATTGGTTTTGAAAGCAACTTTTCGTAAAGAAGCTGTAATGCTAAAAATATGATTATGCCGCCTGCCAGATATATTAATGAGTCCTTTACATTTTCGGACCCATAATATTTTAATAAAAACATACCGTTCGATGCAACGAGTATCAGCATGCTGTATATAAACTGAACACGCTTTCTGGCATTAAGTATGATTATATTCAATAAAGCCAGTGCAGCAAAAATAATATAAGCACCTCTCGAAAATGCCAAAACAAAGGCAGGAAATACTGTGGCCAGTACCAGGTTATTATAGGCCTTTTCATATATTTTACCTTTATTTAAAGAGAATCCTACTGCTAAGAATATTGCCGCACCCAACGCCGATGCAGTTGCATTGGAATACTGGTATAATCCATATATCCTTTTGTACAATATAACCCCGTTAAGATCAAGATACCCTAACGCAGCCATAAGTCCTACAGCCGCCATAACAAACATAGCAGTAATAACAGCATATTCCAATATCTTTTTATAAACACTATTCCTGCTCAAATCAACTGCAATCTTATATATCATAAAATATGCAGCATACTTCAATACTGCATCAAAAGCATCCTTTGCATTTACTGAAAAGAAAAAGGAAACCAGGTATACTACGGGTAATAATAGAACTGCAATATCAAGATAAGAATTAAGAATGTTGTATTCCTTTTTCGCAAGCTTGTACAATATGTAAAGAACGAATATCCCGCTCATATATATAAAGGCAGGTATGTAGTTCTCCCTGAAGTATAGCCCTCTGTAGAAGGGTATTATAATAAGGAAAATGGAAATCAGAAATATAAAAGTATAATTAATGACATTCGCCAGCTTCTCATCTATAAGAGGTTTGTTATAGCTTGTCCTGTGTTTGGATGCTTTCACTGATTTACCCATGTGCTGTACTCCTTGTTTTTAGTATTACTGCATACTTTAATGCTCACCTTATATATTATAACAATTACCAGCATAATTCAATTGTTAATTATACACTTTTCAACCCTCCCTTGAATGCCGTTGAATGCGTGAAAGTGCTTTGATACAATAATAGAAGGACAGTCTCCTAAGTTAACTTAGATAATGAAAAGGGTATTCCACATAGTATTCTATGTAAGGAATACCCTTTCTCTTTGTTCGTTGTTTAAAGTATAACTTTTTTAATAATTCTTAGTACTCTGGCTACAGTAGGTATAAATGTTAAGATGTGTAAGGTGTCTCTCTCATGCTGGTAGAGAAATTCATTACTTCAACAAATATAATACGGCATATGCTGGTGGACAAAGCAGGCAAACCTGTAGAGCCGGTTCTTCGATACATAAAATTCAAGGATAACAGTAATTCTGCAAGGAGTACATTAAGAGCTTACTGCTATTATTATCAACAAGGATAAAATGTTTGATTCCAAAATACTGAAACTAAAGGCGCCCAAAGAACACCCTAAAATTGTTTCAAATTATCAGGTAAAAGCAAGTATCAACCCATGGAGTATAGTGATGTAGTATCCCTGTCCGAGCGATTAGGTAAAAGGTAGGAATTCATATAAAGCCCCATATGCTACGGCATACCTCTTTAACAGAGTTACGTAAAGCCGGATGGAAACCGGAACATCTGCAAAAGCAGGCAGGGCATAAGAATTTCCAAACAACATTGTCGGTATATTATCATCCTACTGATGAAGATATCCCAAAAGATGCAACAAAATCAAAGAAAGATATTAAAATCATTTAATCCTCTTTAGATATACTCTCTAACTGCCCTAATAGCATTGGAGCTTCTTTTTGCGAAAGGTTCCAGACGAGTTCCATTCTTAATTCTCCATATCCATGAGCGACAATATTTCTAAGATCGAGAATCTTTCTCCATTGAATGTCAGGATATTCTGCCCATAGTTCTCGCGTTAATACATTCGCATGTTCACTAATATTAAGGAGCGACATTGCTGTCGCCTTTTGATAAATATCATTTTCAAGAAATGATTCTTCACCTATCTCATTCGTATATCTAATAATGTCTTTACACTCGGATATAATTTTCATGATCAGCTGAGTATCTCTATGCTTCATAAATTCTAACCCTCTTTTTTATAGTCAAATAGCTCTCTTCTTTTAAAGGGCCGGCAACAACATCCACTTTCATATTCAATTTTTCCTGAAGGTCCAGTTTAAGTCCTGACAAATCAAATAAGCTTGCTTTACGTTCATCAAAATATACCAGCAAATCAACATCAGAATTTTCAGTAGCCTCACCATTTGCATAAGACCCAAATAAATCAATACTTATAACTGGGTATGCAGATGCAACTTTACCTACAACATCTTTTATATTTGTGACTGTCATGCTTTTCACCCCTAAGTAGTTATTGTTATTCTAATATAAATATATTTTAATGAGCTGTATAAGTCAATTGGGTGCCAGAGAAAGCTCCGAAAAAGTAAAGCTTTGTATCCGTCAAATATAGCCCACATTGAATAGAAGCCCGGAATTATGGCATAATTTTTAACCATAATCCGGGCTTTGATTTATTTTACATTGATTCTGCACTCTTCTGGCAGGGTCTCCGACCAGGGAAGAAGATGGTCCAGTGAATCTTCAGCAGTCAGCTTTATCGAAGGAAGTTGCTCAAAGAGATATTTCAAATAGTAATAAGGGCTAAGACCATTCAACCTTGCGCTTTCAACTATACTGTAAATTGTGGCGCTGGCCTTTGCCCCGTGCGGGGACTTAGCGAACAGGAAGTTCTTCTTGCCTATGACAAACGGTTTGATAGAGTGTTCAGCCCTGTTGTTGGTCAGCTCGCACATTTCATGTTCTAGAACATTGGTCAGATACTCCCAATTGCTCAGGCTGTAGTTTATTGCTTTGCCGATGGAACTCTTCGGTACAACCTTGGGTTGAACTTCTTTTAACCACGACAAGTAAGCCCCATAAACAGGTTTTAGCTGTTCCTGACGCAGTTTATGTCTATCGGAAGGCTCAATATCCTTCCAACGATCCTCCAGTATGAACATTTCTCTGAAATACTTCAGAGCTTCGTGAGCATATGTGGATTCTATCGCTGCATCCTTAGGCAACGCCTTCAGTGCATCCGTATAGTATCTTCGGGCATGAGCCATGCAGCCGACTCTTGTCACATTCTCAACAGAGTTATACCCTGAGTAATCATCGGTCTGCAGGAAACCACTAAAGCCGGTCAAGAAGTTCTTGGCATGCTTCCCGGACCTCGATGGCTGGTATTCATACAGCGCTATCTGTCTTGAAAATTTGCCGCTCATGTACAGCCACATGTATGCCTTACTGTCAGTAGGCTTTCCATCCTTTGTGAGCACTCTCATAGGACTCTCGTCGGCATGTAGGAATTTCTCACGTATCAGAAACTGGTGCATACGTTCATAGACGGGCTCCAGCCACAGCTCGCTGCCCTTTATAATCCAGTTGGCCATGTTCTGCTTGGAAAGGGCTATACCGAATTCCCTCCATACCTGCTCCTGTCTATTCAAAGGCATTGCTGCAGCATATTTCTGGTGCATCAGATATGCAATCACGCTTGCGGATGCTATGCTCCCCGGTATGACAGGCGCCGGCATGGGCGCAGTGATCACAGGAACATTATCCCCCTTGCTCTGACATGCTCTACAGGCATACACATTTCTCACATGCTCAACAACATAGACTTCCGCAGGCTTTACCCTCAGTTCCTTTCTGATCTCCTGGGTCATTACGTGCATGCTGCCTCCGCAGGCGGGACAGTTTTTCTCGTCTTCCTGCAGGTCGTATGTTATCGTTTCAACTCTGAGATCCTCAAAGGATTCCTTGTTGATGCCACGCTTCTGCTTCTTTCTTTCATACGTGATCTTCTCAATCTGCGGCTCCTCAAGTTCTGGCCTTGCGGTTATCTCGGCTTCGTTTACGAATGAAATCTGTTCCATAGGAACTGTGTCGCTTGATTTACCGAACTTCTTTGCCTGGGAAAGCTTAAACTGCTCTTCATACCATCTGATTTTCGCATTGGCGATCTCAAGTTCATGTTGCAGCTTTGCATTCTCATTCGTCAAGTCATCTATTGAAGTTGTATTCTGTTGTAATTCCTTGTTTTCTGCTAATTCACTCATACTCTTATTTTACCATAAACAGCGATACAAAAAAAGCCCCAATCTATTGAAAAATCAATATCTTGAAGCTTTTACACCAATACTCGTTCCAATGCGGGCTTGTGGGCTGTAGACTCGCATTTTAAATAAGGAAAACTAGCATCCTTTTTCTCACATTAATTAAGATAGAACTAATTTAATCCTATTGGAATTTGAAAAATAGATTTTCAAATTCCAATAGGATTAAATTATGGTTAAATTCTGCTTGGAGGTAGTTGAACTAATGCAGAATATTTTTTTATGCGATTCAAAGCCTGAGGCGTTTCAGAAGGCAAATGGAGATCTGTTTCCAGAAGCACCTTCACGATGTACGTTTGAAGATTGCCACATGCCTGTGAGAATGAAAAAACACGGTTTTTACAAAAGATACGTTATTACATATGGATTTAGCGGCTACATATATATACGCAGGTATATTTGCCCCTGCTGCGGCCGCACCGTTTCCTTTCTCCCAAGCTTTCTAATACCATATTTTCAATATGCTCTGCCATATATTTTAGCATTTCTATATGGGTATTTCAAAAGAAGTCAATCCATTAGAAAATATGTTGAGCGGCTTAGAAGAAAAAAAGACGACTTCAGCCGTCGTCACTTCAGATACTATATTAATCGTATGTTTTTAAACCGTAACTTGATCCAGTATTATTTGAACCTGACTGACCAAGGCATGATCCCGAAAGAAGATGCGATGGTCAGCCGATTGTTTGCCAAAATCCTTTTAGAAAAATTACATGCAGTGTCCCCACACTATTTGTCATGGAATTTTTTCAAGCTCACAGGCAAAAGTATTTTGGCTCCTGTTCAAAGGATATCATAAAAGTGACAAATTGTCATAAAAACCTTAGCAACAGAGCTTTCCCAGTTCCAAGATATATGGTTATGTATTACCCTATCCTTAATACCGATAAAGGAAGGAGTAATACAGTAATTATGGACGAAAAAACAAGACAGGCAATAGCCTTAAAGCGGTTTTCTATCATAAGCCCAGTGCTTAGCGGTAATGTGAAAAACAACAGGGAATACTTTCAGGAATTATCAAGGAACCCTGTTGAAATGCCATGCCTTGGTATAAAGCTTTATCACTACAAAACCTTTGAAGGATGGCTTTATGATTACCACAGATACGGACTTGACGGGCTAACCCCGGGATTTAGAAGTGATAAGGGAAAAAGCAGGAAGATATCTGTAGAACTGGGTGACAAAATTAAAGAGTATCGCACAAACAATCCTAAAATGCCGGTTACGATATTGTATGACAGGCTAATATCAGAGAAGATTATTAATCCTTTAGAATTGTCAAGATCTAGTGTATACCGTTATGTAGCAGATATGGTGCTTCCCATCGGCGGTGAAGAGTCTGGAGAAAGCCTCCGATTTTCTTATCAGTATCCAGGGGAAATGTGGCAGGGAGATGTTATGTACGGACCTTATATACAGGTGGGTAAAAAGAAGCAGCAGACATACCTTCATGCATTTATAGATGATGCCACAAGAATGATTATGTATTCAAAATTCTTTTATGAGCAGAATTTTGAGACATTACGCATCTGCCTTAAGGAGGCCATGTTGAAAAACGGAATACCCCGCCTTATCTATACAGATAACGGAAAGATTTACCGTAGCCAGCAACTGGAGTATATATGTGCCTCGATGGGATGTACCCTCCTGCATTCGCAGCCCTATGTCCCAAAGGGTCGTGGGAATGTAAAGTTAATGAAAATGTAAAGTAGGCCCTTGTAACCCCTGAATTATGAGGAACTTTTTTGGATTCACTTAACATTTTAATACTCCGATAGTTAAATTAGGCAATTAGCCAAAATACTATGGGAGGGATCTAAAATGGATTCAATAATAACCGAAAAATCATTGGACACCATGGCGGATAAGCTGATTTCCTTTCTCAAACAGATAGGTTTTCATCCAATTCGAATTCAAGGGTATCTCCGGTGTATCAAAAGAAGATGAGCAAGGTTTATTCAGTTTTACAAGCAATGATTGTGACAAATTCATCAAGCAGATTATTGGTAATGGCGGATACAATGAGCTGAGCCGTTACGATAAGGACACAATTAGATGTGCTAATATTCTGATTGAATATCAACTGACAGGAATGATTTCATACAGAATCAATCAAACTCAGGAATTGCTCCATGGATCCTTAGGAAGCGACATTCAATCATACCTGGATTACCGGAAATCTATAGGAATTTCACCTAACACGCTTGATAACAATCGTATCTATCTTGGACGTTTTCAAAAATATCTTGATTCAGTCAGGAAAAGCACATTCTCAGATATGACACAGCAAGATATTCTCGGTTTCATTAAAAGCATTAGTTATTCCACAAAAGCCACCATTCATTGTACGCTTTGCGCTTTAAGGGGGCTTCTCAGATACCTTCATAGTGAAAGAATCCTTGAAATAGACTGGTCGTATTTGGTTCCAAAGGATAGTTACAGAAAAGAAGCAAAGCTTCCAACAACCTATACGAAGGATGAAGTCGAGCGTATGCTGAATGCGGTTGATCGCGGAAACCCAAAAGGAAAACGCGATTATGCCATGATACTACTAGCAGCCAGGCTCGGCCTCCGTGCATCCGATATCTGTTGCTTGACCTTTGAAAACCTGCTTTGGTCACGGAATCTAATTGTACTGATTCAGGAAAAGACCAAAAAACGGATTGAACTGCCGCTGCTCACAGAAGTTGGGAATGCCATCATTGACTACCTTAAATATGGGCGTGTAGCTTCGGATTTGCCGTATGTGTTCCTCCATGCCAACCATGGGGATCATAGGCTTCAAGAACTCACACTTCATAGTATTGTCTATTTCTATATGAGACTTGCAGGAATAGAAAATGTAGATGATAAAAAGCATGGTCCCCATGCATTACGCCATAGTCTGGCCGGATTCCTGCTTGAGAAAAAAACGCCACTTCCTGTAATTTCCGAAGTTCTTGGTCATTCAAACACAGAGTCAACAAAAACAAACTTAAGAATCGATATGGAATCGTTGCGCCAATGCGCCCTTCAAGTCCCTTTCGTCAACGACTGCTACTATCAGAAAGGGGGCTTCTGCAATGGATGATTTAAGGAGCAGTATAGCGCCTCTCATTAAATCTTATGTAGATTTTAAACGCAGTCTTGGCTACAAGTTCAAATACATTTATGTTTTTCGTAATCTTGACAGGTTTCTTTGTGATCAGTCCTATGAGTCGATGGGGCTCAGTGAAGAAATATTAAGCAAATGGAGTCAACGCTGTCCCAACGAAACCGATGTTACCTGGTATAAAAGGATGGATGACATACGGAACTTTTCCATCTATCTGAACGGAATCGGTTATCCATCCTATGTCCCACGGCTGCCAAAGCGATATATAACAACTTTTAAACCATATATCTTTACAAGTGAAGAACTACAACGTTTCTTCAAAGCATGTGATAACATGGAGTATAATGTCAACTACCAGTCGCTTTATCATATATGTCCCGCTTTGTTCAGGCTTTTATACGGATGCGGTTTGCGTGTAAATGAAGCTCTTTCTCTCAAATGTGAAGATGTCAACCTGACAGACGGATTTATTATCATTCATGAAACAAAAAACGGAGAAGAACGCCAATTACCACTTGAAGAATCATTAAAGAATGTATTGGTACAATACCGTAACTACTGTCGCCGCAATACGAATGGACAGGATTACTTCTTTGTAAAACGTAATGGTGAAAGATGCTCATCTGACACTATCTATAGAAAGTTTCGAAAAATACTGTATTACGCAAAGATATCACATGGCGGTAAGGGACATGGCCCACGGGTGCATGATTTCAGACATTCGTTCAGTGTCCACTCACTGGCAAATATGGCTGATCAGGGATTGGATTTGTATTACTGTCTTCCGTTGTTATCAAAATACCTTGGACATAAGTCTCTTTCGGCCACAGACGGTTATGTCAGGTTGACGGCAGAGATGTACCCAAAGCTAATAAATACTATGAATCAAATATGCGCTTTTGTTTTTCCGGAGGTAAAGCAGCCATGAGACCGACGGACTTCGCATATTATCTGACCAACTTCTTTACAAAGTATCTTCCCGTTGAGTGCGGTGTAAGTCCAAATACCATATCGTCTTATCGGGACACATTCCTGCTCTTTATTGCATTTGCAAGGGATGAGAAAGGCAAGGTCGTCGAACGGCTGCAACTGAAAGACATCAATAAAGAACTCATTACAGACTTCCTTAACTGGATTGAAAACGGCAGGAAGTGTTCAATACCAACGAGGAATGTACGGCTAACCGCTATCCACTCGTTTTTTCAATACTTGCAGTACGAATATCCGGATTTCCTACTTGAGTGGCAGAAAATACTCTCAATACCTGTAAAAAAAGGCGAACGCGGAATCCTGAACTATACGTCCCTTGAAGGTATAAAGCTTCTTCTTGAAATGCCAGATCAGTGCACAAAATCAGGAAGAAGGGATTTGGCACTTTTATCACTTATGTATGATACAGGGGCAAGAGTTCAGGAAATCGCAGATCTCACTCCTTCAATGGTGCACCTTTCTAAACCAAGCACTATCAAGCTAATTGGTAAAGGCAACAAAGCACGTATTGTTCCACTAATGGAAAGACAGGTTGATATTCTTAATGGTTACATGAACGAGAATAAACTTAATGCTCCATATGCTAATCAGTACCCACTGTTTTTTAACAATAGAAAAGAAAAACTCACACGTGCAGGTATTAGCTATATACTTGATAAATACGTGAAAATGGCAAGAACCAAGAATGCATCACTAATCCCCGAAAAATTTAGCTGCCATTGCATGAGACACAGTAAAGCCATGCATATGCTCCAATCAGGAGTTAACCTTGTATATATCCGGGATATGCTTGGACACGTATCTGTACAAACCACGGAAATTTATGCAAGAGCTGATTCTCGCAAAAAACGCGAGGCAATCGAGCAGGCTTATACAGATGTGACTCCTGATACAAAATCACAGTGGGAATGTAATCAAGGCCTTATTGAATGGTTGAAGTCATTCAATAAGTAACAGTAGTATGAAAATGTAAAGCGAATCAGTATAGTTTTGATGCATTCCATTGGGTTAACGGTTTCACTTTACATTTTCATTAGCTTTACATTCCCTTTGATATGTGAAGCTTTACATATTCGTGGGAAAATTGAACGATATTTTAATACCGTTCGCATGAGGTTTCTCAGCAGTCTGATCTCGAAAGATATCTCCAGTATAGAGTCTTTGAATGAGGCATATGAAAAATGGTTCGATAGTGACTATCAGAAAAAAGAGCACTCAGCTCTAAACGGCAAGACACCACATCAGAGTTTTATTGATAATATTGACAGAGTTAAGCTGATAACTGATAGGAACCAGTTTAGCGAAAACTTCCTATTAAGGATCAGCCGCAAGGTTTGTCATGATGCAACCATACAGGTAGAGAATACTCTGTTTGAAACAGATCCATGCCTTGCGGGAAATCGCCTTGAGGTTCGTTATGAACCTGAATGGATATTGGATCAAACAAAAAATCTGCAGCTGTATGAGGATGGGAAACGTATAGGGGAAGCGAAACGAATACGGTTCTATGATAATGCCCATGTACAGCGCCGGTTTCCTGGGAATCGAAAGAAAACTGCTGCGGAAACAAAAGATATACCGCATCCATCAGAGAATAGCTTGGCTGCCCATAAAAATACAATATCTTTTACAAGTTTGGCGAAAGGAGTAACAGAAAATGTTTAAGCAATTTTATGGACTTACCTTCAATCCCTTTGACAAGGAAATTGAGACAGATAAGCTATTTAAAAGCAGTGACCTAAATGAATTGGAACAACGGCTAAGATATATGCTGGATAACAGAGGAATTGGTCTTATTGTCGGTGAGCCGGGTACCGGGAAATCCACTTGCTTAAGACGGTTTGCTGAAAATACCAATAAATCACTTTACAAGGTTTGCTATCTTCCGCTAACAACTCTAACCGTAAAGGATTTTTATCAAGGCCTCTGCACTATGCTTGGAACTACGAAGAGATACAGGAAAGTAGATATGTTCTTTGAAATACAGTCGGCCATAAACTCACTTTACTATGAACAAAGAATCACACCGGTATTTATTGTAGATGAAGTACATATGGCCTCTACAGCAATACTTGATGATCTAAGAATACTGTTCAATTTTAAAATGGATTCCTCCAATCCTTTTGTTTTAATACTTTCGGGGCAACCCCAAATACGGAACAAATTGATGTTAACCAGCAGTTATCCGCTAAAGCAGCGAATTGTCATGAGATATTCAATGCAGGGACTTACTCAGGAAGAATGCAGAGACTATTTAACCAGCAGGCTAAAGATTGCAGGATGCTCCAGAGAAATATTTACCCCTGAAGCAGCTCTGGCAATTTACAATATATCCGGAGGAGCTCCAAGGGTAATCAACAATATTGCCACTGCAGCACTTATGTATTCAGCCGCAAAAAGAGCCGATTCCGTGGACGAAGAGGCTGTTTTTCAAGCAAACATTGAGCTTGGGGCTTAAAAAGCTAAAGCACTTTGAGTAGCAAATATTCAAGGTGCTTTCTTTATATCATACTTTTTTAATGGCTGCAATAGCTAGAAAACTAACGTATTGACGATATTCCTAGCGCAGTTTGATAATTTTCCTAGTTTATTCTGATATGCCTATTTTAATTTGATAAAAAAGGACCATTACTTCCAGTTACAATGTGCGAAAAACTTCCTATTTTAATTTGAAAATTGACAGTGGGCTGATTCCTGATGAATACTTGTTCCATCTAGCAGCCATCGGAACTCTCTTTCGGAAAGAGAAAGCGAGAGTGTGTCCTTTTTTGAAGGCCATTTAAAATGACCTTTCTCCAGTCGTTTGTAGTGGAGCCAGAAACCGTTGTTTTCCCAAACCAGTATCTTGATTTTATCCTGGCGCCTGTTGCAAAATGCAAAGAGATGAGTTGAAAAGGGATCCATCTTAAGGATGTGCTGCACAATGAGTGCAAGGCCTTCTACAGATTTTCGTAAATCTGTCGGACCTAAGGCGAGATGAACCCTTTCAATGTGTAGCTGGTTAATCATAGTCGCTGCAATGTCCTGATAGTTTTAATGAGTAAAGCTTCATTAAAATCATTGCCAAGGTGGATTCTAACAGAACCAATTTCCAATGTGATGCTTTTGGCAGAACATGTGCTGGAAACATCCAGACTTGCAAATTCAGAGGTTTCAGGCTCTACTACAGAATCAGTTCCGATGCTTTTTGATTTTCTCAGCCAGTATCTTAGAGCTGACAGGCTCACTTCATTTGATTTGCACCATTGGGAGTGGCTCATGCCACTTTCACGAAAAGTAGCTATTCTGTCAGCCCAGAGTTTTCTGTTGTCGTTGTAATTCAATGAAAAATGCACCTCCGATTTTACTCTTTGATGCATTATCTCATATAGTTATGTTGTTTCCCATGTGGGCTGTATTTGACGCTCACCTTTGAATTGCTAAAATCTAAAGTGCTACTGCTTGAAATGCATTAATCAACTAATATGGGAAAGAACCTATTTGACGCTTACATAATTCCGGGCTTCTATTGTAAGCGTCAAATACTGCCAGACCTCTCATTTAAATAATGTCAAGCTTTACTGCCCAGCCATTCATCAAGAGCGTTGGAAATTTCAACTCTAAACTCTTCATCTGACAGACCAAGATCAGTTCCGCG
>Ga0196971_1000095_pt1 | contig 84177 bp, 77 predicted proteins | sample S1v_1013CmetaG_FD_148660 | JGI IMG/M metagenome (GOLD analysis project Ga0196971, IMG submission 148660) | Soil microbial communities from Anza Borrego desert, Southern California, United States - S1+v_10-13C | ecosystem: Environmental > Terrestrial > Soil > Desert | place: USA: California...
GAACGTGCGCGACGGGCGCCTGTCCTTCGCCCTGGACGGCGCCGAGGCCATCCGCTCGGCCGACGCGGTGTTCATCGCCGTCGGCACCCCGTCGCGTCGCGGCGACGGCCATGCCGACCTGTCCTACGTCCACGCCGCCGCCGAGGAGATCGCCGGCCTGATCGAGGGCTTCACCGTCATCGTCACCAAATCGACCGTCCCCGTCGGCACCGGCGACGAGATCGAGGCCATCATCCGCGCCCGCCGGCCGGACGCCGATTTCGCGGTCGTCTCCAATCCCGAGTTCCTGCGCGAGGGCGCGGCCATCGAGGACTTCAAGCGGCCGGACCGGATCGTCGTGGGAGCCGAGGACAAGCGCGCCCAGGCGGTGATGCGCGAGCTCTACCGCCCGCTGAACCTGAACGAGACTCCGATCCTGTTCACGGGCCGGCGCACGTCCGAACTGATCAAATACGCGGCCAACGCCTTCCTGGCGATGAAGATCACCTTCATCAACGAGATGGCTGACCTGTGCGAGAAGGTCGGGGCGGATGTGCAGCAGGTCGCGCGGGGCATTGGCCTGGACAACCGGATCGGGTCGAAATTCCTGCACGCAGGCCCCGGCTACGGCGGCTCCTGTTTCCCCAAGGACACCCTCGCCCTGGTGCGCACCGCCGTCGACGCGGGGTCGCCGGTGCGGCTGATCGAGACCACGGTCGAGGTCAATGACGCGCGCAAGAAGGCCATGGCCGGCAAGGTGGCGGCGGCGCTGGACGGCGACCTGGCGGGCAAGACGGTCGCCCTGCTGGGGCTGACCTTCAAGCCCAACACCGACGACATGCGCGACGCCCCGTCGCTGGAGGTTGCGCCGGCGCTGATGGCCATGGGGGCGACGGTGCAGGCCTTCGACCCCGAAGGCATGGCCGAGGCCGCGCACCTGTTGCCAGGCGTGGTCTTCAAGGACGGCCCCTATGACGCCGTTGAGGGGGCGGACGTCGTCGTCATCCTGACCGAATGGGACCAGTTCCGGGCCCTCGATCTGGACAGGGTCAAACTGCTGCTGCGCCAGCCGGTGATGGTGGATCTGCGCAACGTCTACCGGCCAGAGGACATGCGGGCCCGCGGCTTCCGCTACGTATCGATCGGCAGGCGCTAGGGAAGCGACGCCCGGACCAGGGGCGGCGGTTCCGCGGCCCGGGCTTCGGCCTGCGGGAGAAGGGCCCTCCCGGCGCCGATCACGAGCATCGCCGTCACCACCGCCGATACGACCGCGATCGCACCCAGCCTTATCCCGTCGGCGATTTCATGGTCCGGACGCACGCGTTTCCCCCGTCGAAACTGTGTTCGCTATCCAGCACCTGCGCCGGTCGGCCGCAAGTCACGGAACGGTGTCCGCCCGAAAAATAAAGGGCGGAGCCAAAGCTCCGCCCTTCATTGCTGCTGCGCCGCCGCTGCCCGCGCGGCGGCCCGGCGCAGGGCATCAGCCGCGGAACGGGCGGATGAGGATCTCCACGCGCCGGTTCTGCGCCTTGCCCTGGGCGGTGGCGTTGGTGGCCACCGGCTGGGTTTCGCCGCGGCCGTCGACGTAGAGACGGTCGGCGAGGACGTTGCGGCTGACCAGATACTGGGCGACCGACGAGGCCCTCTGGCGCGAAAGGTTCAGATTGTAATCCTCGGCGCCGTCGGAGTCGGCATGTCCGATGATGTCCACGATCGACTGGTCGTAGCGGTTGAGGACCGCGGCGACGTCATCGAGCGTGGCGTAGAAGCCGGGGCTGATCGACGACTGGTTGGAGGCGAAGGTCACGTCCGACGGCATGCGCAGGACCAGGTTGTCGCCCTGCCTCGCCACGCCGACGCCGGAGCCGGACAATTCGGCCTCCAGATCGCGCTGCTGGCGGTCCATATAGGCACCGACGGCCGCGCCGCCGAGCGCGCCGATGCCGGCCCCGATCAGGGCGTTCTTGCGGCCTTCCTCGGAGTTTGAGGTATTGGTCAGATAGCCCAGCACGGCGCCGCCGAGGGCGCCCGCGATGGCGCCCGTCCCGGTGTTGTTGCGACGCGGGGTCGAGCTGTACGGGTCGGTCGTCGTGCAAGCGCCGAGCAGGGCCACGACGCTGACGCCGGCGACGAGAATTTTGGCGTGCATGGTGGAATGATCCTTCCAGTTTCTGGTTGACGGCGGAACGCGGCCTTACGGTCAAGGTTCCCGTCCGCCACTCTGGAGAACGATCGGCGGGCGCGGTTTGATCTCGGGCAAGCCGTCGGCGCCCTTGCTTTGCCAAGATCAGCTCGCAGGGCGTATGGAAACGCCCGAATGTAGTTTTGAGGTCCCGCCATGGCCGACAGCCTGAGCACCACCGCCGCCCGCAAGGCGATCGAGCCCGTGTCGATGACGCTCTACGACACCGACTTCCAGGCCTTCGCCGACAAGCTGGGCACGTCCTTCAAGCGCTACGGCTTTGCGGTCATCGCCGACCACGGCCTGGACGAAACGGTGATCGGCGCCGCCCTGGACGACGCCAAGGCCTTCTTCGCCCTGCCCGAAGACGTCAAGCGCCAGTACCACCAGCCCGGCACGGGCGGCGCGCGCGGCCTGACCCCGTTCGGCGTCGAGGCGGCCAAGGGCGCGGCGACGGTCGACCTGAAGGAATTCTGGCACGTCGGGCGTGAACTTCCGGAGGGGCACCCCTACCGGAAATACATGCGCGACAACGTCTGGCCGACCGAGGTCGCTGGATTCCGCGAGCACCTGTACGGCATGTTCACGGCGATGGATCAGCTGGGCCGGAAGATACTGCGCGCCATCGCCCGCTATCTGCAGCTCGGCGATGACTTCTTCGAGGACAAGGTCGAGCTGGGCAACAGCATCCTGCGGATGCTGCACTATCCGCCGGTGCCGGCGGACGCGCCGGGGGTCCGCGCCGGAGCCCATGAGGACATCAATGTGATCACCCTGCTGCTCGGCGCCGAGGAGGCCGGCCTGCAGTTGAAGGACGCCGATGGCGAATGGCTGGACATCGCGCCGCCGCCGAATGCCCTTGTGGTCAATATCGGCGACATGCTGCAGCGGCTGACCAACCACGTGCTGCCGTCGACGACGCACCGGGTGGTCAATCCGGCCCCGGAGCGGCGCGGCTTCGCCCGCTATTCGACGCCGTTCTTCCTGCACTTCAATCCGGACTTCGTGATCGAAACCCTGCCGACCATGATCTCGGACGAGAACCCCGACCGCTACGCCGGCAAGGCGATCATGGCCGAGGACTTCCTGACCGAAAGGCTGAAGGAAATCCGTCTGATCTGAGTGGCGCTTTCGCGAGCGGCACGGCCGCTCGCCGCCTGACCCCGGATTTTCCCCGGGCGCCGGAGGACGTCGCGCCCCCGGCCTATTTGGAGATGCGCAGCTGGGTGATGTCCCGGCCGATCGCGGCGAAGGCTTCGGACAGGTCGCCACCGCTACCCGCGAGGTAGAAGTTGCTCGGGGTCGAGGCGCAGGACTGCAGCATATTGGCGGCGTTGCCCCCGGCGGTGATCTGGAAGCCGACGGTGTAGACCAGGATGCCCTGCGCCTTCATCGCCGTACACAGAGCCCGGCCCTGGTCGAACGGATTGCCGTTGTCCGCGTCGCAGTCGATCTTCTCGGAATTGTTGCCGGAGCCCGTCCCCGCCTGGCGCGAGATCACGCCCGAGCAGTAGGGGGTGTTGAACTCGCCGTCGGTCATGATGATCACGGCCTTAAGCGTCTCGGCGGTGTTGTAGGCGCTGGCCGCGTTGGAGGGCCACAGCGAGTTGAAATTCGGCGAGACCATGTACCAGCCCCAGCCGATGCCGATCTGGCCGGCCGTCGATCCCTCGACATCATAGCTGTCGATCATGGTCTTGAGGGCGTTCTTGTTGCTGGACAGCGGCTGGACGGTCGCGTCCAGGCAAGGGTTGGAGGAGCCCGGGTAGTTGCGGCCCACGCGCGAGCCGTAGGGCGAGGCGTCGGTATAGGCTTGCGCGCCGGTGCGTTCGGTCACGCAGTTGCTGATCCGGTTCGTCTGCAGGTCGCCGTACATGTTCTCGAAGGCGAAATAGGTGCAGCCCTGCTGGGCGCACCAGGCCGACCCGCCCGAGGTGTAGGGGGTCAGGGCCGACAGGTCGGGATCGATGGTGAAGGTGTTGGTCGTCGCATTGCCGACCAGGAAGGTCTGGTCGTTGATCTGCGTCATGCCGTTCACGCCGGTGATGTGAACGTACTGATTGTTGATCATGCCGTGTCCGTTCGACGTGATCGTGATCGAGCAGTCGTTGTTCTGGCAGCGCCGCACCTTGGCGTTGCCGGTGTAGGAGCCGTAGGAGCTGCCGTTCACGCGCGTGCCGCCGACGGTGTAGAGTTCGAAGGTGTTGGTGGTCTTGTTCCTGACCCGGTAGGCCTTGTTGTTCAGCTGCGTCATGCCGGTGGCGCCGGTGATCCAGACGATGTCGTCATTGCTGAAGCCGTGACCGGCCGAAGTGACGACGATCGGCCGGTCCTTGGTCGCGGCCGTGATGCTCATCTCCGTGCCGGTGAGGTTGATGACCGCGCCGGTGATCGCGGTGGACCCGATCGGCGTGCCGCGCACCGCATTGGCGTTGGAGCCCAGGTTGACGCCCATGGAATACGGCACCAGCGCGAGCTTGGAATAATAGGGCGTCTGGACCGGCTGGACGATGATGTCGACCAGGTCCTTCGCCGCCGCCTTCAGGTCGAGGATCCGCTGGCCGCCCATCGAGCCGGTGACGTCGAGCACCAGCGCCACCTCGATGTTGCGCGATGAGCGGTCGACCTCGGAGTGACTGCCGACGGGCAGGTAGTCGTCCATCAACTGGCCGTAGGGCGGCAGGAAGATGTTGGCGACAAGGGTCTTCACCTGCACCCGGGCGTCGGCGATGACCACGTCGTCGTCATTCAGGGTGAAGCTGGTCTGGTCCTCCTCGAGGGTGACGTTCGGATAGGCCTGCAGATTGGCCTTCAGCGCCGCAAGGCCGACCCGCTGAAGGTCGGCGTCGGCCGTGTAGGGCGACCGGGCCGCGGCCAGGGCGGCGGCGTCGAGCGCGTCCTGCAGGTTCACCTTGACGGTCGACATCCGGTGGATGTCGACGCCGCCGAAGGTCATCAGGATCAGCACCGGCAGGCTGAGGCCGAACAGCATGGCGACATTGCCGCGCATGTCTGCGGCCAGGGCCCGCGCGAGGCCTCTCGCGCCACCGAACACTCCGTCAATCCAGGTCTTCAGCCCCATCGCCGTTCCAGCCGTCATCCCGCCGGGAGCGCATGCCGCCCACGATCTTCCCGGCGAGTTTGGCGCAAGCCGGTTAAGAGAAGCGTCAACAGCGAAAGTTAACGACCCGCGTTCTTCGAGCCGCCGGACGGCTCGCGGCTCAGGCGTTCCAGCCGCAGTTCTTGCCGCGGTTCTGCTCGGTCAGCCAGACGTTCAGCGGCGCGAAATAGTCCGCGATGGCCGAGGCGTCGTTGCCGGTTTCACCGGTGAAGGCCTGCATCGCCTCGGGCCACGGACGCGACTGGCCCATCTCCATCATGGCGTTGAAGCGCTCGCCGACCTCCTTGTTGCCGTAGATCGAGCAGCGGTGCAGCGGGCCGGTCCAGCCGGCCTGCTGGCAGGCGGCGCGGTGGAACTGGAACTGGTAGATGTGGGCCAGGAAGTAGCGGGTGTAGGGCGTGTTGCCGGGGATGTGGTATTTGGCGCCCGGATCGAAGGCGTTCTCCGGACGCGGCCCGGGCGGCACAAGGCCCTGGTAGCGGAGCATGTTGGCAGTCCAGGCCTCGTTGTATTCGGCCGGTGAGGTCTCGCCGTTGAACACGTCCCAGCGCCAGCGGTCGACCATCAGGCCGAACGGCAGGAAGGCGATCTTGTCGAGCGCCATCTTGAGAAGGAAGGGGATGTCTTCCTCTTCGCCCGGCACGGTGTCGAGCAGGCCGATCTGGTTCAGATAGGTCGGCGTCAGGGCGGACAGGCCCACAAAGTCGCCGATCGCCTCGTGGAAGCCGTCGTTCGCCCCGTTCTTGAACAGGAAGGGCTGATCCTTGTAGGCGCGCTGGTAGTAGTTGTGCCCGAGTTCGTGGTGGACGGTGTAGAAGTCGTCGCCGTTGACCTGGGTGCACATCTTGATGCGGATGTCCTCGAGGTTGTCGAGGTCCCAGGCGGAGGCGTGGCAGACGACCTCGCGACCCTCGGGCCGGGTGATCATCGACCGCTCCCAGAAGGTCTCCGGCAGCGGGTCCAGACCCATCGAGACGTAGAAATTCTCGCCGGTGCGGACCATCTTCTCCGCGTCATAGCCCTTGCTGACCAGCAGTTGGGTCAGGTCGTAGCTGGACTCGCCGCCGGTGGTGGGGGCCACGACGTCGTAGATGTTGCCCCACTGCTGCGACCACATATTGCCGAGCAGGTCGGCGCGGATCGGGCCCGTGTCGGGCTGGACCTCGTCGCCGTATTTCGCATTGAGCCGGTCGCGAACATAGCAGTGCAGGTTCTCATAGAACGGCTTCACCTGTTCCCACAGGCGGTCGGTCTCGGCGGCGAAGGCGTCGGGGTCCATGTCGTAGCCGGCGCGCCACATGGCCCCGGTGTCGGCGAAGCCGAGCTCGCGCGAGCCCTCGTTGGCGATCTCGACCATGCGGGCGTAATCGTCGGCCATCACAGGGGAGACGGTGCGCCAGCCCTCGTAGAGCGCCTTCAGCTCCGCCGGGTCGCGCGACTCGGCCATCAGGATGGTGGCGTCATCGAGGGTGATCTGGCGGCCCTTGAACTCGAACTTGCCCGTCGCATAGGTCGAATCCAGGCGGGTGGTGATCTCCGCCAGTTCCCCGGCGGCGCCGGGCCGGTTCGGGGCCGGCAGGACGATGCCGAGGCGCAGCAGGTTCAGCTTGCGGCGGACGTCGGCCGGGACCTCGACGTCGTTGAAGCGGGCGGCGCCGTTGGCCAGTTCGACCTGGAGCTCGGTGTATTCGGCGTTGATCCGGCTCTCGAGCCACATGGTGTCGTGGGTGATGTTGGTGGCGCGGGTCCACTGGATGCGGGCGGCCTCTTCCGACAGGTCGGCCAGACGCTTCTCGGCCTCGGCGACGAAGGCGACGGCCGCTTCGGCGGTGGCCGGAGCCATGTCGGGGCCGGCCGCGGCGTCCGCGTCCGCACGCGCATCGGCGACGGCCATGTCGATGGCGGCGTCCTCGTAGCTGGCGCAGCCGGCGGCCAGGCCGAGGACCGAGGCGGCGGCGGCCGTCATAAGGATGCGTTTCATGTCTTCTCCCGGGGGGCGTTCAGACGGTTGCTCCGCCTTTTCGGCCCGCAGGTGAGGCGAGCGGAGCCGTGCCGTCAAGCGTGGCTTTAGCCGAGGACGCAGGCGGCGAGGCCGTCGTTGCGCACCGTGCCCATGGCCGCCAGCACGCGGGAGGCCCGGCGGCGGACATAGGGCCCGGGCGAGGACGCATTGTAGCGTCGGGGCGACGGCAGGATGGCCGCCAGCCGGGCCGCCTCGCGCGGGCTGAGGTCGGCGGCGGACTTGCCGAACCAGTGCCGCGCCGCCGCCTCGGCGCCGTAGACGCCCGGGGCCCATTCCGCGACGTTGAGATAGACCTCCATGACCCGGCGCTTGCCCCACAGCGTCTCGATCAGGACGGTGTAGCCCGCCTCCAGGCCTTTCCGGATCCAGTCGCGGCCGGGCCAGAGGAAGACGTTCTTGGCGGTCTGCTGGCTGATCGTCGATCCGCCGCGGATACGCTTGCCGCCGCGCTTCTCGGCCCGGGCGTTGGCTTTAAGCGCCTTCTCGATGGCCTTCATGTCGAAGCCGTGATGGGCGCAGAAGGTCGAGTCCTCCGAGGCGATCACGGCCTCCACCAGGCGCGGCGAGATGTCGTCCAGCGAGCGCCAGCGGTAGGACAGCCCCTCCCCCTCGATCGCGCGGCTGACCATCAGGAAGGTCATCGGCGGCGGGACCAGGCGGAGGACGGCGACGGAGGTCACGACCAGGCCGATGAGGACCAGCACGACCGTCAGGACCGGGCGGCCGCGTTTCTTGATCAAGGCCTGTTTCGCCATGACACGAGGGTGGAGCGGAAGCGTGGCCGGAGGCAAGGGGCGAGAGGTCAGGAAAAAGCGGGGGGGGGGCAGACTCGGCAGGGTCGGCAAAGGGTGGCGGAAATTTGGGGGGGCGGAGTCGGCAGAGTCGGCATCGGGTCCGAAGAGGTTCAACGACTTGCCGGTTCGCGCTGTCGGCTGCGCGGCTCCTGCAGCGGGAGGGATGGGGATCCACTTGTCAAAGACCAGCGTCCGGCGAGGGACATGGCGACCAGTATGGGGCCGTTTCCTTGTCAGGCGGGAAGAATGGATCGAGAAAATGCCATGTATCTGATAATGCAGCACATTCTCCGCACTATCCGACTATAATTTCGCGGATTGCCAGCACAGCGTCAGACGTCGCTTTCGTCATTCTCCGGCGAGGCGCAGCCGAGACCGGGGAACCCAGCGGCGCCGAAGGCGACCGGTCCGGGCAGGCTGTTGCGACAGCGATGCTCTCGGCAGTGTCGCGCTCGCGCGCCGCTGGGTCCCCCGGTTCCGCGCTTCGCGCGGCCCGGAGGATGCCGAAAGGAGGCACTGCATCCTCCCCGCAGCGATCAGCCCTCGGCCTCCCCAACCCCGGCCTGCCCGTCCTCGTCGGCCCAGGCGACGCGGCTCGCGTCCGCGCTCATGGCGAGGGCGGTGACAGCCGCGCCCTTTTCCGCCTTGAGGAAGTTCAGGCCCTGTCCCGCGGGATGGGCCAGCCAGACGCGGCCGTCGTTGAGACCGGCGGCGACCACGGAGTGCTTCGGCTGCGACGCCACCAGGGCGACGAGGCTGCCCTCGTCAAAGCCGATCTCGGTGGCCTCGCGGCCCATCGGGCCGTTCGAGCCGATGAAGGGCCAGAGCACGACGCCCTGCGCGCCCGACGTGGCCAGCAACTGACCGTTGCCGAGGAAGCTCATCGATCGGACCTTGGACGGATAGCCGCCCATGCGCAGGTTCTTCTGGTCCTTGATGCGCCAGCCGTGCAGCTGGTTGTCCTGCATCGCGGTGATGACGAAGGCGCCGTCAGGGGACCAGGCGACGCCGGTGTGGGACCCTGCCCATTTGAGCATGGTCGGCTTCTGGTCGGCGATGCGGGCGAACCACAGGGCCGCGCCGCCGTAGGTCGAGGTGGCGACGCGCCGGCCCTTGGGCTCGAAGGCCACCCCCGAGACGGTGCGTTCATGGATGAAGTCGCGACGGAAGCCCGCGTCCTTCGCATCGATCACCGACAGGGTCTTGCCGGCGGAGAAGGCGATCAGGCCGCTCTCGGCCGAGGCGTCTATCGCGTCGATCCACTGGCCTTTCGCGGTCGCCAGCACACCGGCCTCGCCGCGCCGGTGCCAGATCACCCGGCCGTCGTCGCCGCCGGTCACCACGCCGTCGCCGGAGGGGTGGACGGCGGCGCACAGGATGGCGCCGTCGTGGGCGGCGCTGAACTCGCCGCCCTCGAAGCGCACCGAGCCGTCGCCGAGGGCGAAGACGGCGCTGCTCCGGTCAAACAGGGCGGCGGTGACCTGGGCGTCGAAGGTGCGGGTTTTCATCAGATTTCGTTTAGAGGCCGCGGGGCGTGCGTCAACGTCGGCCCGGAGTCAGGCGCGGCCGTGCGTCTCGACCCAGCGGCCCGTCATCAGCGCCGCATTGGCGTAGGCCTCCTGCAGTTCGACGCTCCAGTAGGTGAGGCGCTCCAGCGGAATGGGCTTTCCGGAGACGGCGCAGACCACGTGGTCGCCGGGCCGCACCACGTCGAAATCCGGCGTGCCGTAGCGCAGGGTGGCCTGCCGTGATGCCGTCGGCAGCGGCTTGGGCGGCGGGTTCACCGGTCGGCTCCGAATTGAGCGCCCGGCCGCCGCGGATCGCACCGGATCAGCCGCGAGTCGGCGACCGCCGCCTGACGGTGGACCACGGCCGCCTGATATTCGGGGTCGCGCAGCATGCCGAGGAAGGCCTCGCCCGACGGATATTCGGCGATGAAGGCGAGATCCCAGACTTCGTCCGCCGGCCCGATCACCGTCAGCCGCGGCGTTCCCAGCCAGATCTGGCGACCGCCGGCCCGGGCGAACGGCGACGCGGCGGCGCGGCCGTAAGCGGCGTAGGCGTCGGCGCCGCTGACGTCGCGGGAAATGGCGGCGTCGACGTCCGGGGCGTAACCGGCGCGCTCGCGGAAGCGCAGCAGGTTCAGCATGGCGATCGGCTGGTCGAGCGGCAGGCCGCGGAAGGCCGCCATGGCCTCGCGGGTCGGATCGACCGCCCCGGTCATGCGGCGCAGGCCTCGAAGCCGGCCTTCAGCGCCGCCTCGTCGAGGTCGCGGCCGATGAACACCGCGCGGGACCATCGGCGCTCGGTCGGGCCCCACGGCTTCTGCAGCTCGCCCTCGAGGATCATGTGCACGGCCTGGAAGACCAGCCTCCGATCCTCGCCGGCCACGTCGATGATGCCCTTGGCGCGCAGGATGTTCTGGCCCTGCTCGCCCAGCAGACGATCGAGCCAGGCGGTGAATTTGGTCCCGTCCATTGGCCGGTCGAGCGACAGGGAGATGCCCTTGATGTCGTCCTCGTGGGCATGGCCGCGCGCGCCGTGGGCGTGCTCGTGCCCGTCCGCGTGGTGGTGATGGTCGTGATCGTGATCGTGGTGGTCGTGGCCGCAGTGCTCGTCGTGGACGTGGCCTTCCTCGCCATGGGCGGGATTGGCGAACTGCGGATTGATGTCGAGGATTCGCTCCAGGTCGAAGCCGCCGAGGCCCAGCACCTGGTCCAGCGGCACGTCGGCGCGCTCGGCGCGGGTGATCGGGGCCAGCGGATTGAGCTTGCGCAGACGACGCTCGACCTCGGCCAGTTCCTCTTCCGAGGCGAGGTCGACCTTGTTGAGGATGATGCGGTCGGCGAAGGCGACCTGCTCGCGCGCCTCCTTCGAGTCGTCCAGCCGGGCCATGACGTGTTTCGCGTCGACCAGGGCGGTGACGCTGTCCAGCTGCGTCTTCGCCTTGACGTCCTCGTCGACGAAGAAGGTCTGGGCCACCGGGCCGGGGTCGGCGAGGCCGGTGGTCTCGACGATGATGGCGTCGAAGGCGGGCTTGCCGGGGCGCTGGCGCTTCATCAGGCCGGCCACGACCCGGATCAGGTCGCCGCGCACGGTGCAGCAGACGCAGCCGTTGTTCATCTCGAACACGTCCTCGTCGGCGCCGACCACCAGATCGTTGTCGATGCCGATCTCGCCAAACTCGTTGACGATCACGGCGTAGCGCTTGCCGTGGTCCCCGGTGAGGATGCGATTGAGCAGGGTGGTCTTGCCGGCGCCGAGATAGCCGGTGAGGACGGTGACGGGGATCTTGCCAGAGGTTTGGCCGGAGGCGGTGTCGGTCATGGGCCGCTAGATGGCGGCTGCGAGGCCGCTTGTGAAGGTCAGCAGTCGGGACAATCGGGCAGGGGGCCGGCTTCCAGCTGCAGGGTGGTGTGGCGGATGGAGAAGCGGGCCCGGGCCATCCGGTGCGCCTCGGCCAGCAGGGCTTCCGGGTCTGGCCGGTCGTGGACCAGGTGGGCGGTCAGGGCCGTTTCGGTCGTCGACAGGCCCCAGACGTGCAGGTCGTGCACGGCGCCGACCCCCGGCAGGGCGAGGAAGGCGGCGCGGATCGCCTCCACGTCGACGCCGCGCGGGGCCGCGTCGAGGGCGAGATTGACCGAGTCCCTGAGCAGGCCCCAGGTGCCCCACAGGATCACCGCCACGATCACCAGACTGACCAGGGGATCGATGATCGACCAGCCGGTGAACAGGATGGCCGCCCCGGCGATCACCACCCCGATCGAGACGGCCGCGTCGGCCATCATGTGCAGCCAGGCGCCCCTTGCGTTGAGATCGGTGTGCCGGTCGCGCATGAACAGCAGGGCGGTGCCGAGGTTGATGACGAAGCCGACGGCGGCGACGCCCATGATCAGGCCCGACATCACCGGCGCGGGCTCGGCCAGGCGACGCACCGCCTCGATCGCGATGCCCCCGCAGGCGAAGATCAGCAGCAGGGCGTTGGCCAGGGCGGCCAGAACCGTCGCCTTGCCGTAGCCATAGGTCTTTCCGGGCCCGGCGGCCCGACGGGCCAGCCAGGCCGCGCCGCCGGCCATGGCCAGCCCCAGCACGTCCGACAGGTTGTGCCCGGCGTCAGCCAGCAGCGCGGTCGAGCCGCTGTAGACTCCGGCGCCGAACTCGATGCCGACGAAGGCCAGGTTGACGATCAGGCCGACGGCGTAGCGCCAGTCGCCGGTGTCGACGGGGCCGTGGTGGTGGTGGCCGTGGTCGTGGCCATGGGAGCCATGACCGTGGGAGCCGTGACCGTGGGCTCCGTGGTCCCGGTGGTTGTGGGTGTGGCCGTGGGTATGCGCCATCCTCAGAGCTTTAGGGCTGATAGAGGACGACGAGAAGGCCGATTGCGATCAGCGCCAGCCCCAGCACCGCGCCCTCGTAGCGCGCCCAGCGCTCCAGCCGCAGCACCGACCAGCCGGCGCGCGCCAGAAGGGTGAAGAGCGCCATGCCGGCCACGGTGCCCGCCGCGAACACGGCGGTCAGCGCTCCGAGGACGGCAAGCCCCTGCTGCGCCTGGTTCAGGTAGAAGGGCAGCAGCACCTCGCCGGGCGAGATCGCCATCACCACCACCAGTCCGAGGAAGGCGGCCGTGTGGGACACCGCCGGTTCGGTCATCTCCAGTTGCGGGCCGATCGCCGTCTGCGGCCCCCGGATCGCCGCGCGGAGCAGATAGAAGCCGCCGAAGGCCAGCAGAAGGGTCGCCGACAGATACGGCAGCAGCCCGGCGATCCACTGATCGAGGGCCAGGCCCGCCAGCACGATCAGGCCGCCCACGAAGGCCGTCGTGGCGATGTGCGCGAGCCCGGCTGTGGCCACGGCGGCGAGCACCCGCGGAAGGCTCCAGCGCTGGGCCCGGCCGACGAGAACGAACGGCAGCCAATGGGTCGGCAGGGCCGCATGCAGGAAGGCGGTCGCGAACCCGCCTCCCAGCAGGGACAGCAGAACGGTCTGTTCGAAGGCGGGCGGCGTCATCGCCGCCTCTCTAGCGTGTTACTTTATAACAGTCCAGAGCGCCGGGAGGCGGCCGGCCGTCGCCGGGATCCGCCGCGCAGCCGGGGATCGCCGCGCAATCGATGCAGCACGTGGCGCGAACTTTGTCCGCCGCCCGGGTCCGGCCCCCCGGAGGGCCAGACGCTCCGGAAATGCCCTGAAGGCCGGGTTTCGCGTTGACTCGGCGACCCCCTTCCGTATATGTCGCCGCTCTTCGCCCGAGGGGGACCCCCGTCGGGCTTATTCTTTTTGCGTTTCGCTGAGGCTTCAACATGTACGCGGTGATCAAGACCGGCGGCAAGCAGTACCGGGTTCAACCGGGCGACGTCATCGTGGTCGAGAAGCTCGACGGCGATGCCGGCTCGAACGTGTCGTTCGGCGACGTGCTGATGCTGGGCGGCGACAAGGGCATCACCCTCGGCGCCCCGACCATCGCCGGCGCGACCGTCGCCGCGACCCTGGTGGAAACCCGCAAGGGCGAGAAGATCAAGATCTTCAAGAAGATCCGTCGCCAAGGCTACCGCCGCACCAACGGCCACCGCCAGATGGAATCGGTCCTGCGCATCACCGGCATCGAGGGCGCCGGCGAGAAGGCGAAGTGGGACGGCGAAACCTCGCTGATGACCAAGGCCGAGATGAACCTGCGCGCCCGCGGCCTCGCCCCGCGCGTCGAGGAGACCGAAGCCAAACCGGCGAAGAAGGCCGCGGCTCCGAAGGCCGCCAAGGCCGAAGCCGCTCCGGCGACCGAAGCCGCCGCTGAAAAGCCGGCCGCCAAGAAGGCTCCGGCCAAGAAGGCCGCGCCCAAGGCGAAGCCCGCCGCCACCGACGAAGCGTAAGAACAGTTAGAGACGAGGGAGCAGACCTATGGCTCACAAGAAATCCGGTGGTTCGTCGCGCAACGGTCGCGACTCCGAGTCGAAGCGCCTCGGCGTGAAGAAGTTCGGCGGCGAGCGCGTGCTGGCCGGCAACATCCTCGTGCGTCAGCGCGGCACCACCTTCCACCCGGGTGAGAACGTCGGCCTCGGCCGCGACCACACCCTGTTCGCCACCACCCACGGCTCGGTCAAATTCACCACCAAGCGTGGCGGCCGCTGCTACGTGTCGATTCTTCCGGCCACCGAACAGGCCATGGCCGCCGAGTAGCGCGAACACCGACTGACACCCGGATCGCGCAAGGCTCGAGAGCCGCGATCCGGACCAGGGAATATTTCCGCGGGGAGTCTGGATCACCAGGCTCCCCGTTTCCGTTCCCCGCCTCGAAGCCGTCCGAGCCCTCCAAGGAGGCGGCGAGAACACCGAGGCCGCCTCATGTGCGTGATTGAACCCTCCCCTGTCGTCGAGACACGGCGCCTGTCGTTGCGCGCACCGGCCGCGCAGGACGTCAGCCGGCTGGCCACGCTGGCCAACGACCCGGATATCGCCCGGATGACCCTGCGCATGCCGCACCCGTATTCGGTCGAGGACGCCGAGGCCTTCGTGCTGGCGGTGGCCGGGCAGGACCCCGCCCGGGCCGCGACCTTCCTGATCGAGCACGAGGATCACGGACCCGTCGGCGTGATCGGCCTGTTCGAGGACAGCGATCCCGCTCCCGAGGTCGGCTACTGGATCGGACGTCCGTTCTGGGGCCGCGGCTATGCGACCGAGGCGCTGGAGGGCGCGCTGGCATGGGCGTCGAAGCGCTGGCGCCGGCGGGCGCTGGTCGCCGGTCATTTCACGGACAACCCGGCCTCGGGCCGCGTGCTGGAGAAGGCAGGCTTCCTCTACACGGGCGAGGTGCGCCGCGGCTTCAGCAAGGCGCGGGCGGGCGAAGCGCGGACCCGCCGGATGGTCTGGCTGGCCTGATGGACATTCTGTCCGCTCGTCCCGGCGAAGGCCGGGATGAGCGGAGCGGGATTATCCGAACAGGGTGGGGCCGAACACCGCGGCCAGGGCGACCGCGCCGGCTCCGACGGCCACGACCGCGCCGGCGATGAACGCCATCCAGGTCCGCGCCGCGCGCTGGCGGCGCAGACCGCTGGTCTTGACCGACCTCAGCATGACGCCGGGCTTGGGCCCGAAGACTTCCGAGCCAGAGATATTGTGCTGGGACATGAACGCGCTCCCTGATCCACCGCCCCTTGCGGGTCAGGAGGAGCCAAGCGGTGCGCACAAGGCGAAACAATGGCGAACGCCGCTCACCCACCGTTCCGTGATCGGATGAACAATGTTTGGGGCGCCGTCGCGCGCGACGCGGTCGCTCGCTGCTAGAGCGCGCTGCTCAGCCGCAGAAGATCAGCCGTCCGCTATAGGCGCGGTAGTAGCCGCTGCCCGGGTCGTATGAACGGTAGTTGGCGAGGCACCAGTCGATGCGGCCCGGATCGCGGCCGCCGCCGTGGTCCCGACGGCCATCCCCGCCGCCGCCATAGACGAGATCCGGCCGACCATAGGCGCCGTGGTAGGCGGCGCCCTGCCCGTAGCCATGGCCGTAACCCTGACCATAGCCGTAGCCATAGCCCCGGCGACGGGTCGAGTACCGCCCGTCATAGCCGTAATCGTGGGCGCGACCGTAACGGCCGTGATTGCCGCCATAGCCGGCGAGGGCCCGGTAGTCGCGTCGCGCCTGCGGACTGACCCGGCGCCGCTGGTCGCGCCAACGGGCGTGGCAGTCGGTGCGGCTGGCGTCCCAGAAGGCGTCGCAGCGGTAGTCGCCCGGCCGGTCGAGCTGGCTGCGCCAGTCGAAGGCCGAGGGAGCCCAGTTCGAGCCGCCCCGGCCATGCCCGTGCCCGCTGTTGCCCCAGGACTGGGCCGCCGCCGGACCCGCCGCGAGCGCAAGGGCGGAGGCGACGATCAGCGAAATCAGGAGCGGGCGGCGCATGGTTAATCCTCCAGAGCGGCCCGGTACGCGGCCTGAAAAGACGGCTGACGAACGCTTACAGGGTGACGGAAACGCGCCCGCCGCGGGTGTCGACGTGGCGCATCAGCACCACGCGCTCCTCGCCGCCGGCGCTGACCGGAGCGATGACGAACCAGCCGCCGTCAGGCAGGCCGGAGAAGCTGAAGCACCCGTTCTCGCAGGTCGTGGAGCGGACGTAGGAACGATAGTCGGCGTTGGGATCCGGCACGGTGCGGGCCCGCACGATCGCTTCCGGCACGGCGGCCCGGTCGGTGGAGCCGTACAGCGTGCGGAAGCGGGCGCGCGTGTAGGGGGTGTCGGGGGTCAGGGCCACCGAGCCGGTGCAGTTGTAGACCTGGCCGTTGCGGCGATAGTCGACCCGTCCGTCGATCGACGCGCTGCCCGACCGGGTCGACCAGGCGAAGTCATCGGCGCGGAACACGCCCGGCGCCGGCCCGGGGCCGAAACCGCCGTCCATCGGCACGGTCTCGCAAGCCGCCAGCAGGCCGCCGAGCGCCAGAACGGCGATCGCGGGCGCGAGGGGCTTTCGGAATGTCTTCTGGGCGGCCATGGGCTCTCTCCGTCACGGGTGCGGGCAGAACGTGCGGATGAGACGCTCAACGCCGCTGCAAGGTCAAGGTTGCGAGCCTCCGGACGCTGGTCCAAAAGCTCGGGCAACCCGGCGCAGACCGGGTATAGGGAAACCCCATGACAGTCACGTTTGACGATATTCTGGCGGCGCGGGAGCGGATCGCCGGCCAGGTCGACCGCACGCCGGTGCGCTACTCCCGCAAGCTGTCGCAGCTGACCGGGGCCGAGGTCTGGATCAAGTTCGACAACCTGCATTTCACCGGCAGCTTCAAGGAGCGGGGAGCCCTGAACCGGCTGCTGCAGCTGTCGCCGGAAGAACGGAAGCGGGGCGTCGTGGCCGCCAGCGCCGGCAACCACGCCCAGGCGCTCGCCTATCACGGGGCCCGGCTGGGCGTGCCGGTCACCATCGTCATGCCGGAGGGCACGCCTTTCGTGAAGGCCGACGGCACCCGGGCCCATGGCGCGACCGTGGTGATCAAGGGGGCCGACTTCTCAGGTTCGACCGAGGAGGCGCACCGGTTCCGCGACGAGGAGGGCATGGTCTTCATCTCGGCCTTCGACGACGCGGGCATCGTCGCGGGCCAGGGCGTGTGCGGCCTCGAATTCATGGAGGACGCGCCGGATCTGGACGTGCTGATCGTTCCCGTCGGCGGCGGCGGGCTGATCGCCGGCACGGCCATAGCGGCCAAGGGACTCAAGCCCTCGATCCGCATCTTCGGGGTCGAGGCCGCCATGTATCCTTCGTTCTCGGCGAAGCGCCGGGGAGAGATCCCGAAATGCGGCGGCCAGACTATAGCCGAGGGTATCGCGATCAAGGCCGTCGGCGACATTCCGTTCGCCCTGGCCGATCCGCTGGTCGAGGAGATGCTGGTCGTCGACGAGGCCGACTTCGAGAAGGGCGTCGCCTTCCTCGCCACGCTGGAGAAGACGGTCGCGGAAGGCGCCGGAGCCGGCGGGCTGGCGGCGCTGCTCGCCCATCCGGACAAGTTCCGGGGGCTGAAGGTCGGCCTCGAGCTGACCGGCGGCAATATCGATTCGCGGATGCTGGCCGTGGTGCTGAACCGGGAGCTGGTGCGCGAGAAACGGCTGGTGGTCTATCGCATCCTGGGCGACGACCGGCCGGGGATGCTCTCGAAAATGAGCGCGGTGATCGGCGGCCTCGGCGGCAACATCATCGACGTCGTGCATAACCGGCTGGCGCTGGACGTCCCCGCAAAGGGGGCGGAGTTCGACATCATGGTCGAGACGCGCGGCGAGACGCATGCGGACGAGATCAGACACGGACTGGAAGAGGCAGGCTATGCGCTACGGATGGGCTAGGACGGCGGCGGTGTTGGCCATGGCGGCGGCCCTGGCCGCGTGTGGCCGGGGCGAGGCTCCGGCGGTCGGCCGGGAGGCCGCCGAAAATCTGCGCGCGGCCGAGTTCTTCATGGCCTCGAATGCCCGCGCGGCCGGCGTGCAAACCCTGCCGTCAGGGGTCCAGTACAAGGTGACCCAAGCCGGGCCGCCCGGTGGCGAAAGCCCCGACAGCAATGACCTGGTGAGCGTCGACTACGAAGGCGCGCTGACCGACGGCACGGTGTTCGACAGTTCCTTCCAGCGCGGGCAGCCGGCCGTGTTCACCCTGGAGGAAGGCATTTCCGGCTCGATCATCCCGGGCATGCGCGAGGCGCTCCAGCATATGAGCGTCGGCGACGAGTGGCTGGTCTACATCCCCCCGCAGCTGGGTTACGGCGAGCAGGCCTCGGGCCCGATCCCGCCCAACAGCGTGCTGGTCTTCCGCCTCAAGCTGCTCGACGTGGCGGCGGCGCCCGGCGGCTCGACCGTCATCGCGACGGCGAACGGCTGAGGCGACGCCCTAGTCGACCGCCGGCGGGGCGGGCATCAGGTCGCCGAAGGGGGCGGCGTCCTCGAGCGCGCGGCGGAACGACGGCCGCGCCATCAGCCGGCCGTGCCAGGCTTTCAGCCGCGGCCGGTCGCCGAACGGGACCAGCCGCCGGGCGTAGGTCAGGATCGGGGCGGCGGCGCAGTCGGCGAGGGTGAACCGCTCGCCCGCGCCCCAGGTCCGGCCGTCCGACAGCCTTTCCTCCAGCAGATCCCAGGCGGTGGCGATCTCGCGTTCGTCCAGCGCCATCACCGCCTCGGGCGGGGGCGGGCCGGCGCGGCCGAGCCGGTGAAAGATGATCCGGTTCATCGGGCCGCCGACATAGGTGTCGATGATGCGGTCCACCCAGCGCGCCTCCAGCGCCGTCTCCGGGTCGGTCGGGATCAGCCGTCCGCCGCCGGCCAGACGGTCGAGGTATTCGATGACGATGCTGGACTCGTGGACGGTCCGGCCCGCCTCCGTATCGACCAGCACCGGCATCCTGGCGAAGGGCGACAGCGCCCTGAAGGCCGTCATGACCGCCTCGTCCGCGAAGTCGACCAGCTTCGGCTCGAACGGCAGCCCCAGTTCGTAGAGGGCGACGAGGCCCTTCTGGCCATAGGCGGAATAGGGATGGGACCACAGGATCAGGGTCATCAGGCGGCTTCCTTCTGCGTATCCAGCCAGGCGGCGAGTTGGTCCATGCCGAAGGCCGTGCCTTCCTCGCGCTCGGCCCATCCGTCCTCGCCAAGATAGACGCCCTGCTCGTTGAAGATCAGCCGCGCGCCCCTTCCGTCCGGCAGGACTTCGACCGAGGCGATCGAGGCCGACAGCTTGCGCCCGCCGACATGCATGACGAAGGCGAAGACGAAGCGGCTGTCCGGCACGATGTCGAGGTAGGTCCCCTCGAACAGGTGCACGGCGCCGTCCCCGCCGCCGCCCCGGCTGACCTCCCGCCCGCCGACGCGGAAGTCCAGGGTCTCGATGATTGGCGCCGTGACCTCCTCGCAGCCCATCCAGCGCTGCTTGAGCTCCCGGTCGGAGAAGGCGCGGAACACCCGGCCGGGCGCGGCGTCGTAGCGGCGCTCGATCGTGAAGGCGCCGAAGTACAGGCGCTGATCCGTCATTGCGCGGCTCCCGTTGAAGTACGCCCGATCCGCAGGTGGGTCGCCCGTTCGCCGGCCGAGCTCTCAAGCATCCCGTAGCCAAGGGCCGGCAGGTCGAGCCCCTCCCAGAACGGCTCGCCCCGGCCCAGCAGGACGGGCGAGACGGCGATGTGCATCTCGTCGATCAGACCGGCCCGCAGATACTGGCGGATCGTCTCCGCCCCGCCGCCGATGCGGATGTCGCGGTCGCCGGCCGCGGCGCGCGCCCGCTTGAGCGCCGCCTCGATGCCGCCCGTCTCGAAATGGAAGACCGTGCCGCCCTTCATCTCGAACGAGGCGCGCGGGTAGTGGGTCAGGACGAAGACGGGGCAGCGGTACGGCGGTTCCTCGCCCCACCAGCCCTTCCATCCATCGTCGGGCCAGGGGCCGCGGGAGTGGGCGAACATGTTGCGCCCCAGGATCCAGGCGCCGATGCCGTCCATGCCGCGTCTGGCGAACCCTTCGTCCACGCCGCTCTGGCCGTGGCCCTTGCCGTACAACTTCTGAAAGGTGTCGGTCGGGAAGAACCATTCGTGCAGGCTCTCGCCGCCCACGCCCAGCGGGTTCGACAGGCTCTGGTCGGGACCGGCGCCGAAGCCGTCGACGGAGACCGCATAGCTGCTGACGCGAACCTTGCCGGCCATCACGAATGCGCCTTCAGTTCGCGGCCGAGCTTGTCGAGCATCTCGCCGCAGCCGTGCTCGCGCCCGGCGATTTCCCGGCGCGGGTCGCCGCCGAAATAGGCGCCCTGTTCGGTATAGATCAGCCGCGTGCCCGGGCCGTCGGCGAGCAGTTCGGTGGTGGCCAGCGAGGCCGAGGCCCGCTCCTTGCCCGCCGCGGTCACGCGCCCCATCACATAGCTGACGATGATGCGGCGGTTCTCGACGATGTCGAGGTGCTCGGTGTCATTGAACCAGGTCTCGTTGGTTTCGCCGCCGAACCGGAAACTGCCGCCGGCATAGCCGCCGACGCGGAAATCGTAGGTCCAGTCGTGGATGGTCCAGTTCTCGCCCTCGACGAACCAGCGGCGAAAGGCGGCGGGATCCGAGTATGCGCGGAACACCCGCTCGGGCGAGGCGTCGTAGCGGCGCTCGATGGTGAAGGTCCCGTGAGCGAGTTCGGGCGCGGGGGTGGTCATGATTTCGGCTCCTCGTTCGGCCTGGTTTCGTTCAGGAAGGCGCCGAGGCGGTCGAGGCTGCGCTCGACCGACCGGCGGCGGTCGTTGATCCAGCGTTCGGCGGCGCCGAGCGCCTGCGGCTCGACCCGGCAGGTGCGGACGCGCCCGATCTTTTCGGTGACCACCAGCCCGGAGGCCTCCAGGATCTTCAGGTGCTGCACCACCGCCGACATCGACATCGGCAGCGGTTCAGCCAGCTCGCTGACCGTGGCCGGACCCGCGGAGAGCCGCTCGACCATGCGCCGCCGGGTCGGATCGGACAGGGCCTGGAAGGCGAGATCGAGCGGCGGCTGATACTGAAGCATTCACTTAAGTATCACGAGAAACGCCGGGTCCGCAAGCCGGGCGGGCGCAACCCATCGTTAATCGACGCGGCGCAGGCTCGACCGGTCCATCCCCGGAGCGACGCGATGTCGACCATCCAGACCTCCACCTATCGGCGCCAGCGGGATCATTTCGAGCCGCAGGACGCCGATCCCCAGGAGCAGCGGCGGCTGCGCGGCCTGCTCGAGCAGATCGACTATTCCGCCTTCGTGGCCAATCGCGAGGTGATCGCCGCCGCCCTGCCCGCCCTCGACGCGGCGGTGTTTCAGCGGCTGGCGGTGCAGACGGCGACGGCCCGCGCCAAATGGGTCGGCGAGGCCCTGCGCCAGTGCGAGTCCGGCGCGCCTTCGACGCCAGACCAGATCGCCCGGCTGACCTCGGCCCGCACGGCCTACGAGGAGTTGGCCGAGGCCTATGAGGGCCTGCGCCGCATGGTCGAGCGCGGCTATCTGATCATCAGGGCCGCCCAGGCCTGACCGGCCGCTAGTCGGCGGCGGCGTCCAGCGGCTGGGGCCGGGTCGCGATCGGCGCGTCCGGATCCGACGGCGGCGGCTCGGCCGAGGTCGGCGGCGGACCAGCCGGTGCGGCCGGGACGATCTCGATGCGGGGTTCCGCCGGAGCGACGACCGGGGCGGCCGGCGGCGCCGGCTGCGGCACGGTCGAGGGGGCCGGCGTCCGGGCCGCGGCAGGCGGGGTCGCGGCGGGCCGCTCCGGCGTCACGGGCGTGGGTCGGGCGGAAGCCGGGGCCGGGGGCGACTCTGCAGCCGGAGCCGCCGCGGACGATGTTTCCACAGCGGGAACGGCCTCGACGGGCGGGACGACCCCGGTCACGGCCGGCGAAGGCGCGGCCGTCCCGGCCGGTGCGGTGGCGACCGGAGCGGTTTCAGGCGAGGCGGGCGAGCGGGTCAGCATCCAGCCCCCGACGGCGAGTCCGGCGATGACCACAGCGGCAACGCCGGCGTAGAGCGGTGCGCGTCCGGAGGGGCGGCGGCCAGAGGCGGAGGCCAGGGCCGGACTGATCGTCGCCGGCGACTCCGCGGCAGGCCGCGACATGGGCGCCGGCTCGCGACGAACCTCGGGCGCCGGTTCGAGGCGGGGCTCTGCCGGCGGCAAGGGCCGGACGGTGAGGTCGGGCTCGACGGCCGGGGCGGGGGTGGATGCGGCCCTGGCCTGTGGTTCGGCGAAGGTCGGCCGTTCCGGAGCGGGAGTCGGCGCCGGGGCGGGGGTGGGCGCCGCCTGCGGGATCATCGAACCGCTCAGGATGGCGCCGCGGGCGGGGCGGGCCGGCGCCGGCTTCGGCGGCTCGGGCAGGGGCGGCAGACGCTCGCCCTTGGGCAACGGCCCGGCACGGAACACGGTCGCGGGGGGACGGCCCCAGGTGATCGGGCGGCGGAAGGGCGTGGGTGTACCGTTGAGGGGCTGGTGATCGTCGGTGGACATGGCTGCTCCCGCGCCGGAGAGGCGCGCTTCAGAAACGCGAAGGCTGGACAAGGGTGCGCATCGATCTGGCCCGTTTCGTGACGATCCGCGCCGCTAGTTCTTGAGGCGATACCCGGTCCGGAACATCCAGCCGACGATCGTCAGGCAGATCAGCAGGAAGCCGAAGGTCGCCGCGAGGCTGACCCCGATGCCCACGTCGCCGCTGCCGTAGAAGGTCCAGCGGAAGCCGGAGATCAGATAGACCACCGGGTTGAACAGGGACACGGTCTGCCAGACCGGCGGCAGCACGTCGATCGGGTAGAAGGAGCCGCCGAGGAAGGTCAGCGGCGTGACCACCAGCATGGGGATCATCTGCAACTGCTCGAAGCCGTTGGCCCAGATGCCGATGATGAAGCCGAACAGGCTGAACGTCGTCGACACCAGGATCAGGAAGGCGAGCATCTCGACGGGATGGAGGATCCGCAGGGGCACGAACAGGGCCGCTGTCGCCAGGATGATCAGCCCGAGAACCGCCGACTTGGTCGCCGCCGCCCCGACGTAGGCGATGACGATCTCCAGCGGTGAAACGGGCGCGGACAGCAGTTCGTAGATCGTCCCGGTGAATTTGGGAAAATAGATGCCGAAGGAGGCGTTGAAGATCGACTGGGTGAACAGGCTCAGCATGATCAGGCCCGGCACGATGAAGGCGCCGTAGGGCACCCCGTCGACCTCGCGCATCTGGCCGCCCATGGCCGAGCCGAAGACGACGAAATACAGCGCCGTCGTAATCACCGGCGTGACGATGCTCTGCCAGATGGTGCGCAGGGCGCGCGCCATCTCGAACTTGTAGATGGCCCAGACGCCGTAGCCGTTGAAGGTCAGGGCCATTGAAGACTGGCTGTTCATGCGGCCGCTCCGGTGTCGCGATGGACCAGGCTGACGAAGATGTCCTCGAGCGAGCTCTGGCTGGTGTTCAGGTCCTTGAAAGCGATGCCCAAGTCGCTGAGCTTGCGCAGCAGGGACGGCACGCCCGTCTTCTCCAGATTGGAATCGAAGACGTATTCCAGCTCGTGGCCCTCGTTCTTCAGCGTCACGTTCCATTCCGCCAGGCCGGCGGGGACGGCCTCCAGCGGGTCCTGCAGGTGCAGGGTCAGGGTCTTCTTGCCCAGCTTCTTCATCAGGGCGGTCTTCTCCTCGACCAGGATCAGCTCGCCCTTGAGGATCACGCCCACCCGGTCGGCCATCTCCTCGGCCTCCTCGATGTAGTGGGTGGTCAGGATGATGGTGACGCCCTGCTCGCGCAGGCGGCGGACCAGGTTCCACATGTCGCGCCGCAGCTCGACGTCGACCCCGGCCGTCGGCTCGTCGAGGAACAGGATGTCGGGCTCGTGGCTGAGGGCCTTGGCGATCATCACCCGGCGCTTCATGCCGCCCGACAGGGTCATGATCTTGTCGTTGCGCTTCTCCCAGAGCGACAGCTCGCGCAGCACGCTCTCGATATGGGCGGGATTGGGCGCCCTGCCGAACAGGCCGCGGCTGAAGCTGACCGTGGCCATCACGGTCTCGAAGGCGTCGGTGGTCAACTCCTGCGGCACCAGGCCGATCTTGCTGCGCGCCTGGCGATACTCGGTCTGGATATCGTGGCCGTCGGCGACGATCTTGCCGGTGGTGGGCGTGACGATGCCGCAGACCACCGAGATCAGCGTCGTCTTGCCCGCGCCGTTGGGGCCCAGCAGGGCGAAGATCTCGCCCCTGCGGATGGTCAGGTTGATGGGTTTGAGGGCCTGAAGGCCCGACTTGTAGGTCTTGGTCAGACCCTCGATGGTGATCACAGGCTGCATGCACACCCTCCCTGAGCGGGTGCAGATATGCGTCCGTCCGTCGCACCTCAAGGCCGCGCCCTTCGTAGCGGAGCCATATTTCGCCAAGCGGGTTATGGTCGCCGTGCCCAACATCCTCGCCTCCGTCCGCACCCGCCTCGCCCGATTGGGCGACCTCGGACGAAAGCGCTCTCCCATCCTTCGCAAGGTTCCCCGCCTGCAGGTGCTGATCGAATGGGCCGCACGCATCGGTTACGGGGCGCGGGGCTTCGTCTATCTGTCTGTCGGGATCCTGGTCCTGCTGGCGGCGATGGACGTGATCGGCGACGCGGTGGGGACCAAGGGCGCGCTGGCGTGGATGGCGTCCCGGCCCCTCGGAAGGTTGTGGTCGCTGCTCATCGGTCTCGGCCTCGCCGCCTTCGTGATGTGGCGCATATTGCAGTCCGTGTTCGACGCCGACCACGAAGGCCGCTCCTGGACCGGCCTTGGCACGCGGATGAGCCAGCTGTTCAGCGCGTTCAGCTACGCCGCCCTGGCCATTGCCGCCTTCGGCCTGCTGGCCGGCGCGCCGGACGACGTCGCGGCCGACGGGGTGGCGCGAAGCCGGGACGTCGCCTCGACCGTGCTGCACCTGCCGCTCGGGAAGTGGCTGCTGATCGGCGGCGGCCTCACCATCTTCGCAATCGGAGTGAGCAATATCGTCAAGGCGGCGCGGGAAGACTTCACGGAATATCTCGCCTGCTCCGCACGCCTGTGCCGGCGCGTGGCGCCCCTGGCCCGGGTGGGACATGTCGCGCGCGGCCTGGCCTATCTGCCGCTCGCCGGTCTGGTCGTGATCGCGGGATTCCATGCCGAGGCGTCGGAGGTGACGAGCTTCGGCGCGGCCCTCGACGCGGTCGAACGTCAGCCCGCCGGCCCCTGGGTTCTGGCGGTGACCGCACTCGGCTTTGTCGCCTTCGGCGCCTTCTCCTTCATCGAGGCGCGCTTCCGGCGCATCCGCCCGCCGAAAGAGCTCAAGCCCCTGCCGTGATTGATCCGGCGACGCCTTGCCGTCGTATCGCCTGTTTATCACGCGGGAGCTGAACCATGCCGACCCTGAGCAAGGCCCTGATCGTCGCCCTTGGATTGAGCCTGACGGCCTGCGTCACCGCCCCGCGACCCAGTGAGCACCGCGCACCGGCGCCGGCGCGGGCGGTCGACCTGGAACGGTTCTACACCGGCCGCTGGCTCGAGATCGCACGCCTGCCGCTCCGGATCACGGACGGCTGCGTCGCCGGGGCTACGAACTACACGGTGGTGGGCGCCACCCGCGTGAACGTCCGGGATACCTGCCAGTCGGGCACGCCACAGGGGCCGGAGAAGTCGCTCAGCGCCCGGGCCGACATTCTGGACCCAGGCTTCAATGCGAAGCTGAGGGTACGGTACCTCAGCGGGCTCGTGACGTGGGACTACTGGATTCTCGACCACGCCGAGGACTACAGCTGGTACATCTCGGCCGATCCGACGTTCGACAAGCTATGGATCTTCACTCGCGAGGTTCCGGACGAGGCGGAACGTCGGGCGCTCGTCGCCCGTGCGGAGGCATTGGGGTACGATGTCACCCGGCTCGAGTTTCCCGCGTTCTGATCCTGGCGCCTGTCGCCCTGGAGATCGTCATGCCTCGCCTCGTCCCCCTCATCGCCGCCGCCCTGCTCCTCGGCGTTTCCGCCTGCGACGGCGGAGCCGCGCTCGACCCCGCGGCGGGCTTCGGGCCCGATCCGACCCTTCCCGACCCGCAACGATCGTTGATCCCGGTCGTCAATGTGGCCGAAGCGGTGGGCTGGCCTGACGGCCGGACGCCCGTCCCGGCGCCCGGCTTTCGGGTGCAGGCCTTCGCGGCCGGCCTGGACCATCCCCGCTGGCTGTATCGACTGCCCAACGGCGACGTCCTGGTGGCCGAGACCAATGCCCCGCCCAAGCCGGAGGACAAGAAGGGCGGGCTGCGCGGGTTCTTCCAGGGCCTGTTCATGAAGAAGGCCGGCGCCCGGGTTCCCAGCGCCAACCGGATCACCCTGCTCAGGGACGCCGACGGAGACGGAGTCGCGGAAACCAGGACCGCCTTCCTGCAGAACCTGGTGTCGCCGTTCGGCATGGCTCTGGTCGGCGACACCCTCTACGTCGCCAATGCGGACGCCATCGTCGCCTTCCCCTACCAGGCCGGCCAGACGCGCATCGCCGCCGCCGGCCGAAAGATCGCCGACCTGCCGGCCGGCCGGAACCATCACTGGACCAAGAGCCTCGTCGCCAGCCCGGACGGATCGAGGCTGTATGTCGGCGTCGGCTCCAACTCCAACGTCGGCGAGAACGGGCTGGACGAGGAGGTCGACCGGGCGGCCATTCTCGAGATCGATCCGGCCACGGGAACGCGCCGCGTCTTCGCCTCGGGGCTGCGCAATCCGGTCGGCCTGGCCTGGCAGCCGGACAGCGGGCGGCTCTGGGTCGCGGTCAACGAGCGCGACGAACTCGGCCACGACCTCGTGCCCGACTATATGACGTCGGTCACGCCGGGCGGCTTCTACGGCTGGCCCTGGAGCTATTATGGCCAGATCGTCGACGCGCGGGTCGAGCCGCCCAATCCGGCGATGGTGGGCCGCGCGCTCAGGCCGGATTACGCCCTGGGGGCCCACACCGCCTCGCTCGGATTGACGTTCGGGGAAGGAAGTCTGTTCCCGGTCCGGTATCGCGGCGGCGCTTTTGTGGGACAGCACGGCTCCTGGAACCGCCGGCCGCGCAACGGCTACCGCGTCATCTTCGTGCCCTTCACAGGCGGCGCGCCGGCGGGCCCTCCCGAAGACATCCTGACCGGCTTCATCAACGAGAACGACCAGGCCATGGGCCGGCCGGTCGGCGTCCAGTTCGACGCGCGGGGGGGCCTGCTGGTGGCCGACGACGTGGGCAACGTCATCTGGCGGGTTTCGCCCGTCTGATCCCCGACGAAAAGCCCCGGCGGATCGCTCCGCCGGGGCTCCATGTCCGGGCGCCCGACTCAGTCGGCCGGCTGGATCACGATCACGGGCGGCTGCGCCGGCGCCGAAGTCGGGGCCGTGTTCAGGTTCGCCGTGTAGGGCTGCGGCGCCGCCGGTTCGGCCGGGACCGCGACGCGGGGCGCCGGAGCCGGAGCCGGCGTGGCCGTGGCGGCCCGGGCCGGAGCGGTCGAACGGCGGACGGCGGCCGGCGCCGCCCGGCGAACCGCCGGGGCGGGAGCGGGAGCGGCCTCGATGACCGGGGCGGCGGGGGCGGATTCGACAGGCGCGGCCGTTGAGGCGAGCGGCTGGGCCGGAAGCACGGGGGCGGTGGCGGCGGGCTCGGCCAGCGGAGCGGGCGCGACCTCATCGCCGCCGCCCATCATCATCGCCGCCGCGCCGGCGCCCAGAACCAGTACGCCGACCGGGGCCAGGATCATCCAGGTCTTGACCCCGCCCTTGCGGCTCCGAGTGGTCCGGCGGTTACGGGCATAGACGGGAACGAACGGTTCCTCGCGCGGGCGCTCCAGAGCGTCGCCCTGCAAGGCAGGCCGATCATGGGGATAGGTTACAGACATCTGTGTTCCTCCAAATCGAGGATCAAGGAACCATTACGAGAGACCACGGTTCCGCCGAAACGGCCACGCCTCGAAGAAACACTGTTGCGGCCACAGTTTCGCCTGCTCACGTTCAGTTTTGTGGCGCAGAATTACTCTTCGATTGACGACGGGATTCTTGAGATGCGCCCCCTACCCCGGTCACCGCCCGACCCGGCTTGACGCAGCGGAACCGGCGCTTCGGCGCCACGCCCGGCGGCAAACCGGCGTTCAGCGCCGCCCAAAGCCGCTGAGGATTCCCCCGCCGGTTGACCGGGACACGCGGCTTGTTCATCACCGTCAGCAGCGGCGTCTTGCGACGGAGTGGATGGGACTATGGGGTTGGTGGCGAACATCCGGCGCGACATGCGGTTCGCGAAGGGCCTGCGCCGACTGCTCAAGCGCATCAAGCCGATCGAACTCGACAGCCCCGACCTGGTCTGTGACGACTGGGAACAGGCGGTCGACCGGTTCCCCGACCACGTGGCCATCCAGGATGACCGGCTGACGCTGACCTATCGCGAGCTGGACGCCATGGCCAACCGGTTCGGCCACTGGGCCCAGAGCCGGCGGCTGAAGCGCGGCGACACCATCGCCCTGCTGATGCTGAACCGGGCGGAATATATCGCGGCCTGGCTCGGGTTCTCCAAGGTCGGGGTCGCGACGGCCCTGATCAACACCAATCTGACCGGCCACGCCCTGGCCCACTGCCTGTCGATCTCCAACGCCTCCCAGGTGGTCACCGACGTCGACTCCTGGCGCAAGGTCGAGGACGCCCGCCCCCTCGCCGGCCGTAACCTGATGCTGTGGGTCCTGGGACTCGCCGATGAGGACGAGGCCGACGAACGCCGCGGCCTCGACAAGCCGGTCCGCGGCGGATCGTCCGTACGTCCGGCCCGGTCCGTGCGCTCGGGCCTGACCAACCGCGACACCGCCCTGTACATCTACACCTCGGGCACCACGGGCCTGCCCAAGGCGGCAAAGGTCACCCACGCCCGCGCCCGCACCTATATGCGCGCCTTCGCCGGGGCGACGGCGGCGACGGACAGGGACGTCACTTTGAATGTCCTGCCGCTCTACCATTCCACAGGCGGCCTCGTGGGCATCGGCCCCGCCCTGCTGAACGGCGGCCGGCTGGTGCTGCGCAAGCGCTTCTCGGCGTCCAACTTCTGGCCGGACGCGAAGGCCTCGGGCGCGACCCTGTTCGTCTATATCGGCGAGCTGTGCCGCTATCTGGTCAACTGCCCGGAGAGCCCCGACGAGCGGGCGCACAAGCTGCGGCTCGCCTTCGGCAACGGCCTGCGGCCCGATGTCTGGAGCGACTTCCAGAAGCGCTTCGCCGTGCCGGAGATTCTTGAGTTCTACGGCTCGACCGAGGGCAACGTCTCGCTGTTCAATTTCGACGGCAAGCCGGGAGCCATCGGCCGCGCCCCGGGCTTCCTGAAGAAGCAGATCAATTTCAGGCTCGTGCGCTTCGACATCGACACCGAGGAGCCGGTGCGGGGGCCGGACGGCCTGTGCCAGCTGGCCAGGGCGGGCGAAGTCGGGGAGGCCATCGGCCGAATCGGGGACGACACCCGCCACGCCTTCTCCGGCTATGCCGACAAGGCCGCCTCGGACCGCAAGATCCTGCGCGACGTCTTCGTGCGCGGGGACCGCTGGTTCCGCACGGGCGACCTGATGAAGCAGGACTCGGAGGGCTACGTCTATTTCATCGACCGGATCGGCGACACCTACCGCTGGAAGGGCGAGAACGTCTCCACGGCGGAGGTCGAGCAGCGGCTGGCGGACGGGCCCGGCGTCAAGGAGGTCATCGCCTACGGCGTGCCGGTGCCGGGGCACGAGGGCAAGGCGGGCATGGTCGCCCTGGTGATCGACGGCCGCTTCAGCGCCCGCGCCTTCGCCGACTGGGTCGATCAGGAACTGCCGGTCTACGCCCGCCCGGCCTTCCTGCGCATCATCAAGTCCGCCGACACCACCGGCACCTTCAAGTATCGCAAGATGGACCTGGTCGCCGACGGCTTCGACCCCGACAAGGTCGACGGGCCGATCTATGTGCGCGGCGGCAAGAGCGGCTACACCAAGCTGAGCGAAGCGGCCCGGCAGGCGATCCTGAGCGGCGAGACCCGGCTGTAGGGCTCGCAACCGCCCCTTAATGATTAACGGCCATGGTCGGCGTCTCTCGCGCGCAGGACCGACCGCCCCTCCATGTTCCAGATTATCGGCATCGTGCTGCTGTTCGGCCTCGTGTTCGGCAGCTACATCATTTCAGGCGGCAAGTTCGAGGTGATCCTCCACGCCCTCCCTCACGAGATGATGGCGATCGGCGGCGCCGGCCTTGCGGCCTTCCTGATCTCCAACAGCACGACCACCATGAAGGCCACGCTTGGCGGCCTGGCCAGGGCCTTCGCCGGGCCCAAGTGGAAGAAGCAGGACTACAAGGACCTGCTGTCGCTGCTGTTCCAGCTGACCAAGACGATGAAGTCCAAGGGCGTCATCGCCCTCGAAAGCCACATCGAGAAGCCCGCCGAGAGCACCATCTTCCAGAAGTATCCCAAGGTGCTGAAGGACCATTTCGCCACCGACTTCATCTGCGACACCCTGCGCATGATGACCATGAACCTCGAGGATCCGCACCAGATCGAGGACGCCATGGAGAAGCAGCTGGAGAAGCACCACCACGAGGCGCTGAACGCGCCCCACGCCCTGACCGCCCTGGCCGACGCCCTGCCTGCCCTCGGCATCGTCGCCGCGGTGCTGGGCGTCATCAAGACCATGGGCTCGATCACCGAGCCGCCGGAAATCCTCGGCGGCATGATCGGCGGGGCGCTGGTCGGGACCTTCCTCGGCGTCTTCCTGGCCTATGGTCTGGTCGGTCCGATCGCTTCGCGGCTGAAGGCGATCGTCGACGAGGAGTCGGCCTTCTACAAGATCATCCAGTCGGTGCTGGTCGCCCACCTGCACGGCAACGCGGCGCAGATTTCAGTCGAGATCGGCCGTGGCGACATCCCCTCGTCGGCCCAGCCGTCCTTCCTCGAGATGGAAGAGTCGCTGCAGGGCGCGCCCGCCGACGCCTGACCGCCAGATCGCTCGCCGGCCCCACCGGATAACGGCGCCATCACGAGCTCTCACCAAGGATCACGGTCGCGGGAACAGGCGCCTGCGTGGCCGGTTACCGGCAGGACCGATCGTGGGAGCGGGCGGCTGTTTCGCCCGGACGATCGTTCGGAGGAACACGCATGAAGCTGATGATCATCACCGCCGCCGCCGTGGGAGCGCTGGCGCTGGCCGCCTGTACGCCCGCCGAGGACAAGACGGCCGAAGACGCCGCGGCCACCGGAACGGACGCCTCGACCACCGCGCCGGCGACGGATGGAGCGATGGCTCCGGATGGATCGACCGGGACGATGGGAACCCCGGACACGACCGGAACGACCAATCCCGACGGCACGACCACCCAACCCGGCCAGACGCCGCCGACCCTGCCGCCGGAGCCCAATGGCTCGACCTCGCCGGCCACTTCCTCGCCGCCGGCGATGTAGGCCACGAGCCCCGACGTATCCGGAAAGGGGACCGTTCGCGGTCCCCTTTTTGCTGTCGGATGACAGCAGTTCACGAATGCGTGAGAATTTCGCTTGCGTATCCGGTCACGAAGCCGTTATCTCGGACCTGCGAGGATTCATGACCTCGTATGACCCTTCTGAAGGAAGAAATCACATGCGCATCGTTGCTCTGATCGCCGCTTCGGCCGCCGCTCTGGCCCTGGCCGCCTGCCAACCCGCCGAGAAGACCGAAGAAGCTCCGGCCGCCGAAGCCACCGTCGAAGCCCCGGCTGCTGACGCTGCGATGGCCCCGGCCGCCGACGCGACCGCTCCGGCCGCCGACGCCGCCGCGACCCCGGCCGCCGAAGCTCCGGCCGCCGAGACCCCGGCTGCCCCGGCTCAGTAATATCTGAGACGTAGCGGACCTCCGGGTCCGTTCGGGAAAGGGTCGCCCTCGCGGGCGACCCTTTTTCGTTGCGCGGAAGGCGGGCCGCACAGCTTGCGCCAAATTCACTTGCGGCCCGACCGTGGCCGTCGGTATCTCAATGTTCGGGACGCTGTCGTCCGCTCGCACGAAGGATCTCCCCATGCGCATCGTCGCCCTGATCGCCGCCTCGGCCGCCGCCCTGACGCTGGCCGCCTGCAACAAGGCCGAAGAGAAGGCCCCGGAAGCCTCGACCGAAGCCGTCGAAGCCTCGGGCATCGCCGACGAGGCCGCCGTAACGGTGACCCAGGACCAGGCCGCCGCCGACGCCAAGGCCGCCGCCGACGCCGCCGCCGCTTCGGAGACGGCCCAGGCCGAGCCGGCCGCCGCGCCGCAGGCCGCGCCCGTCGAGGCTCACTGATCCGGTCCAGCGACCGGAACGCCGATCAGGGGCCGTCCGCATGGGCGGCCCCTTTTCGTTGCCCTGTTCCACGGCTACGGCCTCGGCCATGACCGACGACCGTTCACCCCGACTGCTCTGGACCGAGGAGGGCGCGCCGCGTTCGGGCCGGTTCGATGACGTCTATTTCTCGCGCGAGGACGGGCTGGCCGAGAGCCGCGCGGTCTTCCTCGCCGGTTGCGGCCTGCCGGAAGCCTGGCGCGGCCGGCGCCGGTTCACCGTGGGCGAGCTCGGCTTCGGCACCGGATTGAACATCGCCGCCCTGCTGGACCTGTGGCGGCGGGAGGGGCCGCCGGACGGGCGGCTGCACATCTTCTCCGTCGAGGGTTATCCACTCAGCCGTGACGAGGCGGCCCGCGCCCTCGGCGTCTGGCCGGAGATCGGGAATGCCGCCTGCGCCCTGCTCGAAGCCTGGCCGGCCCCGACGCCGGGCTTTCACCGTGTGGACCTGCCGGGCTTCAGAGCCACGCTGGATCTCGCGGTCGGTGAGGCCGCCTGGGCATTGTCGCAATGGTCGGGTCGCGCCGATGCGTGGTTCCTCGATGGCTTCGCGCCCTCGACCAACCCCGGCATGTGGTCGGAGGCCGTGCTGGACGGCGTCGCGGCCCGGTCCGCCCCGGGCGCGCGGGTCGGGACCTTCACAGTGGCCGGGTCGGTCCGGCGGGGCTTGGCGGAGCGGGGCTTCACCGTCGAGAAACGCCCCGGCCACGGTCGCAAGCGCGAGCGGCTGGAAGCGCGCCTGCCGGCTTCCGGTGCGGATGAACCGGCGCGGCCGGTCGCGGTCATCGGCGCCGGCATAGCGGGCGCCGCCGTGGCGCGCGCCTTCGCCGCCCTCGGTCTCGAATGCACGGTCGTCGAGGCGGAGGCGCGGGGAGCCGGCGCCTCCGGCTTTCCCTCATCCCTGGTCACGCCCCGGCTGGACGCGGGCGACGCCGCCATCGCGGCCCTGCACGCCCAGGCTCTCTCCCGCGCACGGGCCCTCTACGCGGCGGTTCCCGGCGCGATCCTGGCGGACGGCGTGCTGCAACTGGAACAGACGGCGCGCGACGCCGGCCGCTTCGCCAAGGTGGCCGCTCAGGACATCTGGCCGGAGGGGGCGATGACTCCGCTGCCCGCGTCGGCCTGCGCCGAACGACTGGATGAACCGGTGGACACGGGCGGCCTGTTCATGCGCGACGCCCTCGTCCTCCACGCCGCCCCGGTTCTCGAGGCTTGGCTGGCCCAAGCCCATCCCGTGACCGCGAGCGTGGCCGGCCTCGAACCCTGTGCAGCCGGCTGGCGGCTGCTCGATCAGGCCGGCGCGACGATCCTGGAGGCCGGCGTGGTGGTGATCGCGGCCGGTTGGGGCGCGGCGGCGCTACGGCCCGACCTGCCGCTGTCCGCCGTGCGCGGACAGGCGGACTGGGTGGAGGGGATCACCGGTCCCGCGACCGCGTGGGGCGGCTATGCGACGCCGACGCCAGACGGCCTGCTGTTCGGGGCCACCCACGAACGGGATGAAACGGCGGTCCGCTCGGACGCGGCCTGCACCGCCCGCAACCTGGAAACCCTCGCCGCCCGCCTGCCGCGCCTCGCGGAAAGGATCGCGAAGGCCGGCAACCTGGGCAGCCGTACGGCCATCCGCGCCACGACGCCGGACCGGCTGCCCCTTTCGGGGGAGGCGGCGCCGGGCCTGTTCGTGCTGACCGGCCTCGGCTCGCGCGGCTTCTGCGTCGCACCATTGCTGGCCGAGCATGTCGCGGCCCTCGCCGTGGGGACGCCGTCACCCCTGCCCGCGGCGCTCTCGGCCCGCGTGGAGCCGAAGCGATTCGTGAAGGCCGCCCCCCTTGCGCAACCTTCACCGGAGATGGACGGTTAACGCTGAGCCGGTCTTCACCATGGCCGGCCCGGAGATCGATCATGACCCGTCTGATTTCGTCCGCCGCCGCGGCCCTGGCCGTTCTGACCGCGTCCTGCGCCCCCGTCGACGGCATGGGCGGACCCGAAGACCGCGCCGACTCCCGGCTGGAGCGCCAGTGCTTCACGCCCCAGAACGTGCGGAACTTCCGCCAGGGCGGCCCCGGCAAGCTCTACGTTCGCGCCAACAGCAACGACGTCTTCGAGCTGAACACGGCCGGGGGCTGCACCGACCTCGACTTCGCCCAGCGGCTGGCGATCACGGCGGACGGACCCGGGCTCGCGGGCGGCCGCGTCTGCACCGGCGACTGGGCGCGGATCACCCTGCCGGGGTCGACGTCGCCGGTCAGCACCTGCCGCGCGCGGATCGATCGCGTCCTGACGGACGACGAGGTCGCGGCCCTGCCAAGCGCCCAGAGGCCCTGATCAGGCCTTCTGGGCGTAGCCGAGGCGCTGGTTCAGCTTCTCGATCAGGTCGATGGCGGTGTCGGCGATGACCGAGCCGGGCGGGTAGACGGCGGCGGCGCCCATGTCGATGAGCGTCTGGACGTCCGATGGCGGGATGACGCCGCCGACCACGATCATGATGTCCGGTCGGCCCAGCTTCTCCAGCTCGGCCTTCAGCTCGGGCACGAGGGTCAGGTGTCCGGCGGCCAGCGATGACGCCCCCACGGCATGGACGCCGCGCTCGACCGCCTCCTTCGCCGCCTCGGCCGGGGTCTGGAACAGCGAGCCGGCGGTCGCCTCGAAGCCGAGGTCTCCATAGGCGGTGGCGATGACCTTCTGGCCCCGGTCGTGGCCGTCCTGACCCAGCTTGGCGATCAGGATGCGCGGCGGCCCGCCGTCGTTCTCGACGAAGGCGGCGACCATGCCGCGGGCGCGGGCGATCTTCGGATCGTCGCCGGCCTCCTTCGCATAGACGCCGGAGACGGTCTTGACCGTGGCCACGTGGCGGCCGAAGGCGGCCTCCAGCGCATCGGAGATCTCACCGACGGTGGCGCAGGCCCGGGCCGCCTCGACCGACAGCTGCAGCAGGTTGGCGTTGCCGCGCGCACCGTTGGTCAACGCCTCCAGCGCAGCCTGCGTCTTCGCCTCGTCGCGTTCGGCGCGGAGGCGCTTCAGCTTGTCGAGCTGGGAGGCCAGGACGGCGGCGTTGTCGACCTTGAGCACCGGGATGTCGTCGACGTGGTCGGCAAGGTATTTGTTCACCCCCACCACCGTCTGCTGGCCGGTGTCGATGCGGGCCTGGGTCCTGGCCGCCGATTCCTCGATCCGCAGCTTGGGCACCCCGGCCTCGATGGCCTTGGCCATGCCGCCCAGGGCCTCGACCTCGGCCATGTGGGCGCGGGCCTTTTCGGCCAGTTCGTGGGTCAGGCGTTCGACGTAGAAGCTGCCGCCCCACGGGTCGATGACCTTGGTGAGGCCGGTCTCCATCTGCAGAAGCAGCTGGGTGTTGCGGGCGATACGGGCGGAGAAGTCGGTCGGCAGGGCGAGGGCCTCGTCGAGGCTGTTGGTGTGCAGGCTCTGGGTCTGGCCGCCCGCCGCCGCCATGGCCTCGACCATGGTTCGACTGACGTTGTTGAAGACGTCCTGCGCCGCCAGCGACCAGCCGGAGGTCTGGCAGTGGGCCCGAAGGGAGAGGGAGCGCGGGTCCTTCGCGCCGAATTTCGACACCGCCTCGGCCCACAGCAGACGGCCGGCGCGCAGCTTGGCCACCTCCATGAAATAGTTCATGCCGATGGCCCAGAAGAAGCTCAGGCGCGGGGCGAACCGGTCGATCGGCATGCCGGCCTCGACCCCGGCCTTCATATATTCGACGCCGTCGGCGAGGGTGTAGGCCAGCTCCAGATCGGCCGAGGCCCCGGCCTCCTGCATGTGGTAGCCGCTGATCGAGATGGAGTTGAATTTCGGCGCGTGCTCGGCCGTCCAGGCGAAGATGTCCGAGATGATCCGCATGCTCGGCGCCGGGGGGTAGATGTAGGTGTTGCGGACCATGAACTCCTTGAGGATGTCGTTCTGGATGGTCCCGGTCAGGGCGCTGTGGGCCACGCCCTGTTCTTCCGCCGCGACGATGTAGAGGGCCAGCACAGGCAGGACGGCGCCGTTCATGGTCATCGACACGCTCATCTGGTCGAGCGGGATGCCGTCGAACAGGGTGCGCATGTCGTAGATGGAATCGATCGCCACCCCGGCCATGCCGACGTCGCCCTTCACCCGCGGATGGTCGCTGTCGTAGCCGCGGTGGGTGGCGAGATCGAAGGCGATCGACAGCCCCTTCTGCCCCGCCGCGAGGTTGCGGCGGTAGAAGGCGTTGGAGGCCTCGGCCGTGGAGAAGCCGGCGTACTGGCGGATGGTCCACGGGTTCGACGCATACATCGTCGGATAGGGGCCGCGGTGATAGGGCGCGATCCCGGGCAGGCCGTGGATGAAGTCGAGACCGTCCAGCGCCGAGGCGCCGTAGGCGGGGGCGACCGTCAGCCCCTCCGGCGTCTTCCACGGCTCCCGGCCCGGTCCGACGCCGGTCGGCGTCAGGTCCAGGTCGACCTTGCTGAAGTCCGGGGCGCTCATTGGCCGGCCTCCTTCGCTTCGAAGGGCGCGGCGAGGCGGATCGGGGTCAGGGGCTCGCAGGCGTCGCCGCCGGTCTGGGGAGCGTCGGGGCGGTCCGGTTCGACGGGAGCCGGGCGGGGATCGGCGTCGACGAATTTGGTCACGCCGACCATCTGCACCGCGCCGTTCGCCAGCACGGCCTCCAGCGCCTGGCGGGCGCGGGCCACGCGCGGCTGGATGACATGGCCGCGCAGGGCCTCGACCACGCCGCCCTCGGCCTCGATCTTCCGGAACTCGGCCCATCCGGCCTCGGCCAGATCCCGGGTGCGCTGGTCGAGGAACCATGAGCCCGCCCCCGGATCGTCGACGCGGCCGAGGTGGGCCTCCTCCATCAGGACCAGCTGGGTGTTGCGCGCCTGCCGCCGGGCGAAGGCGTCGGGGCGGCCGCTCGCGCGCGAGAAGCCGTCCAGCACCACGGCGTCGGCGCCGCCGACCGCCCCGGCGAAGCCCGCCGCCGTCAGCCGCAGCAGATTGGGCCACGGGTCGCGCGCCGACAGCATCCGCCGCGAGGACCGCGCCTCGATGATCGCGGGCGTCTCCGCCCCGAAGGCGCGGCTGAGCGAACGCCAGATCAGGCGCAGGGCGCGGACCTTGGCGAGGCTGTCGAAATACTCCTGGTCGACGGCGAGGCCGAGAACCGTCCCGCGAAGCGCCTGCTCCGCCGTCATGCCGGCGTCGACGGCCGCCCTGACCAGGGCGACGGCGTTGGCGGCGGCGAAGGCCAGCTCCTGGCCGATGGAGCCGCCCGCCTCATGCACGACCCGGCCGGAGGCGAGGAAGAAGCTCGCCTCGGGATAGGCCCCGGCGTGCCGCGCGGCGGTGTTGGCGGCGAGGGTCAGATGCTCTTCGATCGACCGCGGCGCGGCGCCGGCCTCCGCGCAGGCCGAGACGGGGTCCATGTGGAACATCAGCCTGGCGCGGGGCGAGCCCTTGGCGGCGACGGCCAGTGCGTTGGCCGCCTCTGGCCCGGCCAGCCCCGCGTCGAGGGCGACCGCCGCCAGCTCCAGCGCCACGCCATCGAGCGCCGCCGTCAGGGGCGCCGAATCCTGCAGCACGGCGCCCTTCAGCACCACCGACGCAGCCCCGCCCTCGAGATCGGCCAGCACCGCCGCATTGACCGTCGACGGATCGTCGCCCTCGACGAGGGTGCGCAGGTCCCAGGGCCGGCCCTCGGCCTCGGTGGGCCGCGGCGCGAACAGGGGCTCGACCCCCGTGGCGGCGGCGTAGAGCGGCCGAACCAGAAGTTGGTCGGCGTCGAGATGCAGCAGGCTTTCGAGGGGCCGGTCTTTCAGCGCCTTTTCGGCGAGCGCCTTCCAGTCGGCGGGGGACGGGGTCGGAAAAGTCATGCGCCTCCATTGCCCGGACGGGCGGGCCGGGTCCAGACAGGGACCGGCCGCCGGCCCCAAAAACGATGCACGAATGCGCCACCATCACGGTTGCGGTTGAGCCCGCCCTGCCTACATCCGTCCGGACCGCAGCAGGAGCTTCTCCATGACCGACCTCTCCGCCTTCCCGATCACCGGGCGCTGGCCGGCGCGGCATCCGGACCGGCTGCAGCTGTATTCGCTGAACACGCCGAACGGGGTGAAGGTCTCGATCATGCTGGAGGAGACCGGCCTGCCCTATGAGCCGCACTTCGTCGACATCGGCAAGAACGAGACCTGGGAGCCGGAATTCCTGTCGCTGAACCCGAACGGCAAGATACCCGCCATCATCGATCCGGAGGGGCCGGACGGAAAGCCGCTGGCCCTGTTCGAGTCCGGCGCCATCCTGTTCTATCTGGCCGAGAAGACCGGCCAGTTCCTGCCCGCCGATCCGGCGAGGCGCTATGAGACCCTGCAGTGGGTCATGTTCCAGATGGGCGGCATGGGGCCGATCTTCGGACAGGTCGGCTATTTCCACAAATTCGCCGGCAAGGCCATCGAGGACAAGCGGCCGCTGGAGCGCTACGCGACGGAATCCAGTCGGGTTCTCGGCGTACTCGACGGCCGGCTGGAGGGCCGTGACTGGGTGATGGACGACTACTCCATCGCCGACATCTCGATGCTGGGATGGGTGCGCAACCTGATCGGCTTCTACGAGGCGCGGGAGCTGGTCGGGTTCGACAGGCTGAAGAACGTCCCGGCCTGGCTGGAACGCGGCCTCGCCCGTCCGGCGGTGCAGCGCGGGCTGGAGATTCCGGCCCGGCCCGACCGTCAGTAGCCGATGACGGTGGGCAGGGCCTGCCAGACAATGGCCAGCGTCGCTACGCCCGCCCCGAGCACGGCAAGCTGATCGCCGAAACGGGCCGACGGATCGCGCCTCCGACGGAGACTGCGCGCCGCAGACCCGGCGAGGACCAGCGCCGCCAGAACGCAGGCGGCGCTGAACGCCAGCCCCGCCATCCGCCACGGCGGATCGTCGGCGCGGCTGACCACATCGGCGAGGCTGGCGATGCCGTAGACGCCCATGAAGTGCAGGGCCCAGACGATCAGCCCGCCCAGCATCCAGACCCAGCGCAGCATGGCTCAGCCCCCGGGGAACAACCGGGTCAGCAGGGTGGCGAACACCCCCTGCCCGGCCGAGAAGACGATGAACAGGGCGATCAGGTCATAGGTCGCAGGCCGGTCGGCGCGCGCGTGCCCGGCCAGCCAGCGCAGCAGCGCGTAAGGGCCCATCAGGGCGACCACGGCGGCGAACAGTCCCTGCCAGGACAGAAAGGCGTAGACGGTCGCCCCCTGCGCATTGGCCTCGGGGCGCAGGCCGGTGGCCCGCCAGGCGTCGAGATCAATCCACCAGGCGCCGACGACGAGGCCCGCCGCGGCGACCATCATCACGGCTGCGAGGACGGCCGCGCGCGGGCGGGCCAGCCTCAGCGACCGGCACGCCAGCCACGCCAGCAGGGCGGCCGCGGCGTTCCCCGCCACCGCCCAGGCCATCGACAATATCCCGGGCGGCGGGGCCCAGTCAGCCGGATTCCGGCTCCACAGGAAGACGTAGCTGAAGCCCGTCAGCAGCAGGACCATGCCCGCCACCACCAGGGTGACGATCATGGCCCACCAGCCGTGGCTGGACGGTCCGGCGGCGTAGGTCGGCACGGTGACGCCGGCGCCGATATCCACCGCGACTTGCTCGAGCGGCCGGTCGAGGAACCAGCACCATTGCAGGATGCAATAGACGCCCAGCACGCCGCTGATCGCCGCCGGCCAGTAGGCCTTGACCGTCAGCAGCAGGAAGAAGGCCGCCGTGAACACCGCCGCCCAGACGTGCCAGGCCGAGGGCCGCGGCATGCGCTGCAGATACTGCGGCTCGGCGTTGAGGGTCGAGGTGACGATGGTCTCGCGCTCGCCGGTCGCGGTGTTGGGCAGGAAGTAGCGGCCGGCCTCCACGTCGCGCGCCAGCCCCTTCTGGTCCCACAGCGGGTACAGGCTCTTCACCACGGGAATCGAGCGTACGGAGTAGAGACCGGTGGGCAGCCACTCCAGCCCGGGGCCGTCGAAGACATTGCCGGCGTCGCGCCCGCCGAACGGGCGGAAGTTGCGGATCATGTCGATGATCCAGATCAGCACCGCCGCCGCGAACAGGAAGGACCCGAGGGTCGAGATGAGGTTGGGCCACTCCCAGCCGCGATCCGGCAGGTAGGTGTAGACCCTGCGCGGCATGCCCATCAGCCCGGTCAGGTGCATGGGCAGGAAGGTCAGATGCATGCCGGCGAACATCAGCCAGAACACCCATTTGCCGAGCCGCTCGGACAGCGGCCGGCTCGAGGTCATCGGCAGCCAGTAGTAGATGGCCGCGAACATCGGGAAGACCATGCCGCCGATCAGCACATAGTGCAGGTGGGCGACGATGAAGTAGCTGTCGTGGGCCTGCCAGTCGAACGGGACCATGGCCACCATCACCCCGGTCAGGCCGCCCATGACGAAGATCACCAGCCCGCCGACGACGAACAGGCCGGGCGTGCTGAACCGCATCCGGCCGGCCGCGATGGTGGCGATCCAGGCGAAGACCTGCACGCCCGCCGGCAACGACACCGCCATCGAGGCCGCCGAGAAGAAGCTGGTCGAGATGGTCGGCATGCCGGTGGTGAACATGTGGTGGGCCCACACGCCGAAGCTGATGAACCCCGTCGCCAGCATGGCCAGCACTACGAGCCGATAGCCGACCAGCGGCGTCCTCGCCATGGCCGGGATGATGGTCGACATGGCGCCCGCCGCCGGCAGGAAGATGATGTAGACCTCGGGGTGGCCGAAGAACCAGAACAGATGTTGCCACAGCAGCGGATCGCCACCCTTGAGCGGATCGAAGAACGGCCAGCCCAGCGCCCGCTCCAGTTCCAGCAGCAGCGTCGAGAGGATGATCGACGGGAAGGCGATGATGATCATCCCGGCGAAGATCAGCATGGCCCAGGCGAAGATCGGCAGCTTGTCCAGGGTCATGCCGGGGGCGCGGGTGCGCAGCACGCCGACGATGATCTCGATGGCCCCGGCGATCGCCGAAATCTCTATGAAGCCGATGCCGAGCAGCCAGAAGTCGGCGTTGATCCCCGGCGACCACGCCGTCGACGTCAGCGGCGGGTACATGAACCAGCCGCCGTTCGGCGCGAGACCGAAGAACAGGGAGGCGAAGAAGGCCAGGCCCCCGATCAGATAGGCCCAGAAGGCGTAGGCGCTGAGCCTCGGGAACGGCAGGTCGCGCGCCCCCAGCATCTGCGGCAGCAGCAGCACCCCCAAGGCCTCGACGGCCGGCACGGCGAACAGGAACATCATCGTCGTGCCGTGGACGGTGAAGAACTGGTTGTAGGTCTCCTGTGGAAGGAATCCGCTCATCGGCACGGCCAGCTGGGTGCGCATCAGCACGGCCAGGACGCCCGCGAGCACGAAGAACAGCATGGCCGCGCCGACGTAGTAGACGCCGACGAAATTGTTGTTGATGGCGGTGATCCACTGCCAGCCCTTCGGACCGCACCAGACCTCCTCAAGCGCCTCCAGCTCCCCCTCCGGCCGCTCGCCGGCGGTCGGGAACCGGTCGTAGAGCGCCGGGTCGAAGCCGGTCTCGCTCTTCACTTCAGGCTCTCGAGCCAGGCCGAGACGTCGCGCAGCTCCTGGCCGGTCAGCACCGGATAGGCCGGCATGCGGTTGCCCGGCTTGATCGCCTGGCTGTCGGAAATCCAGCCGGCGATGGTTCCCTGGTTGTTGGGCAGGATGCCTGCCCCCAGGGTGCGGCGCGAACCGACATGGCTGAGGTCCGGCCCGGCCAGGCCGTTGAAGGCGGTCCCCGAGACGGCATGGCAGGCCCCGCAGCCGGCGCGGTCGAACACCGCCATGCCCGGATGGGTCGAGGTGGCGGCGGCGGCAGGGGCCGCCCGCCGCGCCCGCCACCCCTCGAACTCCGACGGCTCATGCGCCACGACGACAAGCCCCATCAGGGCGTGCGGACCGCCGCAGTATTCGGCGCACTGGCCGCCATAGGCGCCGGGGGCGTCGGCCTGCACCCGCATCAGGTTGCGGCGGCCGGGGATCATGTCGACCTTGCCGCCCAGCCGGGGGATCCAGAGGCTGTGGATCACGTCGGCCGAGTCGAGTTCCAGCACCACCGGCCGGCCCGCCGGGATGTGGATCTCGTTGGCGTCCTGCAGCACCTCGCGTCCGGCGGCGTCCAGGTAGGCGACCCGCCACCACCACATCTCGCCGGTGACCCGCACCCGCATCTCGCCGGCCGCCGGCTCCTGCGTCAGGTGAGAGGTCAGGCCAAGGCCGTAGACGAGCAGGGCGCTGAGAACGACCACCGGAAACGCCAGTCCGCCGATCCACACCAGCCGCTCGCCGCCAAGACTGGTCCGCCAGCGGCGGGGCCCGAACAGCGCCAGTCCCAGCGCCACCAGCACCACCAGCAGCACCACGGCGCCCATGGCGAACAGCACCCAGGCCAGCACCTCAAGCGGCCCCGCGAAGGGTCCGGCCGGGTCCAGCGCCGGCGGCGGCCAACCCGCGGTCCCCTCCACCGTACGGTCAGCGGTCATCGAGCGTATAGAGCCAGGCCGCGACGTCGCGCGCTTCGGCCTCGCTGATCGGCATGGGCGGCATGCCGGTCTCCGGCGACAGCGCCGGGGCGTCGACCAGCCAGGCCGTCAGGACATCCGGCTGGTTCGGAAACCGGCCGGCGATCATCGGACTGGCCCCGAAGCCCTTGAGCGAAGGCCCCGCCCGCCCTTCGGGCCATTCGACCCCGGGGATGGCGTGGCAGGCCGCGCAGCCGACCCGCTCGACCACCTCCAGGCCGCGGGCGGGGTCCGCCCCCGCGACAGGGCGCGGCGGCGGGCTCTGATCCCCACAGGCGGACAGAAAGGCGGCCGCCAGCGGCGCCCATCGCAGCATCGTCGTCATGGCGCTTGAACCGGTCAGCCATCCTGCCCCTTTCGGGGATCAAACCCGTGCTCAGCGTCACGGTTCCTGCCGGAACCGCAAAGGTCGGCTGGTGTTGGTCCGGCGTGCGCCCGCTTCCCGCCCTCCTCGTGCTCGCGACCGCCCTCGCGGCCTGCTCGAAGGTCGACGAGCGGTCGGTCGAGGCCTTCACGGCCGACGGCCGGATCATCGCGATGAGCGGCGGCGAGGGCGGACCGGCCAACGCCTGTTTCAGCTGCCATGGCCTCGACGGCGCCGGAGACGGGGTCAGCACGCCGCGCCTGGCGGGGATGGACGCAGGCTATCTGCAGAAGCAGCTCGGGGACTATGCCGACGGAACCCGGGCCGACGAGGTCATGGGGCCGATCGCCCGATGGCTGGACGACGGCGACCGGCGCGCGGTGGCGGCCTGGTACGCCGCCCTGCCGGCGCCGCCGGCGAAGGGCCCGCCGCTCGCGCCGCCGGGCATCTATGGGACCGGCGCACCCGGTCGAGGCGTGACCGCCTGCGTCGCCTGCCACGGTCCTGACGGGCGGGGTCGCGGCGCCGGCGGCCCCGCCATCGCCGGCCAGCCCGCCGCCTACACCCTCGACCAACTGCGCCGCTGGAAGCGGGCCGGGCGGCGCAACGATCCGCGCGGAGTCATGGCCGATGCGGTCGCGGGACTGACCGACGCCGAGATGCGGGCCATAGCCGCCTGGCTCGAGCGCGCACCCACTGCTCCGCCGCCAGCCAGCGACGCTGCCAGCGCGTCCGCCGCCGCGGCAGCTGCGGCACGACCGGCAGCATACCGTGGAATACGTCGTCCCGATCGATGAAATGGTGCTTCAGCGCCGCCCCGACGTGGATCGGGATCAGGGCGAGCAGGGTCGCCACGAGGCCCCAGTGCATCCATTCGGCGAGCGCCTCGACCTGCCAGCGCTGAACGAGACCCAGGTCGCCGAAAGGCATCAGCGGCCACGGTATGAAGCCGACCAGCGACAGCTGCTGCTCCCGCGCCGTCGCCGAGATCATCGCCCAGCCGGTCAGCGGCAGGCCGAAGAGGCAGGTGTAGAAGACATAGTGGGTCACGTGCGCCGCCATGCTTTCCCAGCCGGGCTTGTCGGCGTCGTTGATCGGTCCGGGCGCCAGGGTGCGCCACAGGCCCCGGCCCATGGCCAGCACCAGCATCAACACGCCGATGAGGTAGTGGAGGTCGTGCGCCGCCACCTTGTCGCCGCCCACCGGCAGCCGCCCCATCCACCAACCCCAGATCAGCTGGAAGATCACCAGCACGGCCATGGTCCAGTGGAAGACGATGGCCACGGGCGAGTAGCGGCCCTCGTCGTGGTGGCCCGCGGCCCATTCGAGGACGCTGACGATCAGCCGGTCGATCATGCGGGGCTCGGGCGGGCGTCGGGACCGATCCAGCGTCCGAGCACCAGCAGGGCGGCGGCCAGATAGACCGCCGCCGCCGGGGCCCACATGATCAGCCCGGCGGCCTGCTGGTCCTCGAGCGGGCTCAACCCCCAGGCGGCCGTAGTCAGGTAATGCGGGGCGTATACGGGCTGGCCGGTGAAGGTCAGCAAGGCGCCCAGCAGACCCATGGCCACCATGGCCAGCAGCAGGGCGGCGACCGCGCCGGGGGCCGAAGCCCTCCGGACGCCGGCCCAGAACCACACGGCGGTCCCGAGCAGGCTGAGCTGCATCGACCAGTAGGCCGCGCCGTTCGACAGGGCCCAGCCGTAGGCCGCCGGCGCGTGCCAGGCCCAGAACACCGCCGCCTGGGCGAAGGTCGCCAGCGCCAGCGGTCCGGTCCGCAGACGGGGCAGGGTCGCGGCTAGCAGGGGCGCCGCCGCCGCCACCAGCAGGACGTGATGCACGGTCCGCGCTGTGAACAGGGCCGAGCTGAGCGCGCACAGTGGCGACACGAAGATCACCGCCAGCACACCGGCCGCGGCGACGCCGGCCGCCCGCTCTCCGCCCGACCGCCGCCACAGGACGAGCGCGACGCCCACGGCCAGCGCGGCGCCCAGCACGGGGTCGAGGTTCCAGCGGGCCAGCCACTCGGCCGGCCCCGGACCGGGGCCGCAGTACGGCGCCCAGATCGCCGGGGCGCCGGGGCTCATCGCTCCGGCAGGGCGTAGGCGATCACATAGTCTCCAGCGGGCGTTTCCATGAAGTGGTGCCCGCCCGCCACGATGACCAGATACTGCCGCCCGTCCTGCTCATAGACCATCGGCGCGGCCTGGCCGCCGGCCGGCAGGACGTCGGACCACACCGTCTCGCCGGTCTCGATGTCGATGGCCCGGATCAGGTCGTCGGTGGCGGCGGCGATGAAGATCAGGCCGCCGGCGGTGACCACCGAGCCGCCGTTGTTGGGCGTGCCGATGTCGAGCGGCAGCATCGACGGAATGCCGAACGGGCCGTTCTTCCGCGCCGTGCCCAGCGGCCGGTCCCAGACGGTGCGGCCGGTGCGGATGTCGATGGCGCGGATGCCGCCGTAGGGCGGCTGCTTGCACAGCATGCCGGTCGACTTCATCCGCCAGCCGGCGTTGACGTCGATGGCGTAGGGTACGCCCCATTGAGGATCGCCGGCGCCCTCGGCCCCCTCCGGAGCGCCGCCGCGCGACTCCGGCGTCTGCTTCGTCAGCCGCGGGTCGCCGCGCGGGAACCAGCCCTTCTCGTTGGCCTCCTCGCGCGGCACCAGCCGGTTGTAGTTGGGCATGTCGTTGTAGTTGGCGATGATCCAGCCGCGCCGCGGATCGACCGCCACCCCGCCCCAGTCGGAGCCGCCGTTGTAGCCCGGATACTGGATCCAGCGGCGGTCGCTGGTCGGCGGCGTGTAGAAGCCGTCGTATGCCGCCTGGCGGAAGCCTATGCGACACGCCAGCTGGTCGATCGGGGACATGCCCCACATGTCGCGCTCGGTGAGGTCGGCGTCCGGGCGAAGCGTGTGGAACAGGGAATGCGGCTGCGTCGCCGCGCGCTCGCGGGGTTCGACCCCGCCCTGGGGCACGCGCCGCTCCTCCACCGGAGTCAGCGGACGGCCGGTGCGCCGGTCGAGGATGTAGAGGTCGCCCTGCTTGCTGGGCAGGACCAGGGCCGGGACAACCCCGCCGCCGGCCGGATAGTCCATCAGCGTCGCCTGCGAGCCGAGGTCGTAGTCCCAGACGTCCTTGTGCACCGTCTGGAACGACCAGACCGGGCGGCCCGTGGTCACGTCCAGCGCAACCAGCGAGGTGGCGTAGCGGTTCTCGGCCTCGGAGCGATCGGCGCTGTAGTAGTCGGCCGCCGAGTTGCCCATCGGCAGATAGACCAGCCCCAGCTGCTCGTCCCCCGAGGCCGTGGTCCACATATTCGGCGTGCCGCGCGTGTAGGCGTCCCCTTCCCCTGGCCGGCCGGTCAGGTCAGGCCGAGCCATGTCCCAGGCCCAGCGCAGTTCGCCGGTGACGGCGTCGTAGCCCTGGATTACGCCCGAGGGGGCCTCGTTGTACTGGCCGTCCAGCACCTGGTGGCCCGTGACCACCACGCCGCGCACGATGGTCGGGGCCGAGGTGATCGAGACCATGCCGGGTATGACCGGGCCCATGCCGACCTTGATGTCGACAGCGCCGCCGACCCCGAAATCGGCGCAGGGCCGGCCGGTGCGGGCGTCGACCGCGATCAGCCGGCCGTCGAGCGTGCCCGCGATGATCCGGGTGGCGCAGGCGGCCGGGGGGGCCACGGGGATCGGCGCCGGTCGAGGTTGTGCGGCCGCGGCGGCGGCGCCGGGGACCGCCGACGGAGCGGCTGACTGCACAGCGGCGGCGCTCGTGTCGTAATAGGCCACGCCCCGGCAGGCGGCGGTGTAGGGAATCCACTCCTCGGACACCCCCGGATCGTAGCGCCAGCGCTCGCGGCCGGTGCGGGCGTCGAGCGCGATCAGCTTGCTCATGGCCGTGCACAGGTAGACGGTGTCGCCGATCTTCAGCGGCGTGGTTTCAGCACCCCATTTCTTCTCGGGGATGTCGCCCGTGCGGAAGGTCCACGCCCGCTGCAACCGGCCGACATTGTCCCGGTTGATCTGGGTGAGCGGTGAAAAGCGACGGGCGCTGTAGGTCCCGCCCCAGGCGGGCCAGTCGGCCCCCACGTCCCGCAGGGACGGCTCCGACATGGCCGCGACGGCGATGGTCTGCATGGCGGCCGGCCGCATCGGCCGGTTGGCCTGCGCCACCACCACGCCGGCGACCACGGCGCCGAGCACGAAGACCGCGGCCCCGGCCAGGGCCATACGCCCCCCGCGCCGGCCGCCCACCACCGCCAGGCTGGCGATCACAAGGGCCAGCAACACGGCCGGCGCGACCACGCGCGGCACCAGGGCCCAGCCGTTCAGCCCGACCTCCCAGAGCGCCCACAGGACGGTGAGGACGAAGACCCCGACGTAGATCCACGCCCCGAGGACGTTCAGCCGCCACAGCATGGCGCCCGAGGCGATCAGGCCGAGCCCGGCCAGCAGGTAGTAGAACGAGCCGCCCAGCGAGATCAGCCAGCCGCCCCCGATCGCCAGCACCAATCCGATCAGGATCAGCAGCACCGCCAGAATACGCACCAGCAGGCCGCCAAAGCCCGCACCCCTCTCGATTCTGGTCATGTCGCGGCCTGCCTTTCAGCTTCGCTGCAAGGGCAAACCGGCGGGATGCGACGGAGTTCCGACTCCGCGACAGGCGACTGCGCGGCTCAGCCCCGCCTCTCGCTCTCGGCGTTGGTCCGGGCGTCGTCTCCCGAGCCGGAACCGGGTCCTCCCGCCGACGGCGGGCGATTCCGCTTCTGGTCAGGCCCGGCCCCGGCCTCGCCGACCCTCTGCTGCCCCAGCCCCTGGTTCTCGTGAACTGCCCGGCCCTTGTCCGTTGGGTTTCGCGTGGCCATCAGCGCCGCCCTCCCAGTTCGCGTTGCACGTCGCGGAAGCTTGTCCCGACCCGCGCCACCGCCAGCCGAACCGCCTCGGGAGTCACGGCGAAGGTCTCGGCGAGACGCAGGACGTCGGCCTCGCCCAGGGCGTCCGGGGGGAGACCGGATCCGAGCACCGGCGACCAGTCGAGCCCCGGCGGAGTCCCTGTTTCCGAAATCGCGCTCATCTCGTCCTCCACACGGCCACGCGCCGGAAACGCGGTCCGCCCGCAGAAGGCTCCTGTGTCGGAAAGCCGACGTCCTCCGGGCGTACAGAAAGGGAACTCCGCACCACCCCTCGCCGTTGGCGAATGATGGACAGGGCCGACAAGAATCCTCCGTCGAAAGGCTCCGGCCTGGTGGTCGGCGGCCTGGGCGGGCCCGAGGAGGAACTGCTCGAGTCCGGGCAGGAAGAGGTCTTCTCGCGGACCGAGGTCGAGAGCGGCCGGATCGAGCACCATGTCGAGGCCGGCGGCTCAACCGGCGGCGACGGGGGCCGGAACCGCAAGCGCCGCGCCTGAGCCGCGGCGCGGATATTTTGCGGCGCCGCTTCGAACTTCCGGGCCCCGCACCGGTTGGTCTGCCGAAACCGGAACGGGAGCCAAGCCATGCACGCCCAACAGATGATCGCCGCCCACCCCCATGTCCGGGGGGAGGTCAACACCGCCCTCGCCCGCTGCGTCGAGGCCTGTTTCGACTGCGCCCAGGTCTGCGCCTCATGCGCCGACGCCTGCCTGGGCGAGGAGACGGTCGCCGAGCTGGTCCAGTGCATCAGGCTGAACATGGACTGCGCCGACGTCTGCCTGACCAGCGGCCTGATCGCCACCCGCCGCTCCGGCGGCGACGTGCCCGTGATCGCCGCCCAGCTGCGGGCCTGCGAATTGGCCTGCGCCCGATGCGCCGAGGAATGCGAACGGCACGCGGAAATGCACGAGCACTGCCGCATCTGCGCCGAAGCCTGCCGGGACTGCGAGCGCGCCTGCCGCGAGGCGGTGTCCAGCCTGCCGGGCGCCGACACGTCGCGCCACTGACCCTGTTTCAACACCGATCGGAGATCTGAAATGGCACAGAAGGAAGGACCCGGGGCCGGCGAGGAGAACGACGGCCTGCACCGCCCGCTCACGCTGTCAGAGGAGCTGTCGGAGGTCGTCGGCGACGGGCCGATGGGCCGCGCCGACGTCGTCAGCGGCCTGTGGGACTACATCAGGAAGAACGACCTGCAGGACGGGCAGGATATCAAGGCCGACGACAAGCTGAAGGCCGTCTTCCACAAGGATCGGGTGTCGATGTTCGAGATGAACGAGATCCTGTCTGACCACCTGCGCGAGGCGCGCTGAGCCATGGCGCAGGCAGGCTTCAACGAGACCGGCAAGACCGGCCATCACGAGCGCAACAAGATCGAGGGCGAGGGCGCCGTCAACGCTTCAGGGGCCGAGACCACCAGCACCGGCGGCGAGGGCGTGACCGACGACTTCGATCCGGACGCGCCGGCTCCCGCTGACCCCGGCGGCCGCACCGATCCATCCCTGCGCGGAGCGGTGGCGCGGCCAGGCACGCATGATCCTGAGGATTCGAGCTTCGCGCCCGGCGGCGACAAGACGTCCAACCCTGACGTCGACGCCGCCGCCATGCTGCGCCAGACGACCGGTTCCGACGAAACCGGCCGGCACTGAGGCCGCGGTGGCGAGGCCCCGCCGCATCGGCGTCCTGACCTTCCACCGCTGCATCAACTACGGCTCCTATTGGCAGGCGCGCTGCCTGGCCGAGGGGTTGCGCCGGCGCGGCGTCGAGACGGTGCTGCTCGATCACCGCTCGGCCCGGGTGAACCGGGCCGAGTGGCGCTGCGCCCTCCAGCCAATGCTGCCCGCGCCGACGCCACGCGCGGACTTCCCCCTCTATGCGGCGAAAGCGCGGAAATTTTTCGACGCCTTCGAATCCCTGCCCCTGACCGAGCCCTTCAGCCTCGAGGCGCCGCAGCTGCGTGAGGCGTTCGACGCCGTGGTGGTAGGCAGCGACGAGGTGTGGAATTTCCGCCATCCTTGGTACGCCAGCCGGCCGCTGTTCTTCGGCGATGGCCTCCAGACCGGCCGCCTCGTCGCCTATGCCGCCAGCTTCGGCAATCACGATGCGGACGACGGGGTCGATCCCTGCTGGGCCGAGCGGCTGGGCGGCTTCTCGGCCATTGCGGTGCGTGACGACAACTCGCGCCGGCTGATCCGGTCCAGCCTGGGAACCGAGCCGGAGATCGTGCTCGACCCCTGCCTGCAGTTCCATGACCTGCCGCGGCGGCCCGCCGAGGAGCCGTGGCCGGACCGGGCCGTCGTCTACGGCCACTCCTTCGCCGGATGGTTCAAGGCGGCGGTCCGCCGCTGGGCGGACGCGCATGGCGTGCGGCTGGTCAGCGTCGGCTACCGCAACGACTGGGCCGACGAGCAGTGGATCGCCGCCGGGCCCGAGGAGTTCGCCCGGGCCATGGCCTCGGCCCGGGCCGTGATCACCAACTTCTTCCACGGCTGCGTCTTCGCCCTGGTCAACGCCCGTCCGTTCGTCACCGCCCTGACCGACTATCGCGTCAACAAGATCCGGGACCTGACCAGTCGGGTCGGGGCGGGGCGGCGCCTGATGAGCGCGGACTCGACGCCCGCGGATTATGCGGCGGCTCTGGACGAGGCGGTCGAACCCGAGATCGCATCCCGGCTGGACGGATTGCGGCGGCGGTCGGAGGCCTGGCTTGACCTTGCGCTCGCCTGAGACGCCGCCGCCCCGGCCAGGCCCCTACAGCCCGGATGACGTCGTGCGCTCCGGACTGTGCATCGGCTGCGGCGCCTGTGTCGGCGCGGACCGCTCCGGCCGCTCGGTCATGGCCATGGACGCGGACGGACATCTGAAGCCTGACGGTCCGGCGGCGTGGCGCAAAGCCCGCTCGCCGGAGTTCTCGGCCCTGTGCCCCTTCTCCCCGGCGGCGGCCGACGAGGACGACATCGCTCTTGAGCGCTACCCGGCCGCGCCAATGGACGATCCCCGCATCGGGCGCTTCGTCTCGGCCTGGGTTGGTCACGCTGAGGAAGGTGAATTCCGCACCTCGGGCAGTTCGGGCGGAATGGCGAACTGGACAGCGGCGGAGCTGCTGCGCACCGGCCGGGTCGACGCCGTGGCCCATGTCGGCGGCCTGCCCCGTGACGGCGCCGACGATCCGCTGTTCGGCTACCGCATCTCGCGGTCGCTCGACGAGCTCACCGCCGCCGCCAAGTCGCGCTACCACCCGGTGGAGCTGTCCGGCGTGATCGCGACCATCCGCGCCACGCCGGGCCGTTACGCCGTGCTCGGCGTGCCCTGCTTCATCAAGGCGGTGAATCTGCTGCGCGCGCGCGACCCGATCCTCCGTGAGCGGATCGTCTTCACGCTTGGACTGTTCTGCGGCCACATGAAGAGTCTGCGTATGGCCGAGAGCTTCGCCTGGCAGACCGGCGTGCAGATGGAAGACGTGGCGGGGATGGACTACCGGCTCAAGGACCCCTTCCGGCCCGCCAATATCTACACGGCGCAATTCCTGCTCAGGGACGGCGGGGAGCGCCGCCGCGACTGGTGGAATTTCGCGGACGGCGACTGGGGCGCCGGCTTCTTCCAGAACCCCGCCTGCGACTGGTGCGACGATGTGGTGGCCGAGACGGCCGACATCTCGTTCGGCGACGCATGGGTCGAGCCGTATGCTTCGGACGGGCGGGGCACGAACGTCGTGGTCATCCGCGCGGCCGCCCTCGACCGGATGATCCGGGACGCGGTCGGAGCGGGGCGGCTGCGGCTCGGTCCCGTCGATGCCGACTTCATTCATCAGACGCAGGCCGCGGGCTTCCGCCATCGACGCGAGGGGCTGGCGTGGCGACTCGCCCGGCGGCGTTTCGGACACCTGCGCCCCCGCAAACGGGTGGCGCCACGCCGGACAGGCCTCCCGCCGCGCCGCCGCGCCGTCTACTGGATGCGCCGCCAGATCAGCCGTTGGAGCCGCCCCGTGTTCCGCCTCGCGCGCCGGGCACGTCGGCCCGGCCTCTATCTGCGCTGGGCGCGGACCGTGCTCGCCCTGTACCAGGCGCTGGCGTGGTCGCGCGGACGCCTGGGGACGTGGCTCGACCGGCTGGAGGCGGTCTCATGCCGCGGCGCGGGCCGAGCGCGCGGCGCCTAGAGTCCGCTCCTCGCCCACGTCCCTGGCAGCGGCCGCGGGGCGGCCGATCGAGACATAGTCGAGACCCGCCCGCGTCACCTCGTCCGGATCGAACAGGTTGCGCAGGTCGATCAGCAGCGGCGTCTCGGCCACCTTCGCCAGGCGCTTCAGGTCGAGGCTGCGGAAGGCGCCCCACTCCGTCAGGATGACCACCGCCGAAGCGCCCCGGGCCGCGTCATAGGCGTCGCGGCAGAAGCGCACGCCAGGCAGGAGGCCCCGCGCGGCCTCCATGCCCTTGGGGTCGAAGGTCCGCACGTGGGCGCCGCGGCGCTGCAGTTCGGGGATCAGTTCGAGAGAGGCCGCCTCACGCATGTCGTCGGTGCCGGCCTTGAAGGTGAGGCCCAGCACGGCGACCGTCCGGCCTTTCAGGTCGCCCGCCACGGCAGCCACCCGCGCCGCCAGCAGCCGCTTGCGTTCGCGATTGGCCTCGGATGCCGCGGTCACCACGCGCAGAGGCACGGCGGCGGCGCGGCCCGTGCTGAGCAGGGCGTCGGTGTCCTTGGGGAAGCACGATCCGCCGAAGCCCGGGCCCGGATCGAGGAAGCGCGCCCCGATGCGGGCGTCCAGGCCCATGCCCTCGGCCACGCGCACGGCGTCGGCGCCGAGCTCCTCGCACAGGTCGGCGATCTCGTTGATGTAGCTGATCTTGACCGCGAGGAAAGCGTTGGCGGCGTATTTGATCAGCTCGGACGTGCGCCGGTCGGTCAGCACCAGCGGCGCGCCAGCGTCCGTCAGCGGCGCATAGATCGCCCGCATCAGCTCGCGGGCGCGAAGGTCGTCGGTTCCGACCACGATCCGGTCCGGCTTCATGAAGTCGCCGATCGCGGATCCCTCTCGCAGGAACTCCGGATTCGACACCACGGCGAGGTCGGCGTCCGGCCGCAGGTCGGCCAGCAAGGCCTCGATCTGGTCCCCGGTCCCGACCGGCACCGTCGATTTGGTGATCACGGCGGTGAAGCCGGCGAGGTGCGGCGCGAGATCGGCCGCCGCCGCGCGAATGTAGCTCAGGTCGGCCTCGCCATCGGGGCCCGGCGGCGTGCCGACGGCGATGAACAGAGCGTCGCGGTCGGAGACCGACTCAGCGATCTCCGTCGAGAAGGTGAGCCGCCCCGCCTGCCGCTGTGTCCGGATGAGTTCGACCAGCCCCGGCTCATAGATCGGGCAGCCGCCGTCGTTGAGCAGGCCGATCTTCTGCGGCAGGGCGTCGACGCAGACCACCTCGTGGCCCAGCGCCGCCAGACAGGTTCCCGTGACCAGGCCGACATAGCCGGTGCCGATGACGCCGATCTTCATGCCAGCTCCTTCGAGACGATCCGGTCCTGCGCGGCCGGCGCACGGCGCGGCGCGTAGCGGGCCGTCATCTCGGCGCAGAAGTCCGCGAATTCCTCCGCGGCCTGCGGCGGGCTGGTGTGGTGCGGTTCGACGCCCCGGTGCTCGGGTGTGAAACAGAAGGTGACGGTCGTCTCGAATTCAGCCAGCGCCTCCATCTGGCGGTCGAACCAGTCCAGCGCCCCCTCGCGATATCGGTCCGCCCACGACAGGCCGGTGCGTACGTGGCGCACGCCAAGCCGACGGAACCAGGCCACGGCCTCCTCGAGCCGATGGTCCTGGAAATGGAACCACTGACAGAGCCCCATCCGGCCGGCGTAGGGCGCATAGGCCTCCACCGCCGGCTTGGGCGAGCCGTCCTCGCGCAGCAGACCCATGTGGAAATGCCGGTAGTAGGACGAGCCCTCGGCCTCCTTGTGCCGGGTCGTCGCCTCCCATGTGCGCGGCAGGTCGTACAGGCTGTACCAGTGGATGCGCGGCGCCTGCCCGATCAGCAGGTCGGCGGTCTTCTTCACCCCCCAGGCCTGCACCTCCTCCGAGCCGAACGAGGACACGCCGACCTCGGTGACCCAGACAGGCTTGTCGGTGACGGCGCGAATCTCGGCGACCTTGTCCGGCCAGGCGTCGATCGGCCACAGGTTCCAGTCGAGCGGAAAGCCGTGCACGGCGACCGCATCGACATGCTCGAGCACGCCCTTGGCCTCAAGCCTCTGCAAGAAGAACGGATCGATCGGCGACATCCCGCCGAGCACGCGGGTCAGCTCCGGGTTCTCCGCCCGGATCGCCTGCCCGGCCAGTTTGGTCATCTCCGCGAACAGATCCCATTCGGGGTCCAGCAGCGGGTCCCAGTGCGACTTGTTGTTGGGTTCGTTCCAGATCTTGACGGCTTCGATCACGCCCTGTCTCCGCTCCTGTCATGGCCATTGGTGGTCGCCCGCGCCGGATAGGCGGCGCCCAGCGCCGGGGGCGGGCCGCGCCGGCACAGGAACACCTCGCTCTCGGGATGGTCGACGATCTCGAATCCGGCGCTGCGCAGCATGGCCGCGCTGCACGCCGCGTTCGGCGCCCACCAGTTGGTCGGATCGTGGGCGTAGCGGTGCTCGATGAAGTGCAGCTTCGGATAGCCCGGCTCGTCGAAATGGCCCTGCTCGTTGAAGTCGTAGTCGGCCGCGACGGGAAACACCTCGTCGGAGCCGCGCTGCATGGACTGGAACAGCAGCAGGTCGTCGGCGACGTGCTCGTGGATCAGATCCAGCGCGAGCAGCGGGTGACGCAGGTGATAGAGCACCCCCATGAAGATCACGAGGTCGAACCGCTCGTTCAGGGCCGCCAGGTCGTAGACCGACAGCTTGCGGAACTCGATGTCGGCGTCCTCGACCTCGGCGGCGAAGCGAGCCTGTTCCAGATAGCGGTCGTCGAAGTCGATCCCGAGCACGCGATCCGCCCCGCGGCGCTTCATTTCCAGGCTGTAGAAGCCGGCGTTGCAGCCGATATCCAGAACGCTCCTGCCGGTCATGTCGGCCGGTATGGCCTGTTGGAAACGGGCGAATTTGTTGGCCGGATAATCGTGCAGGAAGTGGTCGGGCGCGGTCCGCACCCCCTTCAGATCCATGTTGTGAAACCAGTCGCCCAGCGCGGCCACGCGGTCGCGGATCTGGTCAGGTGTCAGGTCAGCCATGAGAGACCTCGTTCAGCGCGTGCGGGTTCGGCCGTTCGAAAACGGCGGCGACGGTGATCACGAGGCGAGGCGCGCCGCGGACTGGTCCCGGCCCTCGATGAAATCGAGCGTGCGCAACCGCGCCTCCTCGTCCGTGAACTGTTCGGGCGGCGACTTCATGAACCAGCTTGAGGGGCCGATCAGCGGCCCCGACACGCCCCGGTCCAGGGCCAGCTTGGCGCAGCGCACCGCGTCGATGACGACGCCGGCGCTGTTGGGGCTGTCCCAGACCTCCAGCTTCAGTTCGATGTTAAGGGGCACGTCGCCGAAGGTCGTGCCCTCCAGCCGGATGTGCGCCCACTTGCGGTCGGTCAGCCAGGGCACGAAGTCGCTCGGCCCGACATGGACGTCGTCGGCGCCCAGCGGCACGTCCAGCTGGCTGGTCACCGCCTGGGTCTTGGAGATCTTCTTCGACGTCAGCCGCTCGCGCTCCAGCATGTTCTTGAAGTCGGAGTTGCCGCCGAAATTGAGCTGGTACATGCGGTCGATGCGGACGCCGCGCTCGCGCATCAGATTGGCCAGCACGCGGTGCACGATGGTCGCCCCGACCTGACTCTTGATGTCGTCGCCGACAATGGGCAGGCCCCGCTGCCGGAAGCGGGCGGCCCACGCCGGGTCCGAGGCGATAAAGACCGGAATGCAGTTCACGAAGGCGCACCCCGCCTTCAACGCGGCCTCGGCGTAGTATTCCGTCGCCCGCTGCGACCCGACCGGCAGGTAGGAGACCAGCACGTCGGCCCCGCTGTCGCGCAGCACCCGGGCCACGTCGACGGGAGGCTCGCCGGACTCCTCGATGTCGCCGGTCATATACTGGCCGATGCCGTCGAGGGTCGGCCCGCGCATGACCGGCACGCCCGTAGGCGCTGGCGTCGCAAAGCGGATGGTGTTGTTGGGGTCGCTGAAGATCGCGTGGGCGACGTCGCGGCCGACCTTGCCGGCGTGGACGTCGAACGCCGAGGCGATCTCCATGTCGCCGATATGATAGCCGCCCAGTTCGACGTTCATCAGTCCCGGCGGCGGCTCGTTGCCCGCCGCCTCGGCGTAATGGGTCAGTCCCTGCACGAAGGACGAGGCGCAGTTGCCCACGCCGGCCACTGCTATGCGAACTTTTTTCCGGCCCATGGGCGCCTCCAGGCTCCGGCTGCTCCATGCAAGCCGAACAGTTTGGAAAGCATCTATAAAGCTTATGGTTCCGCTAAACCCGAAGCTTCACAACAGCAACAATAAGCCAAGGTTATTGTTACGCTACTTGCTGACGGCAATTTTCAGGAACTCAACCAAGCACATATCGAGATATGTCGTGTGTCCGACATAGAGGTTCGGGGAACTAACCAGTAGAAGAAGATGTTGCTCGACCGAACCTGAACCGGAGAGCCGCGATGCCGAAGCCCCGCCCCCTCACCCGCCGCCCGAGAATTTTCAGCGCCCCCGGCGCGGTCGCGGGCTGATCGGGAGCAGCTCATGGGAGACACCATCCTGATCACCGGCGGGGCCGGTTTCGTCGGACGGCATGTGGCGCGGGCCCTGCTCGAACAGGGCCACCGGGTGCGGGCGCTCGACGCCCTGATCGAACAGGTTCACCCGACCTGCACGCGGCCTGACGAACTCGATCCCGACGTCGAACTGATGGTCGGGGACATCCGCGACGAGACGGCGGTGCTCGCGGCCCTGTCCGGCGTCGACAAGGTCATCCACCTGGCGGCGGAGGTGGGCGTCGGCCAGAGCATGTACGCCATCGACCGCTACACCTCGGTCAATGACTACGGCACCGCGGTGCTGTTCCAGCAGCTGATCGACAAGCCCGTGCAGCGGGTCGTCGTCGCCTCGTCAATGAGCATCTACGGCGAGGGCCTCTACCGCACCGCCGGCGGCGAGCTGATGCAGGAGGTCGTGCGCGGGCCGCGCAATCCGGACGGCGGCTGGGACCCCCTCGACCCCGGCGGCCGCCCGCTGATCCCGGTTCCCACGCCCGAAACCAAACAGCCGGCGCTGAAGAGCGTCTACGCCATCAACAAGTATGTCCAGGAGCGGCTGACCCTCACCCTCACCGCCCAGTATGGCATGGAGAGCTGCGCCCTGCGGCTCTGGAACATCTACGGCCCGGGCCAGGCGCTCTCCAATCCCTACACCGGCGTGCTGGCCATCTTCGCCTCGCGGATCGCCAACGGCCAGGCGCCGATGGTGTTCGAAGACGGCCAGCAGCGCCGGGATTTCGTGCACGTCTCCGATGTCGCGCGCGCCTTCCTGCTGGCGCTCGAGAAGCCCGAGGCGGACGGCGAGGTCTTCAACATCGGCTCGGGCGAAGACCGGACGGTGGAGGAGGTGGCGCGGCTCCAGGCCGCCTCCATGGGCCGCGCCGACCTCGAACCGCAGATCACCCAGCAGGCCCGCGCCGGCGACATCCGCCACAACATCCCCGACCTGACGAGGGCGCGTGAGGTGCTCGGCTACCAAGCGCAGGCGGACTTCTCCGAAGGACTGGAAGAACTGGCTGAATGGGTCGCGCGGCAGGAAGCCGAGGACCGCGTCGTCGAGGCCCGCCGCGAACTGGAAATGCGGGGCCTGGTCGCATGAGCCGCATCCTGATCACCGGCGGGGCCGGCTTCATCGGCAGCAACCTGGCGGACCGGCTGGCCGGGACCGGACACGACGTCGTGCTGATGGACACGCTCGCCCGGCCAGGGGTCGAGCGGAACCTGAAGTGGCTGCTGCTGCGCCACCGCAACCGCATCCGCAATCTGCAGACCGATGTGCGCGACGCAGCCGGCGTGGCGACCGCCGTGGCCGACGTCGACGCCGTCTTCCACCTCGCCGCCCAGGTCGCCGTCACCACCAGCCTGTCCGACCCCCGCGAGGATTTCGACATCAATCTGGGCGGCACGCTGAACGTGCTGGAGGCGGCGCGCGAACGGCGCACGCCGGTCATCTTCGCCAGCACCAACAAGGTCTATGGCGACCTCGCCGACGTTGGCCTTGAACTGGTCGACGACGCCTGGGCGCCGGTCGATTCCGGCCTGCGCCGGGCCGGCGTGGACGAGCGCCGGCCACTCGACTTCCACACCCCTTACGGCTGCTCCAAGGGTGGGGCGGACCAGTACGTCCTCGACTACGCCCGCAGCTTCGGTGTGCCGGCCTGCGTCGTGCGCATGAGCTGCATCTACGGCCCCCGCCAGATGGGCACCGAGGATCAGGGCTGGGTCGCCCACTTCCTGATCCGGGCCCTCAACGACGAGCGGATCACCCTGTTCGGAGATGGCCGGCAGGTGCGCGACATCCTGCATGTCAGCGACGCCGTCCGCGCCTATGTCGCGGCGCTGGAGCGGATCGAAGGGGTCAGCGGCCGCGCCTTCAACCTCGGGGGCGGTCCTGCCAACGCCGTCAGCCTGCGCCAGCTGATCGCCCACATCGAAGGCCTGATCGGTCGCCGCGCCGATGTGGTGTTCGAGGACTGGCGGGCGGGGGACCAGCGCTACTTCGTCGCCGATACCTCGGCCGCGCGCACGGCGCTGGACCTGCCGGCCCCGATCGCCTGGCGGGAGGGCGTGGCCGATCTGGCCCGCTGGCTGCGCTCCGAGGGCGGTCTCCTCAATCCGCCGCAGACGGTCGCGGCATGACGTCGCTGCAGCCGCGACGCATGCTCATGACCACGGACGCGGTCGGCGGCGTCTGGGCCTATGCGCTCGATCTCTCCGCCGGTCTGCTGGCGCGCGGCATCGGGGTGACGCTCGCCGTCCTCGGTCCCCCACCGGGGCCGGGCCAGCGCCGGGCCGCCGAGCGGATCGAAGGACTCGGGCTGGTCGAAACCGGCCTGCCGCTCGACTGGACCGCCGCCGACGCCGGAGGGATCGCCTCGGCGGCGCAGGAGATCGCCCGGCTCGCGGCCGCATGCGACGCCGATCTGGTGCATCTGAACACCCCGGCGCTGGCAGCGGACGGACGCTTCGCCATGCCGGTCGTGGGCGCCTGCCATTCCTGCCTCGCCAGCTGGTGGAGCACGGTGAAGGGCGAGCAGCCGATGCCGGAGGCCTTCCGCTGGCGCACCGACCTGCTGGCGCGCGGGTACGCCGCCTGCGACCGGCTGATCGCCCCCAGCTATTCCTTCATGCAGGAGACGGCCGCCCTCTACGGCGTACTGCCGCAGGCGGTTCGTAACGGCCGCACGCCCGCGCGCGCCGCTCCGGCCACGCGCCGCAACCCGGTGGTCATGACCTCCGGCCGGCTGTGGGACGACGGAAAGAATGTCCGCGCTCTCGACCGGGCGGCCGGGCGCATGCGGGGACAGGTGCACGCCGCCGGTCCGTTGAAGGGCCCCGACGGACAAGCCGTCGCCTTCGAGCATATTCTCTGCCTGAACCAGCTGGATGCGCCGGTGCTCGCCGGGCATCTGGAGCGCTCGGCGGTGTTCGCCTCCCTGTCGCTCTACGAGCCCTTCGGCCTGGGCGTGCTGGAGGCGGCCCAGGCCGGCTGCGCCCTCGTCCTGTCCGACATCCCGACCTTCCGCGAGTTGTGGCAGGGCGCCGCGGTGTTCGTCCCCGCCGAGGACGATCTCGCCGTGGCAGAGGCGCTCGACAGTCTGCTGGACGACCCCGGACGCGCCGCCGAACTGGGCCGTTGCGCGGCGGAGCGCAGCACCCGGTTCACGGTCGACGCCATGGTCGAGGGAACTCTGGCCGTCTACGCCGAAACGCTCGCCGCCCGCGCTCCCTTCCCGGAGGTGGCGGCGTGAAGATCGTGTATTTCACCCACTCGCTGGAGTCGTGCTGGAACCACGGCAACGCCCACTTCCTGAGGGGCGTGCTGCGCGACCTGATCGCCCGTGGCCACCAGGTGGCGGCCTACGAGCCGCGAGACGCGTGGAGCCGCGCCAACCTCGTCGCCGATCATGGCGAGGCCGGGCTGGAGCCGTATCGCCGCGCCTATCCGGAACTGACCAGCCGGCGCTTCGACGAGCCGGATCTGGAGCAGGCGCTGGACGGCGCCGATCTGGTCATCGTCCATGAGTGGAGCGAGCCGGCCCTGGTCGCCGCCGTCGGCCGCGCCCGCAAGCGCGGCGGACGGTTCACCCTGCTGTTCCACGATACCCATCACCGGGCGGTCAGCGAGCCCGAGGGCATCAGGACCTTCGACCTGTCCGGCTATGACGGCGTGCTGGCCTTTGGCGAGACCCTGGCCGAGGTCTATCGCCGGTGGGGCTGGGGCGACCGCGTCTTCGTCTGGCACGAGGCCGCTGACATCCGGCTGTTTCATCCGCCGGCGCAGGAGGGCCCCCGCGAGGGCCTGATCTGGATTGGCAACTGGGGCGACGGCGAGCGAACGAAGGAGCTCGAGAGCTTCCTCTTCACCCCCGCCCGCGACGCCGGCCTGACTCTCGACATCCACGGCGTCCGCTATCCGCCGGAAGCGCAGGCGATGCTGAGGCGGTACGGCGTCCGCTACCACGGCTGGCTGGCCAACGCCGCCGCACCCGCCGCCTTCGCGCGCCACATGGCGACGGTGCACGTGCCGCGCCGCTTCTACGTCCGCCAGTTGCCGGGCATCCCGACCATCCGTGTGTTCGAGGCGCTGGCCTGCGGCATCCCGCTGGTCAGTGCGCCATGGCAGGACAGCGAAGGGCTGTTCAGCGTCGGCGAGGACTTTCTGATGGTCCGCTCGGGCGACGAGATGGCCCGGGCCCTGCGCTCGCTCCGGGCCGACCCCGACCTGCGCCGCGGGCTGGCCGAGCGAGGCCTCGCCGCCATCCGCGCCCGCCACACCTGTACGCACCGCGTCGACGAACTGCTCGCCATCGCCGCCCGCCTGCAGGCCACGCCCGCCGCCCCCGAAATGGAGACCGCCTGATGAAGATCGCCTTCTACGGGTCCAGCCTGCTGTCGGCCTACTGGAACGGCGCCGCCACCTACTACCGCGGCATGCTGCGCGAACTGGCGGCGCGCGGCTGGCGGGTGACCTTCTACGAACCCGACGCCTTCGACCGCCAGTCGCATCGCGACATCGATCCGCCCGACTGGGCCGAGGTGGTCGTCTGGGAGAACTCGCCTGAGGCCTGCCGCGAGGTGATCGCCCGCGCCGCCGACGCGGATGTGGTGGTCAAGGCCTCGGGCGTGGGCGTTTTCGACGAAGCGCTGCTGGCGGTCTTCGACCACGCCAGGCCCGACGCCCTGACCGTCTACTGGGACGTCGACGCGCCCGCGACGCTGGCGGAGATATGCGATCAGCCGGAGCATCCGCTGCGCCGCGTCCTGCCGGGCATCGACATGGTCCTGACCTACGGCGGCGGCCCGCCGGTCGTGGCGGCGTTCGAGGCGCTCGGCGCCCGGCTGTGCCGACCGATCTACAATGCGCTCGATCCGACGACGCATCACCCCGTCGCACCGCAGGCCCGGTTCGCCGCCGACCTGTCGCTGCTCGCCAACCGCCTGCCCGACCGCGAGACGCGCATCGAGCGCTTCTTCATCGAGCCGGCCGCCTCCCTGCCGGATCGCCACTTCCTGCTCGGCGGCAACGGCTGGCATGACAAGCCGCTGCCGGACAATGTGCGCGCCCTCGGCCATGTCGGCACCGCGGATCACAACGCCTTCAACTGCTCGTCGCTGGCCGTGCTCAACGTGTCGCGCGACAGCATGGCCGGGAACGGCTTCTCGCCGGCCACCCGGGTGTTCGAGGCGGCCGGAGCCGGCGCCTGCCTGATCACCGACCATTGGGAGGGCATCGACCAGTTTCTCGAGCCGGACGAGGAGGTGCTGGTCGCCCGCGACGGCCGGGAGGTCGCCGATCAGCTCGCGGCCCTCACCCCCGACCGCGCCCGCGCCATCGGCGAGGCGGCCCGCCGACGGGTGCTGGCCGAACACACCTACGCCCGCCGCGCCGGGGAGGCCGACGGCCTGTTCCGGCAGGCGCTCGCCGCCCGCCGCGAAAGGAGCGCCGCATGAGCCGGCCGCTGAACATCGTGGTGCTGGGTCTCAGCCTGTCGTCATCCTGGGGCAATGGCCATGCCGTCACTTTCCGCGCCCTGCTCGGGGCCCTGGCGGCTCGCGGTCACCACATCCTGTTCCTCGAACGGGAGACGCCCTGGTACGCCGCGCACCGCGATCTCGAGACGCCCGACTGGTGCGACCTCAGATTCTACGACGGACCGGGCGGGCTCGAAGCGTTCGCCGCCGAGGTCGCCGGCGCCGATGCTGTGGTGGTGGGCTCCTACGTGCCAGAAGGGATCGCCGTCGGCGACTGGGTGCGTCGCACGGCCCGGGGCGTCGTCGCCTTCTACGACATCGACACCCCGGTGACCCTGGCGCGGCTGGAGCGCGACGACTGCGACTATCTCGCCCCCCGGCAGATCCCCGCCTACGACATCTACTTCTCCTTCACCGGCGGCCCGACGCTGGAGCGGATCGAGCGGGAGTACGGCTCGCCCGCCGCCCGCGCCCTGTACTGCTCCGCCGACCCGGAGGTGTACCGGCCGATCGACGCGCCGCGCCGCTGGGACCTGTCGTACCTCGGCACCTGGAGCGCCGACCGCCAGCCGGTGATCGACCGTCTGCTGATCGAGCCGGCTCGCCGCCTGCCGCGGATGAGCTTCGTCGTCGCCGGCCCCCAGTATCCAGACGACATCGACTGGCCCGCCAATGTCCACCGCATCGACCATGTGCCGCCGGCTGACCACCCGGCCTTCTACGCCGCCAGCCGCTTCACCCTGAACGCCACCCGGGCCGACATGGTCGAGGCCGGGTTCAGCCCGTCGATCCGCCTGTTCGAGGCCGCCGCCTGCGCCGCACCGGTGATCTCCGATGTCTGGCCCGGGCTGGACCAGTTGTTCACCCCCGGCGACGAGATCGTACTCGCCCGGTCGGCCGACGACGTCGTCGCCGCCCTCCAGTCGCCCGCCCGGGACGGCCGGCGCATGGGCCTGGCCGCCCGCGAGCGCATTCTCGCCGCCCACACCCCCGCGCACCGCGCCGAAACGGTCGAGCACGAACTGCTCGCCGCCCGATCGCGCCGCGGCGGCGTCCTCCCCTCCCGATCAACGGAGACTCCCATGAAGACCATCGCGGATCGCAAGTCGGTTCTCGTCGCCGGCGGCGCCGGCTTCCTCGGCTCCCACCTCTGCGACCGCCTGCTGGCCGAGGGCCATCACGTCGTCTGCCTCGACAATCTCCAGACCGGCGACCTGTCGAACCTCGACCAGGCGATGAAGAGGCGCAATTTCGAGTTCGTCCGCCACGACGTGGTCGAGCCCCTGCCCGCGCGGCTGGCCGAGCGCCGCTTCGACCGCGTCTACGACCTCGCCTGCGCCGCCTCGCCGCCGCAGTACCAGGCCGATCCCGAGCACACGATGCTGACCTGCGTCCTCGGCGTCACCCACCTGCTTCAGCTGGCCCAGAGGTCCGGGGCCCGCTTCCTCCTGACCTCGACGAGCGAAATCTACGGCGACCCGGAGGTGCACCCCCAGCCCGAGACCTACCGCGGCAACGTCAATCCGATCGGCCCCCGCGCCTGCTACGACGAAGGCAAGCGCGCCGCCGAGACCCTGACCTTCGACTACGACCGCTCCGGCCGCGGCGAGGTGCGGGTCGCCCGCATCTTCAACACCTACGGCCCGCGCCTGTCTGCCGCCGACGGGCGGGTCGTCTCCAACGTCGTCAGCCAGGCCCTGACTGACCAGCCGATCACCGTCTTCGGCGACGGCAGCCAGACCCGCTCGTTCTGCTACGTCGACGACATGATCGGGGGCCTCATCGCCCTGATGGAGCACGATGGCCCCCAGCCCGGCCCGATCAATCTCGGCAATCCGGTGGAGATGACCGTTTCGAACCTCGTGGAGGTGGTGCTCGATCTGACCGGCTCGTCGTCGGAGGTCACCTACCAGCCCTTGCCGGCCGACGACCCGCGCCGCCGGCGTCCCGACATCGCCCGCGCCGCCGAGGTGCTCGACTGGCGCCCGACGACCCCGCTCGAGGAGGGGCTGCGCCGCACCATCGACTGGTTCGACGGCGAGCGCCTGCGGATGGCGCGGGAGGCCGCCGCGGCGATCGGCGCGTGAGGACGGATGGTCATCCCGGGCCCGACCACGGAGTCCGCCGGGGGCCTGGCGTCGGTCCTCAGGCGCAACATCGCCGAAATGCGCGAACGGCGCGCAGGCGTCGAGCGGGCGGCGCCGGCCAGCGAACGGATCGCCCAGCGGATCACCGACTTCGCGGGCAGCATGCGGTTCGTCCTCCTGCACCTCATCCTGTTCGGCGGCTGGATCCTGATCAACTCGCTCGGGCCGTCGGCGTGGCGGTTCGATCCGAGCCTGGTGGTCCTGGCCATGGCGGCGTCGGTCGAGGCCATCTTCCTGTCGACCTTCATCCTGATCAGCCAGAACCGGATTTCGGCCGCCGAACGCCGCCGCGCGGAACTCGATCTGCAGATCAACCTGCTGGCGGAACACGAGGTGACGCGGCTGATCGACCTGGTCACCCGTATCGCCGACCGGCTCGAGGTGCCGGCCCGCGACGCCGATCTGGACGAGCTGCGCCGGGATGTCGCGCCCGGAGCCGTGCTCGACAGCCTTCAGGAAGACGATGAACCCGGGGAGAAGGATGACTGACGTTCTGGACCAGACCCGCACCATGCGCGCCGCCGTCGTGACCGGCCCCGGCCGCATGGAGGTGCGCGACGCGCCGCTGCCTGAGCCCGGCCCCGGCCAGGTGCGGATCAGGCTGGAGGGCTGCGGCGTCTGCGCCTCGAACCTGACCCCCTGGGCCGGGCCGGAGTGGATGACCTTCCCGACCGAACCGGGCGGCATGGGCCACGAGGGCTGGGGCGTGGTCGACGCGGTCGGCGAGGGCGTGACCTCGGTCAGGGCAGGCGATCGCGTCGCGGCCCTGTCGCACCACAGCTACGCCGAATACGACATTGCCGACGAGGCGGCGGTGGTGGCCCTGCCGCCCGCGCTCGACGGACAGCCCTTCCCCGGCGAGCCGCTGGGCTGCGCCTTCAACATCTTCCGGCGCAGCGGCGTCAAGGCGGGGGACACGGTGGCCGTCGTGGGGGTGGGCTTCCTCGGCGCCATACTGACGCGGCTGGCGACCGACGCAGGCGCCCGGGTGATCGCCATCTCCCGCCGCCCCTTCTCGCTCGATCTCGCCGTCCGCATGGGCGCGGCCGAGACCCTGCCGATGGAGGACCACTACGCCATCATCTCGCGCGTCGGCGAGCTGACCGGCGGCGCCTTCTGCGACGTCGTCATCGAGGCGGTCGGCAAGCAGTGGCCGCTCGACCTCGCCGCCGAACTGACCCGGGAGCGGGGCCGGCTGGTCATCGCCGGCTACCACCAGGACGGCCCCCGGCAGGTCAACATGCAGTTGTGGAACTGGCGCGGCCTCGACGTGATCAACGCCCACGAGCGCGACCCCGCCGTCTATGTCCGCGGCGTCAGGGAGGCGGTCGAGGCCGTGGTCTCCGGCCGCCTCGACCCCACGCCGCTCTACAGCCACGCCTTTCCTCTGGACCGGCTGGACGAGGCGCTCGACGCCACGCGCGACCGTCCCGACGGCTTCCTCAAGGCCCTGGTGATGATGCGATGACCGACGCTCTTCTGGACCGCCACCCCGTCTCCGCTTCGATGCGCAGGCCCCGGATCGGCTTTCTCGGCGTCGGCTGGATCGGCCGTCACAGGATGGAGGCCATGCTGGCGACCGGCGCGATCGAGGCCGCCGTCATCGCCGACCCCTCGGACGCGATGCGCGCCGATGCGGCGGGACTGGCTCCGGAGGCGGCCCGGGTCGGCGGCTTCGACGCCCTGCTGGAGCACGATCTCGACGGCGTCGTCATCGCCACCCCCAGCGCCCTGCACGCCGAACAGGCGCGACTCGCGCTCTGGCGGGGCATGGCCGTCTTCTGCCAGAAGCCGCTCGGCCGCACCGCCGCCGAGGTGCGCGAGGTCATCGACGCCGCCCGCCGCGCCGACCGGCTGCTGGCTGTGGATCTCAGCTACCGCTTCACCGAGGCCGCCGTCCGCATCCGCGACCTGGTCCGCGGCGGCGAACTCGGCCGGATCCATGCCGTCGAACTGACCTTCCACAACGCCTACGGACCGGACAAGCCGTGGTTCTACGACACGGCCCTGTCGGGCGGCGGCTGCGTCATGGATCTCGGCGTGCATCTGGTCGATCTCGCCCTGTGGCTGCTCGGGGATGCGGAGGTGGCCGATGTCTCGTCGCACCTGTTCGCCGGCGGCCGTCTGCTCGAGGACGCCGGCCAGGCCGAGGACTACGCCGTCGCCACCCTGACCCTGGACACCGGCGCCGTCGTCCGCCTCGCCTGCTCGTGGCGACTTCCGGCCGGCCAGGACGCGGTGATTTCCGCCAGCCTGTATGGCGAGAGCGGCGGAGCCGAGCTGCGCAACGTCGGCGGCTCATTCTACGACTTCACGGCCGAGCATTTCGAGGGCACCGCCCGTCGGCTTCTGACCTCCCCGCCGGACGCCTGGGGCGGACGCGCGGCGGCCGACTGGGCCCGCCGGCTCGCCGCCGGCGAGGGATTCAGTCCGGACGTGGAAAGCCTCGTCCCCGTCGCCCGGACTCTGGATCGCATCTATCGCCGATAAGCGGCCTCAGGCGACACGTCGCGGCCCGGTCAGGTCATCCGGCTCAAGGCCGCGGACACCATGGGCGTAGCATTCGCAGGCATGCCTCTCGAGCCGCGCCATGTCCAGCACCTGCAGGACGCCCCGGCTGTAACGGATACACCCCTCCGCCTTCAGGTGCAGGGCGCTGGCGTTGAGCGTGGTCCGCTGCACGCCGAGGACCATCGCCATGTCCTCCTGGGTCAACGGCAGGCGGCTATCGCCGGTGCGGACGCAACTCAGCAACAGCCATTTCGCCAGTCGCGCGGTCACATCGTGCAGGACGCTACAGGCATGTTCGTGCTCGGCCCGGATGGCCGCGACCCGGATGGTCCGCAGCAACGCACGCCTGATGCCCTCGTCCTGATCCGCCGCGGCCTTCAGCACCGGCGCAGCAATGGCCTTGGCGGGACCCCCGATCCTGACAACGGTCCTGCAGACCTCAGGCTCGGATGTCAGGCACGACAGAACGCCGACCGCGTCACCCTGCCCCAGCGTCGCGACCTCGACCGTCCGGCCATCGGACATCGTGACCACGCTCGACAGCAGCGCTCCTTCGGGGAAGATTACCGTGCGGGAAACGACACCTTCCTCGCCGACCGTATGGCCGGCCGTAAGTCGCACATCCCGGATGTAGGTCGAGATCGCACCGGGCTGCGCGCGAAGCAACGCCAGCAGGAGCTGGTTCTGCGACGCCATAACCGGCGCGTTTTCAGCAGACGGAAGTGTCTCAAGAATCATATCGAGCCAATGATATAATAAGCGGGAGCCTCACTAGAGGTTCCAGCGACGCTCTAGTGTAGTATCCGTGCTGCATATCATTAGTGCAGCGCCCGGTTTCTAACCTGCATCAACTTCACCAACTTTTTTGAGAGTGGAAGACATCCCGCAACCTGAGGTCGTTCGATCCGGGTATCCGCCGCGACCACACGGGACGAGAGCCGACACCGGTGCGCCCTGGATGGTCTGAAGAATACGGATGTTCGTGAGCCCGGCCCTAACCTGGATCAGGTTGGCCGCTCGATTGGAGAGTCGCCAGGACCTCAGGCGACCTGGGCGGACAGCTGCCGGTCGAGGTGGAGGTAGCGGGGGTTGAAGTCGCCGACGTCGCGCATCCGTTCCCACGAGGGGAAGATGATGTTGCGCTTGTTGCGCGTGATCAGCCCATCGGCTTCCAGCGACTTCAGCGTCCGGTTCACATGGACGGGCGTCAGACCGACGGCGTCGGCGAGCTGTTCCTGGGTGATCGGCAGCTCGAAGCCCTCGCCGTCGACCAGCCCCTGGGCCTCCATCCGGCTGGCGAACTCGCACAGCAGATGCGCCAGTCGCGTCCGCGCATCCCGGCGGCCGACATTCAGCACCCACTCCCGGAAGATCGAGCCCTCGACCAGGATGCTGCTCAGCACGGCCTGCCGGATCAGCGGGCGTGCGTTGACGAGGTCCTGCAGATCCTTGCGCGGAATGAAGGCGACTTCGCCCCGGGTCAGCATCTGGACGCTGTGATCAGCCATGTCGAGGAACAGATGCTGCAGATCCAGCGCGTCGCCCGGGATATGCAGGGCGACGATCTGGCGGACACCGTCGCCTGTCAGCTTCTGCCGGTATGCGAACCCCGAGCCCAGCACGCCGCAAACGGTAGGCACATCGCCTTCACGCGTCAGATAGGTCGACGCCTCCACGACCCGGGTGCGGTGCGGCAGGGCCAGCACGGCGTGCCGATCCTCCTCCGGCAGGTCAATGATGAGCTCCAGCCTTCGCAAAAACATCTGAAGGGGAGTGTCGTCGAGAGGCATCATGGCTCCAGCATTGCGGGGCGGGAGCACATGGAAACTCTCTGTCGCCGAAGCCCGGATAACCGTTCGGTGATACTCTACAATAACATAAATCGTGTCCGACGACTTAACTTGTGTTATGTTTCATTTTGCTGAGCAGGCTTTCGCCCAGTGCGAAGGTCTTCATGCCGCTTTATTATTTCCACCTCCGCGACGGCCACGACACCCTTCTCGATCCGGACGGGCGCGATCTGACCGGACCCGATGCGATCGCGCAGGCCGCACTGGCTGAGGCGCGCGCCCTGATCAGCGAAGAAGCCCGCTTGGGCCGCATCCGTCTCGATCAGCGCATCGAGGTCGAGGACTCCGGGGGGCGCGTGGTGCACCGCCTCTCGTTTGATGAGGCGGTCGAGATCACCGGCAGAGGCCGCTGACCATGCCGCGCTATTTCTTCGACATTACCTCGGAGCACGCCGTGCAGGACGAGGACGGCGAGGAACTCGCCAGCAGCGAAAGCGCCCGCGATGTCGCCATCCGCATCGCCGCCGAAGTGCTGCCGGTCCATTCTCGTCAGTTGGTCCAGACCGGCCGGGTCGCCGTCAGTGTCCGCGACGAGCGCGGCGTCATCGTCCATGAATTGGAATGCCGCCTGACCAGCCGGTCGCCGGCCGCCCGCTGAGTTCAGGCGGCCCGGCGCGCCGCACCGGATGCATCGACCAGCGGCTCGAACAGATGCCGGGCCAGATGGCGAACCACCGGGGCGGCCACCCCGTCGCCCGTCAGGTGGTAGGCGTCGCTGTAATTCCGCGGCAGCACGTAGCTGTCGGGCAGGCCCATCAACCGCGCCGTCTCCCGCGCCGAGATCAGCCGCGACCGGACCCGGGGACCGTCGACGACAAGGATGATCTGGCGGCTCGACCCTCCAGCGGGTGTTCGCAGACAGCCCGCCACATCGTCGAACCGCACCTCGGCGCGCTGGGCCTTGTCGCCGGCCGCGTCGACACGCGTGCGGCGATAGACCCCCCCGACCATGCGCCGGCCCGCGCGCCGCGCCGCCTCCACCTTGGCCGCGTTGACCGGCGACATCAGGTCCAGCAGCCGCTTCGTCTCGGCCTGATCATGCCAGGCCACGCTGTCGGGCGCGTCCTCGATCAGGTCGGCGAAGGTGGTCAGCCGCCGCGCCGGCGTCGGCAGGTTCAACCACACCAGCCGGTCGCCGATGCCGGCGGGAAGCGCCGCAACAGCCCTGCGGACGGCGCGCGTATGGAACGGCTCGATCGGCCCCGGCGACAGCAGCTCCGGCGCGATCCCCACCCCGTCGCGCACCCCGATCACGAACAGGCGCGGCCGGCTCTGCGGCACGAACAGCCCGGCGTTGACGACCAGCGCCCCGTACCGGTAGCCCGCCTCCGCGAAGCTCCGGCAGATCGCCTCGAAATCCTTGCCGCCGCGCGAGGTCAGGGTCCCGCAGACGTTCTCGACCGCCACCAGCGCCGGCGCCCGGCCCTGATCGGCCAACTGGCTCACGATCCCCATGAAGGCGTGGAAGGTCCCCGAGCGCTCGCCGCCCAGCCCGGCCCCGTTCCCAGCCAGCGACAGGTCCTGACAGGGGAAACTGCCCCAGACCAGATCCGGCTCGCCGGGCATGTCGCCGACCTCGAGCCCGCGGATGTCCCCGACAGTCAGCTCTCCGCCCGTGCCCCAGTTGGCTTGGTAGGCGAGACCCTTGCGGGCGTCGAAATCGTTGGCGAACAGGCAGGTCCAGCCCTCGCCCAGTCCGGCCCGCGCCATCCCGCCGCCGGCGAAGAACTCATAGAAGCTGGGCAAGCGTCGTCATCCCCGGACCGAAGCGGACCCGGAGCCTACAGTGTGTCGCCGTGGGGAGGAAATGGTGGACGCGACAGGGATTGAACCTGTGACCCCTTCGATGTCAACGAAGTGCTCGTTGCCCAATGCCCATGTTATGGGTTTCGCCGATCATAGCCTGTCGTTTGGTGCGTGTTGATGCACACCTTGTCCGTTCGTGTATGGTCAGTTTCTGGTCAGCGAGGACAGAACGCCTGGTCCGTTGCTGCCTCATAGTGGTCTTTGGGAACGTCGGTGATCTGGACCGCCAGACCCGATCCGCTCCGGACACCAGGTGGGCCGGAGCGGATCAGGATCAGAACTTCATCCGCAGGTTCAGGCCCGCGGTGCGGTTGTCGGTCTTGTCGCCGAACTCCGCCTCATAGGTGAACCGGAACTCCAGGCCGTTCGCCCTGGCGATCCTCAGATCGGTCCCGATGCGCCATGCGTCCTGATCGATCGCCGTGGTGATGTTGGCAGGAACGGCCTCCGGGTTGGAGCCGAGCAGGCGGTAAGGCATCCGGATCTCGTCGCTGGAGCGGAAGACGCCCCCAGCCGTGACCTGGAAGGTGGCCTGGGTCGTGTCTGTGTCGCTGAGCACGAAGCCGACGCCCAATTCGGGATTGGCGGTCCCGAACACCTGCGTCTCCTCCAGCCCTTCAACGCCGAGACCGTCCAGCCCCTCCTCCGAGAAACCCGTCTGGTGCAGCGCTGTGGCCGAGAAATTCACGGCAGGTCGCACGAACAGGGCGCCGGCCCGACCGATATAGGCGAGATGCGCATTGGCCTGGACGTAACCGCTCTCGGGCTCCGAGGCGCCCACCAGCGGCTGGAAGACGTTGACCGAGCGCTGGGTCTCCATCCACTGCCAGCCGCCGGACAACGAAGTGCCGAACTGCAAGCCGCCGGGGCTGGTCCGCTGAAGACCGAAACTCCCGTGCATGGCCTTGCCATCGCTGCGCGACCGCTCCGCCACGTCGAACCGGTTTATCCTGTCGAAGCCGACCGCCCCCGCGAACGACCAGTTGTCGTCCAGCGGACGTTCGAACCCGGCCCTCAAGCGGGTCTCGTTGCTGGCGAACCGGAAGTGTTCGAAGTCGCCTTCGCGGTCGAAAGAACCGCCTTCGATACGCGCCCAGACGCACTGTTCGCGCGTCCGGAAGGCCGGGGATACGCAGCTGAACAACTGGCCGGCAAAGTTGTCCGCATTGGCCAACTGCGTGGCCAGAGGCGCCATCAGCGGTTCGGGGTTCAGCTCCTCGAAAATCTGGGCGTAGACATCTTCCTCGCCCACCTGGAGATTGCCGATCAGGGCCATCAGCTGGCCGATGCCGGCCGAGCCGCCCGCCTGAATGGCGAAGTCCATGTGCCGGCCCAGGTGACGCCCGTTCCGGTTCAGGAAGGGCTGGCCGAAATCGCTGACGAAGGACAGGTGAATACCCGCCTCGTCGCCCCGGACGCTGTAGTCGAGCGCCAGGGTGTCGGTGATGTCGAGTCCGTTGTCGACGCCGACGCCGCCCGTGGCGAACAGCGTCACCTCCTCGGCGTTCTCCAGCCACGTCAGCACGATATCGCCCGTGCCGTTGACGAAAGCGTCCCCGCTGACATTGACGCGGTCCGAGGCGTAGGGCCCGAAGGCCACGTCGAAGGCCAGCCGGCCGTCGGCCGTCTGGACATAGTCGCCGTCCAGTTCAACCGTATTGATGACCCGCGCCCCGTACATGAGGTTCGTGGCCGGATCGCCCATGGCGTCCAGGTCGCCGAAGGTCTCGCCGCCCGCCAGATCGATCGGCGTGCGCGAAGCGCTTAGCCCCATCAGGAAGTGACCCGCGTTGGTGAAGGTCCCGGTGCTTCCGGCGCCGTCCCGCAGGTCGATGGTGTTGAAGGCGAAGAAGGTCGCGTCGTCATTGTTGAAGAAGGCGTTGCCGCCTGACCCGAGATCGATGTTCCCGATCACCCAGCCATCGTTCAGCACGGTATCGTCGCCGCTGGTGGTGTCGATCGCCAGGCCCGAGACCGCCGAGATCGAACCCGAGCTCTGGATCAGATTGGTCGCGCCGCCGTCGAACCGCACGCCTGCGCCGGAGCCGGAGCCGCCGCGGATCAGGCCATCGGACGACAGGGTGATGTCGCCACCCCCGCCCGCGCCCAGGCTTTGGGCGAAGATGGCGGTGGAACCGACGCCGGGCGCGAAAACGGCTCCGGCGATCGACAGATCGATGGTCCCGCCAGCGCCAGCGCCGCCAGCCGTGCCGGCGAAGACTCCATCGACCCAGCCGCCACCGCCGCCGAGGCTCTGGGCGATCAGGCCATAGGCGCCCGCCCCCGTCACGACGATGTCGCCGGTCTGGTCAAAGTGGATGGAGCCGCCGTCGCCGCTGTTGTCGCTGTTCAGGGTCACGACCGGAGCCGCCACGCCGCTGAACACGGCGCCGCCGCCGCCACCGATCGATTGCAGGAACACGCCGTGCGACCGGTCGCCCGAGGTGAAGACCCCGCCATCGTTGCTCAGGTCGATATCGCCGCCGTCGCCGGCCGCGCCGCCCGTGCCGCCCAGCGCCACGTTCAGCAGATCGACACCCGAGGCGCGGATCTCGCCGCCCCCCCCGCCGATTGATTGGGCCAGCAAGCCAACGGCGTTGTCGCCCATCGTCTGCAAGCCGCCGCTGAACACGCCCGCCACATCGCCGCCGCCCAGTCCGGAGCCGGCGTCGGAGCCGAGCGTGGTGTTCAGCACCACGCCAACGGCGCCCGCCCCGTGCAGGGTCACGCTGGCGGAACCGCCGCCGCCGCCGATGCTCTGGAGGATCGCGGCAGGGGCGAGGTCGCCGGTCGTCAGGATCACGCCCGCCTGGGTTCTCAGGACATCGCCGCCGGTTTCGTTGAGGCCGTTCACGCCGCCCAGTGCGACCTCGAGCGGGCCGACCAGGGCTCCGGCAGGCGCGGTGATGTCCATGATGCCACGGCCGCCGCCGCCGCCGATCGACTGAATCAGCGTTCCGGGCGTGTTGTGGCCCGTGGTCAGGATGTTGCCCGAATGGCTGCTGTCGATGTCGCCGCCGTTGTTGTCGACCCCGTTCGAGCCGCCAAGCGTGAGATCAAAGCCGATCGCGACGATCGGATCGCCGGGCGCCGCCACGGGTTCGGCGACGAGGATCTCCGGCGCGTCCTGGTTCTTGTCGGAGCCGGGTTGGAACGGAACCGTCAGCGGCGCGGGAATGGCCGGGTCCAGCTGGGTGGCCACGACCGCGCGCACCACCACGGTGCCGCCGCCGCCGCCGACCGCCTGGCTGAAGCTGCCGACGCCATTGTCGCCGCCGACGCCCAGGGTTCCGGTCGAGTTCACGGTCACTGAGCCAGCGTTCATGCCAGAGGCGCCTTCGGCCCCGGCGCGGGCGACGACCAGCGGGTCAGGGACCACAGTGTCGCCATGGATGTCGATGAACGGCGCCCCGGGCAGACCGACGATACCGTCGAAGTCCAGGCTCAGCGTGCCGCCGCCGCCGTTGATGCTCTCGGCCTTGATGGCGACCGAGCCCTCGCCCAGCACCGTGATGTCGCCGGAATGGTTGACCGTGACGGTTCCGCCGGTTCCGCCAGTTCCGCCGCCGACCGCACCGACGACCGCCGCCACAGCATTGGACAGGACCAGGCTGTTTGCCTCGCCGGTCAGGCTGAAGCCCATGGCCGCGTTGCCGCCGCCGCCGCCGATGCTCTGGGCCACGATGCCGTGTGCGTTGGCCCCACGGGTGACGATCGCGCCGGTGTTGGTCACCGTCACCGATCCGCCGTCGCCGCCGTCGCCGCCCAACCCGCCGATCGAGATCAGGGGTGTGTTGGTGGTGGCCCCGATCACGGCGTTCGCCGCGATGACCATGCCGCCATTGCCGCCGCCGCCGCCGATCGACTGGGCCAGGATGCCGTGCGCCCCCTCGCCGGTGGTGTCGATCAGGCCGCCGTTGGTCACGGACACAGCGCCGCCGGTATTGCCAGCCCCGCCGGCCCCGCCGACGTGGAGCCCGGCCGACACGCTGTCAGAGCCGCTAACCAGCCCGGTGACCGAGATGATCGAAGTGCCGTTGCCGCCGCCGCCGCCCAGACTCTGGGCGAAGATGCCGTAGGCGCCTGCGCCTCGGGTGACGATCTCGCCGGAGTGATCCGCGCCGGTGTCCAGGTTGGTGACGGTGACGTCGCCGCCCGTGCCGCCTGTTCCGCCCGAGCCGCCGAAGTTGGCCACGAACCGGTGCGACTGCATCGACGAGCCGGTTCCGCCGCCGACCACGTCGAGCAGAATCCCCGCGTCGCCGCCGCCGCCGCCGATGCTGTTGGCGCTGATGCCGGCCGCGTCACGGCCCTCGGTGAAGATCAGGCCGCTGTTGGCGACCGAGACCGCGCCGCCGGCGCCGCCGTCCCCGCCGGAGCCGCCGACGTTGACCTCGATGGAGTCGTTGGCGCGATTGCCCTGGGCTCGCAGGTTCAGAACCATGCCGCCGACGCCGCCGCCGCCGCCGATGCTCTGCGCGCGAATGCCGTACGACAGGTCGCCCGCGGTGGCGATCACCCCTGTATTGGCCACGTCAACGTCGCCGGCGACGGCGCCTGTGCCGCCCGTGCCGCCGATGCTGACCGAGGCTGTCCGGGTCGTCGTTCCCGCCGGCGGACCGCCGATCTGAATGGCGATGTTGCGGGCGTGACCCGCCAGGCCGCCCCCGCCGCCGATCGATTGCGCCAGTACGCCATCCGAGCGGTCGCCGGTGGTGATGATCGTGGAAGCATTGTCGACGGTCACATCGCCCGACGCGGCGCCGACTCCCCCGTTTCCGCCCACGTTGACGGTCGCCGCGCCTGCGGCCCTCAGCACGAATGAGCCGGCCGCGCCGCCGACGCCGCCCCCGCCGCCGACCGACTGCGCGAAGATGCCGCGCGCATCGTCGCCACGCGTCGTGATCGCACCGGCGGCGTCCACCGTCACGTCGCCGGAGGTCGCTCCGACGCCGCCCTCGATCCCCACGGCGACGTTGGCCGAGTAGGACGCCGCGTCGGGCGTGTTGGCGCCCGAGGTGTAGGACGCGCCGACCGAGGTCGCGCTGCTCGCGCCGCCCCCGCCGCCGACGCTCTGGGCCAGGATGCCCGAGGCCTCGTCGCCGCTCGTGTCGATGGTTCCGTCTGACACGACCGAGACGTCGCCGCTGGAGCCGCCGGCTCCGCCCTGGCGGCCGATGGTGATGTTCAGCGAATTGTTGGCCAGGATGCCCAATGCCAGGTCCAGCGAGGTATTGCCGCCGCCGCCGCCGATGCTTTGGGCCCGGATGCCGACCGATGCGAGGCCGCCGGTTACGATCGTTCCGGTGTGATCGACCGAGACGTCCGCGCCCGTGCCACCCGCACCGACCGCCCCGCCGACGGCGAGGTTGAGAGCGGTTGAGTTCCGCAGCACGCCGAAGCCGATGTTGAAGTCAGCGTCGCCGCCGCCGCCGCCCAGGGACTGGGCGAACAGGCCGTCGCTGTTGTCGCCGGTGGTGACGATGTCGCCATTGTGCCGGACCGTGACATCGTCGCCGCTTCCCGCGCCGGCTCCGCTTCCACCGACGCTGATGATCGCCGCCAGGGGGTTGTCCCCGCCCGCGCGCACGGTAGCCGCGAAGGTGAAATTCATCCCGGCGCGGCCGCCGCCGCCGCCGATCGATTGAGCCACGAGGCCGTCGGAATCGTCGCCATAGGTGCGGATCACCCCGGCCGTGCTCGTCTCGACGCCCCCGACCATGGTGTAGCCGCGGGTCACCTCGACCGTGCCCGCGTTACCGCCGGAACCGCCCGAACCGCCGACGCCCAGCGCCACCGGCTGTCCCATGGGCGCGATCGCGCCGGTGCCGCTGATGCCGCCCACCCCGCCACCGCCGCCGATCGACTGGGCGAGGATGCCGTTCGAATTGCCGGTGAACTGCACGGACTCGAATCCGCCGCCCGTCGCCGGCCGGGCATTGACGAAGATGTTGCCGTTGCTGGTCAGCCGGACGTCGCCGGCGTCCGCGCCGTCGCCGCCGGTGCCCCCGACCCCGACGGCCACACCTATGCCGCGCGTGCGCTGGCCGGACGAGGTGGTTCCCAAGGTCACGTCGGCCGTGACGTTCAGGCCGCCCGATCCGCCGCCGCCGGCCACGCTTTGGGCCAGTACGCCGATCGAGTCGATGCCGTCGACCATGATCTGGCCGTTCTGGTTGACCGTCACGTCGCCGCTGCTGTTGCCGGCGCCGCCGAACCCGCCAAGGCCGAAGGCGAGCGAGGGTTCCTCGGCCGCCGGATCAGCAGTGACGCCGCCCGAGATGTTGATGCCGCCCGCACCGCCGCCGCCGCCGATCGACTGTGCCATCAGGCCCCGCGAACGGTGTCCCGAAGCGAACAGGTCGGCGTCAACGTTGGCCGTCACGTCGCGGCCGAGACCCCCGGCGCCGCCGAAACCTCCAACGCCCGCCGTCAGCTGCCCGTCGAGCGCTATGCCGCCCGAGACGTTGATGCCGCCGGCGCCTCCGCCGCCGCCAACGGACTGGGCGATGACGGCCGAACGGTCGTCGCCGACCGCGCTGACCTGCACCCGGTCCGTGCCCGGCGCCTGGATGGTCAGGTCGACCGTGCCGGCGTCGCCGCCCGCGCCGCCGAAACCGCCCACGCCCAGCGACACCACGCGGCTGGAGCTGGAGGCCCCGGGCGCGGTGATCGACAGCTGGCCGGTGACATTCAGGCCGCCGTTGCCGCCGCCGCCGCCGATCGACTGGGCGACCACCCCGTGCGACCCGTTCAGCCGCTCGCGGTGAGCCGGCAAGACGATGTCGCCGATGATGGGGAAGGTCACCGTCAACTCGTCCGTGGTGATGTCGGACTCCAGGCCGCGGGCATAGACGTTGCCGGTGATCGTGGCCGTCACATTGCCCGCGTCGCCGCCGCCGCCGCCAAAGCCGCCGACGCCGATGCCAAGGCTCCCGGCGTTGCCGCTGGTGGTGGCCGAAATGCCGCCGGAGACGTTGATCGCGCCATTGCCGCCGCCGCCGGCGAGGCTCTGGACGATGATGCCGTCGGAATTTGCCCCGTCCGTTTGCGTGTCGCCGACGCGGACCAGGCTGACATTCCCCGACGAGCCGCCCAGCCCCCCGAAGCCGCCGATGCCGATCGAGCCGGTTCCTGAGGCGCCCGTTCCGAGAGCGATGGCGCCCGAGACGTTGAGGCCGCCGTTGCCGCCTCCGCCGCCCAGACTCTGGGCCACGACGCCGTCCGCGTTGGCGCCGCTGGTCAGGTACAGGCCGTTGACAGTGGCGTCGACCGCGCCCGCGTCGCCGCCGCCGCCCCCGAAGCCGCCGACGCCCAGGCCTATGGCGACCGAGGCGTTGTTGCTGGTGGTCAGCGACACCGCGCCAGTCACATTGAGGCCGCCGTTTCCGCCTGCGCCGCCGAGGCTCTGCAGCATGGCGCCGAACGAGCCGTCGCCGGCGGTGGTCACATTGCCGTTGAGCACCCCGGTGACCGCATCCGCGTCGCCGCCGCCGCCGCCGAAGCCGCCGAGTCCGAACCCAAGCGTGCCGCTGACGCCGCTGGACGCCGTCAGCCCGCCGGTGATGTTGAAGCCGCCGTTGCCGCCGCCGCCGCCGACGCTCTGCATCAGGATGCCGTATGCGTCAGCCCCGAGGGTCGAGACGTCCCCGGTCACGGTGGCGTTGACGGTCGAGGCGTCGCCGCCATCGCCGCCGAAGCCACCGACGCCCACGCCGATATTGCCGGCGCCCGCGCCGCCTGAAATCGACAGGGCCACGCCGCCCGTGATGTTGAAGGCGCCGTTGCCGCCGCCGCCACCGAGGCTTTGATATGCCACCCCGAACGAGCGATCTCCCTCGGTCGTCACGTCGCCGGTGACGCCGCCGCTGACCGCGCCCGCATCGCCGCCCGAGCCGCCGAAGCCGCCCACGCCGACCATCAGATTGCCCGCCACGTCCTGCGAGCCGGAGATGCCGCCCGAGACGTTGAAGCCGCCGTTGCCGCCGCCGCCGCCGACCGACTGGGCCAGCACCGCCGAGGCGTCGTCGCCGGCGGTCAGGACGTCGCCGACGATTGTCGCCGCCACAGCGCCTGCGTTTCCGCCGTCGCCGCCGCCGCCGCCCACGCCCACGCCGATGTTGCCGGCCGCGGTCTGGGCCGCGGAGATGCCGCCGACGACCGAAAAGCCGCCATTGCCGCCGCCGCCGCCGACCGACTGGGCCAGGATGGCGCGTGCGCCGTCGCCCATGGTCAGGGCCGCGACCAGCGTATCGGTCGGGTCCAGCACGCCCTGGTTGACGTTGAGAGTCACGCCGCCGGAATCGCCGCCGCCGCCGCCGGCGCCGCCGACGCTGACCCCGAGGGTGCCTGCGCCCGTCTGAGCGATGGCGATATTGCCGGTGACGTTGAAGCCGCCGTTGCCGCCGCCGCCGCCGACGCTCTGGGCCACGATGGCGTCGCTGCCGCCGCCCGCCGTCTGGGTGGTGCCGGTGACCGCCAGGTTGACGGTTCCGGCGTCGCCGCCCGCGCCGCCCGAGCCTCCGACGCCGACGCTGATCGATCCGGCGCCAGTACCACTGCCGGCGATGCTGCCCGCGATGTTGAAGCCGCCCGAACCGCCGCCGCCGCCGACGCTCTGGGCCACGATGGCGTCGGACTCCGCGCCCAGGGTGGTGACGTCGCCGACGATCGAAGCGCCGACGCGCGCGCCCGCGCCGCCCCCGCCGCCGGCGCCCCCGACCCCGATCGCCACGCCCGCGGCCGCCTGACCGCCGCCGCCGATCGAGCCGGCGACATTGAAGCCGCCGTTGCCGCCGCCTCCGCCGACACTCTGCGCCAGGAAGCCTCCCGACTGATCGCCCCAGGTGGTGATGCCGACCGCCGAGGCGTCGACCTCCCCGGCGTCGCCGCCGCCGCCGCCCGAGCCGCCCACGCCGACGGAGATCGCCCCGCCGGCGTCGCCGCCGCCGCCGATGCCGCCGGCGATGTTGAAGCCGCCATTGCCGCCGCCGCCGCCGATGCTCTGCACCGTCACGCCGGTGGACTGGTCTCCGGTGGTGACCACCAGCCCCTGGGCCGCGCCGCGTACGTTTCCGCCGCGTCCGCCGCCGCCGCCGGCGCCGCCGACGCCGACGGAGATCGCTCCGCCCACATTGCCGCCGACGCCCACGCTGCCGGAGACGTTGAAGCCTCCGTTGCCGCCGCCGCCGCCCACCGACTGGACCAGCAGGCCGCCCGACTGGTCGCCGGTCGTCTGGATCGCGCCGCCCACAGTGCCGTCGGCCGCGCCGCCGTCGCCGCCGCCGCCGCCCGAGCCGCCGATGCCGATAGAGACGCCGCCGCCGCCCGCCGCCGCGCCGCCGATCGAGCCCGCCACGCTGAAGCCGCCCGAGCCGCCGCCGCCGCCGACGCTCTGCACCGTCACCGCGGTCGAGCGGTCGCCACTGGTTGACACGTCGCCGCCGATCACGCCGGTGGCCGAGCCGCCGGCGCCGCCCAGACCACCCTGGCCGCCGACTCCCGCCGCGGCGCCTATGGCGCCGCCGCCCGAGATTGAAACCGCGCCCGACACCGCGAAACCGCCATTGCCGCCGCCGCCGCCGACCGACTGGATCAGGGCCGCGCGGGAATCATCGCCAGTCGTGGCGATGTCACCATCGAACTCGACGTCGACCACGCCTCCCACGCCGCCATTGCCGCCGCTGCCGCCCACGCCCACGCTGACCGAGGCCGAGGCCGCGCCCGCGCCCGATCCGGCGACCGATACGGCAAAGCCGCCGTTGCCGCCGCCGCCGCCCACCGACTGCGCCAGCAGACCGGTCGAGAACTGGCCGCTGGTGAGGATAGCGCCACCCGAATCGATCTCGACGAGTCCGCCGGCGCCGCCATCGCCGGCGCTGCCGCCGACGCCGACCGAGAAGGCCGCCGCCGCCGTTTCGCCGGCCGCGAACGAGAAGGATACGGCGAAGCCGCCGTTGCCGCCGCCGCCGCCCACGCTCTGCGCGAACAGACCTTCGGAATAGTCGCCCTCGGTGACGATGGTCGCATCGCCATCCACGCTGACAGCGCCGCCAAGGCCCCCGCCACCGCCCGAGCCGCCAACCGCGATACTGGCGCCGACCCCGTAGCCGGCGGAAACCTGCGCGGCGAAGCCGCCGTTGCCGCCGCCGCCGCCCACGCTCTGCGCGAAGACGCCGCGCGACCGGTCTCCCGAGGTGAAGATCAGAGGCGAAACAATCTGGTCGACGCCGCCGACAGTGATCGTCCGGTCGAAGAAGTTGACATCGACCACGCCGCCGTCGCCGCCGTCGCCGCCGTCGCCGCCGACCGCCGCGCCCGCGAAGGCGCTGATCGAGCCCGACGAGCCTCCGTTGCCGCCGCCCCCGCCGACCGACTGGGCGAAGATGCCGTGGGAGTCGTCGCCCCCGGTCGTCAGGTCCCCATAGTTGTTGACCGTCACGACGCCCGAGTTTCCGCCGCCGCCGCCGGCGCCGCCGATGGTCAGGAAGACGCCGCCGCTGGAGCCGCCGTCACCGCCGCCGCCGCCGATCGACTGGACCTGCAGGGCGCTGGCGACGTCGCCGGCCGTGGTCACCGCGCCCCGATTGGTGATCGTGACCGCCCCGCCGGTGCTGAGGCCGGATCCGTTTCCGCCAAGGGTGACGAGACCGCCGCTGTCGCCGCCCGTGCCGCCGCCGCCGCCGACCGACTGGGCGAAGATGCCGCGCGCGAAGTCGCCCGCCGTGGTGATGCGGCCGGCGTTGTCCACGGTGACCGTATTGCCGTTGCCGCCGGCGCCGCCGCCTCCGCCCAGCGCCACCGCGCCGCCGCTGGCCGATCCGGACCCGCCGCCACCGCCCACCGACTGGGCGAAGACGCCGTCGGCGCCGAGGCCAAGCGTCGTGATCCAGCTGTCGGCGGTGGTCGTGACCGAGACCACGCCCGCGCCGCCGGCTCCGGCTCCGGAGCCGCCGAGGCTCACCAGCCCGCCGGACCCCAGCGCATTGCCGCCGCCGCCGCCGATCGACTGGGCGAAGATGCCGCGCGAGCCGAGCCCGGCCGTCGAAATCGTCGCCCCCGACTCGACGGTGACGTTCCCGCCCAGCCCGCCGCTGTTGCCCCGCGACCCGATGGCCACCAGGCCCCCGCTGATGCCGCCGTTGCCGCCGCCCCCGCCGATCGACTGTGCGAACACGCCGTGAGAGGACACGCCCAGCGTGGTCACGAACGACCCGGACTGGGCGAAGACCTGCGCGGTTCCGCCATTGCCGCCGGTGCCGCCGCCAGATCCGAGCGACCCCAGGCCGAGGCTCAGGCCGCCGTTGCCGCCGCCGCCGCCGATCGACTGGGAGAACAGGCCGTGGGCCGCCGAACCCTCGGTGCGCACTTCCGAGCCCGTCTGGGCTCGCACGATGGCCGTTCCGCCGTTGCCGCCGGGCGCCCCGTCGTCCGAGAAGGTGATCAGGCCGACCGCGCCTCCGGCGTCCCCGCCGATGCCGCCGATGCTCTGGGCGGTGACGCCGAACGAGCCGTCGCCGAGCGTGGTGACCAGACCGTAGTTGATGGCCTCCGCATGGCCGCCATGACCGCCCCGGTTGCCCGAGCCGCCGTCCCCGAACAGACCATAGCTGCCGCCGCCGCTGCCGGCGCCGCCGCCGAGGCTCTGGGCGAACACGCCATGGGCCGCCAGGCCGCGCGTGGTGATGGTGCTGTAGTTGATGGCCGTCGCCGTGCCGCCGGTGCTGCCCGAGCCGCCGGAGCCGCCGCTGGAAAAGACGAAGCCGGAGCCGCCCTCGCCGCCGATCCCGGCCCGGCTCTGGACGACGATTCCATGCGCGCCCGCCCCGGTCGTGGAAATGCTCGCGTAGTGCGAGGTCAGGGTGACATTTCCCCCCGCGCCGCCTGACCCGCCCGAGGCGCCGCTGGCTCCCAGATAGCCGTCGCCGCCGTTGCCGCCGTTGCCGCCGATGCTGGCGGCGATGACCCCCGGCAGGCCGGCGCTGACGGTCGTGATGCTGGTCGAGGCGTCGCCCACGTCGAGGGTGAAGTCGGGGCCGGCGTCGCCGGCTTCTCCCGAGTTCGCCGACACGAACAGGGCGCCGTCGCGTCCGCCGTCGCCTCCGTCGCCGCGCCGGATGTCGGAGAAGGCGTTGATGTCGCCCGCGCCCGCCGGGAGCGTGAAATTGCCCCCAGCCGGTCCGCCGGGGGCCGTGGTGATCGACGAGACGGTCGCCAGCGTCGAGGCGACATTCGCCGCGTCCTTGACGGCGAGGCTGACCACATGGCCGTCGCCGTCCAGCGTGACGCCGGTCACCGTGTAGTTTCCGCCGGCTGGATTGGGGAACACGTCGCCAACCGCCTGGGCCAGCAGGATCACATTGTTGAGATTGGTCCGGACCACGCCGAAGCCGAGGACCTCCACCACGGTTTCGTTCGTGTTGGTCAGCGGATTGAGCACTGACCCTCCGACCGGAATCGGCGTGATGACGGCAAGAGGACCATCGGGTTCACCCACCGCGGCGACCGGAGCAGGCGCCATTACGGGGCGCGCCGCCGCGGCCATCGGGGCGGCCATCGCGGCGCCGGCGGTGACGATCAGGGCGATCCGGCGAAGGGTGCGTTGCAGGCGACGGTTGACGACGGCGTCTGCGCGGCGCTCGCGGGCGCGCTTTTCGACGCCGCTCACCGTGCGGCGCAACCCCGACAGGGCTTCGGCGAGCACGCGGGACTCGGGATCACGACGGGAATCAAGCAGCGCGGTCAGTTCGTCCAGCTGTCGGCAGACGGCGTCAGCCTGCGCCCGCGGCAGCCGGCTGGCCTCCAGGGTCGCGGCCAGTTGCCCGACGAGGCCCGCGACACGGACGAGCCTCGACGTTCCACGCGAATAATCCGACATCTGTCCAGTCCCCCAAGGCACAGGTGTACAGCAAGCGACAAGACGCCCGATCGGCAAGAGATTTCCCTCCCCGGTAGAACGCCACGCCACATTGCCTTGTAGCGCACTGTTATCCGAACCTGAACGGGGTTAATTGTCGGGGAGCCACCCGCGTCAGTCAGGGTTCACTTGGCGCACGTGCGGCGCCAGACTGGCTCCGTCGCTGGTGCGGTCAATCAGTCGATGGAGGCCTGACGCCATCGATAATGCGAGGGCCCTGACCATCTTCGGGACAGGTGACCCTGTCAGAAGAAGAGGCGCGCCAGTAATTCGATCGACGGCCGCGAGCATCGATAGGTTCGCGTGGATGCCCGGTCGGTGTTTCGGAGGCTGGCTTCGCCCCCGGAGCTGGTTCGCCATGGCGGCTCCTCGGCGGGCAACCGATTTCCGCTACTGGCGCGGTGCTGTGGTCTGGCCCGCAGTGGTGCTCAACGTCCGCTATGGGTGGGAAGCGGACCTCAGTCGATGATCGGGCAATCGGGGACGTAGGGGGCCAACCCCAGAGCAAGCGCGGCTACAAGCAACCAGCACAAAGCAAGCTGAACGAACAGCGTTAGTCTTGACCACCGGCGGAAGAT
>Ga0196971_1000096_pt1 | contig 84098 bp, 77 predicted proteins | sample S1v_1013CmetaG_FD_148660 | JGI IMG/M metagenome (GOLD analysis project Ga0196971, IMG submission 148660) | Soil microbial communities from Anza Borrego desert, Southern California, United States - S1+v_10-13C | ecosystem: Environmental > Terrestrial > Soil > Desert | place: USA: California...
CGGCTTCCAACGCCCGTTCCACCAGGCGTTGGGTCAGCTGTTTGAGCAAGCCGTGCTCACCCAAAATGTCCTTGGGATCCGAATAGCCTTTGAGCAACTCGTCTAACAGGGCGTCTTGTTTGGCTGTATCACTGGTCATCTTTATTTTCCTTTTTGTCAGATTATACAAACCAATTACACAGTTCTTTTTACACCCCCAGATGATTACTTGGAAGAGGAGTCGAGTTTCTAATGGTGCTTGTTAAACTCTCTCTGTGACTTGTCGTGACGTGCGGAAACAGAAAGAAGAAAGGAGTTACACAATGAGTGAACAGCGTGCTTCCAAAGCGACTCAAACATTTAGTTCAACCGAACTCGTTGAGCGTACGCTGTGACGGCGAGGAGTTGAGGCGGCGATCTGAGGCATACCGCTGGTCAACTTTGATGCCATGCGGCAAGCATACTTCCGCGACGCCGGGGCCAAGTACAACGACGCGATCCCCTGCGCGGGCCGGGGTTTGTACCCCGCCCGAATGTTACGTGCCGATGAGCCCGGCGGCTCCCGATGCGCTGGAGACGAAGAGATCCCTCCGATCAAGGCCCACGGGGACATCTACCGGACTTTCTAATAAAAAAAGCCCCGCTCGATCCGGCGGGGCTTCGCATTTCTGGGGCTGAGCAAGCCGTTATTTAACCTTGATCAGTTCCCGCCCGTCGCTGTCAAAGTGGCAGATGCCCGCGACGAAATATTTGCAGTCCGGCGATTGCTCGACCTTGGCGCCGTCGCTGGACAGCAATATTTTCAGCGAGCAGTAGTGGGCTTCGCCTTCGGCCTGCTTTTTCAGCACCAGTTCGTTCTCGCTGACCGCCTTGGCTTCGCCCGAAATTTCGGCGGAGCACGGTTTCCGGCCTTCCTCGGCCGAACCGGTGGGCTCGAAATCGACGTCCATGCTTACGTTGACGTCGTCGCCAAGTTTGGTGACTTTAAGATGCTGGACATGATTGCCCTCACGGCGGACGTAGTGATCCGTGGCGGCGAAGGCGCTCGTGGAAACCAGCAGCGCTAGGCTCAGAAACAGGCTTTTTTTCATAGTTCTACCTCATTGTTATGTTTGAATTTTCCCGGATTGACTTGCTTATCCCCAAACTCGATTAATCGCGCAGCAGTTCGTTGATGCCCACTTTGCTGCGGGTTTTCTCATCCACGTGCTTGATGATCACTGCACAGTAAAGGCTGTGGCTTCCATCCTTTGCGGGTAGGTTCCCGGACACCACCACCGAGCCGGCCGGTATGCGTCCGTAGGTGATCTCGCCGGTCATGCGATTGTAGATCTTGGTGCTCTGGCCGATGTACACGCCCATGGAGATGACCGAGCCTTCCTCGACGATGACGCCTTCGACGACCTCCGAGCGTGCGCCGATGAAGCAGTTGTCCTCGATGATGGTGGGCGCAGCCTGCAAGGGCTCCAATACGCCGCCGATACCGACGCCGCCGGAAAGGTGCACATTCTTGCCGATCTGGGCGCAGGAACCTACGGTAGCCCAAGTGTCGACCATCGTGCCGGAATCTACGTATGCGCCGATGTTGACGAATGACGGCATCAAAACGACGCCGGGTCCGATGTAAGCGCCGCGCCGGACGGTTGCGGGCGGCACCACGCGAGCGCCGATGGCGGCGAAGTGTTCCGGCCTGAAGCCGCCGAATTTCGGTTCGACCTTGTCGAAATACTTGGTCTCACCGCCTTCCATGATCCGGTTGTCGGCGATGCGGAAAGACAGCAGCACGGCTTTTTTGAGCCATTGATTGACGACCCATTCCCCGCTTTTCTTTTCGGCGACCCGGACGCGTCCGCTGTCGAGCAGCGCTAAGGCTTCCTGCACGGCTTCACGAATCACCGCGCTGGTCGAGGACGGCGTGAGTTGGGCTCGGTCTTCAAAGGCTTCATTGATAATGTTTTCTAAGGACATGACTTTACTTTTCGATTTACAAGGATTGAACGAACTCTCGAATGCGGTGGGCAGCTTCCACGCATTCTTCCAAAGGGGCTACCAATGCCATCCGGACATGATTTTGGCCGGGATTGGCGGCATGGGCCTCGCGGGACAAGAAACTGCCAGGAAGCACGGTCAGGTTCTGCCGGGCATAAAGATCCCGCGCGAATTGCCGATCGTCGCGATGGGTGTCGGGCCAGAGATAGAAGCTGGCCGGCGGCATCGACAGGTCGAGCTGGTCCTTCAGGACCTCGTATACCGCCGAGAACTTCCGTCTATATGCGGCTCGGTTTTCCACAACATGTTTTTCGTCCTGCCAAGCCTTGATGCTCGCGTGCTGCACCGGCAGCGAGAGAGCGCAGCCGTGGTAGGTCCGATACAACTGATACTGCTTGAGGATCTCGGCATCTCCGGCTACGAAACCGGACCGCAGTCCAGGCGCATTGGAGCGCTTCGAAAGGCTATGAAACACGACGCAGCGCTTGAACTCCGTATTGCCCATGGCATGGGCAGACTGCAGCAGGCCCGGCGGCGGAGCCGATTCGTCGGCATAGAGCTCGGAATAACATTCATCCGAGGCGATGATGAAACCATACCGTTCCGACAGATTCACGAGCTTTCTGTGCGTTTCCGCGCCGATGACGGAGCCGGTGGGATTGCCGGGGGAGCAAATATAAACCAGTTGGCAACGTTGCCAAACCTTGTCCGGCACCGATTCGAAGTCCGGCAGATAGCCGGTTTCCCGAGTCGCATTGAGAAAATAGGGTTCCGCACCGGCCAGCAGGACCGCGCCTTCGTAGATCTGGTAGAAGGGGTTGGGCATCAGCACCAATGGCCGTTTCGAGGCGTCGACGACGCACTGGGCGAACGAGAACAGGGCTTCGCGGGTGCCGTTGCAGGGCAGCACATGGTGGTCCGGGTCCACGCTTTCGGCAGGCAGGGAAAACCGGCGCGACAGCCAGTCCGCGATGGTCCGGCGCAGTTCTAAGATCCCCTTGGTGGCCGGATAATTGGTCAGCCCGTGAAGGTGGGCGATCAGGCTTTCGGCGATGAAGTGCGGCGTCGGATGCTTCGGCTCTCCTATCGACAATGCGATATGAGGCTTATCACCCGGCGGGGTGATTCCTTGTTTGAGCTCCGCCAGCTTCTCGAACGGGTAGGGCTGTAGTTTTTGCAGATGAGGATTCATGCAGGGACTGTTCGGTTCCTAAGTTCAGCGCCTTACCGCTTAAAAAGCGGGGCATAGTATAAGGGCATACTGGGGAGGTTCCAACTTGCCCGATTAGGCCGCGCAATCCGTGGAGTGAAAAGTCCGGCGCCCAAAGCCTGAGCGCCGGATTGCGGCTAACCGATGCCGTTTATCCGTGCCCGTAGAAACGGCGCGACTTCCTCCAGCGGGATTTGAATCGCTTCGGCGTCCCGCCGGCCTTTGTATTCCACCTGATTCGACTCAAGCAAACGCTCGCTGATGACCACGCGGTGCGGAATGCCGATCAGCTCCAAATCGGCGAACATGACGCCAGGGCGGGCCTTGCGATCGTCGAACAACACCTCGATGCCTTCATTCCGCAGCGAATTGTATAGATGCTCGGCGGTTTCCCGCAGCCGCTCCGAGGTGTACATGTTGATCGGCGCCAGAGCGACCTGGAACGGCGCAAGCGCTTCGGGCCAAACGATCCCACGCTCGTCATGGTTCTGTTCTATGGCGGCGGCGACCACGCGCGATACGCCGATACCGTAGCAGCCCATAGTCAATACCTGGTTCTCACCGCGCTCGTTCAGCACGGTGGCCTGCATCGCTTCGCTGTATTTCGTGCCGAGCTGGAAGATGTGCCCGACTTCGATGCCGCGCGCGATGCGGAGACTCCCTTTGCCGTCGGGGCTTGGATCGCCTTCCGTCACCTTGCGGAGGTCGTAAACATGCTGGGGCGCTTGTTGGTCTCGATCCCAGTTGACGCCGGTCAGATGGAACCCTTTCTCGTTGGCGCCACAGACGAAATCGCTCATCGCCGGAACGGCGCGATCGGCGATGATCCTCACGCGCAAAGCAGCTAAGCCGATCGGGCCGATGTAGCCGGGCCGGCAGCCCATATGCGACTCGATTTCTTCCTCGGTGGCGAAGCGGAAATTTCCAAGAATTTTTTGAGCCTTGACCTCGTTAAGCTCATGATCGCCCCGCAGCAGCAACAGGCAAAATTCCTCCCATTCCCTTTTGAGCTCGCGCTTGCTGATCATCACAGCGATGGCCTTGACGATTTTTTCGGTCGGGACGTTCAAGAATTCCGCCACATCGGCAATGCTGGTCTTGCCCGGCGTCGCAATCCTCTCCTTAGGCTGGCTCGCCGGTGGACGCGGCGCGGCGGGAGCGAGGGCCTCGGCCATTTCCACGTTCGCCGCGTAATCGCTCTGGTCGGAGAAGGCGATGGCGTCTTCTCCGGAATCGGCCAGCACGTGAAACTCATGGGACATGCTGCCGCCGATGGCGCCAGTATCGGCCAGCACGGCCCGGAATTGCAGTCCCAAGCGTTCGAAGATGCGGGAGTAGGTCTCGTACATCCGGTCGTAAGTCTCCTGCAAGGATTCCTTGTCGAGATGGAACGAGTAAGCGTCTTTCATCAGGAACTCGCGCGCCCGCATAACGCCGAACCGGGGGCGGGTCTCGTCCCGGAATTTCATTTGAACCTGGTAAAAGTTGACCGGGACCTGCTTGTAGCTCTTGATCTCGTTGCGCACCAAGTCGGTGATGATTTCCTCGTGGGTGGGGCCCAGGCAGAAACCCCGCTCGTGGCGATCCTTGAACCTGCAAAGCTCTGGGCCGAACACATCCCAGCGGCCCGACTCCTGCCAAAGCTCCGCGGGTTGTACCGCCGGCATGAGCACTTCCAAAGCGCCGCTGCGGTCCATTTCCTCGCGGACTATGTGTTCCACCTTGCGGAGTACGCGCAATCCCAAAGGCAGCCAGGTGTAAAGGCCGGCGGCGAGTTTGCGGATCAGGCCGGCGCGCAGCATCAGTTTGTGGCTGACGATTTCGGCGTCGGTCGGGGTCTCTTTGATCGTGTTGAGCGGAAATTGGCTGGTGCGCATGGCGGGTGATTAATACGTCCGGATGAAAAGTAAGCCTATTGTATCGTCAGCCACGACCGACCGTCAGCGAAGATTGATCCATGTTGGCCGTGTTTTTTGACCGGATGAACGGAGTGAATGGAAAACTTGCTTATCCCATCGTGTTTTCGCAAAATTCGACCCTGCCGCCCCTGATGTCCCCTCATGGATTACTTTGCCGATTCTTTTCTTGCCGCACTCCGGTTGATTTTTCAGTTCGATCCCAAGGTTTACCAAATCGTTTGGATATCGCTCCGGATCTCGCTTACCGCAACGGTTTGCGCGGCGCTTCTCGCGGTACCGGCGGGGGTCTGGTCGGCGTCCACGGAATTTACGGGGAAGCGGCTATTGCGGCAGAGCTTGAACTCTCTGATGGCGATGCCGACGGTCATGATCGGCCTGATTTTTTACGGGCTGTTCAGCCGCCGTGGACCGTTGGGCGACTTTGGTCTCTTGTACACGCCGGCGGCCGTCATCATCGGCGAGGCCGTGCTGGTTTTTCCGCTCGTCATGAATCTTGCGATGACCGCCGTGGAGTCCGCCGATCCGCGTTTGCTGCCTACGCTGCGCTCCTTGGGGGCCAGCCGTGTGCAGCAATTCGGACTGGTTTTGTCCGAAACCCGCTTAAGTCTGCTGGTGGCGGTTGCGGCCGGCTTCGGGCGAGCTATCGGGGAAGTGGGAACCGCAATGATGCTGGGTGGAAATATCCAGGGGCTCACCCGCACCATGACCACCGCCATCGCTCTGGAGACTAATAAAGGCGAGTTCGAGCTCGGGCTGGCCTTGGGCATGATGTTGTTGCTGGTCGCCTTCTCGGTAAATTGGTTACTGCGGCCGGTTGAGAGGAGTGCCGGTTGAAACGGGCGTATTGGCTGGACCAAGTGGCTTTCGCTTATGCCGATAGGCCGGCATTGGCCATCGATCACCTGGCTATCCATGCCGGAAAGGTTACCGCGCTGATCGGGCCGAACGGGGCGGGTAAGAGCACTCTCCTCAATCTGTTCGCTTTTCTGATTTGCCCCGATGCCGGCGAAATGTATTTCTTCGGTCAGCCGGTTAGAGGCGAAGACATTCTGGCACTCAGACGCCGGGTCGGACTGGTGGCGCAAAATCCCTATTTGATTAAAGGCAGCGTAATCGACAACGTGGAGCTGGGTTTGAAGCTCCGAGGTATCGGGAAAGAGCAGCGGCGACGCAGCGCCATGGATGCATTGGAGCGAGTCGGGCTTGGTGGGTTTGGGGAACGCCCCGTCAGTGCGCTTTCGGGCGGCGAGAAGCAAAGGGTCGCTTTGGCGAGGGCGCTGGCCTCGGAGCCCGACGTGCTGTTGTTCGACGAGCCGTTTACGTACCTCGATCAAGGCGGCGTGCACTTGGTCGAGCAGGCGATCTCAAATTATGCGCGGAAAAGCGGAAAGACCGTGGTGTTCAGCACCCATGAGCGATTGCAGGGCGCGGCACTCGCCGACGAGTCCATAAGCCTTTTCGCTGGGAGGGTGGTGGGCGCGCCGCTGATCAACTTATTTCGCGGAACGCTTCGGGACGGCGTGTTCGACACCGGCAAGCTGGCCATTCAGGTGCCGCGTGCGCTGGATCAGGGTTCGTATCTCGCGGTCGACCCCGAAGAAATCGTGCTTTCTCCGAATCCCCTGAACTCCAGTCTCCGCAACTCGTTTCCCGGCCGCATCATCATGATCGCGGAAGAGGCGGGACGGGCGAGGATTACTATTGATATCGGCGAGAAACTGCACGCCCGGATCACGCTCGAATCGCTGCAAAATCTTGGCTTGGGACTGGGGAAGAACGTTTGGGTCAGTTTCAAGGCAACGGCAGTGAAAGTGTTTTAGGCGTACGCGAAAGCGCCACTGTCCGCTCAAAGCCTTAATCAAGTCAGGAAAACGCGTATTTACGCTATGCGACAGATTGGCTATGGTGCTTCGATAATTACAATCCATAAAACGTATGATCCGGCTCTAATCTAATGTGGCTGCAAAAACGAATCGCATTGAAACCGCGGCCGCGCGGTTTTCATCTAATTACCGAAGAACTGCTGGGCTTTTTGCCCGAACTGAAGAATTTCCGCGTCGGTATCGCCCATTTTTTTATTCAACATACCTCCGCGTCGCTGGTTCTCAATGAGAACGCCGATCCGAGCGTGCGGCGCGACCTGGAAACTCATCTAAGGAGTCTGGCGCCCGACGGTTCGGCCCATTACACCCATACCCTGGAAGGGGCTGACGATATGCCGGCTCACATCAAATCCTGTCTGATGGGGTCCGGCGTAACCGTTCCCGTCGGCGACGGGCGATTGTTATTGGGCACCTGGCAGGGCATCTATTTGGGCGAGCACCGCGATCAAGGCGGTTCACGCGCGGTGGTCGCCACCCTGAACGGGGAATTGTTTTAAACCTGGAGTGATCAATGAAATTTTTGCGTTTGATGCTAATGACGATACTTCTGTCGGCGTTTTCGGTCCATGCCGAGGAGAGCGTATGGGACAAAGGCATGCCGGTCCTGGATAAGCCAGTGGAGATGACGGTCTACCGCAGTCCCACCTGCGGCTGTTGCGGGAAATGGCTGGAGCATATGAAAAAACACGGCTTCACCGTGCGCGATATCAAAACCGGCGACATGGACAAGATCAAGAAAGAGCTCGGAGTGCCGGAAAATCTGCAGTCCTGCCATACGGCGCTGGTCGACGGTTATGTGATCGAGGGCCATGTTCCTGCCGCGGATGTTCAGAAATTGCTGCAAACCAAGCCCGAGTCGGCGGGCCTTGCCGTTCCCGAGATGCCCGCGGGTACGCCGGGGATGGAAATGGGCGGAAAAAAAGATCCTTTCGCCGTGCTGCTCTTCGACAAGAAGGGGAACGTCAAAAAGTTTCAGGAATACCGATTTTATTAATCTCTCCTAAGTACTACGGGAGGGCCGTCATGTTATTAGCGGGCGATGTGGGTGGAACGAAAACGATTCTGGCTTTGTATGACGGGCGCCCGGAAGGACGGCCCGCAGTACTGAGAGAGGAGACTTATCCAAGTGCGGGATATGACTCGCTTGAGGAAATTGTTAGGGATTTCTTGAGCGGCCGGGGCGAGTCATTGGACGCCGCGTGCTTCGGGGTCGCCGGCCCTGTCATCGATGGGCGCTGCCAGACGACCAATCTACCTTGGTTGATCGACGAAAAGCACCTGATGACCCTGTTGGGCATCCCCAAGGTGAAATTGCTGAACGATCTTCAAGCCATGGCCCTGGGGTTGCTCTGGCTGGGTCCGGACGAATGGATCGAGCTCAACCCACGCGCGATGCCGGCAACCGGCAACCGGGCGGTAATCGCCGCGGGTACCGGGCTGGGCCAGGCCATATTGTACTGGGATGGCCATTTCTATCACGCATTGGCGACGGAAGGGGGACATGAGGACTTTGCGCCTAATAATGCACTGGAAGACGGCCTGCTCATCTATTTGCGGAACAAATTCGGAGGGCATGTGAGTTATGAGCGGATCCTGTCAGGTCCGGGCATCGTCAATATCTACGAATATTTGCGCGACGCAGAGCATGCACCCGAATCGCCTGAATTGGCCGCTTCGATCAGCAAGGCGGACGACCCGGCGCGGGAAATCAGTACGCATGCATTACACGCGGGAAATGCGCTGTGCCGGGGAACTCTGAGCCTATTCGCGCGCATTTTTGGTGCGGAGGCCGGCAACTTGGCCTTGAAGTGTTTCGCCACAGGAGGCGTTCTGGTTGGCGGTGGCATCGCGCCGAAGATTTTGCCCGCACTGCAGGATGGTTCTTTTCTGGAAGGTTTTCGCGCCAAAGGCAGGCTTTCCGAGTTTCTCGGAACCATCCCGGTTCGCGTCGCATTAAATCCCTGCACTGGGCTGATGGGTGCGGCCGATTATGCGGCACGTATGTTGCCTGAAAGATCCCAAGGCACTTGATGGCTGAATCGTTTTGGTCCTTGTAATGCAATTATCAAATTCGCATCTCAGAATTGAGCCGATTTCTGGAGGAGGTTCATTATGCGTGTCGATGAAGTTCGCGAAATCGCCAAACGTATTGGTCTAGTGCCAGGCCGTTTGAGCAAGCGGGATCTGATTCGAAAGATCCAAGTTGTCGAAGGAAATTTCGACTGCTTCGGTACGGCTCGCGACGCTACGTGCGATCAGCACGGTTGTCTATGGCGGGAGGAATGTTTTGCACAAGCTAAGAAGGAGAATTAGGCGCTTTTTCGATAAACGATAAATTTTGGTCCAAGGAAGATTCAAGCGCGGAATCGCGCTGTTTTTTAGACGTGTCCGAACCAAGGAGAGATTGATGATTAATGCAGCAGAGCTTTTGGATATAGCCCGTCACGAGGGTATCCGAGATCTCGACTTTTTCCGCACAGAAAAACAACTCGTGTGGGCCATCCAACGAGCCAGAGGCAAAGCCGCATGTTTCTTATCCGAGAATCGCATGGAATGCAAAGATCTCGAGTGCCAGTGGCGCCGGGAATGCCTTAAGCTGGTCGCTGAGTGGCGCCGTTGACCGGGCGGCAACCTGAACAGCATTCCGATTCACGATTCGCGCAGCAGTGCTCGAATATGATTGCCTCCATCGAGGCGGAAGCCCGAGCCACCGCCTCGTATACAGGACGCAGCCGGTTTAGTCCGGCTGTGATGTCCGCTCTAGCCAAAGTGCCTCGGCATCTTTTTGTTCCTCATGAACGTCAGGACGAGGCTTACGTCAACGCCCCTTTGTCCATAGGCTGGGGACAAACCATTTCCGAGCCTTATATCGTGGCTCTGATGACCGATCTGTTGGAGCTCGATGCCCGCTCGAACGTCCTTGAGATTGGCTGTGGCTCAGGTTACCAGGTGGCGGTGTTGTCCCTGCTCGCTCGACAAGTCTATTCCGTAGAGGTGGTGGAAGAATTGGCTGATGCGGCGCGGGAAAAACTGCAACGCTTGGGTTACCCAAACGTTGAAGTTATTACCGGCGACGGCTATCACGGATGCCCGGAACATGCGCCATTCGATGGCATAATTGTTACGGCCGCTGCGCCGAAGGTTCCGCCGCCGCTCCTGGATCAGCTTAAGCCGGGCGGTCGCATGGTGATCCCGGTAGGATTGCCCTTCAGAGATCAGGAGCTTAAGCTCTTAACCAAGGGCGAGGATGGGATCATCGATTCACGATCCGTGCTTCCGGTAGCTTTCGTGCCGTTTAGGCACTCCGAGTAGACGTCTTCACAAGACGAGACTCGATAACAGCTCCGGATGATTTCTGGGCCGCTCCCCGGATTCGAGTAGTCGTCGGCTCTAAGCGCTGGATTCCTTGTTAATCGGCTATTCGACGCGAGATATGTGATTCCGAACTGAACGCGGAGGCTTCGACTACAGTTGGAGTAAGAATGCCTTTTCAAGGATGGCCTGATACATCCAAGCGTGTCCATATCCTTCAGGAATTCAAAAAATCGTAGAGTCGTATACTGCCATGAGAATCGGCGTACCTAAAGAGATCAAAAACGAAGAAAACCGTGTCGCCTTAATTCCGCGTTACACGTCGATACTCGTCGAGGCGGGGCATGAGGTTTTGGTGGAATCGAATGCGGGGCTCGGTTCGGGATTGGGAGACGACGAATATGTCCGGACAGGAGCCCGTATTTGCAATGCCGAGAACGCATGGAGCGCGGACTTGGTACTCAAAGTCAAGGAGCCGGTGGAATCCGAGTATTCATACCTCCGAGACCAGATCGTCTTCACTTTTTTTCATCTTGCCGGAGTGCCTCGTTCGCTTACCGAGACCTTGCTGGAACGCCGCACAACGGCGGTGGCTTACGAAACTCTGGAGGACAAGTTCGGTCGACTGCCGATTCTCGCGCCAATGAGCGCGGTTGCGGGTAATATGGCTGCGCTGGTCGGTGCTTATTACCTAGCGGGATTCAATGACGGTAAAGGCGTGCAGCTCGGCAAGGTTCTGGGGACGCGCCATGGGCGAGTCTTGATCGTAGGCGATGGGGTCGTAGCTTTCCATGCCGCCCAAACGGCGTGGGGACTCGGGGCTCAGGTTTCGGTTGCGGGCATGGACGAGGCCAAGGGCGAACTGATGCAGCGCGAGATTTCGGCGGATCTCGAGTTTTTTGCTTCCGAGCCGGAAGCGATCGCACGGCAGGTGCGCGAAGCTGATTTAGTCGTCGGCGCTGTATTGCGGCATGGTGCCAAGGCGGACTATGTAGTGACGGAAGATATGGTCAAGTCGATGCAGCCCGGTTCCGTCATTGTTGACGTAAGCATCGATCAGGGCGGTTGTGTGGAGACTTCGCGGCCTACCACCCATTCGGAGCCAGTCTACGAGAAGCACGGGGTCATCCATTATTGTGTAACCAACATGCCCGGCGCCTATCCCAGAACATCCACGCTCGCCTTAACGGAGGCAACGTTCCCCTATGTTCTTCGGCTTGCTAATCGGGGATTGGCGGTGTTCCGGGATGAACCCGGGCTTGGCAAGGCCGTCAACACTTATCAGGGGTATCTTACCTGTAAACCGGTGGCCGAAACTTTCGGGCTTATGGAGCGCTACAGTGCGTTTGCCGCGTTGTAACCGTCCATGAGTTGTAGGTTTCCAGGGGCTGGGTGGAAATTAATACTCGTCTTCTTCGTTTAGAAAGTCATCCAGGGTAAGGTCCCGCTGATCCGGCTCGTGTAAGTCCGGGTCCGTGTAGCCAAGGTCATCGGTCTCCACGTCGTCGAAAGGGGCGCTCCAGTCTTCAGGTGGCTCAATCGGCGCAAAAGGCGACTCGTACCAGGAAACAAAGTCGAATTCGCCGAGATCGCCGTTGAGATACTGGATTTCAATGGAGTCGTTTTCCTCGTCCAGTGCGACAACGCGAAACGATCTCCCTGTTTCGGCATCTTGATACCAGTTTTCGATCAGCGGATCTGCAACCGTTGGCATGGCTTTATCCTCCGATAATGCTTGGAAAAGGGTTTCCAAAAAGGAATGACCTATTCACCGATCGCGGGGAAGCATAGCACGAGTTTTTGACGAAAAAACGAGTTTATCGGCGCTTTTGTGTCTGAAAAGACTGCCAAAAAAGGCCTTAATTTTTTCCCACCAATGCAACGATCGCTTCGCTTAGTCGGCGTTTTTGGAGATCGCTATTCAGCGGACGATCCTGATGATCGGTGATATAGAAAATGTCCTCGGCTCTGCTGCCGATGGTGGAGATTTTCGCATTGTAGAGCCGCACTTCGCATTGCCTAAAAGCTTGGCCGACCTTCGATAAAAGACCAGGACGGTCGGTGGCTACGAGCTCCAAAATCGAATAACGGTTTTGCGGGTCGTCGTGAAAATATATCTGAGTGGGTACCGTGAAATGCTTTATCTGCCGAGGCTCGCGCCGGTGGACGCGAAGCGGAGTGGGGCTCGGTTGTAGCAGGCATTCGCGCAATCGGCGACAAATCTGGGCCTGCCGAAGATGATCATTGATCGGTTCTCCAGTCTGCTCGAGTACGTGGTAGCTGTTCAACACGTAGCCATCGGCGGAGGTAATAATCTTGGCGTCGAAAACGGTAAGTCCCAGTTGATCCAGAACCGCCGTACTGTAGGCAAATATAAGATCCTGATTTTTCGCATACAGGAAAATTTCCGCGCTACCCCTTTGACTGACCGGACGCAGCAGGGCTAGGGGTAAATCTCCCGGCTTGCAAGCGCTGATGGCTACCGTATGCCAGGCAATTTCCTCCGCCAAATAACGCAGAAAATATTCGTCATTCATCATCTGCCAGACCTTTTCGATGGTCCGTGCGCTAATCCCTAATCGTCTAAGCAGGGAAAGACTTTCCACTTTAACCGCATTAATCTTTTCCTCTTGTTCCAGCGGTTTCGTAAGTCCCCGGCGAAATGCCCAGCGTGTCGCGAGGTACAACTCCTTGAGCAGGGCGTCTTTCCACGAGTTCCATAGGCTGGGGTTGGTGGCGCGAATATCGGCTACGGTCAAGAGATACAGATAATTCAGCGTGTCTTGATCCCTGATCGCGGTAGCGAACTCATGGATGACGTCCGGATCGCTAATGTCCTTCCGTTGGGCCGTCATAGACATGAGCAGATGGTTCTGGACCAACCATTTGACCAAATCGATATCACGGCGGCCTATGCCATGGCGCTGGCAGAAGTCTTCGGCAATGGTCGCGCCGATGGTGGAATGATCGCCACCGCTACCTTTGGCGATGTCGTGCATTAAGCCCGCAATGTATAGAAGTTCCGGTTTTTCAATGATTTGAAAGATTTCGTTGCAGAGGGGGTGCTCGGCTTTGTGTTTTTCCAGAGCGAATCGCCTGAGATTGCGCACTACGAAGAGCGTATGTTCGTCCACGGTGTAAACGTGGAAGAGATCGTATTGCATGCGGCCGACTACACGGCCGAATGCCGGGAGATAGGCCGCTAGAATTCCGTAGCGGTTCATCCGACGCAATTGATGCGTGATGCCGCCCGGCTGGCGCAAAATCTCCATAAAAAGCCGGCATGCGTCGGGATTGTTGCGAAAGTCCTCGTCGATCAGGTAGAGATGCTGACGGATGAGCCGGATTGTGGCCGCGCGTATGCCCAACAAGCTGGCATTCTGCTGTAACAGGAGGAATATTTGCAGCAGCGCTAGGGGCTGTTCCCGAAATACGTTCGGGTGCAGGGCTTCGATATAGTTGTTGACTGCCTGAAAGTTGCTGTTTATCGGCAAGATAACGGCGTCTTCGTCGCTGTGTAGGGCGGCTTCCTTGAACAGTTGCAGCAACATTTCGTTCAACCGCTCCAGTCCCATGACGGTGCGGAAATAGCGCTGCATGAACTGCTCGACGGCTTGGTTGACATCCGGGTCCCGATGCCCGAATTGGCTGGCTAGCTCTTTTTGGTATTCGAACAGCAGGCGATCCTCGCAACGCCCCGTCAGGATGTGCAGAGCGAAGCGGAGCTGCCAGAGGAAGTGTTGCGCTCGCATGAGTTCACCGTACTCGCTTTCGGTGAGCCAGCCTTGCAGAAGCAGATCGTGTAGATTCAAGGCGTTATAATGGCGCTTGATAATCCAGCCGATGATTTGAATATCCCTAAGACCGCCTGGGCCTTCTTTGATGTTGGGTTCCAGATTGTAGGCGGTGTCGTGGTACTTGGCGTAGCGAGCGGCCTGTTCGGCCATTTTTGCTTCGAAAAATTCTTGGGAAGACCAGATATGCTCGGGTCCGATGCGTGTCCACAGATCTTCGAACAATGCTGGAGCACCGTGCAGCAACCGCGATTCCATGAGGTTGGTGATAACCGTCTGGTCTTGCCGGGCCTGGTCCACGCATTCTTCAACCGTGCGGACGCTTTGAGCGGGTTTAAGGCCGATGTCCCACAGTAAATTGAAAAAATCGACCAGGCCATGCCGATAGAGTTGTTCGTCCGCGCGATTAGTCTCGCTGTCTTGACACTCGAGGAGAATGAGGACGTCAATGTCGGAATATGGATGCAGTTCGCGTCGGCCGTAGCCGCCCACGGCGATAAGCGCAAGGTGTTTGGCGTCGGGGCCAAGGAAGTAGTTCCAGCATGCTCCGAGCAGTTCATCCATGAAGTCGGAACGTGCCCGAATCAGTTCTGCGGCCGGAACGCCGGCGTGGAAGCGTTCGGCTAATTCCGCATTGTTCTGTTGGATATGTTCCCTAAGCGTTCGGATGCGCTCGGAGGACGAAAGGATTTCGTCATAATCCGGCGAGTTTAAGGCGGCCGTTTTCAATCGCGTATGCCTCTTCTTGACGCAGGGTGAGAATTTCGTAGCCGCCCCCCGTAACCAGAACGGTATGTTCCCATTGTGCGGACAGACTATGGTCTTTGGTAACGGCGGTCCACCCGTCGGAAAGGATTTTTACGTAGCGCTTGCCCAGGTTGATCATGGGTTCGATAGTGAAAATCATGCCGGGTTCCAGCGCGATTCCGGTGTTGGGTTTGCCGTAATGAAGTATTTGAGGCTCTTCGTGAAATTCGAGACCGATACCGTGCCCGCAGAATTCTTGCACGACGGAATAGCCATGTGATTCCGCATGCCTCTGAATGGCGAAGCCGATATCGCCCAGTCGCGCGCCCGGACGTACTTGCTGGATTCCCAGATACATGGCTTCTTGGCAGATTTTCACCAGTCGTTTTGCTCGTATGGGCACTTCGCCGACGAGAAACATCTTGCTGGTGTCCCCGTGATAGGCATCCTTGATCACGGTGATATCGATATTGACGATATCGCCGCTCTTCAGCTTTTTCGGTCCCGGTATGCCATGGCATACCTGGTGGTTCACCGAAGTGCAGATGGACTTGGGAAAACCTCTGTAGTTCAGCGGGGCCGGAACGGCCTTTTGCACGTCGACGATATAATCGTGACAAATTTGATCCAGCTCTTCAGTTGTCGTGCCGGGAACCACGAATGGTTCGATCATTTCCAATACTTGTGCGGCGAGTCGACCAGCGACACGCATTTTCTCAATTTCAGTAGGCGTTTTAAGGGTGATGCTCATCGCGAGATTCGTTGCTTCCCATTGTGTGGCGCTCAGTCGAACGAGGAGGCGGGAACAGGGCTGGATTGTTGAATAAAGCAGGTTATGGTATAAAGCGCTGCCATTTTTGGCAATAACACACACGTATCGTCACGCCCGGCGGGGTGCCATGTCCGAGTGATTTGGTCGCCGGTTGGGATGCGTGGAGGCTCAACCCAAATGCCGGTTTAGACCGGCAGAAATCGATCAGGAGATTTGAATGTCCAATGTAACCATGCGCCAGATGTTGGAAGCCGGCGTGCATTTCGGCCACCAGACGCGCTATTGGAACCCCAAGATGGCTCCGTATATTTTCGGTGCGCGGAGCAACATCCATATCGTCAATTTGGAAAAAACCATTCCTCTGTTCAACGAGGCTATGAAATACCTCGAACAGCAGGCGGCCAATCGGGGCAGAATTCTTTTTGTGGGCACGAAGAGAACCACTCGCAAGGTCATTGAAGACGAAGCCAAGCGCTGTGGCATGCCTTACGTGAATTATCGCTGGCTGGGCGGAATGCTCACCAATTTCAAAACCATCAAGCAATCCATCGCCCGCATGAAAGAGCTGGAAGCGATGCGCGACGACGGTCGATTGCAGCGTTTCAACAAAAAAGAAGCGCTCGGCATGATGCGCGAGTTGGAGAAGTTGGAGCATAGCTTGGGCGGTATCCGGGATATGGACCGACTCCCGGACGTGATGTTTGTTATCGACGTAGGCTATGAAAAGAATGCCATCAGCGAAGCGAAAAAGCTGGGCATTCCGGTAGTCGGCGTCGTCGATACCAATAACAGTCCGGTCGGCATCGACTACGTCATACCGGGCAACGATGACTCGATTCGTGCCGTTCAGCTCTATGTGCAGAGCGCCGCCACAGCGATCTTGCAAGGCAAGGCGCACAGCTTGGATTTTGCCGGAGCGGAAGACGAATTTGTTGAAATGGAGTCGAACACCGAGACTAGTTCGGACTCCGATGCAGAAGCAGTAGGCGCATATGCCGAGTGACGGCGCGCGTTCTTCCTTTTGCGCCTGAACAAATTCAAAACGCCTCCATCAGGGGGCGTTTTTATAAGCGTAAATGCTTGAAAAGCGAAGATAAGCAATCAATGATGAGGTTCGGTCAATGAATATCAGTGCCGCAATGGTGAAGGAGCTCCGCGAACGCACCGGTTCGGGGATGATGGAATGCAAGAAGGCGTTGCAGGAAGCCAACGGCGATTTGGAAGCCGCTGTTGAATTAATGCGGAAAGCCGGGCTTGCGAAGGCGGACAAGAAATCCGGTCGCACCGCCGCAGAGGGCAGCATTTCTGTGAAAACGAGTGCTGATAATAAGCGCGCCGCGATAGTGGAAATCAACTGTGAGACCGATTTCGTCGCCAAGGGCGATGATTTCGTGGAATTTGCCAATAACGTGGTCCAAACCGCACTGGACTCGACAGCCGGCTCGCTCGATGAATTGCTCGCTACGGTAATGCCGTCCACCGGTTCCAGCGTGGAGGAAACGCGCCGGGCGATGGTTGCCAAGATCGGCGAGAATATTAACGTGCGCCGGTTCGAGAGCTTCAAGTCTGAGAACGGTATTATGGCAAGCTATCTGCATGGAACTCGCATCGGCGTTCTGGTGGAGCTGGTCGGCGGCGATCAGGATTTGGGTCGGGATATCGCCATGCATATCGCGGCCAGCAAGCCCATTTGCCTAGATGAAAAGGGTGTGCCCGCCGAAACCATCGTCAAGGAGAAGGAAATCGCCAAGGCGCAGGCCGAGGCCGAAGGGAAGCCTGCAAATATTGTCGAAAAAATGGTAGAGGGCAAAATCAGGAAATTCCTGGGCGAAGTTACTTTGCTCGGTCAGCCCTTTGTCAAAGATCCCGATCAGAGTGTCGGCAAGCTGCTGAGCAGCCGAGGGGCTAGTGTCGTGCGCTTCGTCCGCTTTGAAGTCGGCGAGGGCATAGAGAAGGTGGAAAGCAATTTCGCCGAAGAAGTGATGGCACAAGTACGGAACAGTTAAACATTATTGATTGGAACCTGGCGGGAGTGCTTTTCACGGCATCCGCCAGGGTCTTGCAGATAACTAATCGACAACACAGAATTTGAACCTATGAGCGCGCCAAGATACACCCGAATTCTGCTAAAGCTAAGTGGCGAGGCGCTTATGGGTGATCAGGGAAGTGGGATCGACCCTCAGACCATTAAACGTCTCGCGCGTGAAATAAATGATCTGTGCCGAATCGGTGTCCAGGTAGGCTTGGTCATCGGGGGCGGCAATATTATCCGCGGCTCGGAGAAGGCATCCGAAGGCTTGGACAGGGTTACCGGCGACTATATGGGTATGCTGGCGACGGTGCTAAATGCCCTCGCCATGCAGGACGCCTTGGAAAATCTCGGGCAGGCGGTCCGCGTCATGTCGGCCTTGAAGATCAACCAGGTCTGCGAAGATTACATCCGGCGTCGTGCGGTCCGGCATCTTGAGAAAGGTCGGGTTGTCGTCTTTGCTGCGGGCACCGGTAATCCGTTTTTTACGACCGATTCGGCGGCAAGCCTCCGCGCGATTGAAATCAATGCCGAGCTGTTGATCAAGGCGACTAAAGTGGAAGGGGTTTATTCGGCGGATCCGCTTAAGGATCCCAATGCGCGGTTTTATTCGCGGCTGACCTATGATGAGGCCTTAGATCAACGCCTTAATGTAATGGACGCCACGGCGCTGGTTTTGTGCCGCGACCATAATATGCCGTTGAGGGTGATGAATGTGTTCGAGCCAGGTGCCGTCATGCGTTTGGTCCTGGGCGAAGATATTGGATCCTTAATTGAAACCGGTAAATAATCATGATCGACGATATTCAAAAACGGACTACGGAGCGGATGAAGAAAAGTATCGAGGCGCTCAAGCATGAGCTTGCCAAGATAAGAACCGGCCGAGCCCACCCTAGTCTCTTGGACCACATTATGGTGTCTTACTACGGCAACGAGGTGCCGTTGACGCAAACCGCCAATGTTGCAGTCGAAGATGCCCGCACACTGGCTGTGACTCCGTGGGAACGTAGCATGGTGCAGGCTATCGAAAAGGCGATCATGACGTCCGATTTGGGTTTGAATCCCGTGACAGCCGGTTCGGTAATACGCGTCCCTATGCCGCCGCTCACCGAGCAGCGGCGGCGTGATCTAATCAAAGTTGTACGTCACGAGGCGGAGAATGCGCGGGTTGCGATTCGCAACATACGGCGCGACGCCAATAATGAGCTCAAGCTAGCGTTGAAGGAAAAGCAAATCTCGGAAGACCAGGAACGGCGCAGTCAGGAGCAAATTCAGAAATTAACCGATCAGCACATCAAAGAAGTGGATACCTTGCTGGACGAAAAGGAAGTGGACTTATTGGCGATTTAAGTGCCCTTGCTTGTCGTGATGTATCTGCGGTCGACTTTTTGCTTAATTATCAGCAAATATCCGATGGCGCCACCTGGGGGAAACCCGCTGCAATCGGGAGCGATAAGGCGTCTCGTCCTTCAAAATCATGATCAGTTCGGAATTTAAATATGGAAGTGTCCGCTGTTCGTATCGATGATGAACGGCTGCCCCGCCATATCGCCATCGTTATGGATGGTAACGGCCGCTGGGCGAAAAAGCGTTTTCTGCCGCGTACGGCCGGGCATCGCGCAGGTGTTACGTCCGTACGAAAGGTTATCGAGCATTGTCTGAAACGCCGAATCGAGGCGCTCACCTTGTTTGCATTCAGCAGCGAAAATTGGCGACGTCCTCCGCAAGAGGTATCGCTGCTCATGGAGTTGTTTTTGGCGACCTTGGAACGGGAAACCGAAAAACTTCACGAGAATGGCGTACGGCTTCGAGTGATTGGTGACCGAGTGGCGTTTTCTCCCGCTCTGCAGGAAAAGATCGCGGCGGGCGAGAGGCTCACCAGCGAAAACACCCACTTGAATCTGACCATCGCGGCGAATTACGGCGGTCGCTGGGATATCTTGCAGGCTACTCGCGCGCTGGCCGAAAAGGTGGCGCGGGGAGAATTGTGTCCCGAGGATATCGGACCCGATGCCTTCAAATTGCAGCTGACACTGGCGGATCTGCCGGAGCCCGATCTTTTCATTCGCACCGGGGGTGAGCAGCGGATCAGCAATTTTTTGTTGTGGCAGTTGGCTTACACTGAGCTCTATTTCACTCCCGCCTTGTGGCCGGACTTTGACGATCAATCACTCGATCAGGCGTTAAAAGATTACGCCAGCCGGCAGCGCCGCTTCGGATATACGAGTGAACAGGTTGAAGATCTGGTTTCAGAAAACGTTTGCACTAAGACAAGCGAATTCCGTTAATTTAGCTATTTACGAGACACTCATGCTGAAAAATCGAGTCATTACGGCTTTGGTGCTGGCGCCGCTAATAATCGCCGCGATTTTGTTTTTGCCCGCCGACGGGTTTGCGATGTTTTGGGGTGTGATTATTTTGGCCGGCGCTTGGGAGTGGGCGAATCTCTCCGGGCTCGGTAGCTTGTCGGCGCGTTTCGGTTTTGTTGGTGTGGTCCTCATATTTCTGCTCGGCGCCCGATATTTTGCTATCGATTGGGCGCCGGGAGAGCTGCCGGAGTGGTTTTACTGGCCCGTGGTGGCTTGGTGGTTCCTCTGGGGAATGGCGTTTCGCCGGATGCCCGAGAAATTGATGGCGATCAAGTATCCGCTTCCTGCGAAGTTGGCCGCCGGTGCATTCGTGCTGATCACCGGCTGGATCTTGATGGTCTGGCTGCGGCTGAATTTTCGTCAAGAACAGGTTCTTTACCTGGTGTTTCTCATCTGGTTGGCCGATGCGGCCGCTTACTTCGTAGGCAAGCGATGGGGGCATACCAAGTTGCTGGAATCGATCAGCCCCGGCAAAACGGTCGAAGGAGTTTACGGAGCTTTATTCGCTACAGTGATCTTGGCAATTGCCGTAGGGGCTTTGGTAAAACTCGAAACAATCATGCTCGCCGATTTTGTTTTCCTGTCCCTGTTCACGGTGCTGGTGTCGGTGTGTGGCGACCTTTTTGAGAGCCTGGCAAAGCGAGTCCGTGGGGTGAAGGATAGCGGCGCCATTTTACCGGGACATGGCGGAATCCTGGATCGCATCGATAGCTTGCTGGCGGCGGTTTCGGTTTTTTACGCCGGCTCGTTGCTGTTGGGGGTGTTTCTGGCGGCGGGATTGGAAACAGATGTCGTTATTCCGCAGGAACTGACTGCGGAAACTCCGGGAGAGATGTTCCCCCAAGAAGAAATGGCGCCAAAAGATGAAGGCGTTGTAGAGGAGGGTTTCATGCATGAAGAAAAATCTCCCTCCAACAAGGAATCTCCCTAGGATGAAAGGCATATGTATTCTGGGTTCCACCGGGTCGATCGGCGTTAGTACGCTCGATGTGGTTGCAAGACATCCCGACCTTTACCGAGTCGTAGCACTTACCGCCAATAACAACCTGGACCGTCTTTATGAACAATGTTTGCGGTTCCGACCCGAATATGTCGTCCTGCGCAGCGAAGCTCAGGCCGAGGAACTGAGGGAGCGGTTAAGTGCCGCGGGATCACGGCGCATCGAGGTGCTAAGCGGCGCAAAATCCCTGGAAGAAGTCGCCGTGTTGCCTGAAGTGGACGGCGTCATGGCCGCCATCGTCGGCGCGGCGGGGCTTCTGCCCACTCTGGCGGCGGCGCGAGCGGGCAAGATGGTATTTTTGGCGAACAAAGAGGCGCTGGTGATGTCGGGCCAGCTTTTTATGACTGAAGTTGCCAGTTCCGGCGCCAAGCTGCTGCCCATCGACAGTGAGCACAATGCCATATTCCAATGCATGCCAGCGGATTATCACGCCGGCCAGGCCGCTTCCAGCGTCCGGCGGATCTTGCTTACCGCTTCAGGCGGTCCCTTTTTGCGTATGCCTTTGGACGAGTTGGACGATGTAACGCCGGATCAGGCTGTCGCTCATCCCAACTGGGTTATGGGCCGGAAGATTTCCGTTGATTCCGCTACCATGATGAACAAGGGGCTAGAGGTGATCGAGGCTTGCTTGTTGTTCAACATGGCACCTAAGCGTGTTCAAGTGGTTGTCCATCGCCAAAGTGTCATTCACTCGCTGGTCGACTATGTCGACGGGACGGTTCTGGCGCAAATGGGCAGCCCGGATATGCGTATTCCTATCGCTCACGCCTTGGCCTGGCCGGAGCGTTTTGACTCGGGCGCGGAACCTCTGGATCTATTCAGTGTCAGACAATTGGACTTCGAAGCACCGGATTTGAGCCGTTTCTCATGTTTAAGTCTCGCTTATGAAGCCGTTCGTGCGGGCGGGACAATGCCGGCCATACTGAATGCCGCTAACGAGGTTGCTGTCGCCTCATTCTTAGATCACAAAATACGGTTCACGGCTATTCCGGAAACAATCGGACATTGCATGGCAACCATTTCGCCAGGTGCGGCCGACACAATCGATGCCGTTCTTGAAGCTGATCGCGTTGCTCGCGCATCGGCTGAAGCTTACGTTGACCGTTTAAGAGTGCAGTAACTTTCTCATGTTTTCGCTTCTGCATACGCTTTTTTACTTCATCGTAGCGTTGGCGATCCTGATCGCTTTTCACGAACTGGGCCACTTTTGGGCCGCGCGAAAACTAGGGGTTAAGGTTATCCGGTTTTCCCTGGGATTCGGGAAAGTCCTCTGGCGTTACCAAAAATCGCCCGATAGCACCGAGTTCACCGTGGCGGCGCTTCCTTTGGGTGGCTATGTGAAAATGGTGGATGAGCGGGAAGGAGCGGTAGCTCCGGCTGACCTACCCTATGCTTTCAACCGGCAATCTCTAATCCGTCGTGCGGCTATCGTATTCGCAGGACCGTTCTTCAATTTCGTCTTGGCGGTCCTGGTCTACTGGTTCGTTTTAATGATCGGCGAAACCGGCATGCGCCCCGTATTGGGACCGGTTGCCAAGGGCTCGCTGGCGGCGCAGGTCGGGTTTACGGAAGGCGACGAGATAGTGGCCGTGGCCGGCGAAAAGACGCCCACATGGAACCATGCCATGGGCGAATTGTTAGAGCGGGTGATGGATGGCGAAGCTATTTCCGTCGATGTGGAGACTAGGGACGGTGAACGGCGGGAGCGTACCTTGAAAGTACCGGCGGAGCTCGCTCAACAGCCGGACCTTTTGTACCAGCGTTTGGGCTTTCGCCCTTGGGAGCCGGATCTTCCGCCAGTTATCGATAGGGTCGAGCCGGGCGGTGCAGCGGAGGTGGCCGGATTACAGGCCGGTGATCTGCTGGTCAGTGTGGACGGAAAGCCGATCAAAACATGGCGAGAATGGGTGGATTACGTGCGTGCCCATCCCGACGCGTCGCTCGATGTGGTCGTAGAGCGCGACGGCGCGCGATCGTCTCGTTCAGTTAAGCCGGTGGCGGTAGACTCGCCGGAAGGCCGTATCGGGAGGATCGGCGCCGCGGTGAAAATACCCGAGCACCTCATTGACGCTATGCGGGTGGAATATCGTTTGGGCGTGCTTCCAGCTTTTGTCGCCGCAATTGCAAAAACCGGCGATTACTCGGCTTTGACTTTGAAAATGATCGGCCGAATGCTCGTCGGTGAAGCAGCCATCGAAAATCTGAGCGGCCCGATCAGTATCGCTCAGTATGCAGGGAAATCGGCGAGTATCGGTTTTAGTCAATTTCTTAAGTTTCTCGCCATTGTCAGCATCAGTTTGGCCGTGTTGAATTTATTGCCAATTCCCGTGCTCGACGGTGGCCATCTCATGTTTTATTTGATCGAAGCGGTCAAAGGCAGTCCTGTGTCGGAGCGGACGCAAGCCTTTTTTCAACAAATTGGCTTATTTATTCTGTTATCTTTGATGAGTCTGGCGTTCATTCTGGATATTGAACGCTTGCTGACATAAATCAAGACCTAAGCAACAAACGGATACATTCATGAAGACATATTGGGGCGCCGCAATTTGGGGAATGGCTGTTTTAGTTTTCGGGGCGGCTCATGCTGACAATAAAGCCATTGAAGAAGCGCTGAAGCAGGCTCTGCCCGGGGTCAAACCGGATTCGATCACGCCGTCCGCCATGTCGGGGCTTTATGAGGTGGTGGTGGGACCGAAACTCTTCTATGTTTCGGAGGACGGTCGGTATTTGTTTCAGGGCTCAATGATCGATATCAAGGAGCGCGAAGACCTGACGGAAGGTAAGCTGGCCGAGGCCCGGGTAAGCTCTCTGAAAAAAGTCGGCTTCGACAATATGATAGTCTTCAAACCCAAGAGCCCGAAGCAATTGGTACACGTTTTCACCGATATTGATTGCGGCTACTGTCGAAAGCTGCATTCTGAGATCGATCAGTATTTGAAAGAAGGTATCGAGATCCGTTACCTATTTTTCCCGCGTGCCGGCGAAGGCTCGGATTCCTACAAGAAAGCGGTATCGGTGTGGTGCGCGGAGGATCGCAACGAAGCTTTAACCAAAGCCAAGCGCGGCGACACAGTTGAAAGCAGGCAGTGTGATAATCCTGTCGATCAGCATCTGGCGTTGGGAACGCAAATGGGCGCCGCCGGAACCCCCATGCTCGTTACCGAGAAAGGGACCATACTGCCGGGGTATGTGCCGGCCAGCCAATTGGCCAAAATCTTGGCTCAAGAGAGCGAAAAATAAGGCGGCCAATTTCCCGTTTTGGCTGGCCCTGGTGCTCGCCGTGCTTAGCTTGTCAATTCCTTTAGGGCGAACAGCAAATCCAACGCTTGTTTAGGCGTGGTTTCCTCGGGTCTGATCGTCCTGATTAAATCCACGGCAGGGTGGGGTTCGGTATTTGCAAAAAGGTCAAATTGCCGTGCCTCGCTTCGGTTTTGCTGTTCTGCATAGGTCTGATTCTCCAGAGCCGTCAATTTTTCGCGGGCGTTGTCAATTACCGTTCTCGGCACTCCGGCCAGTGACGCTACTTGTAGTCCATAGCTCTGGTTGGCCGGGCCGTTCTTAACGGCATGAAGGAATACTACGCCATCACCGTGTTCCACCGCGTCCAGGTGAACGTTGCGGACCGCGGGGCACTCCTCCGGCAGCGTAATCAATTCAAAGTAATGGGTAGCGAAAAGCGTGAAAGCCCGGATTTCCCTCGCCAGATAATCGGCGGTTGCCCAGGCTAGCGCCAAACCGTCGAAGGTGCTGGTGCCGCGACCGATTTCATCCATCAGCACGAGGCTTGAAGACGTCGCGTTGTGAAGGATGTTTGCCGTCTCGGTCATCTCCACCATAAACGTCGAACGGCCACTGGCCAAGTCATCGGAGGCGCCGATGCGTGTGAAAATACGGTCAATAGGACCTATCATCGCCGCTTCGGCAGGCACATAGCTGCCGATGTGCGCCATCAAGACCACGAGAGCCGCCTGGCGCATATAGGTGGATTTTCCGCCCATATTCGGGCCGGTAATGATGAGCATGCGCCGGTCGGTGTTGAGTTCCAGATCGTTGGGCACGAACGGTGTGTCCGCAACCGTCTCGACCACGGGGTGTCGACCGCCCGTGATGCGAATACCCGGTTCCTCGCCCAGTACGGGCATGGTAAGTCTTAGACTCTCGGCCCGTTCGGCCAGGTTAGCCAAAACGTCCAATTCGGAGAGACCGGATGCGCAGTCCTGCAGGGTCTTCACATGATTGCCGAGAGCATCCAGCAGCTCGTCGTAAAGAGCTTTTTCGAAGGCCAGAGCGCGTTCGCGGGCGCTCAGCACCTTGTCCTCGAAGGCTTTTAGTTCCGGCGTGATATAGCGCTCGGCGCCTTTTAAGGTCTGGCGCCGGATATAGTCCGACGGAACCTTGTCAGCCTGGGCGCGGGAGAGCTCGAGATAGAAGCCTTGCACGCGATTGTAGCCGACCTTCAGGTTGGGTATCCCGGCCCGCTGGCGCTCCCGCTGCTCTAGTTCAATCAGGAAGCGTTCCGTGTTTTGACTCAGGTTGCGCAGTTCGTCCAATTCGCTGCGGTAACCTTCGGCAATGACGCCTCCGTCGCGAATCAGCATGGGCGGATTGTCTATGATCGCCTTATCGAGGAGTCCATAAATTTCCGGCTGCTCTCGAATTCGCTCCCGTATATCCCCGAGCAGAGCGCTCTCCAGTGGTTTAAGCCGATTTAGAAGCTCGGGCAGTGTGCCTAAAGATGCCCGCAGTACCACGAGATCCCGCGGCCGGGCCGATTTGAGGGCGATGCGGGCAACGATGCGCTCGATGTCCCCGATCGACGTCAGTACATCGCGGATGGATGCATAGAATCCGTTTTTGAGTAGCGATTCTATGGCCTCATAACGCTGTTTGAGAATACCCTGGTCACGCAGCGGGCGATGGAGCCAGCGTCGCAGCAGGCGTCCGCCCATGGCCGTTGTGGTCCGGTCGATTACGCCGAACAGAGTGAGATTCATTTGCCCGGAGGGGTGGTAATCCAGTTCCAGGTTGCGGCGGCTCGCGGCATCCAGGATGATGCCTTCCTCGCCAGTTTCGGCCCGTAAGCCCTGAATGTGGGGCAACGCACTTTTTTGCGTGTCCTGAACGTATTGGAGCAAACACCCCGCGGCGGCGACGGCGGCAGGCAAATCTTCGCACCCAAAGCCTGCCAAATCTTGTGTTTTAAATTGACGCAGCAATCTATGGCGTGCGCTTTCCGGATCGAAGTGCCAAGGCGGGCGTCGGGTGATTCCGCGCAGCGCGTTTACGAGCGAGGGTGGAGACCAGTCTTCGCTTATGAGTAGTTCGGAAGGGTTCAGGCGCTCCAATTCGCCGGCCAGTCTCTCCGTGCTGGTGACCTGTTGAACTGCGAACCTGCCGCCAGCCAGGTCTAACGCGGCGATGCCGTAAATCATACCGAATTGAGCAATGGCGACCAACAGATTTTCCTTGCGATCCTCGAGCAACGCCTCTTCGGTGACCGTGCCAGGGCTGACGATACGCACGACCTTGCGTTCGACGGGGCCTTTGGAGGTGGCGGGATCGCCGATTTGTTCACAAATAGCCACGGATTCGCCGAGCTTGATCAATCGAGCGAGATAGGCGTCAACGGCATGATAGGGAAGGCCTGCCATGGGTATGCGTTCGCCGGCCGACTCGCCGCGCGCGGTCAAGGTAATGTCTAGGAGCTGTGCGGCTTTACGGGCATCTTCGTAGAAAAGTTCGTAAAAATCCCCCATCCGAAAAAAGAGCAGCTGGTCGGGGTGTTCGCCCTTGATGCGCAGGTACTGCTGCATCAAGGGCGTGTGTCGGGAGAGAGTGGTCGCTTGATCGGTCATCGGTGTAGTTTATCGGATACAATAAAGCTCTGCGATTGAGTGAAAGGCCTATCATGGCAGAGGACGAAGAGTTATACGCGTTGTCGCGTGACGTGGGGCGGGTTTTGTGCTGTGGCGCTAGAGTGCTCGCCGTGGCCGAGTCCTGCACCGGTGGATGGGTGGCCCAATGTGTAACCGACGTGCCCGGTAGCTCCGCCTGGTTCGATCGGGGGTTCGTCACCTACAGCAATGCGGCGAAGTGCGAATTGCTGGGTGTGCCGAGTGAAATCATCGAAGTTCACGGTGCCGTTAGCGGCGAGACGGTTCGCGCCATGGCGGCAGGTGCCTTGAGCCATAGTGCCGCGGATGTGTCAGTTGCGGTCAGCGGGATCGCCGGCCCGTCGGGAGGCACGTTGGATAAGCCCGTAGGCACCGTATGGTTCGCCTGGCAGCGGGGCGATAGCATTTGCCGCGTACAACGCATGCGATTCGGGGGCGACCGGCGTAGCGTCAGGCGGCAAGCAGTGCGGGTCGCGCTTCAAGGTATTCTTGATGTCTGTCGAGACTAAAACACTCCGCTTGTTTTTTGCGCTTTGGCCGGATGAGGCGGTGCGCGCCTCGTTGAGTCGTACCATCGAGTCGCTTAAACAAACGACCACGGCTAAATGGGGGAGGCCGGAAAATCTTCATATTACGCTGGCTTTTTTAGGGCAGGTGAGCGAAGACCGGTTGCCACTGATCAATCGGGTTGCCGATGGCGTTATCGGGCAACCATTTGAGCTTGGCCTGGACAGGATCGAGTTCTGGCGGAGGAGCGGGATCATTTGCCTCTCGTCCGTAAATACCCCAGAAGCGTTAAAAAATTTGGCGAACAGCCTGATCGCTAGGCTTGCCGAAACCGGATTCGCCATGGAAAACAGGCCGTACCGCGCGCATCTGACTTTGGCCCGTAAAGGCCGCTCCGGCTGTATCTCGCAAGTTCTCTCCGATCCGATCAATTGGAGTGTGAGTTCGTTCAGTCTGATAGAGTCCCAAATTTACCGCGCCGGTTCGCTGTATGTGGTGCGCAAAAGCTGGAATCTACAGGGTCTTCAGGCTATTCCAGAAGGCTCGTCTGTGAGATAATTGGCAATTATTTACAATGGTTTAGTTGGCGGTAATTTAATGGATGAAAACAAAAAGAAAGCGTTGAACGCGGCGCTTTCTCAAATCGAAAAGCAGTTTGGCAAGGGGGCCGTGATGCGGATGGGCGACGTCCCCGCAATCCGCGATCTCGAAGTCATTCCCACAGGTTCGCTGTCTCTCGATATCGCGTTGGGCTGCGGCGGCTTGCCGCGCGGACGTATCGTGGAAATTTACGGCCCCGAATCGTCCGGTAAGACCACTCTGACACTCGAAGTCATTGCTCAGGCCCAAAAGCGGGGTGGGGTGGCAGCTTTCATTGATGCCGAGCATGCCCTAGACCCTGTTTATGCGGAGAAAATCGGCGTCAATCTCGATGATTTGCTGGTGTCGCAGCCGGATACCGGAGAGCAGGCGCTGGAAATCGCCGACATGTTGGTTCGATCGGGCAGTGTAGACATGGTCGTGATCGACTCGGTGGCGGCTTTAACGCCCAAGGCGGAGATCGAAGGCGAAATGGGCGATTCCCATGTCGGGCTCCAAGCCCGCCTGATGTCTCAAGCACTACGAAAGCTTACGGCCAATATCAAGCGCTCGAACACGCTGGTCATCTTCATCAATCAGATCCGCATGAAGATCGGCGTAATGTTTGGCAATCCGGAGACGACCACCGGCGGCAATGCGCTCAAATTTTACTCTTCGGTTCGTCTCGATATCCGCCGTTTGGGAGCCATTAAAAATGGCGACGAGGTGGTCGGCAACGAGACTCGCGTCAAGGTGGTGAAGAACAAAGTGGCGCCTCCGTTCAAGAACGCCGATTTTGAGATTCTTTACGGCGAAGGCGTTTCCCGTGAAGGCGAATTGGTCGACTTGGGCGTAAAGTACGAAATCTTGCAGAAATCGGGCTCGTGGTACAGTCTCGGAGCGGAACGCATCGGTCAGGGCAAGGATAACGTACGTAATTTTTTGAAAGACCGTCCTGAATTGGCCGAAAGCATTGAGTCCAAAATCCGCGAAAACGCATTCGGCGATGCCGTTCCCCTTGCCGGGCGGGGGGCTTCCAACAACCCTGATGTGCTCGAGGAGGCCGAATCCTGAGCGACGTCCCCGATTCGTTTCAGGCCGTAAAGGCTGCCGCCCTGCGCTATCTTTCCCGTCGCGAATACAGCAGTTCCGAATTGCGGCAAAAGCTTCGACACAAAGGCTATTCCGAAGCAATGGTCGAGCAGGTCGTTGCCGATTTGGCTGCCGAGGGTTTTCAAAGCGACAGCCGTTTCGCCGAAGTGTTTGTGCGTAGTCGTGTCGAAAAGGGTTATGGTGCTTACTGGATTCGGGAAGAGTTGCGGCAGCGCGGCGTCGACATAGAAGAGGCGCTTGAGAAGGAACGGAATTGGGATGAGCTTGTCCGTAAAGTTTATATCAAAAAGTATGGCGAGACGATTCCGGATTCGCTTGAGCAGCGTGCGGCGCGAGAGCGTTTTCTTAGGCGCCGCGGCTTCGAGTCGGATCACATCCGTCGTTTGTTTAAGCGCTTGAGGCATCCAGGCGGCGAATAACTGCACAAGAATAAGAATGAAACCATCGGTAGCAGCAAAATGACCAGCGCAGAACTGCGTTCACTTTTTCTGAAGTTTTTTGAGGAACGGCAACACACGATCGTTCCATCCAGCTCGTTGATTCCGGCCGACGACCCGACTCTATTGTTCACGAACGCAGGTATGGTCCAATTCAAGGATGTATTCCTCGGTCGAGAAGAGCGTTCCTATGTGCGTGCGGCCTCGTCGCAGCGCTGTGTGCGGGCGGGCGGCAAGCACAACGATCTGGAGAATGTCGGATACACCGCACGCCATCACACGTTCTTTGAGATGCTGGGGAATTTCAGCTTCGGTGATTATTTCAAGCGGGACGCGATTCATTACGCCTGGGAGTTTTTGACCGGGGTTCTGAAACTGCCGGCCGAGCGCCTCTGGGTTACGGTCTATGACCAAGACAAAGAGGCCGAGGCGATCTGGCTTGATGATGTAGGCGTCGATCCGGTTCGATTCGCCCGCATCGGTTCGAAAGATAATTTTTGGAGCATGGGGGACACAGGTCCCTGCGGGCCTTGTACGGAGATTTTCTACGACCACGGCGAAGGGATTCCGGGAGGTCCGCCGGGTTCGCCCAACGAGGATGGCGATCGGTATATCGAGATCTGGAATCTCGTATTCATGCAGTACGATCGTGCCCCAGATGGAACGCTTACGCCGTTGCCAAGGCCGTCTGTCGATACGGGTATGGGGTTGGAGCGGATTGCCGCCGTCGTCCAAGGCGTGCACAGCAATTATGAGGTTGACCTCTTTAGGGCTCTAGTAAACGCTGCGGCGGATCTTGCCCAAGTTGATGGCACTGATCATAGCTCGTTAAGAGTGCTGGCCGATCACATTCGCTCATGTGCTTTCCTGATTGCCGATGGCGTATTGCCGTCTAATGAAGGGCGGGGTTACGTGCTCCGCCGGATCATCCGAAGGGCAATCCGCCACGGCTACAAGCTGGGGATTCGTGATACCTTCTTTTATCGCTTAGTTAGCCCGCTTTGTGCTCAGATGGGTGATGCTTACCCGGAATTGATAGCGGCCCAATCCATGGTGGAACAGGTTCTAAAAAAAGAAGAGGAGCGTTTCGCCGAGACCTTGGAACAAGGAATGAGGGTTCTCGAGGCTCATCTTAAGGGTATGAGCGGCAAGACGATTTCTGGTGAGACCGTGTTCCAGCTTTATGACACCTATGGATTCCCGGTTGATTTGACGGCCGATTTTGCCCGTGAGCACGATTTGGTGTTGGATATGGAGGGCTTCGAGAGAGCGATGGAGGCGCAACGGGAGCGCGCGCGTGCCGCTAGCCACTTTGCCGTCGATTATTCGCACGATGTGCATCTCGATGTGCACTGCGAATTTACCGGCTATAGGAGTTCATGCGAAGAGACGACTATTGCGGCAGTGCTGCGGGACGGCAAATCCGTTGAAAAGCTGGCGGCCGGTGAAGAAGGTATTTTGATTCTGGCAAAAACACCGTTTTATGCAGAATCGGGTGGACAAGTCGGCGACCGAGGTGTCATTCGCGCGGGGGAAGGCCTGTTCGAAGTGTTCGATACCCAAAAGAAGGCTGGCGACTTGATCCTTCATATTGGACGAGTATCGAAGGGTATGTTTTCGGTGGGTTCGGTTTGCGAGGCCAAGGTCGACGTCAGGGCCCGGAACGCCACGGCCCTTAATCATTCTGCGACTCATTTGCTTCATGCCGCGCTCCGTAAAACCTTGGGCGATCATGTGACGCAAAAAGGGTCTCTCGTTAATTCGGAACGCCTGCGCTTCGATTTTTCACATTTCGAGCCGGTTAGGTCTGACCAGCTTGAGGCAATCGAGCGTTTGGTGAACGAGCAAATTCGCGCTAACAACCCGGCAAGCGCCGAGACTATGTCCAAGGACGATGCTATTAAAGCGGGGGCGATAGCTTTGTTCGGTGAAAAGTATGGCGATAAAGTGCGCGTCCTTCGAATCGGCGAGTTTTCAACCGAATTGTGTGGCGGGATTCATGTTAAACGCGCTGGCGACATCGGTCTTTTTAAGATTTTGAGCGAAACTGGAGTGGCGGCCGGAGTCCGGAGAATCGAGGCCATTACCGGCGAAGCCGCCGTGGATTGGGTAGAAAAGAGCGATCGCGTCTTGCAGTCTCTCGGAGATCGGATGAAATCCGGGCGGGAGGCTTTGGATGAGAAAATTAGCCAGCTTCTTGAAAGAAATCGAATCTTAGAGAAGGAATTGGAGCGACTTAAGGGCAAAATGGCGAGCGCTGCCGGCGACGATTTGGCTTCCCAGGCCGTATCGATCGACGGTGTGAAAGTTCTGGCGGCTAAAGTGGACGAAAGCGATCCCAAGGGGCTCAGGGATATGGTCGATCAACTCAGGAACAAGTTGGGTAGTGCGGCGATCGTATTAGGGGCGGTCAAAGACGATAGGGTGACTCTTATTGCCGGAGTGACTAAGGATCAGATCGACCGGATCAAAGCCGGTGATTTAGTTAACGCGGTGGCAGTGCAAGTTGGCGGAAAAGGCGGTGGCCGCGCCGATATGGCTCAGGCAGGGGGCACTAATCCGACGATGCTAGATGCGGCGCTGAAGAGCGTGCCGGATTGGGTGCGGCGCCATACGGCATAATTTTCGACGTACTTCAAAGAAGAGCATGGCCTTATACGTACATAAATACGGCGGCACGTCGGTAGGTAATACCGAACGAATACAGCATGTCGCCGACAATATTATCGAAGCGCGGGGGAGGGGCGAAGACGTTATTGTCGTCGTATCCGCTATGAGCGGAGAAACCAATCGTCTCGTGGGCTTGGCCCGGGAAATTCAGGTGCGTCCCGACCCGCGGGAAATGGATGTGCTGCTCTCCACGGGAGAGCAGATTACCATAGCGCTCCTATGCATGGCTCTGCATGAAAAGGGTATCCCTGCGTGTTCGTATACCGGTGGGCAAGTGAGGATTCTGACTGATCGAGCTCACACTAAGGCGCGCATTGTGAACATCGATACTGATCGTATCCAAAGCGATCTTAAGCAGGGAAGGGTAGTGGTAGTGGCCGGTTTTCAAGGCATCACCGAGGATGGAGATATTACCACTCTGGGGCGAGGCGGGTCGGATACTACGGCTGTAGCCTTAGCCGCTGCGCTCAAGGCGGATGAGTGCTTGATCTATACCGATGTAGACGGTGTTTACACTACCGATCCGCGCATCGAGCCACGGGCGCGCCGGCTGGATCGTATTACGTTCGAAGAAATGTTGGAAATGGCGAGTCTCGGATCGAAGGTGCTGCAGATTCGCTCGGTTGAATTCGCCGGCAAATATAATGTTCCGTTGCGGGTGCTTTCGAGTTTTAAGGAAGGTCCCGGCACATTAATCAGTTACGAGGAAGGAAACGTGGAAAAACCGCTAATTTCCGGGATCGCGTTCAACCGCGACGAAGCTAAGCTGACCATCGTGGGTGTTCCTGACCGTCCGGGCATTGCATATAAAATTCTTGGTCCCATCGCAAATGCCAATATTGAAGTCGATATGATCGTCCAGAACATGGGAGAAGATGCGACGACTGATTTCACTTTTACAGTGCATCGCAATGACTATGGAAAAGCCCTAGATATCCTACACAACACCTGCACGGAACTTGGGGGGCGCGAAATCGCCGGCGATGACAAAATTGTCAAAGTGTCCTTGGTGGGTGTCGGGATGCGCTCCCACGCTGGAATCGCCAGCAAGATGTTTGAGGCTCTTGCAAAAGAGGGGATTAATATTCAGATGATATCCACCTCCGAAATAAAAATTTCTGTGGTTTTGAACGAGAAGTATTTGGAACTCGCAGTTCGGAGTTTGCACGAAGCCTTTAATCTTGAGCAATCGGCGGTAGCTGCTTAATGTGAAATTTTCGTTATAAATATAAGAAACACTGATATAATATAGCGCTTAACCGTTTGTATTGGTTGGCTCGGTGTTGCGGCAAGCGGCACTGTTTTAAGTAGGTCATGAGCGACCGGGAAGGAAGGATTTATGTTGATATTGACTCGTAGAGTCGGCGAGACTCTGATGATCGGGGATGACGTGACGGTTACCGTTTTAGGGGTGAAAGGTAATCAGGTTCGTATTGGCGTGAACGCACCCAAGGAAGTTTCTGTGCATCGGGAAGAGATCTATGAACGCATAAAACGAGAACAGCAGGCTCAAACATCAGAAAAAACAGCTGAGCGTACTGAATAAGTCGATTATAATCTCGTCAGTTTCGGAGAGATGGCCGAGAGGCTGAAGGCGCTCCCCTGCTAAGGGAGTATAGGGTCAAAAGCTCTATCGAGGGTTCGAATCCCTCTCTCTCCGCCATTCCATTAAAGCGCAGAGAGTCTCGAGTGGCGAAGGCCCAAGTCGGTGTAGTCTTTCGTGCGCTGCGAGCCTAAGCCAATCTGGCCTTCATGGCGCAAATCGGTCCCCGCTCTGGTGCAGTCCCTTGGTTCAGCCTGATTTGGACGTGAAGGTCTTCACATAAATAAGTTTTACGGTAAAATAACCGGATTTTTCGGGTTGTTCTTGCATCCTAAGAGGAATTTTAATGGTCACGATTCGTCTTGCCCGTGGTGGCGCAAAAAAGCGTCCTTTTTATCATGTCGTCGTTGCTGACAGCAGATGTAAACGAGATGGCCGTTACATCGAGCGAGTTGGATTCTTCAATCCGATCGCTTCCGGGAAAGACGAAAGGCTACGTTTGAACGATGCGCGCGTGCAGTATTGGTTAAGTCAGGGTGCCAAGACCACCGATCGGGTCGGTACCTTGATCAAAGAATTCCACAAGCGTGCCGAGGCGCCTGCAGCCTAAAGCATAGTCACGCGGCACAGTTGCTAGAGTGGCGCGGCAGGTTATAGCTGGTGAAATATCGGGCGCGTTTGGCGTCCGAGGATGGCTGAAAATCCGCTCGCATACAGATCCGCCGGATAATATATTGAATTATTCGCCTTGGTTGATCGGTGACGGCAACACCCAAAAGGAACTTAAGGTTATCAGTGGGCGGCGGCATGGTAACTTAGTAGTGGCCCGTTTGGAGGGCGTCGATACGCGCGACCAAGCATTGCAGTTAACCTCATTGCGTATCTCTGTTCCCAGGGATCAGTTTGCGCCTCCAAAGCCAGGTGAATATTACTGGGCGGATTTGATCGGACTTGAGGTCCGTACCACATGCGGCGTCAATTTAGGGAAAGTGACTGACATGATGGAAACCGGCGCAAATGACGTCATAGAGGTCCGAGGTGAGCGGGAACGTTTGATTCCTTTTGTGGTCGGGGAGTTTGTCAAGGACGTCAATTTAAATGAAGGTGTCCTGATCGTAGATTGGGATCCGGATTTTTAGAGTCGGAACCCAATGCGTTTTGACATTGTTACGCTGTTCCCCGAAATGGTTGAGAGCGCTGTCGGGTATGGTGTGACCGGGCGGGCAATCGAAAGAGGCGTCATCGATCTTAAGCTCTGGAATCCCCGGACTTATGCGTTGGATCGGCATCGAACAGTGGATGATCGTCCCTATGGTGGTGGGCCAGGGATGGTCATGAAGGTTAAGCCCTTACGCAGCGCCATTCATGCAGCGCGGGCCGATTCGGATCTGGCGACAAAGACGATTTATTTGAGCCCGCAGGGTGGTTTGTTAACTCAGGACGTAATAGTGCGTCTTGCTCAATGTCCGCGGCTCGTTCTGGTCGCCGGACGCTACGAGGGAGTGGACGAACGCCTGATCGAAGCCGAGATCGACGAAGAGTGGTCTATAGGCGACTACGTTTTGAGTGGCGGCGAGTTGGCGGTACTGGTGGTCTTCGATGCGGTGGCTAGGTTGCTGCCGGGCGTTTTAGGACATGCCGATTCGGCCGTTCAGGATTCGCACATGGCGGGGTTGCTGGATTGCCCCCATTACACCAGGCCCGAGGCGGTCGACGGTCGGCGAGTTCCTGATGTTTTGCAAAGCGGGGATCACGGCGCCATTAGGCGCTGGCGCCTGAAACAGTCGCTCGGTCGCACTTGGTTAAGAAGGCCGGACCTATTAGCTAAGCTGGAGCTCGATGCGGAGCAGCGGAATTTGCTGGAAGAGTTTAAACACGAATTGAAAGCCGGAACGAATTAAGGGGAATCGCAATGTCCAGTCACATTATTGAACAACTTGAGCGCGAATGGATGAGCCAAAAAACGGTGCCGGACTTTGGCCCGGGCGACACCGTAGTCGTGCAGGTGAAGGTGAAGGAAGGCAATCGGGAGCGCCTGCAAGCCTACGAGGGCGTCGTAATCGCCAAGCGGAATAGAGGATACAACTCCGCTTTCACCGTGCGCAAAATTTCTCATGGCGAAGGCGTGGAAAGGGTTTTTCAAACGTATAGCCCCCAGGTCCAGGAAATTCAGGTTAAACGCCGCGGCGATGTACGTCGCGCGAAGCTTTATTATCTTCGCAACCGCGCCGGCAAGGCCGCCCGCATCAAAGAAAAAATTTGATGGTGTGGAGAGATCGCTACGGCGATTGATGCAAGAATCGGTGACGGGCAGCGAGCGCTGCCCGTTTCTCGTATTGGGGGACGAAATAGACCAGGAGCGCATTGCAAAAAGGCCATCGGTTGTTGCGGCCCCGGATGTAGAGTCTTGGTTGGTAGCCGCCCCGTTCGGACCGCTATCGATATCCGCTCGAGGTGGCTGTCTCGTCGGTGTCGATTTTGTGGTGGATGGCGTTTCGGGGCATAAGTCATCGAATCCGGTGCTCGAAGAAACCGAACGTCAGCTTTCCGCTTATTTTCAGGATCCGAATAGCCGTTTTAACCTACCGCTGCAATTGAATGGTACTCGATTTATGCGGCGCGCCTGGCAAGCTCTTCTAGACATTCCTGCAGGGTCCGTCGAGACCTATGGCAGTTTAGCCCAGTCACTCGGGAGTTGCGCTCGCGCCATCGGGTCAGCTTGCCGCGCTAATCTATTTCCCTTAATTATCCCTTGTCACCGCGTGATTTCTGCGCGCGGACTAGGCGGGTATTGCGGTCACACATCCGGACCATTCTTCGAAATCAAGTGCTGGCTACTGAGGCATGAAGGCTGTGCGCTCGATTGAACCGCGCATTGCCGACGCCAATGGAGATCTGATCCGGCGTTTCATGAATACGCTATGGGTAGAAGAGGGGTTGAGCGAGAACACTCAGAAAGCGTACGGCAGCGATCTTGGCCTATTTGCTGCTTGGTTGGGCAATACGCACAAAAAGACACTTTGCGAAGTAGCTGCAGGCGAGATCGAGGGCTACTTAGCTCTCAAATATCGTCAGAAAGCGAGCGAGCGGTCGAGCGCTCGGTTGTTATCGAGTCTTCGTAAATTTTACTTATTCGTCACTCGCGAGGGGGGCATAGACAAGGATCCGACCGTGTCCATCGAGGCGCCTCGCATCGGTCGCCCTCTGCCTAAAACGCTTACAGAAAAGGATGTAGAAGCGTTGCTGGAAGCTCCCAATACCGAAGAGCCATTAGGTTGCCGTGATCGGGTTATGTTGGAAATTCTGTATGCCGCCGGACTTCGGGTGAGCGAACTGGTCGGCCTTACGCTCGGGCAACTGAATCTTCGTCAAGGTGTGATTCGAGTGGTCGGTAAAGGGAGCAAGGATCGCTTGGTGCCCATCGGCGAAGAGGCCGAAGATTGGGTGAATCGCTATTTGCAGACGGCGCGACCGACGATTCTGAAGGGGCGGCGCAGTGACGATCTCTTCGTTACGGATCGTGGGGCTGCGATGACACGCCAAGCCTTTTGGCACCTCATCAAGCGCTATGCTTTGCGAGCTGGTATCCACAAGCCGCTTTCGCCCCATACTTTGAGGCATGCTTTCGCCACGCATTTGCTGAATCATGGAGCCGATCTGCGGGTGGTTCAGCTCTTATTAGGGCACAGCGACTTGTCAAGTACCCAAATTTATACCCACGTCGCCCAAGAGCGTCTAAAGGACCTGCATGCCCGCTGCCATCCGCGTGGTTGAAACCGTTCCAAGCCTGCCCGAGGACTTATGACTGCAAATATTCATCCTACTGCTTGTATCGCTCCGGATGCCAAACTGGGCGCCGGCGTTTCGATCGGCCCCTACGCCGTGATCGAGAGCCATACCGAAATCGGCGACGATTGCCGCATTGCTGCCCACGCCGTAATTCATTCGCACGTCCGCATGGGGAGAGATAATCATGTTTGCCCGCATGCGGTCATCGGCGGCTTGCCTCAGGATTTAGGGTTTGATGCCTCCGCGGAAACCTACGTGGAGATTGGCGACAGCAATGTTTTTCGCGAAGGCGTAACGGTGAGTCGCGCTACCCAAAAAGGGGCCGCTACGCGGATCGGTGCGAACAACTATCTCATGAATAATAGTCATGTGGCCCATGATTGTAGGCTGGGCGACAACAATATCTTCGCCAGTGGCGCAACCCTCGGCGGTCATGTTCATGTCGGCGATCGGGTGTTTTTTGGGGGGGGAGTCATGGTCCACCAGTTTTGCCGCATCGGTAGCTTTGCGATATTGCAGGGACTTGCGGGCATCAACAAGGATGTCATCCCCTTTACGCTGGTGGGTGGAAGACCGGGTAAACACTACCGGCTGAATCTAGTCGGTATGCGACGTGCCGGGATCGATGGAGACCGTTTGAAGGCAGTGTCGATCGCCTATCGCCGTTTACGGAACAAACAGAGCCTGGACGACTTGCCGGATACTCCGGAACTGGCCTATCTCCGCCATTGGTTGGTGGGGGAGTCGAAGCGCCACGGCGCTCTAGGGTTTGTCGATATCCACGCCCGCGGCGAAGACTGATTCGCACGGTACGTCGACGCATCCATTTTCTTTTTCAGCATAAAAAACAAGCACCATGAGTCCACTGAAATGTGCCGTGATCGGCGTCGGTTATTTGGGGAAATTCCACGCGGAAAAATATGCCGCACTTCCTGATTGCGAATTGGTCGCCGTAGTCGATACGGATCGGCAGGCGGCTCAGGCCGTAGCCGAAAAGACTGGCGCCCAGGCGCTAACCGATTACCGCGAACTGCTCGGTGGCGTAGATTCCGTGAGTATCGTGGTACCGACCAGCTTGCACCACCAGGTGGCCAAGGATTTCTTGGCTGCCGGAGCGCATGTGCTGGTGGAAAAGCCTATCACCGTGACGGTGGAAGAAGCCGACGAGCTCATCCGTATCGCTGAGGATAAGCGCCGCGTGCTCATGGTAGGGCATCTGGAGCGCTTTAACGCCGCGCTGTTGGCGCTCGATCTGACCGAGGACAAGCCGATTTTCATCGAGTCGCACCGTCTTGCGCCGTTCAAGCCGCGCGCTAATGACGTTAGCGTCGTGCTCGATCTTATGATCCATGATATCGATATCATCCTCGACTTGGTCGACTGTGAAGTCGAACGCATCGATGCCAAAGGCGTGCCGGTATTGACCGGCGACGTTGATATTGCCAATGCACGCATCGCGTTTAAGAACGGCAGTGTGGCCAATGTCACGGCCAGTCGGGTGAGCCAGAAAGTCGAGCGCAAGATGCGCATGTTCATGCCGAATGCTTATATTTCCGTAGATTTCCAAAACCGTGCGCTAACGCGCCATCGCAAAGGCGAGGGTGAGATGTTTCCCGGCATACCGGAAATTGTCAGCGAGGAATCCGTATTCGAGAGCGGAGATGCTCTGATGGAGGAAATCAAGCATTTCGTCGCTTGTATCCGCGACGGGCGCGAGCCTTTGGTCTCCGGGCTTGCAGGACGGCGCGCCCTGGCGACGGCCACGGAAATTGCTCGTTTGCTCAACCCTTAACCGTTCATAGCGTGTGCGCCACCAACGATTTCGCTCAGCCCTTTCCTCTCCCGGTGAGAGGGGAAAAGGTGTTGCTGTGCGACGATTTTCATGACAACGCGTAGAGGAGAGTTAGATCTCATGATCCCTATGGTCGATTTAAAAGCCCAATATCTGCAACTCAAGGACGAAATCGATCAAAGCTTGAGTCAGGTCTTGGATAGTTGCGCCTTTGTCCTGGGGCCGAACGTTAGGGCCTTCGAGGAGGAAACGGCGGCTTATCTGGGGGTCAAACACGCGATCGGTGTCGCTTCCGGAACCGATGCCCTGCATCTGGCGCTCTTGGCGGCGGGTATCGGCGAAGGGGATGAAGTCATTACGACGCCGTTTACCTTCATCGCGACGGCCGAGGCGATTCGCTATGTGGGCGCCAAACCGGTGTTCGTCGACATCGATCCCAAGACCTTTAACATCGCTCCCGAGGCAATCGAGGCGGCGATCACGGAAAAGACAGCCGCCGTCATGCCGGTGCATCTGTTCGGCCAGCCCGTGGACATGCAGCGGATCGCCGCTATCTGCGAAAAGCACGGGCTCAAGATGGTGGAAGACTGCGCCCAATCCTTCGGTGCATCTATCGGCGGACGACAAACCGGCAGTTTCGGCGTGAGTGCCGGGTTCAGTTTCTTTCCGAGCAAGAACCTCGGTTGCTATGGTGATGGTGGTTTGGTGACCACGAATGCCGACGACATTGCCGACAAGGTCAAGGTATTGCGCAACCACGGATCCGAGGTGCGTTATTATCACGACGTGATCGGCTATAACAGTCGGCTCGACGAGCTGCAGGCGGCGATATTGCGCGTTAAGCTGAAACGCATCGACGATTTCAATCGCAACCGCCGCCGGGTTGCCCATCTGTATTCGGAGCTGATGGCGGACTTGCCGATGACGACGCCCCACGAAGACGGTATTGGCGTCCACGTTTATCATCAGTACACCCTACTGACCGACCGGCGCGATGCGGTTATGCAGGCACTCCAAAAGGCTGGCGTTGCCTGTGCAGTTTATTATCCCGTGCCGCTCCATCGGCAGAACGTGTTCGCCGAGGCGTGTGCCGGACTAAATCTGCCGGTGACCGAGTCGGTTGCGGAACGCTGCCTGTCCCTGCCCATTTACCCCGAGCTTCAAGAAGCCGATATTCGCCGTATCGTGTCCGTCATCCGCACTGCTTTGAATGACTAACCGCTCGCCTCTCGTCATGCTGAGCGCCGGAGAAGCCTCCGGCGATCTCCATGCTGCGAACCTGTTCCTGGAACTGAAAAAGCTCATCCCGAACCTTCGCGGCATCGGCATGGGCGGGGTCAGGATGCGTGAAGCGGGAGTCGAGCTCCGTTGCGATTCGACCCATCTCGCCGTCATCGGGCTCGCCGAGGTGGCCAAGCATTACGGAGAAATTCGCCGCGCGCTCCGTCTGATGCAACGGATTGCCTACGAAGAGAAACCGGACCTGCTGATCTGTGTCGACTATAAGGAATTCAACTTCCGTCTTGCACGGAAGGCGAAGGCGTGCGGTGTCAAAGTCTTGTTCTATGTGAGCCCGCAGGTTTGGGCCTGGCGTCCCGGTCGAGTGAAGAGCTACGGCCGGATCGTCGACCACATGGCGGTGATTTTCCCGTTCGAAGTGCCGTTCTACGAGGTATATCGGCTACCCGTGACCTACGTGGGCCATCCCTTGGCGGGAAAGGTGAAGCCGTCCATGGGGCGGGCCGCAGCCATGGAGAAGTTCGGATTTGCGGGCAAGGGGCCGATTATCGGACTGTTGCCGGGCAGCCGGGTCAACGAGATCAACCGGCTCATGCCCGTTATTCTAGGTGCTGCCCGACATCTGGCGCACGAGTTTGCAGGAGCGGAATTCGTTCTCTTTCGGGCGCCATCGATAGCGGACGAGTTGCTGAAAAGCCATCTTGCGGTTAATGACCTGAATATCCGCGTGATCGAAGGGCAGGATTACGATGCCCTGCAATGCTGCGATGCCGTAATCACGGTTTCCGGCACCGCGACTCTGGAAGTGGCGCTGTTGGGCGTACCCATGGCGATTATTTACCGGTTAACCCCACTGAGTTACTGGCTTGGTCGCCTGCTGGTCCGTATTCCCTATATCGGATTGCCGAATATTTTGGCGGGTCGACATATCGTCCGCGAATTCATCCAGCATGATGCGACGGCGGACAATGTCGCTGGCGAGATCGCCCGAATTCTTCGGGACTCCGACTATGCGGAAGCGATGCGGCGGGCCCTAAGGCAAATTAGGGGCGATTTGGGAGAGGAGAATGGCGTGGCCAAACTCGCACGGTTGGCGGCGGAAATGTTGAAACGAAACTGAGGGTGGAATCCGGTCAATCGGCTAATGAATGAATGATTCGCTTTGAATCGCGATCTCGTCCTGGGGAGAATCCTTGCCGGTCTCCTTTTCGCCCTCGGTGTTTTCGACATATATCGCGTTCCCGCAATATCCTTTAGCCTTTTTCTTGGCTATCGAGGCCATTTCAGCGATGACTTCTTTGGTCAAACCGTTCTGTGTCGCGGCCACGGGCAAAATGCCAATAGAGAGGGATACAAAAGGAAAATACCGCTTTTCGCCGTACCTGTCGCTAGCTTCTATGCCGCCGACTTGTCGGTCCTTGGCGGTGTAATAATCCGGGACGAGCGACTCGAAGGTCTGTAAAAGTTGCTGGCAGCGTTCCCGCCAGTCAGTATTCCGGAACAGGACGATAAAATCGTCGCCGCCGATGTGTCCTACAAAATCCAAGTCGGGATCCGTGATTTCCATTAGTAGGCGGCCCACGAGCTGAATGAGATCGTCGCCGCGTATATAGCTGTAAACGTCATTATAAGCTTTGAAGTGATCGAGATCGCAGTAGGCGACAATGAAATCCTCCCGATTGCGCAGGAACTCATCCAGTTTCTGCTGAATCAAAACATTACCGGGTAATAGTGTCAGCGGATTGGCGTGCCGGGCTTTGGTGATTTGTAAGTCGGTAATCGTGCTCAAGAGATCCAGGAGGGTGCCCTTGCCGACTAGATGTCCATTGTCCGTAATGATGAATTCGTCCGTCTGGTGATTGACTGCGCTGGTCAGGCAGCGGCTGGCATCCTCAAGAGAGGTATGCAGGTCGAATTTAAGAGTCGGCCTAAGGACAAACTCTTGTATGGGTTTTCGGCCATGCAAATCGCGTCCGTATCGGCTCGCCAAGAGATTCATCAGATCGTTGCGGAGGACAAGTCCCAAGGGTTCGTCATTGTCCACGACAGCTACCGATTGTAGGGTTTCGCTGATTCGGAAGATTTCGCCGACTTCCTCCATGCTCGATTGTGGGGATACGGTTGGGATTTCCTTCAGGAGATGGGCGACTGTTAACTTGTCCGAGTAGACGCTGCGTTTTTGCCGGTCGCTAAATAGTTGCTGGTTCAGCGTGATATCAGGAGTTTTTTTCGGTGGGGAGAAATAAAATCCCTGGGCCATGTTAATGCCCAATTTGCGCAAGGCGGCGTATTCGTGCTTATGTTCGATGCCCTCGGTAATCGTCTGACAACCCAGTGATTTGGCGATTTCGATGATGGATTTGATGAATTGGCGCTTGGTTTGGTCTTCGTCGACACCTTCAATAAAATGCCGGTCGATCTTGACGAAATCTGGGTTCAGTTCGGACCAGAGCTTGAGACTGGAGTGGCCGGCGCCTAGATCGTCCAGCGCGACTTTGAAACCCATTCCGCGGTAATGTTGGAGGGCTTGTTGGAATACCGTCCAGTCTTGGATGGGTTGGGTTTCGGTGATTTCGACGACGACACGGTCCGGATCTAATTTGTGATTCTGTAAGTACATCAGCGTTCGTCCATGAATGAATTCGTCGTCCGTCAAAGTGACGGGATTAATATTGACGAAGAGCTGTCCCGACAGACCGAGTTTGGCGAATTGTCGGATGATGAGCTTCCGGCACAGAAAGTCTAGATCCATCAGGCGCTCATACTTGGCGGCCGCGGCGAACAGGACATTCGGCCGATGTAGTAAAGATTCGGAAGGTCCTCGAATCAAACCCTCGTATCCAAAGATCGACTGTTTATCCAATACAACTATCGGCTGGAACAGAACGGTCAACTGTTCCAGCGCGAGTATACGATCAAGCAGGCTCTTAACGTGGACTTCTTGCTTCTGCACTAGGACTCGTCGGGATCTGTGAATGAGGTGGCCGTTTACTCAATGAACTATAGCAGCTTGTATCATTTTGACCGGCAAATATGACAGCAAACGTTTTGCGAACGGACAAGCATAAGCTTACCTGTGGTTGTGGAGTTTATTTCGGCAGTTGCGTTGAACTCCTATCCGGCCACGTTACCGGCATGGAAATTTTCCATGTCTCTGCCGCTAAGATTTTGAGGTAGTTGTTATGAGTCGTGCTTTTGTCAAAGAACCGGATGGCGAACAGATCGGTGACGATCTTCCCGAACGGCCCCGAAGCTCGTATACCAATTATGTCACTCCGCAAGGGTTGCAGCAGCTTCAAGAGCGGGTTCGCGAGCTCAGCGTGCAGAAGGAAATCCTGGTTGGGAAGGATGATCTCGGCGCCCGGCAACAGCTCAAGCAGGTGGAGCGTGATTTGCATTATTACGAGGAGCGCGTTCAAAGCGCAGTGGTGGTGCAGCCGGATGCTCAGACAGACGACAAGGTGCGCTTTGGTTCAACGGTCGAAGTTCTCGATTTGGACGGCCAAACGCTGCGCTTTACCATCGTCGGCGAGGACGAGGCGGACGCGACTCAGGAGAAAATCAGCTGGATGTCGCCTTTGGCACGGGCGTTACTGGAGGCTCAAGCGGGGGATGTAGTGACTTGGAAAAGGCCATTGGGCGACAAGGAATTGGAAGTCTTGGCGATTCACAAAGGCTAAGCCGTGTCAGGAAGCTTTCCTCTGCCTTATAGCATCCGCCACAGCCGGCGGGCCAAGCATCTTCGTTTGATTGCAAAACTCCATGGGATCGAGCTTGTCGTTCCGCCTACGGTCAGCGAAGCTCGAGCGTTGGCGTTCTTGCACAAGCATCGCGATTGGGCCGAGCGCAAGCTGTCGGATATGCGCGCTAGGGCTGCCGAGTTCCGGCCGGTTCAGCATCTGCAGAACGGTTCAACGCTCCCGTTTCAAGGCCGCGAAGTTCCGCTGGTGGTTCGCGAGCATGCCGAACGGCGGACGCGTATCCAGTATGACGGGCACTTCTTGGTCTCTGTACCCGTCGGCAGTTCGGAGGACCTGCAGCATATCACCCGGACGGCGCTTTTTGACTGGGTAAAGGTGTGGATGCGTGGCGAAGCCGGGTCCATCGTGCAACGGCACGCTGTCCGTTTCGGATTGCATCCGCGTCAAATTAGGATCAAACGGATGAAGAGCCGGTGGGGAAGTTGCGGCCCGAGAAACGACATCAATCTGAACTGGCTCTTGGCTTTCGCGCCCCCATCGGTATTGGAGTATGTGGTCGTGCACGAGTTGTGTCACATCCTCCATCGGAATCACTCGGCCCATTTCTGGGATTTGGTCGCCCGGCATCTGCCCGGCTATCCTGCGGAGCGCCAGTGGCTCCGCCGGGACGGCGCCGATTTGTTGAGACGCTTCGAGTAGCGCCATGGCAGGCAAGTTAAAGCAAATGCTGCTATTCGGCAGCACGGCGATTGCGCTGTACGTCGGGGCACAGTTGGTCGTCACCCGCGGGTTGGTTTCCGGGACGCCGCCCCCGATCCGCGAAGCCACGCTAGACGGCGCAACATTCGATGTCCCAAACCGTGAAAGGCGACCGGCCGTAATCTACTTCTGGGCGAGTTGGTGTCAGATCTGCAAGGCGATGCAGGGCTCCATTCGTTCAGTGGCGCAAGACGCGCCGCTAGTCAGCGTGGCGCTGCTGTCGGGGGATGAAAACGAGGTCCGGGATTACGTCAAGCGGGAAGGATTCGATGTCCCGGTGATTCTCGACCGGGATGGCGCCATCGGCAGGGACTATGGTATACGCGGCGTGCCGGCCGTGTTCATTTTAGGGCCGGATGGCAATATCCGCTTTTCCACAATCGGCTATACAAGCGAACTTGGCTTGCGGGTACGGCTTTGGTTGGCGGATCTTGTAGGAGTCCTTGATTGAATGGTGTTGTCCCGCCCACCATGGCGGCCATCGAGATTGCTCAATGGGGCGGTCCGGAGGTTTTGCAAGCGTGCCGGCGTCCGACGCCTAAACCCGGGCCGGGCGAAGTGCTGATCGAGATTTCGGCGGCTGGCGTGAATCGGCCGGACGTCATGCAGCGCAAAGGGCTTTACCCACCGCCGCCGGGAGCTTCCGACATACCGGGCTTGGAAATCGCCGGCAAAGTCGTCGCCTTGGGCGAGGGTGTGCATCAGCCCGCCATCGGCGAATCGGTTTGCGCCCTGGTGACCGGCGGGGGATATGCGGAATATTGCTTGGCCGCGGCGGCGCTTTGCCTACCCATCCCGAAAGGACTCGGCCCGATCGAAGCGGCCGCTATACCGGAAACGTTTTTCACGGTTTGGACCAACGTCTTCGAGCGGGGCGGGCTTAAAGCCGGGGAGAGCATGCTCGTACACGGGGGCAGCAGCGGCATCGGCACCACGGCGATTCAGTTGGCTCGCGAGTTCGGCGCTGCTGTGTTCGCGACCGCGGGAAATCCGGAAAAATGCCGATTTTGCGAGCAGATCGGGGCTCGGGCGATCAACTATCGCGAAGAAGATTTCGTCGATCGCATTCAATTCTTAACCGAGGGCAAAGGCGTAAACCTGATTCTGGATATGGTCGGCGGCCCTTATCTTCAGCGGAATCTCAACTGTCTCGCAGTCGATGGCCGCCTGATAGTGATTGCGGTTCAGGGTGGGCCTAAGACCGAAATCAACCTGCTGTCCATCTTTTTGAAACGCCTGACTTTAACCGGCTCAACCTTGCGGCCGCGAAGCGTGAAAGAAAAAGCCTCGATTGCCGGTGCTCTGAGGCAAAAGGTATGGCCGCTGCTCGAATCGGGTCAGGTCAAACCCGTTGTCCATCGCGTGTTCTCCCTGGCGGAGGCATCGGAAGCCCACCGCCTGATGGAAAGCAGCCAGCACATCGGCAAGATCGTGCTAACGGTAGCTTAAGTGCGGCTCGGCTGATCGGCTTGATCGTTCACGCCCCTCTTTAGCCGAACCCAAAAAACCGGAATAGATCGTGATTTCATCTGGCTACAAAAAATTATCAGTTTTGGCTTTATTGGCGGTGAGCGGCTGGTTGGCCGTCCCTGCATCGGTCTGGGCCGGGTTGGATGAGGGCATGGTGGCCATTCAGCGTCAGGACTATTCCACGGCTTTCGCTGAATTCAAGCCCTTGGCGGAGCAAGGGATGCCAGAGGCCCAAGTCAATTTGGGCAACCTTTACATGAAAGGACTGGGCGTGCCGCAGGACTATGTCGAAGCCCGACACTGGTATGAGCAAGCGGCCCGGCAAGGTGATGCGACGGCTGAGAGCAAGCTCGGCGTCCTCCACTTTTACGGCCTCGGGACGGAGATGGATACGGCCGAAGCCGGGCGTTGGTTCCGCAATGCGGCCGACCGGGGCGAGGCTAGCGCCCAGGCGGTGCTAGGCTCGCTCTACGCGTCCGGCAACGGCGTCGAGAAGGATAACGCCCAAGCCTATTTCTGGTATACGCTCGCGGCGGAGCAGGGCAATCAAAATGCGGTCGACGGCAAGAACAGCCTGATCGATGAGATGGCTCCCGGCGAAATGGCCCTGGCTCTGGACCGTCTCGCCGAGTGGCAAAAGCAGAAAGAGGCTGCTCAGGAGCTTTTGCTAGATAAAAAGCCCGAGGCAAAGAAAACCCAGGCTAAGAAGAAGTCGAAAGCGACTCCCAAAAAGACGAAGGGAAAACATAAAAGCAGCTCGCGTTAGGTCTGTCCCTTGCCTCAAGCAAAGTGGCAGACGTAATCCAGCATTTCCGTCGTTTCGATATCGAACCGGCTGTCTCCTGGCACTTGGAACGATTCGCCGGCCCCATAGGTTTTCCATTCCGTCTCGCCGGCCAACCGCACTCGGCAAACGCCGGCATTGATTTCCATGATTTCCGGAGCGGCGGTGTTAAAAGTCAGAGCGGAAGGAAAGATCACGCCGAGGGTCTTGCGGCTGCCGTCCGGAAAGAGGACGGTATGGCTGATGCACTTGCCGTCGAAGTAAACATTGGCTTTCTTGACGGCGCTGACGTTGTCGAACTGGGACATGGTGGCTCCTTTCAAACAAAGGCGGCCATTATACGTGACGGGTCGAACTCTAGTAGGGCCTTGGTTCTGTTGGTAGTCTTAGAAGCTGTCTTCAAACTACTGCGCGCCGCCATGCCGGCGTTGCTCAAGGGCTCAAAATCCTCATGTACGCTCGTGTACACTCCGGTTTTTCGCCCTTTCGCGCCTTGTCCTGACATCGCTCGTGACGTTTGAAGACAGCTTCTTAGCGCGCGATTAAAGCTGTCGCCGGTTAATGCGAAAGGTTCCGAAAATCCTTTCCTATGTTTATAGAAATACTTCTCCCCCAAAGGAATCGGTTTTGTTTGAGCAACTTCTCTGGTCTTTGACATATCGTCCGTACATCACGGTTTTTCTGATTTCATTCCTATTGCTTTCCTGGTTGGAGCAAGGCGCGCTGCGAACTGTGATTTGGGTGGTCAGCAGTTATTTAGTGGCGTTGCTCGCCGAATGGGGAAGTATTAACTACGGGATCCCGTTCGGTAAGTATGTCTACCATTACGAAGCGCTGAGCAACGATCTGGTCGTTTTGGGCGTTCCGTTTTTCGACAGTCTGTCGTTTTCGTTTCTCAGTTATGTCAGTTTTTCGCTGGCGCAGTTTTTCATGTCGCCGTTATGGGTCGGAGCGCACGATGTACAGCGCGTAACCTCGGCCGAGATCCGAAACTCGGTGGCAGTGCTTCTGCTTGGTGCGTTCTTGATGCTGGTCGTCGACCTCATCGTCGATCCCATTGCCAATCTCGGCAAATACTGGTTCTTGGGGGATATTTATCATTATCCGGAGCCGGGTATTCACTTCGGGGTAACTCTAGAAAATTATGGCGGGTGGTACGTCGTCGCTATGGTTACGATTCTGCTGAATCAGTGTATCGACCGGTTTTTGCTGGACGTGGAGAAAAGGCGCGGTGAACCAGTTCGACTGGCCTATGTACCATATAAAGGATTACTCGCTCCCTGCTTTTGGAGCGGCATAGTCATTTTTCAGCTAGGGGTGACCTACTGGCTGGGCTATGGTGTAGAGGTGCTTCCCGACCCTGATCGGTTGAAGTTGCAGGCGCTGACCGGCAGCTTCATCATTGCGCCGATCCTGGTGCTCGCCGCGGTGCAGTTGGTAAAGCCTTCCAACCGTGTTAACAGCGCCGATATACGGGATCGAGTCGTCACCTATCCGCCGACTCGTCCATCGATTGCCAGTAAGCCGGCATTGACTGATTGTTCCGGTTGATCAGTCGCTCGAGATGCTGAAAATCGGTCTGAGCGTAATCGATCAGCTGGCGAGCGATATCCTCGAACTGGCGCAAAACGGACGCCCCTCCTTTGGAGGGCGGCTGGCGACCCTAAAGAGCACCGCCCAGACCACCCGTTTCATGGGCGATGCACGTTTTCGACGGCTTTGATCGTAGCTCAAGGCAAGGTTAGGAGATCTTCCCAGGCGCCGGATTCTTCTGGGGTGCGGCGTCCGCATAGCGCCAAGTCAACCCTAGGGATTTTTGCATGCTGTCCAGCAAGTCCCCAAGTTCTACGGGCTTGGTGATGAAGTCATCGAAGCCCGACGTCAGGCACATCTCTCTGATGTCATCGAATGCATGCGCGGTTACGGCGATAACTTTAATGTTCCGTCCAGACTCTTTCTGCCGCAGCTGCTTAACGGTCTCCGATCCGTCCATTTCGGGCATCAAAAGATCGATCATGATCAGATCAGGATTGAATATCGCGAGTTTGTCCAAGCATTCTCTGCCACTTGATGCCGTCTCTATGACGAAATCCAGAGTTTCCAGCAGCGCCGACAGCATTGTCAGGTTATCCGGATTATCGTCGACGATTAATATTCGTCGCGTTTCCCCCAGGTAGCCAACAATCTGGGTTTCATCGGTCTTGTGTCTCGAAGGTGTCGAGGCCGCCGGCAACATTATGGAAACCGTAAAAACACTGCCTTTGCCGGGCGCGCTTTGAACGTCGATTTGCCCGCCCATTGCACCGACAAGCCGTTTGCTGATAGCCAGCCCCAAGCCTGTTCCTTCAATAGAGTCGTGATAGGCCAGTTGCTCGAAGGCTCGGAAAATCCGCCCCAGGTCTTCTTCGGCAATTCCAAGCCCGGTATCTTCTATCCGAAACCAGACAGTTTCGCCGTGATGGGATACTTTCAGAGCGGCATACCCCTGATGGGTGAACTTTATTGCATTGCCTAAAAGATTGATGAGTATCTGCCGCAATCGCTTCTCGTCACCGATCACGTATTCTGGTAATGCCGTTGATTTTTCAAATATAAAGCCGATGCCTTTGTCTTTTGCCCGGAATTCGAATATCTGGGCGATGCCATCGAGAAACTCTAAAAAATGGAAAATGGAATTTTCCAGTTCCAGTCGTCCTGCCTCTATTTTGGATAAATCGAGAAGATCGTTGATCAATGTCAGTAAGTGGTTTCCGGAACGGCCGATATAGTTCAGATATTCCCTGTGTTTTGGAGTGATATTAGTCTGTTTCTGAAGAATCTGAGTAAATCCGAGTATTCCATTCAAAGGAGTCCTCAATTCGTGGCTGATATTGGCGAGAAACTCTGTTTTGGCTCGATTTGCGGCTTCAGCAGACTCTTTGGCTTCCTTTAAAGCTAGTTCGACTTCCTTGCGTTCGGTAATATCGACCCAGGCACCGATAACTTCGGCCATATTACCCTCGGAATCGCGAAGCAATCTGAGTTTGTCGTCAATCCACCGGTACGAGCCGTCCTTGTGTCGAAACCGGTATTGATGCGTCAGCTCGCCTTGGCTAATAAGTAGGTTTTGGTTTCTCAGTACGGTTGTGCGGTCGTCCGGGTGAATATGATCAATCCAGAAGATCTCGTCGTTATACCATTGGCACGGTTCATAGCCGGTCACTAGGGTTATAGTTTCGCTGACGAACGACATCTTGAACGGAGATTCCGGGTGACCCGTTGGGCAGAGTATGTAAATTATGGATGGGCTGGTGTTGACGATATATTCGAGCCGGTTCTGGGACTGTTCCAGCTTCTCCTGTTGAGTGCGTAGTGCGAGTTCGAGCTGCTTGTAGTTGGTAATGTCGGTGAATACAGCTTGAATCAAGTGTTTTTGATTAACCTGAATGACCTTGGTGGTGACGCGAACATTCCTAACTATTCCGGTTTTGGTAGTGTATTCGGTTTCGAATAAATCACTCCCGGCATATCGAGTGTTCTCGATATGTCGCTTTACGTCTTCTTCCGACCCCAGCCGATCGATATCGCTTAGCTGTAATTTCCTGAATTCATCGTAACTATATTCAAGATTTTGATGGGCTCTTGGGTTAAAGTCGATCAACATGCCACTCTCAATATCCACTAACACCAGCGCATCGGGCATTTGCTCGAATAAGGTCCGATAGCGGCTTTCCGATTCCCGTAGCGATTCTTCGACTCGCAGACGCTCTTGAATCTCGTCCTCCAGTTGGCTGTTCGTTTCGACGAGTTGAGCGGTGCGCTGCTCCACCATTCTTTCAAGATTGGCATTTAGTTGTCTGATTTGCTGTTCCTTTCTCTTTCGCTCTTCAATCTCGTGTTGTAATTGCCGGTTAGCTTCTTCGAGCCTGGCGGGACTTGGGAGCTTAAGTGCGTGGGGAATCAGCGGCCACAGCAGGATGGAGGCTGTGATCGATATGAGGCCGGCAAAAAACTTAATGAATCCTTCGAGAACGTAGTCGGGGTGCCAAATCGTCCAAATGCCCATTAAATGTGTCGTTCCACAAGCCATGATGAACGTGCCGAATAGGACAAAGACCCAGCGAAACTCAAGATCTTGTCGCTTGATGACGAAGTAGATCAGTGCGGCGGGAATGGAGTAATAGGCTGCCGTGATCAGCGCATCCGATAGGACATGAAGAAGCAGCAAATCGGACCGCCAAAGCAGACATGTCCCATGAGGTACGAGGTCTTTGATCGTCTGAGCATCGAAGAGATTTTCGAACATGATAGGCTCACTTGAGGTGAAACCGCATCCGGTTGCCGCAATGTGATCAAACTTAGGGGCAAATCAACTGCAGCGCTCTGCGGCGAAACCGCTCTGAAAAGGGAGAGCGGGTTTGATTTGTGGGGAAGGGCAGTTGCGGAGATGCTGAGCGGGTCAGAGAAACCGCATATGGATTGAGGCGTCATTAGAATCGCGGCGACTGGATGGGTTCGACACCCAGCCGCTGTAAGATGGCATCTTGGCGAATGGCCAACTGCCCGCGATCTGCGCGAGTTAAGGATTAACTTTGACCAGTTCCACATCGAAAACCAGGGCTGCGTTCGGCGGGATTACACGACCTGCGCCGCTTTCGCCGTAGGCCAATTCCGGCGGAATGAAAAAGCGGTACTCGGCGCCTTCCTTCATAAGCTGTAAGCCTTCGGTCCAGCCAGGAATAACCCCGTTTAAGGGAAAACTTACGTTTTCGCCGTTGTCGAATTCCTGACCGGACACTAAGCTGCCCCGGTAGTTGACGGTTACAGTGTCGGTGGCTTTCGGTGAAGCGCCGCTGCCTTCGCTGAGGACTTGGTACTGTAACCCGCTTGCCGTGGTCACGACGCCAGGTTTTTGCCCGTTATCGGTTAAAAACTTGACGCTTTCCTCTTTGTTTTTCTCCGCGTTGGGAGACGGTGAGGGGGTGCAACCGAATAGCCCGAATACAATGAGGGCAATGCCAACCGCTCGGGAGGAAAATCCGAGTTTCTTCATAATGTTCACACTCCTTTTCAGATTGATAGGCGAACCTCTGACCGCATTGTACGGATTCCAATGCGCAACACCCAGTCGGAAGAGGGAAAATGCACGTTCCGGAACCGCGAGCCCGCGTATCGTCCCGAGCAATTTATAAGTAGGGCTTTTCTCGGCTGAGGTTGCTTTTTAAAGGGTAGCATCAAGCAAAATGTGCGAGGGGTGCTCGACCATGGCGTATCAGACGTCAGTGCGTGTATCCGGCAGAAAACCCCCGGCCTGCATGGCCCACAACTTATGGTAAAAACCTTTCACCGCAATCAGCTCCCGGTGATTTCCATCTTCGACGATACGGCCCCGATCGAAAACCAGGATACGGTCGAGATGCGCGATCGTGGATAAACGGTGGGCGACGACAATGACCGTTTTCCGGCCCATCGACCGGTCCAGACTGTCCTGAATGGCTTTTTCGGTTATGGAATCGAGGCTGGACGTGGCCTCGTCGAGAATCAGGATCGGTGCGTCTTTGACCATGACCCGGGCAATGGCGATACGTTGCCGCTGGCCGCCGGACAGTTTGACGCCGCGTTCGCCCACCAAGGATTCGTAGCGGTCTTTCATGCCGTCGATGAACTCATCCGCATGAGCCATACGGGCCGCCACGGCGATATCGGTGTCTTCCGCGTCCAACCGTCCGTAGCGGATGTTTTCCCGTAGCGAGCGATGGAACAGCGTGGGATCCTGGGGGATCAGGCTGACTTGTTCGTGGAGGGAGTCCTGGGTCACGTGAGCGATGTCCGTACCGTCAATCAGAATCCGGCCGCCTTGAGGTTCGTAGTAACGGAGGATCAGTCCCACGAAGCTGGATTTTCCGGAGCCGGAGAAGCCGACCAGTCCGACCCTCTGTCCGGGTTCGATGACGACATTCATGCCGTCGAATACCCATTGTCCCGGCACATAGCCAAAGCGCACGTCGCGAAATTCGATTCGGCCGCGCGTTATTCGTAACGGCTGCGCTTTTGGCGCATCGACGATTTCATGGGGTCGGACGACGGTGGTTACTCCGTTGCCAATATTGCCCACATATTCGAAAAACTCCAGAAAACGGCGGCTGAGATTGCGGGCATCGCCAATGATCAGAAGCGCCAGTCCCGCGCTCATGGCGAAGTCGCCAACACCGATCAAACCCTGGTCCCAAAGCTTGAGGGCAAAGTAAACGGTGCCCACCTTCAGCGCGGCGGCGTAAATGAACTGAAACCAGCGGACCCTCTCCATGTACCAGAAAGTCCGGCGTCCGGCCTTGACCTCCGTTTCAAGGTATTGGTTGAGATAATCTCGTTCGTGATGCAGCCGGGCAAACAGCTTGACATTCAGGATATTGGTCACGGAGTCGACGATTTTGCCGTTCACCTGGCTGCGGGTTTCGGCATAAGCCTGGGCGTAGGGGCGGCAACGCTTGGCCAGCCAGAACGATACGCCTACGTAAACCAGCACCCAAGCCGCTACAAACAATCCGAGATCCACGTGAGTTTTCAGCAGCAAAGCAATGGACACGGCGAATACGACGCCGATCGGCCAGAAATCGAAGAGAATGGCCCAAACAGTATGGTTGACGCTCATGGCGGTCTCGGTAATCCGGTGGGCCAGCGCGCCAGCAAAATGTCCGCTGAAATAGCGGACGGAGTGGTGCTGCAGATAGGCGTACAGCATTTGTGTTGTCCTCTGACGCAAGCGCGGCCCTACCGTGATCAGGCAGGCGCCGCTGGCTCGGCTGAACAGGACTTCGGCGATATTTAGTGCAGCGAAAAGCATCAACGGCATTTTCAAGCGCTCCGTCAACGAAATCGGGTCGCTGGCTCCCTGTGTCACGCCATCGATGATTTGCCCGATGGCGTAGGGTACAAGGATGTTGCTCATGGCTTGCCCCGTTTCCAGAATCAGCATCAACAGAAACCATCCGCGAAACCCTGCCATGCAGTGAATGATGAAGCGAAAGCTGGTATCAGGCAGCGCGGGAGCATCAGCTGCGCGTTTGAATGCGAACCTTGTCGAGTCATTCATGGTAAGGGCAAGGATTGTGCGGGAAGCGGAAACGGCGATCAGTTTTAAGGCGAGTTTAAGACCAGCCGGGTCCGCAAAGCGGAGCGCAAGAACCCTGAAAATCCCGTCGACCGCCGCTCCTTGGGAAAAACTGACGAGTTTGCTATGAGGGCCGCAAGACCGACGTCAATAATGATGATACGCGAGCGGTGGGCCGATTACACAGGTTTCGAAGTTGACTTCGTCGCCCGAGTGGGTTCGGGCGACGAAGTGAGGCGAGAAGCCTCGGGTTTATAGGGATAGCCGAAAGGCTTGGACAAACAGAGTCGTACCGACTCGGATGCGTTTGCTAACCGGCTTGCGCGTGGAAGCCAGAATCGAAGCCGACAGAATGGGGGAGTTCATAGCGGTCTTCGTTACCTGCGTCCATCTCGTCGTCGGGTTGGATCCGGATGTCCAGCCGGTCAACATCATCTGCCCATTTGTCCAAAAGTGCCGGCAGACTCTTCCTCAAATAGTCTCCTTTGATTCTCATGGTACTTTCCTTATTTTGAGTTAAGTTGGCAAATTCAGGTCCTGCACCTCAGCAAAGCTTTGGTAGTCAAGTTATAGAAAAATTCAAGGCCCAGGTAAATCAGACTTACTTATGGATGTAAGATTCTCGATAAGCATTATGTTTCATTCTTGGGACGGTGGCGTTAAAGCCCGGATGAATTCGAGTTCGAGTCAGGGCGCTTCAGCACAGCGCGCAACGGCAGATGGTCGGAGGTTTCCCGGGCCAGAGGCGTGGAGTACGCCGCGATATTCGCAAGAAGTTCGCGAGGTTTGACCCAAATCCGGTCGAGAGCGAACAGCGGGCGTATGGAGGGATAAGTCGCAATATCGGGTATGTGCCCGAAATGGTTACGCAGCCAGCGTAAAGGCCTTCCCCACAGAAACCACTCGTTCAAATCGCCGAATAGAAGCGCCGGTGGATGCGCATTGGCAAGTATACTTAGCAGCCGGGTCATTTGTTTCCGCCGCTCGCCGGGAAACAATCCCAGATGGGTGCCGATCGCGCGCAGAGGACCGCAAGAACTCTCGACTGACAGATCGATAGCGGCGCGAGGCTCCCGGTGCGGAAAGCTGAGATCGATGCGCCGGATGTTACGGACAGGCAGCCGAGTAAGGATGGCATTGCCGTAGTGCCCGTTGCGGCGTAACAGCGTCGGGCCCGGAATTGCCCGGTACTGCAAACGGGAAGCGAAATGTTGAAGCAGATCAAGAGCCACTTCAGGTTCCCATTGCAGTTCCTGAAGTGCAATGAGGTCGGCGTCGAGCTCGCGAATGATTGTCAAGACCCGCTCCGGATCGTAACGGCCGTCGCGCCCGATGCAGTCATGAACATTGTAGGTTGCGACGACTAAAGACATGACTGGTGTGGATTCGCTACCCTGCCGAACTGTCGGCGCATGCCGTATTTTCCGCTTCGCGGCGCCGGAGCCATCGGTGCACTGCGAACGCAACGACGCCGATGACGGTGGTCGAGCCGACGAGCAAGGCGATGTTGGCAATGCTGGGGTGATGGACCGCGGCAGCCAAACGATCCGAAAAAACCGTGATGGCCGTCGCGCCGGGGAGCATGCCGAAGACCGTTCCGAGCAAAAAGTCGCGGAAGCGGATATGAGAGGCGCCCGCTACCAGATTGACTACAGTGAAAGGCGCAACGGGCACCAGTCGAACCGTGAGCATGGCGAGCAGACCTCGATGACGTAACCAACGGCTGAGCGTGTTGAGCCGGGCGCCGCCCAAACGCCGCACAATGTTTCGACCGAAAGCGTGACCGAGCGCAAAGGTGAGGGAAGCTCCCACCAGCGATCCAAGAAGCGAATAGACGAGGCCCATAGTAGGACCGAATACGACCACCGTCGTAAAGATCACCAATGTGATCGGTATTGCCGTTAAGGCCGCAAGTACATAGGCCCCGAGTACCCATACCGGTGTTACTGGGGCCTGTTGCAGCGCACGTCCGACACCGATTAGCGTGTCCTTGTCGAGCCAGTCGTGCAATGGCCCCCAACGCCAGGCGGCTGCGAGCCCCCCGATCATGGCGAGCAGGCCAAAAGTGGCAACAATCCGTTTGCGGGCGGAAGGCCGGTGCTCGACGGGAATGAGTTCGTCGATCAGGCGGTCAGGGTCGATAGGCTTTTCCGGATCGACCACGCTGCCTTCCGGCAGAAGCGCGTCGGCATCGGGCGACACCTCGCCTTCGAGAAGCCGAAGCGTGTGCGGGTTTCCCCGCAAGCTCTCGATGGCGGAAATGAGTGATTTCTCGCGTTTGATCGCCTGCTCCACTCGCTCCGCTCCGGCACCTAGATGTTCAGCCAGCAGGCGATTTCGAAAGTCGCCGATCGCTTTTGCAGTCCGCGATTCGGCCGCTTCTATGGCGAGATTGCATTCGGTGTCGAGCCCCATCGAGCGATTGTTCAGGTTCGCCGAGCCGACAATCGCCAGGCGATCGTCTACCACCATCAGTTTGGAATGCACGTTGATGCATTGGCCGTTCAGGCCGTCGCAGTCGGGATAGTAGATCCGGAATTTGCCATGTCGGTCGGCTGCGCGAAGGCGGCGAAGCAGCCGGGCTCGCAAGACTTCCATAGTGGTTTGCTCCAGCCAGCCGCCACCCGTCAGTCGCGACACGACGACGACTTCCGGTGGGGTTGGCTCGCGAAGTCGTAATTCGAGCAAATCGCCGACCGAGGAAGCCGTCAAATATTGATTCTCGATGTAAATCGCGTTTTTCGCTGATTTGATAGCGTCGAGGTATAGCTGCCGGAGTTCGGTGATTTCAGCGGCACCGTTGAACCGCGGGGCAGTTCGGGCGATCGCGACATCCACATCGGTGATGTCCGGGATGACCGACCGGGGCCAGGGATCAGTTTCGGCCTGACTGGTGTCATGGATGTCGCATCCGGTCGCGTACCGCCAGCGCTCGCGGACAAGCACGCCGAGTGCCGCCGCAGCCTCCCCGTCCACCATCATTTGCACGTCGTGGACCGGAGCGTAAGCTTGGCCGTTGGACCGACAACGGTAGGGTGCGTTGGGTTCATGGTCGGGCGTATCCCAACGTTCCTGGGCTAAGTCCATACCGCCGACAAAGGCCAGGGCATCATCGATTACTATGATTTTCTGGTGGTGCGAAGCACCAACCGGATGCCTGCCGTCGAGATAAAAGTGAAGGTGCCGATGGCTTTGCCAGCCGAGAGTGTAGATGGGTAGGACTTCTCGGCCGGGTGCATAAAGCATCGCGAAGTCCCAATTCAGAATATAAACTTCCAGCCCGCGGCGGTGCTCGATAAGTGCTTTCAGGAAGTCACCGAGTTGGATCGGAAATCCATCGCTGACGCCGTCTTGAACCAACCTGGTTCGGCTGTCGATGTCCCAGCCGATGATAAAAATAGACCGCTGAGCACGTGTCGCTGCCGCTCGCAAAGCAGGGAAATACGCCGAGCTATCGATCAAAAACGAAACCCGGCGAGCAGGTGCAATGCGCCAGCAGTTGCGCCCAGGCTCCAGCATGCGGGTCTCGCCTTTTCTATGCCTGTCCAGATTCCCCATTCTTTCAATCTTTCTCGTCGGCGGCCTTAAAGCACTGAAAATAGCCGGAACAAGTTTTCCGGCTGTGTGATTGAGATCGTGGAAATAACGGTTGGATCTCTTTACGTTGTTTGACAAGCTTTAGCGGCTAGCGCTCCAAATTCCGCCGACCATGTTGTTCGGGCGGAAGATTTTTCATAGGGCCAGTTATGGCATCAATGTTGCTGATTTTGAATCGTGGGGTGTGTAACTTGGAAACATTTCGAGAACAGCTTAGTAAACCCGTCTCAATGTAAGCGTAGGTTTACAGGGCTGTGTTGGGGGGATACGATAATGAATTTACCGGTAAAAGTTGCGGCTGGTTTGGTTGCATGTTCGTATATACAAATGCGCGACCTTCATGGAAAATACCGATCGCTCACCTTCGAAACCATACTAATTGAAAAGGCGTTTAATATGGCTGTTAATGGACTAACAGTTTTTATTGTCGACGATGATCCCGATGTGTGTGATGCCTTGGCGGCACTACTTAGGGCTGAGGGCTTCGTTGTTGAGACTTATTTGTCCGCGCCCGACTTCCTGGCTTCGCTGAAGCCCGAGCAACAAGGATGCATCATTCTGGATATCAATCTTCCTCAAATCTCCGGTTTGGATTTGCAACAGATCCTGACGGAGAGGGGATTTAACCTTCCAATCATCTTCCTCACGGGGTACGGCGATGTGCCCAAGTCAACGGCCGCCTTTAAGGGCGGAGCCGTGGATTTTCTTGAAAAACCTGTGGATGCCGACGTACTGATACCGGCGATAAGGAATGCCCTTGTTCTCGGTTATCAGCGCTATGAAGAAAAGTCGCGTCAGATTGAGCTTGACGCTCTTTACGCAAATCTCACGCCTCGTGAAAAGGAAATCTTAGTATTCCTGGCGCGTGGTTATTCGGCGAAACAGGTCGGAAAGGCATTGGGCATCAGTCATCGCACCGCCGAAATTCACCGGGCCCGCATTATGGAGAAGCTGGGTGTCCAATCGCTCGCCGATCTCGTGGCGCTCGCTATTCAGATGGGGATTCGTTAAGCGACGGGACAGGATTTTATCTTGTCCGGTTAGGCGTTGTTTTGATGAAAGTGACACCTCAGGGGCCAGCTGAAGCCCATTGGACCTTCGGTTGCTCGGACAATGGAGCAGACTAAAGTCAGCGTCCGAAAGTCGAGGCTTATTGCTTACCTGCGAAATCTTGCTCTCAGGTATCCCACCCAAGAAGCCATTCCGATCGAGTACTGATCGATCCTCGCCGCTAATTAGGTAGAACTTTTTTGAAGATGAGCCAGAAGAGTGTCGTGCAAAAGATACGTAAGGCTACGTACATTCGAATCGCTGTTTGACGTCGTACCCTACAAAGACATTAAAAAACATTCAGGTCTCTTTTTATAAACCCGAATGTTTTACAAGCTCAGGATAACCGAACGGGTTGTTCTACCTCGCACGACATCGCTCAAGTCGCTGAAAATGGCGGCTTGAGCACTACACTCGAATGGTTCTATTTAATCCGTAGCTGATACAAACGGAAATACGTAGGAGCTCTTATCATACGGCCCGGCGTAATCGGAATGGAGGTCAATGGTGTCCAGCTTCAATAAATCCAGCGAGACGTTGAAGCCGAAGAGTCCGTTCGTAGTTCTTAAGCCGTATGTCGCCGTTCTTGCCTCACTCTTGATTGTTTTGGGGGTAATTGCTGCAGCTCATGCAGTGAGCCGGCAAATTCCGATCAGCCTTTTACTGCTAATCCCGGTTTCTATTGGCGCCTTCTTGGGCGGTTTTGGTGCCGGCATATTTGCGATCATCCTGGGGCTGGCGGCGGATCATTTTCTGTTCGGGGAGTCCGCTTTTCATATCCGGCGGCTGTTTCCTTATGTGAACGAGCAGGCTCGTTTCGTATTCTTCATAATCGAGGGGCTGCTGCTGACCGGGATCGGCCACTGGCACCGACTTTCCAAGCTAAGAGCCCACGAGTCCGTACGGCGTCAGCAAATGCTGGAACAAGAGATCGTCGATCGGCGGGAGTTGGAAGAATCGGTGGCACGAAGCCAACGTGCCCTCCAATCGCAACTCGCAGAAATCGAAGGTATCTATGCCGCGGCGCCCGTGGGACTCTGTTTTCTCGACCGGGATCTTCGCTTTGTCCGCATCAACCAGCGGCTTGCCGAAATTCATGGGATTCCTGTGGAAGCGCACGTCGGACGGACGGTGCAGGAGGCGATTCCGGAGATTGGACTGGCGATCATTCCGCAATTGCGACGGGTGATCGCATCGGGCGAGCCGATTCTGGAAAAGGAAATTTCAGGGGTGATGCCGGATGATTCGCGCGCGGAGCGGGTTTTGCTGGCGAGCTTTTTCCCGGTAAAACAAAGCGACGGGTTTGTGTCGGGCGTAAACGTCGCCGTACAGGAGATCACCGAACAGAAGCGGTTCGAGGTCGTGCTACGGGAGAGCGAAGAAAAATATCGGCTTTTGGCGGAAGTATCTCCTCTCGTTATCTGGACGGCTGCGCCGGATGGAACTTTGACCTATGCAAGTCAACATTGGCTCGATTACAGCGGCTTAACATTGAAGGACACACAGGGGCAGGGATGGGCTTCAGTACTGCACCCCGAAGATCGGGAGCGGGTATTTGCCGAGCAGCCGGAGATTCTGAGGAAAAAATGTCCTTATGAGACAGAGCTCAGATTTCGCTGCAAACAGACCGGAGAGTATCGTTGGCATCTCATCCGTGCTTTGCCGCTCCACGATGAACTGGGCAAGATCAGCCAATGGGTGGGTATTGCTATGGATATCCATCAGATCAAATGCGGCGAGAAAGCATTGCGGGTCAGCGAAGCGCGCCTGCTATTGGCTCTTGAAGCCGGTCGAATGGCGGCTTGGGAGCGAGATTCGTCAACCGGTGGCGTAGCTTGGCTCGATCCAATGCATATTCGTTCGGCTATCGATTTCGAAGACCAGTTCCAGACATGGGTGCAGGGGATCGCAGACCGGGATTTGCCTTCCTTTCCAGAGGCTAAGGATCAGCCCATTCAGAGCTATAGCCAAGAATTCCGCATCGTGTTGCCAGACGGGCGTTTAAATTGGCTGGAAGTACAGGGGCAACCGATATTGGATAATCAAGGGCGTTGCCGACGACTGATCGGCATCCTTTCCGACATTACCGAGCGGAAGCATGGAGAGGAGAGTTTACGTCATACCGAGCGGCTCTACAGAACGATCGGCGAGTCCATGAAATATGGCATGTGGGTTAGCACGCCCGAAGGCAGCCTTACTTATGCCAGCGAATCCTTTCTGACCTTGACCGGGCTCTCAGTGGATCAGTGTTCGGGTTTCGGATGGATGGCGGCCGTTCATCCCGATGACGCGCACCGCGTTTGGGGAAGCTGGAAACAGGCGGTACGGACTCTTCAGCCATGGGACAGCGAATACCGCTGCCGGGGTACGGATGGATGCTGGCATCCAATATTGGCGCGCGGGCTGCCGGTCAAGGATTCACGAGGTGCGGTAATTTGCTGGGCGGGCATCAACCTAGATATCAGTCGTCTCAAGGAAGCCGAAGAAGCGCTGCGGGAAGCAGATCGAAAAAAGGACGAGTTTATCGCCCTACTGGCTCACGAACTCCGGAATCCGCTCGCGCCGATTTTGACTTCGGCGCAATTATTGAAACGGCGCGGCTCGGAACGGCCGGAATTGCTCGAATCAGCCAGTAGCAGCATTGAGCGTCAGGTGAAATATCTAACCCGGCTGATCAACGATCTTGTGGACGTATCACGGGCTGCGAGGGGTAAGTTAAAGCTGAGCTTCGAGGTAGCCGATATGGCTTCGGCAATTTCCCAAGCTATCGAAGGCTGCCAGCCGGTTATTGAAAAAAACCAGCAGGAGTTGGTGCTCAGGGGAGTCGATCAACAGCTCTATATTTGGGGGGACCCGGCACGGCTTTCGCAAATAGTCGGGAATTTATTGATGAATGCGTCGAAATTTACGCCAATAAAGGGCCGGATAGAATTGGAGATGAATCGGGTTGGGAAGGAAATCTCAATAACGGTTCGGGACAACGGAATCGGAATCGAGCCGAATGCACTTGAGCATATCTTTGAACCATTCGTTCAATTCGAACGACCGCTGCACAGTGGCCATAGCGGACTGGGCGTCGGCTTGGCTCTCGCAAAAAGCCTGGTTGAAATGCATGGCGGCAAAATTTCGGTCGCTAGCCCCGGCAAAGATCATGGCAGCGAATTTTCGATCCGCTTGCCTTTATTCGACCAATTGTCCGGGCGAAAATCCGACCCGGCAGCTGGGGAAGACGAGGTGCAACCGATCCGGTCACCTATTCCGTGCGATAAAGCCCACCCGGCCCGTGCGTTGAAAGGGTAAAGTGTCTTGAGTTCGCCGCCAAATGTACGCAGAAGCCTATTACCCGGTATGAAAGCAGCCAGCGGTCTGCCGGCGCCGCTAATATAATGCCTCCGCTTCAGATCTTCAGAAGCAATCTGACCGGATCTTCCAGCAGTTCCTTTAGGGTGAACAGAAAAGACACGGCTTCGCGGCCGTCGATGATGCGATGATCGTAGGAGAGGGCCAGATAGATCATCGGCCGAATCACGATTTGTCCGTCCTCGACCACCGGCCGCTCTTTAATGGCATGCATGCCTAGAATGGCGCTCTGCGGAGGGTTGAGGATAGGGGTCGAGAGCATGGAGCCGAAGATGCCGCCGTTGGTGATGGTAAACGTGCCGCCGGTCAGATCTTCGAAGCTGAGTTTGCTGTCCCGTGCTTTCTGTGAGAAGTCGATGATCGCCTTTTCGATTTCGGCAAACTCGACACGGTCGGCGTCACGCAGGATCGGTACCACCAGTCCGCGATCGGTGGAGACGGCGATGCCGATGTCGTAATAATCGTGGTAGACGATCTCGTTCCCTTCGATTGAGGCGTTGACGATCGGGAAGCGCCTGAGGGCTTCCACCGCCGCCTTAACGAAGAAGGACATGAAACCCAGCTTGATCTTGTATTCCTGCTCGAAGCGCGCGCGGTGTTGATTCCGCAGATCGAAGATCTTCTGCAGATTGACTTCATTGAAGGTGGTTAACGTAGCGGTCGTGTGCTGCGCCTCGATCATGCGCTCGGCGATGCGGGCTCGAAGCCGGGTCATGGGCACGCGCCGTTCGCCGCGGCCCTCCGGAGTCTCAACCGCAGGCTTCTGCTTTGGCATCGGTTCCGGTTTCCGGGGAGGGGCTATCTTTTCGATGGTTTCGCTTTTCCGAGATTCTAAATAATCCAGGACGTCCTGCTTGGTCAGTCGACCCTCGCGCCCGGTGCCTTTGATCTGTGCCGGATCGAGGTTGTGCTCCATGATCAGCCGGCGCACCGAAGGGCCTATGGGTTGATCGAAGCCTATGCTCCTAGAGGTTCTCTCGGGAGGCGGCGCGGTTTCCTGTTTCGCTGCAATATCCGTGGGGACTGCGGCTTCGGCAATCGCGGGGCGGACCTCCGTTTCGATCACCGCCAGAAGATCCCCGCTCCCAACCACGTCGCCTTTTCCATGTCGAACCTCTTGTAGAACGCCGTTATCCGGAACGGGTACCTCGAGGACCACCTTTTCGGTTTCCAGGTCCACCAGCGTCTCGTTTTTCTGTACCGGGTCGCCCGGCTGTTTGTGCCAGTCGAGCAAGGTCGCGTCGCTGACCGACTCGGGCAGATTAGGCACGGTGACTTCGATGCGCATGAACTATTCCTAGTGGCTCTTGACGGGGTACGGTTCCAAACAATGCATCTTCGACAATTTTCTTCTGCTGCTCCAAATGCCGGTGGAATTGACCCACGGCGGGCGCGGCGGACATCGGACGCCCAGCATAGCTGAGGGCGATGTCCTTTTCCAGAAGGCTCAGGAAGCGGTGCTTGATTTGGTGCCACGCCCCTTGATTTTCCGGTTCCTCCTGGCACCAGATCAATTCTTTCATCTGAGGATAGGCCGCTAGCTCCTGCATGAACGTATCGTAAGGGAAGGGATAGAGCTGTTCGATGCGAATGATGGCGACGTTTTTAAGGTTTTCCTTGCGCCGCGTCTCCAGAAGATCGTAGAACACTTTGCCGGTGCACAGGACCACGCGGGTGATTTTGGCGGGATCGTGGGCGTCGATTTCGCCAATGATGTTGCGGAAGCTGCCGTCCGACAGTTCATCCAGCCGCGAAGCGGCCAGTTTGTGCCGCAGCAGACTTTTTGGCGTCATCACGATGAGCGGTTTCCGGTAAGGCCGCAGCATCTGCCGGCGCAAAAGATGAAACACTTGAGCCGGGGTCGTCGGAACGCATACCTGAATATTCTGCTCGGCGCAGAGTTGCAGATAACGTTCGATCCGGGCCGACGAATGTTCAGGGCCTTGGCCTTCATAGCCATGGGGCAGCAGCATGGTCAGGCCGCTGAGCCGTCCCCATTTGGTTTCGCCGGAGGTGATGAATTGATCGATGACGACCTGGGCATTGTTGGCGAAGTCGCCGAACTGGGCTTCCCAAATCACTAAAGTGTCGGGTTCGGAGCTGCTGTAGCCGTACTCGAATCCGAGCACGCCTTCTTCGGACAACAGGGAGTCGTAGATATGAAAGCGTGCCTGTTTGCCGTTGAGGTTCTGAAGAGGGACGTAGGCATCGCCGGAATTTTGATCGTACAAGATTGCGTGGCGGTGGAAGAAAGTGCCGCGTGCCACGTCTTGTCCGGTCAAACGTACGCCGTAACCTTCGGTCAATAGAGAGGCGTAGGCCAAGGTTTCCGCGTATCCCCAGTCGAGAGGGATTTCGCCCGCCGCCATTTTGCGCCGATTGTCTATGATCGCCGCCGCGCGCGGATGAAGAGCAAATCCCGACGGAATGGTGACCAGTCGCTCGGAAAGATCGTGAATGGTTTCCTGCGGCAAACCCGTTTCGCAGGGCAGGGTCCACTCCGTACCTAAGTAATGATCCCAGCGGGTCTTGGCGTAGTTCGTGACATCGTGAACGATCGGCCGGAAAAACGTTTCGTCGTTTTTCAAGCCATTCTGGTATTCCTCGTCCATGTGCTGGACGGTGTCCGCGGCCACCACCCCTTCTGCGACCAATCGGTCGGCGTAAAGCTTCCGTACCGACGGATGGTTGCGAATAAAGCGGTACATCGAAGGCTGGGTCACGGCCGGTTCGTCCGCCTCGTTATGGCCGTGGCGCCGATAACAGATGAGATCGATGACCACGTCTCGCTTGAATTTCATCCGGTAATCAAGGGCGAACCGTGTGATGTAGAGCACCGCTTCCGGGTCGTCGCCGTTCACGTGGAACACCGGTGCCTGGACCATGTTCGCGACATCGGTGCAGTACAGCGTGGATCGGGCGTCAAACGGATTGCTGGTCGTGAAGCCGATCTGATTGTTAATGACGATATGTATTGTCCCGCCTGTCGTGTAAGCGCGGGTTTCGGCCATGTTGAGCGTTTCCATGACCACCCCTTGCCCTGCAAACGCGGCGTCGCCGTGGATCAAGACCGGGAGCACGGCCGTCTCGCTGTCTTCTTCCTCACGCCGGTCCTGGCGCGCGCGCACCGAACCTTCCACGACGGCGTCGATGATTTCCAGATGCGAGGGGTTGAAGGCCAAGGCAAGATGCACCGTGCCGCCTTCCGTCTCGAGATCCGACGAGAAGCCCATGTGATATTTCACGTCGCCTGCACTGGCGTATGGCGGCGCGTTGGAATAAATGCCCTCGAATTCCTGAAACAACGAACTGGGCTTCTTGCCCAGGATATTGATCAGCACGTTTAGCCGTCCGCGGTGAGCCATGCCCATCACGATTTCCTTGGTTCCCATTTCGCCTGCCCGCTGGATCAAATCGTCCAGAAGCGGAATCAGGCTTTCGGCGCCTTCAAGCGAAAAGCGCTTCTGCCCCACATATTTCCGATGCAGGTATTTTTCGATGCCTTCGGCGGCGGTGAGAAGCTTCAGCAGCCATTTTTTTTCTTCCGCATTGAAGTTCCCCTGCGCGCGGGTGCTTTCCAACCGGTGCTGAATCCATTGCTTGATGTCGCTGTCGACGATGTGCATGTATTCGGCGCCGATGTCGCCACAATAGGTTTGCCGCAGTATCGAGAGAATCTCGCGCAAAGCCAGTCGCTCGGAACTTCGCAGGATATCGATATAAAAAGGGCGGTCCAACTCGTCTCCGCCGAGTCCATAATACCCGGGATCCAAATCGCGCAGCTCCGGTGGACGGGAGAGTTTCAACGGGTTGTTGTCGGCGGCCTGGTGGCCGCGGGTGCGGTATTGATAAATCAGTTGGTCGACCGCGGACTGTTTGCGCAACATTTCTTCCGCTTCGGATTCCCCGAACGAGGGTCCGGTACCAGGATGCTCTATTCCGGCCGCGGCTTCATCCCGTGCCAATTCCTGCTGGATCGACCGGAATTTCTCCCTCCAGCTTTCATCGACGGATTCGGGGTTGCGCAAGAATTTCTCGTAGAGATCTTCGAGAAAAGCGACGTTGTCTTCGCTAAAAGCCGATGCTTCTTCAAATAGTTGTAAGAGCTTATTCATTAGATTGTCTCGGATGCCCGTCCCGTTCGTTCGGTTTTTGAATACATACTATATGCCTGCCATATGACGTTCTATCCATTGGGGCAAGCTGTGGGACGTTTGGCAAGTGGTTGCCACTATAATTAAAGACAATTTTGAGTCGGGTTTTATCTCGGACAATGCTCAGAAAATTACCCAGTCCCGTGCAGCCGGACGAACAAGAGTAAATACGGCGCAGCTAGAGCCGGCCCTAGCCAGTGGAGCAATTCGGTCGTTCATGTCCGATTGCCTTATCCGGTGTAAAAGTTAAGTTTACGTTAGATTCCGGAGTAAGCCGAATGGACAGCTTCTAAAGCGATTTCGGCTACCTTTTAGCGGTCCGACTCACCTCATCCAAACAACGGCAATACATCGAGCGCATAAAATGTTCTTGTGCTAGCCTCTTGCTTGGTTTCATTTTCGGACGAAATACGGCGGGGGGAATAACTATGTTCGATGGATTGGTCGGTCGTACGCCAATATACACGCGCACTCTCGATGTGTACGGTTACGAGCTCAGCTTTTGCAGCGGCGAAGCCCTGCGCCTGGGTACCAAAGACAGCGAGGCGCAGTGGACGGAAGCGGTGCGACAGGCCGGCCAGGATCTAGATTTAAGAGATCTGATTGGGGACAGTCGGGCGATGATCCGGGTGACATCCGGGGCTTTGGGCGTATGCGAGACCTTGGCCTGGCCGAAATCCCAGGTGGTTCTGGCGATATCCGAAGAGGCTTTGAATGACGGTGCGGCGGAGGAAACCGCATCCCGGCTGGCCAGAGAGGGCTTTACCATCGCGCTTCATAACCCGTCCTGCGATCTGGTCGAGCTCAGGCGTGAGGCTGACTACGTATCGATCTGTTCTCTGGACGCCCAAAAACTAAATGGCTTTAAAACGGACGGGATGGGGGGGCACTACGACCAAAATATGCATCTTTTGGTGCGGGACGTGGAAACTCCGGACGAATACGATCGCTTCAGCAAGCTGGGATTCGATTATTACGAAGGGATGTTCTTCGAGCGGCCGAGGCATTTGCACAGCTGCGAGATACCGGGAAACCGCTTGGCTGTTCTGGAACTGCTGGCGCGGCTTCAAAATCCCAAGGTCGATGTCGTCGAAGCCGAGGCGATTATCACGCGCGATATGACCTTGAGCTACAAGCTCCTCCGCTTGATCAATTCCGCATTTTTCGGCGTATCGAAACGAGTCGATTCGATCCGCCGGGCCGTGATTTTCTTCGGGCTGCAGCGGATCAAGAATTGGGCGTCGGTGATTCTGGTCAATTCCGTCGATTACCGTCCGCGTGAGTTGCTGACCACGGCGATGGTGCGGGCGCGAACCTGCGAGCTGTTGGCCGAGCAATTGCAACGCCCCAATACCGAGCTTTATTACATGGCCGGGTTGTTTTCCCTGGTGGATGCGGTCATGGACGTTCCCAGGGAGCAGATTCTGCAACGGTTGAACCTTGCGGACGCCATCAGCGAGGCGCTGCTTCACGGCAGCGGCCCGGTTGGAGAGGTGCTCCGCGCCGTAATCGCATTCGAGCGTGCGGAACCCGGTGAGATTCAGGGTTGCCAATTCGCGCAGGGCGTACCGGCTCGTGCTTACGTCGAATCGATCCGCTGGGCGACGGGTGTCCAAAGGGCGCTGGCGTCGTCTTGAGTGCAAACGTGCGCCGTAGCGCACATCATAAATCCCGAGTGATTTGCTTGGCTATTTGGCCGGGTTCGTGGGAAAATCTCATTCAAGTCTTCGATCTCACCGAGCTAGAACGATAACCGTATGGCGGCTTTACCCGCGCAATTGATCGATCGCTTCGGGCGGCGTATCAGTTACGTACGCATCTCCATCACTGACCGTTGCGACTTTCGCTGCATTTATTGCATGGGCGAAGACATGGTCTTTTTGCCGCGCGCGCAGATTTTGACGCTTGAAGAAATCCTGGCCGTCGCGGCGGCGTTCGTGGAACTCGGTGTCGAAAAGATCCGGATTACGGGCGGCGAGCCCCTGGTGCGCAAGGGCGCGGTCGATCTGTTGCGGGAAATCGGCAGACTGCGGGGCTTAAGCGAACTGGTGTTGACGACCAACGGTTCGCAACTGGAAAAAACCGCCTCCGCGCTGAAGTCCGCCGGAATAAAGCGCATCAATGTCAGTCTCGATTCGCTGGATGCCGACCGGTTTCGGAAAATGACCCGGGTAGGAGACCTTGATCAGGTGCTCCGCGGCATCGACGCTGCGCTAGAGGCGGGTTTCGAACGGCTCAAAATCAATGCCGTCGTACTTAAGAATCGAAACCACGACGAGGTGAGCGAGCTGGTCGCTTATGCGATCGCCAAGAATATCGACATCAGCTTCATAGAAGAAATGCCGTTGGGCGTGGTCGACGGGCACGACCGTGCCGAGGAGTACTATTCCAGCGACGACATCAAACGGGATCTCGACCAACGGTTTGCCCTGCTGCCCACGCCGGAAACCACGGGCGGACCCTCCCGTTATTTTCGCGTGTCCGGCACCGACACCCGGGTGGGATTCATATCCCCGCACAGCCATAACTTCTGCGGAACCTGCAATCGCGTGAGAGTAACGGCGGAAGGCCGGTTGCTGCTCTGTCTGGGCAACGAACACTCGGTAGACCTTAAACGGATCTTGCGGGCTAATCCGGGTGATATGGACAAGCTGAAAAATGCGATCGTCGATTCGATGGCGATCAAGCCTGAGCGGCATTATTTCGACATCAAGGTCCAACCGGTTATCTTCCGCCATATGAGCGTTACCGGCGGCTGAACCTACCATCGAGCGGCAATGCGCAAGCGCCGCTAAATGGACTACTCCAGGGCGATCTCGTCGTCTATGACGTGACGGATGTTCAGGGCCGGAACTTCCAAGGTCATCTTCACGGCGAACTTCTCGTTTCCGATTAGCTTGCCGGCCTGTAGGGCGTCGTGCACAGCCAGCTCGATCTCCCGTTGCGAAGTCACGCCGACTTTTTTCAAGAACTTGCGAATGTCCATGTTGAAAGTGTCGTCGTTCATTGCCATATCTCCTCAATTTCCAATTTTGATTCCGATTTTCGGGGCTTGATTCCGACACCACAAGCCGCAAAGGTCGGTTGTCTCAGAAGAGCGGCGAGACCCCGAACAGTTGGGTGTGGAAATGCATCATTCCAAGATAAAGCAGCAAGGCCAGCGCAATGCGCCACCAGCCGATTTCAGCCAATTTGAGTTGATTGCGTCCCTCTCGGATGGCGTTGAAAGGGATGTTGGATGTTACGGCCGTGAATTTCGCCCATTGTTCCCCAAAGCGCCGCTGACGTTTGGCGTCTATCGAGCGGGTCCCCCCTATCGTTAGGAGCAGCAAGGACCCGAACAGTACGAGCGCCGCGGCGTCGCCGTTGGCGATCAGGTGCACGATGGCCCACAGGCCGACTCCCCAAAGAAACGGATGGCGGGTAACCCGCAGAATGCCTCGTGCCGGCTCTGCTTCATACAGCCGCGATTCACCGTTTACCGCCGTCGGATTAAGCGTCGTAACACCGGTAACAGCCAAGATGAAAGCGACCAGCATCAGGAGCGCCGCTACGGGCTTGAACCAAGCGAGCTGTCCCCAGGTTTCGATGTAAGGCGCATGGCGATAGGCGTAAATCAGCCAGAACAGGCCGAGCACCGAAAGACTGGAAAAACCGATACGGTAGACGCGCTCGCCATATCTCGCGACGAGCCGATCCCGCCACCGGGTGCCGGCGATCAAAAAATGGATGCCGATGAAAAACAAGGCGGCAAGCGTAAGCTGGATCATATGGAAGCTCCGGGTTCGAGTCCGACACAGTTCATAGGGCATGCCATCGATGGCCTCAAATTCGACTTACTTATTTTTCCAGCAAGCGGGGCATCAATTCCACCAGATTGCACGGACGGGTGCGGTAATCGAGCTGCTCTCGAATGAGCTGGTCCCAAGCGGTTCGGCATGCGCCGGAAGAACCGGGCAGACAAAAGATGTAGGTACCGTTGGCTACCCCGGCAATGGCGCGGGATTGAATCGTGGACGTTTTGATTTCCTGGTAGGAGATGGCGCGAAAGACCTCGCCGAACCCGTCCAACGTCTTGTCGAACAGGACTGAAACCGCTTCCGGAGTGCCGTCTCGTCCGGTAACGCCGGTGCCGCCGGTGGTGATGACGACCTGAATGGTTTCGGAAGCGATCCACTCCGATACCACGGCGCGTATTCGGTAAATGTCGTCGGGCACGATGCGTTTATCCGCCAGACAATGTCCGGCCGCGCTCAGCCGATCGATCAAACTCTTCCCGGAGACATCGTTATCTTCCGTGCGCGTGTCGGATACCGTCAATACGGCAATATTGAGCGGAATGAAGCTTCTTTCCTGGGGCATTAAAATGCGTTCCTGTCGTGCATGTTGTAAATTCAGTTGGCAAAAGGGGCGACCGACTCTCCATTCGTTCGAGAAAGACGATGCACTATAGTGCGAATGGCTACAAAGCTATCGAACATCCCGAGGGGGTGCAATCCTTTCAAGAAATATCCGGGCTTGATTAAATATTAACGAATCCTTATATTCGGTTTGGGGTGTGTCTGTGATCGAACGGTAGCCAAATCGCGGTGTGCGTTGATGGGGCCGTGTACACGTTCGAGTTTCGAGGCTTCTAGTAGTTTTTGAACTTTGAGGCGCAAGGGGATAAGGAATAAAGGCAGGACGTGAGTTTAAAGTATTCCAACTCGGGGCTTTTAACCGTGGGTGCGGCAATTTGGCTGATGGCCGGCATCGGGTCAGCCGCCGACATTCCGAACAACTCAACCACTCGCCATCCGCTCAAGTTGCAGGAGGCGATTGACCTCGCATTCGAGCAGAACCCCGATCTTCTCGCGGCCGCAGCCCGGATCGGCGAAGCTGAAGCCAAGGTTGCCGAGGCCGCGGCGAGCTTTTACCCCAAGCTTACGGCACGGGTCGGTTACGCCTATTCCGACGATCCTTCCCAAGCCTTCTCCTACATCGTGGCGCAACGCCGCTTCAATTTCGGGTTGGATATCAATCATCCCGGCTGGATGGAGAACTTCCGCCCTGAAATCGTCGGCACTTGGTCGCTGTACCGAGGCGGTCAGGACAGTTACCGGAAGAAAGCCGCCGAATTGGGTGTCGAAGCGGCCGAATTGGAGCGTGCGGCGATACGCAACCGTTTGGCGGCTGCGGTGACCGCGGCGTATTACGCGTTGCTGTCCGCACCGCAGCAAGTGGATGTGGCGCGCCATTCGATCGAAGCCGTCGAGCGCGAACTGGAGCATACCAAGCATCGAGTGGCGGAAGGTATGGCGCTCAAGGCCGATGTGCTGTCGCTGGACGTGCGCGCGGCAGAGGCCCGCGAGGCCGAATTGAAGGCGCAAAATGCCATCGAGTTATCCCGTTCGGCGCTAAAGACGCTGCTCGGTATTACGGCGGGCGAAACGATCGAGCTCGGCGAACCTGCGGACATGTCTTCTACGCCCCCAGGTCAGGACTACGCCCGATTCCTCGATCGAGCCTTGGCTCAGCGTCCCGAAATGCAAGCCGCGATACATCAGTCGCAAATACGGCGCGAGGAACTGCAGGCGGAGCGGGGCGCGCGCTGGCCGCGGGTGAATGCCTATGCCGCCTATGGCCAGAACAGCCGGTCTCCGGATTTCGCATTCAGCCGGGACAATGTCACCCTGGGCGTCAATGCCGAGATGGATCTGTTCTCGGGCGGCGCGGTCACGGCCCGTATCGCGCAAGCGGAACGCCGGCTCTCCGAAGCGCAGGCACTGGAGCAGCGTACCAAGCTGGAGATCGAGGACGACGTTCGACGCGCCTACACGACCCTGGAAGAAGCTCGGCAACGCCTCAAAGTGACCGAGGCCGGGGCCGCCGCCGCCAATGAGGCCTTACGTTTGGTCAACGAACAATATCGAGGCGGCACCGCCAACGTGACGCGGTATCTCGAAGCGGAGACCGACCGCGCCGACGCCGCCTTGCGCGCCATCGTCGCCCGTTACGAGGCGCAAGTGGCGCAGGCGCAGTTGCAGAAGGCGGTGGGGCATTGGCGCTAAGAGGGTGTGTGAAAAGTGTCGCGAGCGGCCCGAGAGCAAGGCGCCCGGAGCGCAGGACCCGGAGTGTACATGGAGTACATGAGGAGTCCTACACCTTCGCGACGCCGCTATCGGGACGCGCAGCAGCTTTTCACACACCCTCTAAGACGCCCGGACAGTCCGTTCCTTAACTTCCATTCAGGCCGGCTTTATTTCATAGGCCGGGAGTTTTTGCGCGATCGCGAACCGGCAGGAAATCCAAAGGCATAGTCATGACTCATTCCACGTACTCCCGGACCAAGCTTATATACGCCCTGGTCGCTGTGGCCGCTTTAATCGTGCTTCTCATGTGGATGCAGGGGAGCTTTGAGGACAAGGTGGAACCGGGGGTGAGCGAGGCCGTCGCGGATGGTGAGGTCGACAAAAATGCTCCCACGGCCAAGGTGGTTCGAAAGGACATCGAAAAAGCCTTTGCCTGGCCCGGTACCGTTGCAGCGCGGACGGTCGCGCAGATCGCTCCCAAGATTCCCGGCAGGATTCTGGAGATCCCCGTCCGTGCGGGCGAGCGCGTCAAGCAGGGCCAGGTGCTGGCGCGGCTCGACGCGCGGGAGACCCAAGCCCGTCTCGGTCAGGCTCGCGCCGCCTTGGCAGCGGCCGAGGCACAAGCCGGCCAGGCCCGTGCCGATGCCCGCCGGTTACAAAATCTCTACGACAAAGAGGCCGCGACCCGGCAGGATTTGGATGCCGTTCTGGCGACCGCGCAAACCGCCGAAGCGCGAGTTCGGGAAGCCAGGGATGCGATTCGCGAGGCGGAGTCGTCGCAGGCGGAAACCGTACTGCGCGCACCCTTTGACGGTGTAATCGTCGAACGCCGTCTGGAGCCTGGCGACATGGCATTGCCCGGCACGGCGATACTGGTTCTTCAGGAATCGCAGCGGCTTCGGATCGAGAGTGCCGTTCCGGCCCAATGCGCCGGTCTCGTCAAGATCGGCGACGAACTCAAGGTCCGCATCGCCAATCCGGAAAGCGAATTCAAGGCTGTGGTGGATGAAATCCAGCCTGCCGCCGATCCCAAGACCCGGACAGTGCTGGTGAAAGCCCGTTTGCCGGAAGATTCGGGTGTGCAGCCCGGCGCATTCGGTTGGCTCTATCAATCCTGCGGTCAAGACGATGTGCTGCTGGTGCCGGTTTCCGCGGTGAACCGTGTTGGGCAACTCGAGAGTGTGCGGCTGTTGGTGGAGAATCACGCTCGGCTGCGCCATGTCCGCACTGGCAAGCGCCATGACGGGCAGATCGAAATCCTCTCGGGTCTCAAGGAAGGCGATACCGTGCTGCTTTCGGAGAACGGCCGATGAGCTTGGAAACCCCTGTCGAGCGAGGTTTGACCGCCCGCATCGTCGAGCTGTTCATCACCTCCAAGCTGTCGCTGCTCCTTCTGATCGCGTCCTTTCTGGCCGGGTTCGCCGCGCTGGTGCTGACGCCGCGCGAAGAAGAACCGCAGATCGTGGTGCCGGTGGCGGACGTCTTGATCAGCGTGCCGGGCGCCGGTGCCGAGGAAGTCGAAAAACTGGTCTCGACGCCGCTGGAGACCTTGCTGCGGGAAGTGGATGGCGTGGAATACGTTTATTCGGCGTCGCGGGAAGGCGAGGCCTTGGTGACTGTGCGCTTTTACGTCGGCGAAGACCGCGAGGACAGCCTGGTGAAGGTTTGGAACAAGCTGATGTCCAACCAGGACCGGATCCCGTCCCTCGTGAGCTCGTGGGCCGTGAAGCCGGTAGAAATCGATGACGTCCCGATCGTCACCTTGGCCTTGTCATCGAGCGATCCGGTCTACGATACGGCCGCGTTGCGCCGTTTGGCCGACGAGATGAAGGATAAGCTGGCCGTGGTGGAGGATGCCGGCAAGATCACCGTGGTTGGCGGAGAGCGCCGACGGGTCTTGGTTTACCCCGATCCGGCGCGTTTGGCGGCGCACGGCGTAACCGTTCTGGACGTGATGCGGGCGTTGCAGGCCGCCAACATCAATCTGCAGGCGGGGACTTTCGAACAGGCCAACCGCGCCGTCCGGCTCGAAGCCGGACCGTTTTTCACGAGCGGAGACGAGGTGGCCGGCACGCCGGTGGCTGGGCAAACCGGTAAACTGGTTTATCTCCGAGACGTGGCGACGGTCACAGACGGTCCGGAGGAACCGGAGAGCTATACGCGGATCGGCTACGGGCCGGCGGCCGCCGAGAGTCCGCAGCTGGATGAAACGGCAGCCGCCAAGCCCGGCGAAGAGCGCCAATCGGTCACTCTGGCTGTCGCCAAGCGGAAAGGCGCCAATGCCGTAGCGGTGGCCGAAGAGGTCATCGAGGCGGCGAAAGGGCTGTACGGCACCGTCATTCCGGAGGACGTCACCGTCAACATCACCCGCAATTACGGCGAGACCGCCAATCACAAGGTCAACGAACTGGTCAGGCACCTGTTCATCGCCATCGCCACGATCATCGTCCTTCTGGCCTTCGCATTGGGGCCGAAGGAGTCTTTCATCGTCGCCCTGGCGGTCCCGATGACGCTGGGCGTGACCCTCTTGTGCGATCTCATCTTCGGCTACACCATCAACCGCGTGACCCTATTCGCGCTGATTCTGTCGTTGGGACTCCTGGTCGACGATCCCATCGTCGACGTGGAAAACATCTTCCGCCATTTCAAGCTGCGCCGGGAACCGCCCCTGGAGGCCACTCTCACCGCAGTCGACGAGGTCCGTCCACCCACCATCTTCGCGACCTTCACCGTCATCATTTCCTTTCTGCCGATGTTTTTCATCACCGGCATGATGGGGCCGTACATGGGGCCGATGGCTTTCAACGTGCCGATCGCGATGCTGATGTCGCTCCTGGTGGCGTTCACCGTAACGCCCTGGGCGAGCTACTACCTCCTCAAGAGCGAATACGGCAAGGGCGAAGAAGCGTTCGATCTCAAGCAGAGTACGGTATACCGGTTTTATCACCGCACCCTAGGCGGACTCTTGACGACCTCCGGCCGGGCCAAGATTTTTCTATGGCTGGTGCTGGCGGCCTTCGTGGTCTCGGCCTTGCTGGCGGTCTTCCGCATCGTGCCGCTGAAATTATTGCCCTTCGACAACAAAAACGAACTGCAAATCGTCGTCGACATGCCGCGCGGCACCACCTTGGAAGAATCCGACGCGGCGGCACGGGCGCTCGGGGATTATCTCGCCACCGTCAACGAGGTGACCGATTTCGAGACTTACGTGGGACTCGCTTCGCCCATGGACTTCAACGGTCTGGTGCGGCATTACTATCTGCGGCGGGAACCCCATCAGGCCGAGATTCGCATCAATCTGTTGCCCAAGGAGCGGCGCGAACAGCAATCCCACGAGATTGCCCTGCGTATCCGTCCCGATATCGAGCGGATCGCCCAGGCTTACGGCGCCAATGCCAAGATCGTCGAAACCCCGCCCGGTCCCCCGGTGCTGTCCACTTTCGTGGCCGAAGTGTACGGGCCTTTGGGCGCGGATTATTCCGACCTGGCTCGGGTCGCCGAAGGGGTAAAGCAGGATATAGTCGGGATAGAGGGTGTCGTGGGCGTGGACGACACCGTCGATGAGCCTCAGACCGTGGTTCGCTATCGGCTGGACCGGCAGCAGGCTGCGCTGCACGGCGTTACCGTGGCGGAGGTCGCGGAAACCCTCCGCGCAGCGTTGAATGGGGTTTCCGCCGGCGTCGTGCATGTTTCGTCCGAGCGCCAGCCGTTGGAAATCGTCATGCGGCTGCCACGCGCGGAGCGTTCCTCCGTAGCCGATCTGAATACGCTTCGGGTAAAAGGTCTGGACGGCTCGCTGGTGCCGCTGGGCGAGATCGGCCAGGCGATCGAGGAGCCGGCCGATCTGACGATTTATCATAAAGATCTCAGGCGCCTGAGTTACGTTACCGCGGAAATGGCGGGCAGGAGTCCAGTGGAAGCCGTGTTCGACTGGTGGGACATCGAAGAGGAAAAGCCGTTGCCCGAGGGCTATACGGTCGATCTGGCCGGGGAAGGGGAGTGGAAGATTACGGTGGATGTATTCCGCGATCTGGGGCTCGCTTTCGGCGCGGCCCTGCTCATGATCTATGTGCTGCTGGTGGCGCAGACGGGGTCCTTAGGGATGCCGCTCATCATCATGGTAGCCATTCCCCTGACCGTCATCGGCATCATGCCCGGCTTTGCGCTGCTCAACTTGTTGTTCACCGAGCCGGTGGCCGGGTTCGGCAATCCCATCCTGTTCACCGCCACCGCCATGATCGGCATGATCGCCCTGGCCGGCATCGTAGTGCGCAACTCCATCATCCTCATCGACTTCATCGAGCGGTTGCGGGGCCAGGGCGAAACCCTCATTGATGCCCTCATCGAAGCCGGCGCCACCCGTCTCCGCCCCATCTTTCTCACCGCCGCTGCCGCGCTGTTCGGCTCTTTCGTCATCACCCTCGACCCCATCTTCTCCGGCCTCGCCTGGAGCTTCATCTTCGGCATCTTCGCCTCTACCGCGTTTTCCCTATATGTGGTGCCGGTGGTGTATTACCTGCTGAATCGGAAAGCTGTTTAGGTATTGGGCGCGATAGCGAGCGGGAATTGTGCCGTCCGCGTTCTTTATTCGGTTAGTTACCGGTTTACCGGTTGGTTTCGCGCGGGATGACTGGCGCGTAAGAAAATGTCCTTTGTCTCACCTGCCGCCTGCTTACCGGCCATGCGAAGGATAGCGTCTTCCCGGCCGTCATTGGAGCGAAGCCCGGATTACCCCGTGAACCGCCGACACGGCAAAACGCCATCGTGCCGGGACGTCGGGTGTTGATCCGGAATTTTCCGAGTCACTTGTAGTCGAAATTCAGGACGCTCGCTTGCCAAATGCTACGTCACGGCCGAACTGCCGATCAGGGGTAAGCGTCGGCAACACCGGACTTGGATAGAGAAAAAGGATCTCCAAGACCAACGACAGGGAGAAACGATGGCGCAGGACGACAGCACCGAATCCGACAGAGTCGCGTTCCCCGCAGAGGGCACGGCGCAACGTCAAACTTCTCTGCCATTCAAATATTGGTTGGACATCGCCAGCGCCATCCTGCTGTCGGTTGCGGCTTTGGCTTCGTCGTGGGCCGGTTACCAGTCCAAACGCTGGAGCGGCGTCCAGTCGGCCAACTACAACACTTCCTCCACACTGTGGGTCCAATCGTCCCGAGTCGCAACGTTCGCCTATCTTTACCGATCCATCGACCTGGAGCTTTTCATCGAGTGGCTCAATGCCTATAAGGACGGCGACGCAGAACGGGCGAGATTCTTCGAACAGCGATTTCGACCCGAATTCAGGCCGGCTTTCGAAGCCTGGGTGGCCAGCCAGCCACTGGAAAATGCTGCCGCACCCAGCTCTCCCTTCGTCCTGCCGGAGTACCGCCTGGAACTTTCTGACCGGGCCGCGCAATTGGAACAGGAAGCGGGGACGGCTTCCGATCATGCCCAAGCCGCCAACCAACAAGGCGATGACTATGTGCTCAGCACGGTCATCTTTTCCGCCACTCTGTTCTTCACCGGCATCGCCGCCCATTTCAGTAAGTTCCGTGTCCGCGTCGCGTTGCTGATTATCGCTGGGGTGATGGCCTTGGTGGGGGTGGCCCAGTTAGCGACATATCCGGTTAGGTAGAAGGGGGAAGCGACTTGACCGGTTCTCGGCAAATGGGGAAACCAGGACGAAGGCACAACCTTGTTCGCCATCTTCTTAAAGCGTTTTCGGAGGACTTTTCCCGATGAAACCTAAAATCGCCATCGCCTGCCAGGGAGGCGGAAGCCAGACCGCCTTTACGGCCGGTGTATTCAAAGCCCTTGCGGAAAACAACGTTCAGGATCATTTCAACATCGTCAGCATCAGCGGAACCTCGGGCGGCGCCATCTGCGGTTTTATGTTTTGGTACGCCATAAAACGCGAGGAAAACCCCTTTTGTAAGCGGGTTTTGGATTTCTGGAACGATAATACCGCCAGAACGTATCAGGAACGTCTTTTCAATAATGCCGTTATCCACTCGCTTTATTTAGCTGGAAAGGGACTGATACCCCAGTACAACTTAAGTCCCTCTTCTCCGATGGCAAAGAGTTCTTTTTCGGTTGCCACTTTCGGTATCCGGGACGAATTCACGGATCTTCAGACACTGCTGGAAACCCATATCGATGCTCAGGAACTGGCCGCTATGGGCCAGCAACCGGAGCCGCCGATTCTGATCATCGGCGCTTGCAACGTGCTTACCGGCCGATTGCACAAGTTCAGTTCATACCTTGAGCCAATCAAAATCGAACATCTCCTTGCCTCGGCTTGCGTTCCAAACATCTTTCCGGCGGTATCGATTGGCGAGATGGCCTATTGGGATGGGCTGTTTTCCGATAATCCGCCGATTTCTACCTTGATCGACCCTCGATTTGTCGGATCTCGAAATGTTCCCAATGAAATTTGGGCGATAAAAATCAATCCAACGACAGCCGACGAAATTCCGGTCGCGCCAGACGACATTCTTGATCGCCATAACGAATTAACGGGCAACATATCCTTATTTCACAGCCTGCGCCAAATCGAGCGGATCAATGATTTCATCATCTCGGGTGCGTTTAAGGACGAGTTTTTGGCCAATTACGATATCAAGGAACCGATAAAGATCCCCCGGTCGTTTCCCGATGATCCGGACGCGCCCTACCATATTCCACGAATAGAGATGTCGGTCGAATTGGCGAAAAGCCTGAATTATGAAAGCAAACTCGATCGCAGCCCCGAACATATCGACCGTCTCATTCAGGATGGCGAAGGTCAAGGAAAGCGGTTTTTGCAAACGCGGTTAGAGCAAATGGATACTCGACAGCAGAATTAAGCCATTCTCGATTCGAGCCCGTGCAGGTACTTCGAGGATGAATCGCCGATGCACCGTTTTCTGCGGCTCGCCGCCGCCATCCTGTCCGCTGTCGAGGTTGTGCCGAAACGGCCGAAGCCCAAAACGCCGCAGCAACCGCGTAGCAAGCGGGGGCAGCAGCAACTCGCGCAAACGCGGCTGTAGTATTAGCCACGGGGGATTTGGCATGGAGCAACCCGCCTGCCAACGGCCTATAAGATCGAAGATATGGAGCGATAACTGCAACAGATTGTAGACAACGGGCAACAAAATTTCGTGCAGATATGAACTAATGGGTCACCTGGCTGTCAATATGTAAGAGTTCTTCCTCCTCTTGACCCACCACATGGTGGGTTTTTTTTGTCTTCAGGAATTGTCGGAAGACGTGGCGGATAGAAAGCGGGACGGGGGTTTCCTCGGCCATCAATCGTCTCTTGCGCCAAATGCGGCAAACGGGAAGGGCATGCGGTCAGTGCTGTAGGACATGAAAAGCATCATGCTATAGATCCAAGATGAGAGTGCCTCACCCCATTTCACACCACGCCGGGTTGCCCGGCCGGTAAACAGATGGGCGATGAACTGGAACAGCACCACGGCCCATAGGATAAAACGTACGATGCCGAAAAGCGCAAAAAATAGCGCCATAAATAACAACCGTTTAAAGGCGTTCATGCTGATTTGATTGTTGTCGATCGGGTCTTTCATAAAAACAATAAGAAACACAATGGGTCTATTCAAAAGGATATTGCCAACAGCCGAGTGTGCAGCAGTTTGTGACATTGGGCTGCGAATTTATGATCCAACCGCCGCCGCCGTCAGTCAATTTGCTCCGGAAGTTAGCGGTCAAGGATTTTAGGAGGGTCGTCATCATGGAACAACTATTTTCAGCTAAGAAAAATAGCATTGCCACTTCTTCACGCTCATCGGGTGGTTTGCGCGTCATCGCGATGGTCGAGTTAAGCAAGGGTGTGCTGATCTTGCTAGCGGGATTCGGGCTTCTCTCCCTTATCCATCATGATGCGCAGCAGGTGGCCGAGGAGATTGTCCGCCATTTTCATCTCAACCCGGCCAGCCGATATCCGCGGATTTTCGTCAATCTAATGGAGCGGCTTTCGGATAAAAGGCTTTGGTTTTTTGCGGGTTTCGCATTTATTTACAGCAGCCTGCGGTTTATCGAGGCTTATGGATTATGGCGAAGACGGCGATGGGCAGAGTGGTTTGCAGTGGCGAGCGGCGCCATCTATGTGCCCATAGAGCTTTACGAGCTACTGGCCGGAGTCTCGTGGATCAAGATTCTGACTTTCGTCGTCAATGTAGGGATCGTCGCTTATATTGGCCTCTCTCTATGGCAATCCCAAAAGGATAGGCTGAGTATGTCGGCTTGTGGCGAAGCGACTGAAGAGTAAATGCTTGAGAAAAGGAAGGTGGGCGAATATGGAGCGGGTGATGGGAATCGAACCCACGCCTGAGGCTTGGGAAGCCGCCGTTCTACCATTGAACTACACCCGCTTATCGGTGTCATGCTGATTTTAAGCGTTTTCGCCGGCCTGGATCAATCTCCTCGAGTCATTTGATCCGTCTATTAATAGGTTGGTTGCCTAAGATCGATTGCGTGTTTGGCCCGCTCCGAATCCGTGGCATCATGGTACTCAACCAAAACCGGCACAGTTTTGGGGAGGAAAAATGGGACAAGAGATAGCGAAAGCCCAGTTCTCCGATACCGACTTCGATAATTTTCGCCAGCGCCTGGGAGAAGAAACGGCGTTGCTCAGCCGCTACGTTCGTGAGGGACGTTGTTCGTCGCAGGGGCCGATCACCGGTTTCGAGCTGGAAGCATGGCTGGTGGACCCGGACATGAATCCCGCTCCGGTCAATGCCGCGTTTCTCGAGGCTTTCAATGGCGAGCTCGCCTGTCCGGAACTCGCTAAATTCAATGTGGAGTTCAATAGCACACCGCAATTCGTGCGAGGAGAGGTGCTTTCGCGGGTTCATTCCGATTTGGCCGATCTGTGGCGCAGGGCCTACATGGCGGCGGAATCGCTAGGCGTCAATCTTTTGGCGATCGGAATACTGCCTACCGTACCCGCGGCGGCGCTCAATCTGAGCAATATTTCCGAGTTGAACCGATTTCGGGCGCTAAACGAGCAGATTCTGTCGGCACGTCGCCAGCAGCCTTTGAAACTGGACATTTCCGGCCATCAGCATCTCACGCTTGAACACCAGGATGTGATGTTGGAAGCGGCGGCGACATCTTTTCAGATTCATCTCCAAGTTCCGCTCGAAAGGGTTCGGGATTATTTCAATACCGCGATTCTAATCTCTGCGCCGCTGGTGGCTGTTTCCGCCAATTCGCCTTTTTTGTTTGGCAAGGATCTGTGGTCGGAAACGCGGATTCCGCTGTTCGAGCAAGCCGTTGATTCCGGCGGTTACCGGGATGCTAGCCATGGCCCCTTGCATCGGGTCGGTTTCGGTAGCGATTATGCCCGTAGCGCTATTAGCGAGGTTTTCGAGGAGAATTTACAGCATTATCCGGTTTTGCTGCCGATACTGTCGGAGACGCCGCCCGAGCAGTTCGCCCATTTGCGATTGCACAACGGCACCATCTGGCGCTGGAATCGACCGCTGATCGGTTTCGATCCCGACGGTCGCCCCCATATCCGAGTCGAGCATCGCGTCATTCCGGCGGGACCGAGCATTGTGGACATGGTTGCCAACGCCGCTTTTTTTTATGGTTTGATCGAATGCCTGGCCAACGAGCAGAGCGGGCCGCCGATCCCATTTGCTCAGGCCAAGGATAATTTTCATCAGGCGGCGCGATACGGCTTGGATGCGCACATGGTTTGGCAAAATGGCGAGAAGCTACCGCTTCGATCATGGCTGCTGCATGAACTGCTTCCAAAAGCGGAATTCGGTTTAAAGCGATTGGGGCTGGCGGAGGCGGATATCGCGTATTATTTAGGCATCGTCCAGCAGCGGGCGTTGTCCGGCCAGACCGGCAGCGAATGGCAGCGCCGTTTCATAGCGAAATATCCCGGGGAGTTTTCAATTATGACTCGCGAGTACCTGAAACGTCAGAAGAGCGGAGAGCCGGTTCATCAATGGCCGCTCTGATGCACGCTTCATCTTTGACTCAACTGGACTATGCCCCAAAAGGCTTGATCGAGATCGACGCCGAACGTCTCCATTCGATATTGCCGGGACCGACACTCATTCATCTTCAGGGACGTCACGAAAGACCGTTGTTCGTATCCGTGCTGCTTCACGGCAATGAGCCTACCGGTCTACATGCTCTCCAGACTCTGCTCAGAAAATATACGGACCAGCCTTTGCCGCGCTCGTTATCGGTTTTTATCGGCAATGTCAGTGCGGCGCGGGGAGGCGTGCGGAGGCTGGAGGGGCAGGTGGATTACAATCGCGTCTGGCCCGGAACTTCTCATGCCGCTTGTCGAGAGACGGCGATGATGCAGGCTGTGGTGGAGGAAATGGCGCGGCGCCACGTTTTCGCCAGCATCGATGTGCACAACAATACCGGGGTGAATCCTCATTACGCCTGCGTCAATCGGCTGGACCACCGGTTTTTCCGGCTGGCATCCATGTTCGGCCGGATGGTGATTTATTTCACCTATCCCAAAGGCACTCAAACCTCGGCTTTCGCCCGACTATGTCCTGCCGTCACGCTGGAGTGCGGTAAACCCGGACAAAAATATGGGAGCGAACATGCTTTCGAATACTTGGACGCCTGTCTGCACCTCACCGATATACCGGATCATCCGGTTGCATCGCAAGATCTGGATTTTTATCACACGGTCGTACAAGTCACAGTGCGCGAGGACGTATCCTTCGGTTTTCAATCCGCGACCCCGGATCTCCAACTGAACGAAGACTTGGATCATCTCAATTTCACGGAACTGAGCGCGGGCACGGTTTTGGGAACTCTCAAGAACGGCTCATCCATTCTGCCATTCATTGCTTGCGACGAAGCGGGGCGGGATGTGGCCTCCGATTACTTCGAAATTCGCGAAGACCGGCTGGTGTTGAAAAAGGCGGTTATGCCTTCCATGTTGACCCTGGACAAACAGATTATCCGTCAGGACTGCTTTTGCTATTTGATGGAAAAGAAAGCGCTCAACACCTGACGGTGAAAGGAATCCGGATCTCTTGTATCGTACGTCGCCGGTATTCCGAAAAGCCTTGCATATTCGAGAGCAAAGCACGGCCGAAAGAGCTTTGCGATGCCGGAACAACCGACAAATTCAAATTAAAACAATATCACTCGGAGGAGAGGAAATATGATAGGCGGCATCGTCGCAGTATTGATTGCGTACTGGTTTTATCGCAGTGCAGAAGATTGTGGTCTTTCAACTTTCCAATGGGCTTTCGCGGGGCTTTTGGCCTTTTACGTACCCAATTTCGCCTGGAGCCTGCTGGTCGCGAAACCGTGGGTTACATCACTCCACGCGCAGCAGGCTACGTTTTCTACCGGGCTGATCAATTTTTCGTCCGTCGCCCTAGTGCTTCGCCACGGTAGCAGTGCAATGTTTGGTCATGTCTTGGGTCTGATGATTGTCTGGAAGCCAGGAGACGATCATGCGAACCCAGAAATACGCAGTGAAACTGACGGCCGAGGCGCGCTCGGCCG